>Ga0193717_1000524_pt1 | contig 25710 bp, 23 predicted proteins | sample U2c2metaG_FD_145900 | JGI IMG/M metagenome (GOLD analysis project Ga0193717, IMG submission 145900) | Soil microbial communities from a riparian zone of the East river system, Colorado, United States - U2c2 | ecosystem: Environmental > Terrestrial > Soil > Riparian zone | place: USA: East River...
ACGACGGCGACGTGCTGATGACGCGTGAGGCGTTCGAGCACAACAAGATCCGCAACAAGCTCCACGTGGTGCGCGACGGCGAGGAGGCGCTGCAGTTCCTGCGCCGCGAAGGTTCCTACGCCGAGGCCCCGCGTCCCGGCCTGATCCTGCTGGACTTGAACCTGCCGCGCCGCGACGGCAGGCAGGTGCTGGCCGAGCTGAAGGCCGACGAGGAGCTGCGGGTGATCCCGGTCGTCGTACTGACCACCTCCGAGGCGGAGGAGGACATCGTGCGCAGCTATTCGTTGCACGCCAACGCGTACGTGAGCAAGCCCGTCGACTTCGACCGGTTCATCGAGGTCATCCGTCAGATCGACGACTTCTTCGTCACCGTGGTCAAACTCCCAAGCTAACCCCGCGAGTCGCCCGTTCAAGACCCGCGAGTCGCCCGTTCGGGACCGGTGAGTTGACCATTCGCGTCTATCGTCGATAGAGGCGAAAGGGCGACTCACCCGTTCTGAACGGGCGACTCGCGGTTTTAGTGGGCCGGCGTTTGGTGTCAGGTGTTGAGTAGCCGGTGTGCGGCGCGCATCAGTGCGCCGTAACCGGCGCCGAGGAATCCGTTGCGGGCCAACGCGGCGCGTGCGGCGTTCGCGCCCGCCGCGCCGTGCACGCCGCCGCCGGGGTGAGCCGACGCGCCGGCCAGGTACAGCCGGTCGACGACCGTGTCCGCGCGGCCGAGGCCCGGCACCGGGCGGAACACGAGCTGCTGGTGGATCGCGGCCGTGCCGGCGTTGATGGCGCCTTCGACGAGGCTCGGGTTGTGCTCGGCCAGCTCGGCGGGCCCCGCGATCGCGCGGCCGACCACCAGCGACCGGAACCCGGGCGCCTGGTCCTCGACGACCTGCTCGATCCGGTCCGCGTGCCGCCGCAACCGGTCCGGCGGCCACTCCTGACCGCGCGGCACGTGCGTGTACGCCCACACCGACTCGGTCCCGGCCGGCGAACGGGACGGGTCGGCCGTGGTCATCTGGCCGAGCAACAGGAACGGGTTCGCCGGCACGCGCCCGCACGCGAGGTCGTGTGCCGCGCCCGCCATGCCGTTCACGTCGACGCCGAGGTGTACGGTCCCGGGCCGGCCGAGGTCGGCGGCCCACGGGATCGGGCCGGACAGCGCCCAGTCGACCTTGATCGTCGCGTCGTCCCATCCGAAGTCGGCCAGCGCCGCGCGCAGCCGCGCGGGCAGGTGCGTCTCGCCGACCAAGTCGCGGTACAGCACCGGCGCCGGCACGTCGGCGAGCACGGCACGGCGGGCACGGACCGGTTGACCAGACGCGTCCCGCACGCCGACCGCCTGCCCGCCCGCGACCAGCACCGACGTGACCGGCCGGCCGACGTCCACGCGGCCGCCACGATCGGACAGCCTGCGCACCAGCGCCGCGGCGAGGTTGCCGGCGCCGCCCTCGGGCACCGGGAACCCGATCTCCTGGCCGAGCATGGTGAGGAACCAACCGAACACCGCGCCGCCGGACTGGTCCGGTCCGAGGTCGGTGTGCATGGCCGTGCCGGCGAGCAGCGCCCGCGCGCCGTCGCCAGCGAACCGCTCCGCGCCGAGCACCCTGGCGGGCAGCGTCAGCATCCGGGTCAGCGTCAGCAGCTCACCCGCGCCGAGCGTGCGTGCGAGCCGCGCCCCGGCACGAACGGGCGGGAACGGCCGCAGGATCAACGCGAGCACGTCGTCCCGAACGCGTTGCCAGAGCTCGAACTCCCGGCGCCAGGCGGCGCCGTCGCCGGGCGCGAACGTGTCGAGCGACGCGGCGGTGGCGTCGAGGTCGCGGGACAGCGTCACGTGCCGGCCGTCCGGGAACACGTGCGCGAGCACCGACGGCGCGTGTCGCCAGCGCAGCCCGTAGTCCTCGAGCCCGAGGTCGAGCAGCGCTGGTGACGCCGCCGCCAGCGGGTAGAACGCGCTGCACAGGTCGGACACGAAGCCCGGCGCGGTGATCTCGGCGGACGCGACCGCGCCGCCCGGTGCGTCGGTGGCCTCGCACACCAGCACCCGCCAGCCGGCGTCCGCGAGCATGTTGGCCGCGACCAACCCGTTGTGCCCCGCGCCGACGACGACCGCGTCGACGTCCTCGATCATGGTTCGAGCCTACGGCGTTTACCCGTGGTTGCTTGCCGGACAAGGACAAGCTCAAGAAACGCCGACCATGATCACACGTCGCGGGGGATGCGCAGTGTGGCGATCGTGGTGGCCAGTAGGTCGTAGTGACCGGCGAGGAAGCAGAGCTCGATAGCGGCGCGTTCGGTGAAGTGTGCGCGCAACGCGGCCCAGGTCGCGTCGTCCATGTCACGGTCGCGGATCAACGCGTCGGTCGCGTCGAGCAGTGCGCGGTCCCGTTCGCCCGATGCGTTGCCGGCCGCGACCGCGTCCGGATCGACGCCGGCGCGGCGGGCACGTGCGCGGTGGTGGTCCAGCTCGTAGTCGCAGCCGCGTAGGTGTGCCACCCGGATGATGACCAACTCGACGTCGTGCCGGGACAGCGCACTGCCGCGCAGTAGGCGTCCCGAGAACGGGAGCCAGACCAGAAACAACGAGCGGTGCCGGCCGAGCACCCGGAAGAGCGCCATGGGCGACGTGCGCGATGCCCGCCCGCCGATGCGCGCCGCGAGCTGGGGGAGCAGGCCGGTGTCCCCCCAGGTGCCCGGTTGCGGTGTCGTGCAGGGGGGTGACTCCGCGCGGGCGAGAAGCAACGCGTCCGCGACCGCGCCGCGTACCCGCAGCTCCACCACGCGTTGCGCGAGCCCCCGCACCGGGAGCACGGCCCGCCCCCAGCGCGGCGCGACGATCCGTCGCGACCGGCGCCGGATGCCGCGTTCGAGCGCGTCGATCGCCACCTTCAGGTCGGTCACCGGGCTGATGGAGCCACCGCCGGTCAGTGCGGTCGCGGCGGCGGTGTCGAAGCCGCGGCGCGTCATGTCCGTGTCCAGCTCCGCGAAGTACGCCACCCCGACACGTGCTCCGGTTGGAGCCAGCTCCGCACGGAACGTGTTCCCCAACGCCTCGACGGCCGCCTTCGACGCGCTGTACGCGCCCATCAGCGGCGGATGCACGGCCGCCGCCAGCGACGCGATCGCGATCGCGTACCCACGCCGGTGCGCGAGGTGCGCACCCGCGGCACGCAGCGTGTAGTACGTACCGAGCACGTTGACCCGCACGGTTCGCTCCATCACCGCGGGATCGCCGCCGACCATAGGCAACTGCTGCGCGATACCGGCGTTCGCGACGACGACGTCCAGCCCGCCCAGCTCGTCGACCAGTGCCGCGACCGCGGCGTCGACCTGGGCGCGGTCGCCGACGTCGCACTGTCGCCACGGCGCCGCGCACCGGTCGGCGACCGCGGCGAGCAGGTCCGGTTCCAGCCCGGCGAGCGCCACGTGGTGGCCGCGACCGTGCAGTCGTTCCGCGAGCGCGGCGCCGATGCCTCGGGCCGCGCCGGTGATGAGCACACGCATGGGCCGACCATACTGTTCTACGAACACTCATGTACACAGAAGCTCGCTACGATTTCCGGGTGAGTTACCCGGCACTGCCCAAGGGACGGCACTCGCTGACGCGCGACGAGGTGCGCGCGGCACAGCGGGACAAGCTCCTGCGCGGCATGGCCGAGGTCGTCGCCGAGCAGGGGTACGTCCCGACCTCGGTCGCCGACGTGCTGCGCAGGGCGCACGTCTCCCGCGAGACCTTCTACCAGCAGTTCGCCAACAAGGAGGAGTGCTTCCTCGCCACGCTCGACCAGTGCGCGCAGACGGTGCTCGACCTGGTCGCCGGCTCGGTCGGCGACGGTGACACGGCGCTGGCGCGCTTCGACCGCGGCCTCGCCGTCTACCTGGCGACGCTCGCCGAGCAGTGGCCGGTCACGCGCACGTTCTTCGTCGAGTGCTACGCGGCGGGCGCGGCAGCCACGCAGCGTCGGTTCGCCGCGCAGGAGCGCTTCGCCCACGTGCTGGCCGCGAACTTCGCCGACGCCCCGGCGTGGCAACGCCTGCCGGACAAGCGGTTCGCGGCGTTGAGCCTGGCCGCCGCGCTCAGCTCACTGGTCACCGCGGCGGTCGCGGCGAACGAGCCCGCGAGGGTCATCGCGTTGCACCGCCCGGTGATGGAACTGGTGAGGCACCTGTTCGGCCCCTGACCTCGACTCGCCCCGCAACGCCTCGCGCGCTGCTCGTGGGTCTGTCAGGGCTCCCGGCGCGGTCTCGTGTGCGCTGCTCGGGGTCTGTTGCGAAAGGCGCGTTGGGAGCAGTGGCCATGCCGCGAAAGGCGCTTTGCCGGCACCCAGCGCCCTGAACGCGCCTTTCGCGGCATCACACCTGCCGCGAACGCGCCTTTCACGGCTCTACCTGCGAAAACGACTTCGCCGACGCCCCGCGCGCGATGCAAACCCCACCCCGTCCCGGGGGCTCCCCTGAGGTCCATTCTACCGGCTGGCACCGGCGAACAGGCGTTGTTGATCTTGTCTGTGGATAACTCGATGGGTTGTGGACACGGTCGGTTCCCGCCGTTGCTCAGATGCGGTTCGATGCCTCTGTCAGCACCGTTCGTAGGATTTGCTCTATCTCGGCGAACTGGGGTTCTTCGCAGGTCAGCGGCGGTGCAAGCTGTACGACCGGGTCGCCGCGGTCGTCGGCTCGGCAGTACAGCCCGTTCTCGAACAACGCCTTCGACAGGTAGCCGCGCAGGAGCGCCTCCGACTCCTCGTCGTTGAAGGTCTCGCGGGTCGCCTTGTCCTTCACCAGTTCGATGCCGAAGAAGTACCCGTCGCCACGGACCTCGCCCACGATCGGCAGATCGGTCAGCCGCTCGAGGTAGGACCGGAACAGGTCGGTGTTCCTGCGCACGTGCCCGTTGAGGTCCTCGCGCACGAACAGGTCCAGGTTCGCGAGCGCCACGGCGGTGGCCACCGGATGCCCGCCGAAGGTGACGCCGTGGGCGAACCAGTTGGTGCCGTGCTTGAACGGTTCCGCGAGCCGATCACTGACGAGCATCGCGCCGAGTGGCACGTACCCGCTGGTCAGGCCCTTGGCGCAGGTGATGATGTCCGGCTGGTAGCCGTAGCGCTGCGAGCCGAAGTACTCGCCGAGCCTGCCGAACGCGCAGATCACCTCGTCCGACACGAGGAGCACGTCGTGGCGGTCGCAGATCTCCCGCACCCGCTGGAAGTACCCCGGCGGCGGCACGATGCAGCCACCCGAGTTCTGCACCGGCTCGAGGAACACGGCCGCGACCGTGTCCGCGCCCTCGAACAGGATCGCCTCCTCGATGCGGTCCGCCGCCCACCGGCCGAACGCCTCCGCGTCGGTCCCGTCCGGGCCCGCGGTGCCGGCCGGCGCGCGGTACAGGTTCGTGTTCGGCACCCGGATCGTCGAGGGCACCAGCGGCTCGAAGTCCGCCTTCAACCCGGGCAGCCCGGTGATCGACAGCGCCCCCATGGACGTGCCGTGGTACGCGATCGCCCGCGAGATGACCTTGTGCTTGGTCGGCTTGCCGGCCAGCTTGAAGTACGCGCGGGCGAGCTTCCACGCGCTCTCCACGGCCTCGGACCCGCCGGTGGTGAAGAAGACCTTGTTCAGGTCGCCCGGGGTCAGCGACGCGAGCCGCTCGGACAGCTCCACCGCCTTCGGGTGCGCGTAGGACCAGATGGGGAAGTACGCGAGCTCGCGCGCCTGCTTGGCGGCGGCGTCCGCGAGCTCCTCCCTGCCGTGTCCGACCTGCACCACGAACAACCCGGAAAGCCCGTCGAGGTAACGCTTTCCGTTCGTGTCGAAGATGTAGGGGCCTTCACCCCGCGCGATCGTCGGCACCGGCGCGTCGGCGTAGGACGACAGCCGGGTGAAGTGCATCCAGAGGTTGTCGGACATGCAACGGTTATCGCATAAGTAACCCACTCTGGCAAGTGGTTAGCGTGGTGAAGTGCCCTATCGACGACGGATTCCGTATCAAGGCGTCCCCCACGAGTAGGTCTGCTTGCGCAGCTTCAGGTACACGAACGCCTCGGTCGTGGTCACCCCAGGCACCGCGCGGATCTCCTTGAGGATCTCCAGCAGGTGGTCGTCGTTGCGGGCCACCACCTCGGCGAGCAGGTCGAACGAGCCCGCGGTGATCACCACGTAGTCGACCTCCGCGATCTCGGCGAGCCGGTCCGCGGTCTGCTCGAGCTCCGCCGACGTGCGCATGCCGACCATCGCCTGCCGGGGAAAGCCCAGTTGGAGCGGGTCGGTGACGGCGACGATCTGCATCACCCCGGCGTCGAGGAGCTTCTGCACGCGTTGTCGCACGGCCGCCTCGGACAGCCCGACCGCGCGGCCGATCGTCGCGTACGGCCGGCGGCCGTCCTCCTGGAGCTGTTCGATGATCGCCTTCGCGACGTCGTCGAGCAGCGCGTGCTGGCCGGCGTCCCGGACCACGGCTCGCCGACCAGGCCCCTCTGCTGCGGATTCCGCCATTCGGTCCTCCCTGGTTACGTCTGCAAGTCTGGCGTATTTCGTTGCGTAGCGCGACTGTGACGACGGAATCCCTTGTGAGGTGGCCGAGTGCGTGTCAGTATCAGTCGCCATGCGGAAAAGGGTGCGCGACCCGCTCTCCCCGGAGGCGGCCGCCGTGCTGTCGGCGATGACTCCGGGGGCTCCGGGGCGCACCGCCACGTCTCGCCGGACCGTACTGCGCGGCCTGCTCGCCACGGGGGCGTTCGCCGCAACCGGCGCCGGGCTCACCGCGTGCGGCATGCCGGGCACCCGCCAGGACCCGGCCGCCTGCCGCAGCGCCGACCGGTCCGCGGACGACAAGGTCCTCGTCGTGTCGAACTGGCCGCTGTACATCGACGTCGACGAGGACGACGAGTCCAAGCGGCCGACGCTCGACGCGTTCATGGCGGAGTCCGGCATCCAGGTCACGTACCAGGAAGACGTCAACGACAACAACGAGTTCTTCGGCAAGGTGCGCAACCAGCTCGCCGCGTGCCAGACGGTCGACCGGGACATCATCGTCCTGACCGACTGGATGGCCGCGCGGATGATCCGGCTGGGCTGGGTGCAGCCGCTCGCCAAGGACAAGATCCCGAACGTCACCGCGAACCTGCTGCCGTCGTTGCGCGGGCGCCCGTGGGACAAGGAGACCGAGTACGCCGTGCCGTGGCAGACCGGCCTCGCCGGCATCGCGTTCAACGGCAACGTGACCAAGGAGGTCCGCACGGTCGACGAGCTGCTGACCCGCCCGGACCTCAAGGGCAAGGTCACGATGCTGTCGGAGATGCGGGACACGGTCGGGCTGATCCTGCTGTCGATGGGCAACGACCCGGCCGACTTCACCGAGGAGCAGTTCGACGCGGCGCTCACCAAGCTGCAGACCGCCGTCGACTCGGGTCAGATCCGCCGGTTCACCGGCAACGACTACGCGCAGGAGCTCGCCAAGGGCGACATCGCCGCGTGTGTCGGCTGGTCCGGTGACGTCATCCAGCTCAACTTCGAGGACGAGAAGGTCAAGTTCGTCTCGCCGGAGTCCGGGGTGATGCTGTGGTCGGACAACATGCAGGTGCCCAACCGCGCCACGCACCAGGCCAACGCCGAGGCGCTGATGAACTACTACTACGAGCCGTCGGTCGCGGCCGAGCTCGCGGCGTACGTCAACTACATCTGTCCGGTCGAGGGTGCGAAGGCCGAGATGGAGAGCATCGACCCGGAGCTCGCCGCGAACGAGCTGATCTTCCCGGACGAGTCCGTGCTGTCGACCGCGAAAGTCTTCATGGCGCTGAACGAGGCGCAGGAACGGATCTTCGAGCAGAAGTTCCAGCAGGTGATCGGAGCATAGTGATGGCAGATGACCTGGTGCTGGAAAATGTCACCAAAAGGTTTGGCGGGATGACCGCTGTCGACGACCTCAGTGTGACCGTGCCGCAGGGTAGTTTCTTCGCGCTGTTGGGCGCTTCCGGCTGTGGCAAGACCACGACGCTGCGCATGGTCGCGGGCCTTGAGGAGCTGACGTCGGGCTCGATCCGGTTGGGGGACAACGACATCACCGGCCTGCGCCCGTACCGGCGGCCGGTCAACACGGTGTTCCAGAGCTACGCGTTGTTCCCGCACCTGAACATCGGCGACAACATCGCGTTCGGGCTGCGGCAGCGTGGCGTCAAGGACGTGGCGAAGAAGGTCGGCGAGATGCTGGACCTCGTGCAGCTCTCCGGGTTCGAGAAACGCAAGCCGGCACAGCTTTCCGGCGGTCAGCAGCAACGGATCGCGCTGGCCCGCGCGCTCGTCAACGAGCCGCAGGTGTTGCTGCTCGACGAGCCGCTCGGCGCGCTGGACCTCAAGCTGCGCAGGCAGATGCAGATCGAGCTCAAGCGCATCCAGACCGAGGTCGGCATCACCTTCCTGCACGTGACGCACGACCAGGACGAGGCCATGTGGATGGCCGACACGGTCGCGGTGATGAACAACGGGCGTATCGAACAGCTCGGCCCGCCGACCGAGATCTACGAGTTTCCGCGCAGCCCGTTCGTTTCGAACTTCCTCGGCCAGTCCAACCTGTTCGCCGCCGAGGTGGCCGGCCGCTCCGGCGACGACCTCGAGCTGACCGCGCACGGCGCCCGGTTCGCCGCGCCGGCCGCTCGCGCGCACGCCGCCGACGGCCGGGTGTGGCTCGGGGTGCGGCCGGAGAAGGTCCGGCTCGCGCTGCCGGGGGAGGACGCGCCCGCGCACCACAACCAGGTTCGCGGCGTGCTCACCGACACCTGCTACGCCGGGGTGAGCACCGAGTACCTGCTGAAGACGCCGTGGGGCCAGGAGATGTCGGTGTTCTCCGCGAACGCGGCGCCCGGCGAGCCATTGGCGCCGGGCACGGAGGTCGTCGCCCACTGGTACCCACCGCACTCCTTCGTGCTGGACCGGCCGACCGGGTCCGGCGACGAGGTCAGCCAGTACTCCGCCGACCCGCTCGGCGTCGCCCCATGACCGCGCTGATCGGCGCGGCGGCCGGCACCGGTCCGCCCACCGGTGCCGAACCGCCGCCCGCCGGTCCCCGTCGCCGCCGCTTCACGCCGTATCTCCTGTTGCTGCCCGGCGGGTTGTGGCTCCTGTTGTTCTTCGTGGTGCCGCTCGTGCAGCTCGCCGGGACGAGCCTGTACGACCGCGCCGGCAGCCTGGAGCTTGGCTACTCGCAGACCTTCGCTTTCGGCAACTTCGTCGACGCGATCGCCGCGTACTGGCCGCAGCTCGTGCGGTCCGCGGTGTACGCCGGCCTCGCGACGATCATCTGTGTGGTCCTCGGTTATCCGCTGGCGTACGCGATCGCGCTGAAGTCCGGGCGCTGGCGGAACCTGTTGCTGGTGTGCGTGATCGCGCCGTTCTTCACCACCTTCCTGGTGCGCACGCTCGCATGGAAGTCGATCCTGTCCGACAACGGCGCGGTGACGGGGTTCTTCCGCTCGCTGCCGTTCGTGCCGGACGACTTCCGGCTGCTCGCCACGCCCGCCGCGGTGGTGTGCGGGCTGGTGTACAACTTCCTGCCGTTCATGGTGTTGCCGCTGTACGCGAGCCTGGAACGCCTTGACGGGCGGTTGTTGGAGGCCGCCGGCGACCTCTATGCCAAGCCCGCCACCGCGTTCCGGCAGGTGACGCTGCCGCTGTCGATGCCAGGTCTGGTGGCCGGCACGCTGCTGACGTTCATCCCGGCGGCCGGCGACTTCATCAACGCGGAGCTGCTCGGTACGCCCAACGAGTACATGATCGGCAACGTGATCGACTCGGCTTTCCTGGTGCGGCTGGACTATCCGCAGGCGGCGGCGCTGTCGTTCCTGCTGATGGCGACGATCCTCGTGATGGTGTTCGTGTACGTCCGCCGCGCCGGCACGGATGAGGTGGTCTAAAGCATGCGGATCTGGCGTTGGGTCGCCGACCACTGGGTGCTGGTGGTCGGGCTGGTCGTGCTCGCGTACCTGTTTCTGCCCATCGTGGTCGTGTTCCTGCTGTCGCTGAACCGGCCGGCGAACCGGCTGTCCTACGACCTGTCGTCGCAGTGGACGCTCGACTACTGGTTCCACCCGTTCGGGGCGGCCGGGGTCGGCGACGCGCTGCGGGTCAGTGTCGGCATCGCGTTGGTGTCTACGCTGATCGCGACCGTGCTTGGCACGCTCATGTCGTTCGCGTTGGCGCGCCACCGGTTCCGCGGCAGGAGCAGCACCAACGTGTTGATCTTCCTGCCGATGGCGACGCCCGAGGTGGTGATGGGCAGCTCGCTGCTCGCGTTGTTCGTCACGCTGCGGGTACCGCTCGGGTTCTGGACCGTTGTGGTGGCGCACATCCTCTTCTGTCTGTCCTTTGTGGTCGTGACGGTGAAGGCTCGCCTCGCTGGGCTCGACCCGAGGCTGCAGGAGGCGGCCATGGACCTGTACGCGAACGAGTGGCAGACGTTCCGCCGCGTGACGCTTCCGTTGGTGCTGCCCGGTATCGCCGCGGCCGCGATGCTGTCGCTGTCGTTGTCGTTCGACGACTTCATCATCACGAACTTCAACTCGGGCACCACCGTCACGTTCCCGATGTACGTGTGGGGCGCCGCGCAGCGCGGGATTCCCCGACAGGTCAACGTGATCGGGACCGCGGTGTTCCTGCTGGCGTTCGTGTTCGTCATCGCGGTGCAGATCCGGTCCCGTCGAAAGGCCCGGTTCGTATGAAGATTCTACAGATCGGTGCTGGCAGTGTCGGCTCGGCGGCGGTGGCCATTGCCGCGCGGCGGAAGTTCTTCGACTCCTATGTGGTCGCCGACTACTCGGCCGCGAGGGCGGCGGCGTGCGTGCCGGACTCCCGGTTCTCGTCGGTGACCGTGGACGCGTCGTCGTCGGACGCGATCGCCGACCTGTGCCGCGCGCACGGCATCACCCACGTCTTCAACGCCGTCGATCCCCGGTTCGTGATGCCGATCTTCGATGGCGCGCTCGCCGCCGGCGCGGACTACCTGGACATGGCGATGTCACTGTCCACCCCGTCCGACGACCGGTACTCCCGCCCCGGCGTGAAGCTGGGTGACGACCAGTTCCAGGCCGGTTCACTGTGGACCGAACGGGGCCGCCTCGCGCTGGTGGGCATCGGCGTCGAGCCGGGCCTTTCGGACGTGTTCGCCAGGTACGCCGCGGACCACCTGTTCACGTCGATCGACGAGATCGGGGTGCGCGACGGCGCCAACCTGGTCGTCGACGGCCACGACTTCGCGCCGACCTTCTCCATCTGGACGACGATCGAGGAATGCCTGAACCCGCCGGTGATCTGGGAGAGCGATCGGGGCTGGTACACGACGGAGCCGTTCTCCGAGCCGGAGGTGTTCGACTTCCCGGACGGCATCGGTCCCGTCGAGTGCGTGAACGTGGAGCACGAGGAGGTGCTGCTCATCCCGCGTTGGGTGCCGGCGCGCCGGGTGACGTTCAAGTATGGCCTTGGGCGCGAGTTCATCGACGTGCTGCGGACGCTGCACAAGCTGGGCCTCGACTCCGTGGCCCCGGTCCAGGTCGGCGGAACCGCTGTCTCCCCGCGTGACGTCGTCGCCGCCTGCCTGCCCGACCCGGCCGGCCTCGGCCCGCTGATGCGGGGCAAGACGTGCGCCGGCACATGGGTCACCGGGGTCGGGCCTTCCGGCGCCCCGCGGTCGGTCTACCTGTACCACGTGGTCGACAACGAGTGGTCGATGCGCGAGTACGGACACCAGGCGGTGTCCTGGCAGACGGCGATCAACCCGGTGGTGGCGCTGGAGTTGCTGGCGTCGGGCGTGTGGTCGGGCACCGGAGTGCTCGGCCCGGAAGCCTTCGACGCGGTGCCGTTCCTGGATCTACTAACGGAGTACGGCTCACCGTGGGGCATGCGCGAGCAGTAGCGGCTCGCGCAGATTGATCAAGTTTGGCCTCCGGCCCCCGATATCCAGCCTACCGGCGACCCCCGACAGTCCCGGCGCGCCGGGACGCGGTTGTCCACAGGCCTTCCGGTTGTCCACAGTGAACCCGGCGATGCCCGTTTCTGTCGGTGGTAGCCGGTAGCGTGGTTCGAGGGGGCCAGCGGCCACGCCAGTGGGGACATCGGTCAGTGCTGTGAAAGGCGCTTTGGGGGCACCCAGCGCCCTGAACGCGCCTTTCATGGCATCACGCATGTCACGAACGCGCCGCGGAACCATCAGGTTCACGGGTCGTGGGGTCTGCGGCTACGGTGCGTGTCATGTGGTGGCGTAGGAAGCGGTGGGAGAAGAAAGCCGTACGGGAGTGGGAGGGGTACCACCACGCGCGGCGCACGCCGCTCGACCAGCTCGACTCGCTCGTTGTCGAACTGATCCGTATCGCGGAGCGTGAGCGCCTCGCGGCCAGCGCGCGTGCTCGTGAGATCGGTGCGCGGCTCAACCGGACGGGCGGCCTCCCCGCGATGGAGACCGCCGTCCGGGAACTCTCCTACTGGCATCCCGACCAGCGCAACAGCCTGTCGCAGGCGTGGGACGGGGTCGGGGACTGGCGCTTCTAGCCCTCGAGGTTGTGCATCACGTGCTTGACGCGCGTGTAGTCCTCGAGGCCGTACATCGACAGGTCCTTGCCGTGGCCGGAGTGTTTGAAGCCGCCATGGGGCATCTCCGAGATGAACGGGATGTGGGTGTTCACCCACACGCAACCGAAGTCCAGCTTGGCCGTCATGCGCATCGCGCGGCTGTGGTCCTTCGTCCAGACCGACGCGGCAAGGCCGTACTCCACGCCGTTCGCCCACCGCACCGCTTCCGCCTCGTCGGTGAAGCGCTGCACCGTGATCACCGGGCCGAAGACCTCGTCCTGGATGATCTCGTCGTCCTGTCGCACGTCGGAGACCACCGTCGGCTCGTAGAAGTAGCCGCGCGACCCGACCTGCGTACCACCAACCTGCAGCGTCGCGTGGTCGGGCAGCCGGTCGACGAAACCACGCACCCGCTCGAGCTGGTTCGCGTTGTTCAGCGGCCCGTACAACACCTCCGTGTCCGTCGGCGGCCCGGTCCTGGTGTTGCGTGCCTGCTCGGTCAGCGCCGCGACGAAGTCGTCGTACACACCGGGGCCCGCGAGCACCCGGGTGGCCGCCGTGCAGTCCTGGCCCGCGTTGAAGTAGCCACCGACGGCGATGGCCGCCGCGGCCGCCGCGAGGTCGGCGTCGTCGAACAGCACGACCGGCGCCTTGCCGCCCAGCTCCAGATGGGTGCGCTTCAGGTCGAGCGCGGCGGCCTGCGCGACCTCGCGACCGGCGCGCACCGAGCCGGTGATCGACACGAGCTGGGGCGTGGGGTGCGCGACCAGCGCGCGGCCGGTGTCGCGGTCGCCGCACAGCACGTTGAACACTCCGGCCGGGAAGAACTCCGCCGCGATCTCGGCCAGCATCAACGTGGTCAGCGGCGTCGTGTCCGACGGCTTCAGCACCACCGTGTTGCCGGCCGCGAGCGCCGGCGCGATCTTCCACACCGCCATCATCAGCGGGTAGTTCCACGGCGTGACCTGCGCGCACACCCCGATCGGCTCGCGGCGCACGTAGCTGGTGTGCCCCTCGAGGTACTCGCCGGCCGACTTGCCCTCCAGCACCCGGCACGCGCCCGCGAAGAACCGGAAGTGGTCGACCGCGGGCGGCAGCTCCTCCTCGAGCGTGAGCTGCTTGGGCTTGCCGGTGTTCAGGCACTCGGCGTCGACCAGGTCCTGTGTGCGTGCCTCGATCGCGTCGGCGAACCTCAGCATCGCCAGCTGGCGCACGCGGGGTGGCGAGTCCCGCCACGACTCGAACGCCGTGGCCGCGGCCCGCATCGCCCGGTCGACGTCCTCGGCGCCCGACACCGGCGCGGACGCGAACACCTCACCCGTGCTCGGGTCGATGAGGTCGGCGGACCGCCCGTCGACCGGATCGGTGTACGCACCGTCGATGAAGTTCCGCAGCACACGCTTCTCGCTCATGTCTGCCATCCTCGCGACTGAATCCGCAGCGGACAAGGCCACTGGCAACTGTTTTCGCGGTCAGGGGAGTACAAGGTCCAGCCCGAGCCAGCGGGCCAGGTCCTTGACCTCCCGGCCGATCGCCGTGGCCGCGGCCTTGGTGAACGGGACGTCCTCGTGGATCGCGGCGACTCGCAGCACGCCGGCCTTGCGGTCGGCGGTGGCGTCGAGCTTGCCGACCAGCCGGTCGCCGTAGAGGATCGGCAGCGCGAAGTACCCCCACCGGCGCTTGGCGGCCGGCTTGTACATCTCTAGCTGGTAGTCGAACTCGAACAGCTCGACGGTGCGTTTGCGGTCGTGGATCAGCCGGTCGAAGGGCGACAGCAACGCGGCGCGCCCCGCGAACGGTCCGCCGAGCAGCGACGGGTCGACCCGCCAGGCGCCCTTGACGCCATCCACCACGGCCAGCTCACCGACCTCGCCGACGTCCAGCGGCTCGACCGGGCATTCGGGGCCCTTCGCGCGGGCGATGCCCAACGCACGCAGCCGCCGCTCGTCGCGGACGCGCCGCGCTTCGTCGACCGGGACCACCGGGTCGTCGGGGTAGACGCGCGTCGCCAGGTCCCACAGCCGGTCGCGGCCGCCGCGTCCCGCGATGGCGACCTCGCCGCGCAGCACCATGAACTCCAGCAGCTGCGTGACGTTGCGGTTGTTGGTCCACCCGGTCGACGTCCACGGCACCGCGCACGTGTCGGGCAGCCCGCGCGACGGTAGCGGCCCGGCCGCGGTGAGCCGCGCGAGGATGTCCGTGCGGCACGCGTCGTTGGCACGCACCCAGTCGCGCTGATGCTTCCGCCAGGGGAGCAGATCCCCGGGCCACGCGGCCATCTCCGCGCGGTACAGCGCGAGGTCCGCGCCCGGCCGGATCATCGCCCGCAGCTCCAGCAGAGTCCGCTTCTCCAGCGCGGCGGTCAGGTCGGCCGGCGAGTACGACGACCCGAGCCGACTCCACGCCACGAGGTCCGCGTTCGGCGCGACGGCGGCGGTCGGGTCGATCTGCAGGAGGGTCAGCCCGCGCACCACGTCGAGCAGCTCGGTCGGCCGCGACCGGTCCAGGAGCTGCGCGCGCACGGCGATGCGACGTGCGTCGGCACGGGAGAGCTGATGGACGGTCACGAGACCACCCTCAGCCCGCGTGGCAGCAGTACGAAACCCAACGCCATGCCGAGCAAGGCGGGTAGCCCGTGATTATCGCCGACCACGGTGTCCACAATAGACAGCACCGGGATCAGGAAAACGGCCAGCCACAGCCGCCGCGGTAGTGCCACCTTCTCGCGGGCCGCCAGCAGCGCGGCGGCCAGCGCGCCGAGCAGCCCGGCCACGCACATCGAGTTGCCCGCGCCGTCCGGTTGCAGCCAGAGGAAACTCATCGCCTGGCCGAACAGCCCACAACCGAAATAGAGCACCAGCCAGCGCCAGTGCCCGAACACCCGTTCCGCGAATACCCCGATGACGGCCAGCGTCAGCAGGTTGAAGAGAGTGCCGGCCAGCCAGCCGTCCTGGAAGAACATGCCGGTGATCAGCCGCCACCATTCGCCCGCCCGGATCTTGCCCGCGTCGCGCCGGAACTCGTCGAGCAGCGGGTGGTGGAGCAACTGGGCGGTGCCGGTGATCGCGGTGACGACGAACGTGGCCACGGTGGCGACCGGCAGCCTGCGCGGGTCGCCGAGCCGGTCGAGCACGGCGACGAGCGGGTTCTTCTCGGATGCGGTGTCCACCCGACGAAGCTAACCCCGCCGCGCCGCCAGCACCCTCAACGACACAGTGTCCGGAATCGAGCGGGCGGGACGACGCCCCGCCCGCTCGCCGGTCCTAGCTGCCGTACACCTCGAACTCGGACACCTGCCCCGCCGGCCAGCCCGTGTTCGCGGTGATCGTCAGCCGCAGGTAGCGCTGGTCGGTCGCGGTGAAGGTGATCGTCGCGGTGTTGCCGGTCGCCGGGTTGAACGTGTAGCCGGCGGACGCCTTCACCGTCGTGTACGACGAGCCGTTCGTGCTGCCAAGCACCGACAGCGTCTGGGTGCGCGTGCCCCACGCCGACGCCGGCGGCAGCTTCAGCACGATCCGGGCCACCCGCTGCGTGCCGCCGAGATCGACCGTCAGCGACTGCGGGAACGCGTTGTTCGCGCTTTCCCAGTAGCTGTTGGCGTTCCCGTCGACGGCGTTGCCCGCCGGGAACCCGCCCTGGGCGCTCTGCGCGCTGATCTGCTTGTTCAGCGCCAGGTTCCCGACCGGCGGGTCCGGCGGGTCGGTCGGCCCACCGCCGCCGTACACCGGTGGCGGCCACGAGCCGCAGTACGTCGTGCCGAGGCCGGAGTTGCCGCCCTGGTCGGCGAGCCCGAGCAGCACGTCCGAGCCCATGCAGTTGTACGTGCCGGCCTTGCCGAGGCCGGTGGCCACGACGTTGCGGATCGAGCCGGTCGCGCGGGACTGGTACTGGATGCCGAACGTGCCGGCGCCGGTGATCCGGACGTTGTCGAAGTGGATGTTGGTGGTGTTGCCGTTGATGAACTGTATTGCTTCGTAGTTGCTGTCGAGGATGTCCATGTCGGACACGTTGATCCACAGCGCGCCGACGCCGAACTGCCAGTTGGAGTCGAGCACCCCGGACCGGATGGTGGTGTTGCGCGCGATCGTCGTGGTGCCACCGAGCGGCACGGCCGAGAACCGGTTGCCGACGTGGATGCCGCCGCCCTGGTCCTGCGTCTCGGCGACCACGTTGTCCGTCACGTTGATGTCGCTGCCGCCGTAGATCGCGATGCTGTTCGCGAGGATCGGGGCGATCACCGTGTTGAACGAGAACGTGTTGTTGACGTTCGCCTGCGACTCCGCCCACATGGCGAGTCCGTCGTCGCCCGAGTTGCGCACGAAGTTGTTGGTGACGGTCGTGTTGCTGATGCCGCGGTGCAGGTTCAGTCCGTCTGCGGTCTGGTCGAGGATCCGGTTGCCGCTCACGGTCAGCCCGGAGAACGGCCCGTCCAGCCACAGCCCGACCTTCGTGTGCTGCAGCCACAGCCCGGACACGACCGAGCCGCCGCCGAGCGCGCCGCCGATCGCGTTGGACTGGTCGCAGTCCACCCGTTCGGTGACGTTGCCGATGATCGCGAAGTTGTACAGCTTCACGTTGGCGCTGACGCCCGGCACCTCGCCGTTGCCCGGGTAGCCCGCGTGGCCGCAGCTTCCTGGCTCGCCCTTGCCGAACATGCCGGGCCGGTTGCCGCGCAACTCCGTGTGCCACTGACCGGCGCCGCGGATCGTGATCTGGTCGACCGTGATGTGCCGGTTCAGCGTGAACACGCCGGCCGGCACCCACACCTCCTTGCCCTGGCTCCTGGCCGCCGAGATGGCCGCGTCGAACGCGCCAGCGTCGTCGGAGGAGTCACCCGGCGTCGCGCCGTACGCGGTGATCGACAGCGAGTTCGACGGCGCCTGCGCCGGCCCGGCGACCTGCTCGAAGTCGGCGAGGTCGACGGTCGTGGCCGGTGCGCCGCCGTTGTCGAGCTGCAGCTTCACCTTGGTGCCGGCGGCCATGGTGGTGCCGAGCAGCACGCGGGCCTCGTCGTAGAAGTGGTGCGCCTTGCCGTCGCCGGGCCGGTTGGTGAACGGGTACGAGCCGTAGTACCAGCCGTAGCGCGACGTCAGCGCCACGTCGCGGTTCTTGGCGCCGTTGACGTACAGGCCGATGGCCGAGTTGATCCCGGCGCCGTCCGAGCTGTCCGGCAGGCTGTACCGGAAGTTGATCGAGTTGGCCTGCGCGGTCAGTGTGAACTCGACGTACTTTCCTTGGCCCTGCAACGTCACGGCCTTGCGGCCGGACGCCTCGCCGGGCAGCGTGCCGGCGGCGCGGTTCGGGCCGACCACGGCGCCGTTGGTCGCGGCGGACTCGGCCTCCTGCTCGACGAACGGGACCGTTGCGCCGCGACCGGCGACGGCGAGCGGGGACAGCGCGCCGGCGGGGGCGCTCTGTGCGGAGCCCGCGGCGACGACCGCGAGGCCGGCCGCTGCGAGCAGGGCCACGACCGCGGCCGCGAGCCTGGTGGGTGGACTGAGCGATGGGGACACGGGGCGACACTCGCCTTCCTTGGCTGGTGTGCAGGGGCACCGTTGTGTGACCCAGATCATACAAATTACGAACAGGTCACCGCAAGACTCGAATCGACTTACGAAAATCTGTGACATTCACAGAGTGTCGGTGGTCGGTCACATGTTCGATAATCTCGATCCCGACGCGGTGCGCGAGGTGGTGGCGCGGCACAGCGACTTCGGCTATCCGCTGTGGGACGCGGAGCCGGCGGGGCGATGACGGTCGTCACCGCGGGCTGACATCATGTCGCCGTGACTCGTGATCGTCGGTCCAATGCTTTGTCGAGCACGACGATCGTCGTGTGGTCGGTCGGGTTGGCGGTCGCCGCCGCGGTGACGGTGACGCTGCTGTGGGTGTTCCTCGGCAGTGGCAGCACGGCGGACGCGAGCAGGCTGGAGGCGGTACGGACGGCGTCGAGCATCGTGATCGGCGCGGGTGGGGCGGCGGCGCTGCTGCTGGCCGCGCGGCGGCAGCGGTACGTCGAGCTGGACCTGGAGCAGAAGGACCACGACGCGGGCGAGCGGCGGGTCACGGAGCTGTACGGCAAGGCGGCGGACCAGCTCGGCAGCGAAAAGGCCCCGGTCCGCCTCGCGGGGGTGTACGCGCTGGAACGGTTGGCGCAGAACAACCCGGAGCACCGGCAGACGATCGTGAACGTGCTGTGCGCGTATCTGCGGATGCCGTACACCGTGTCCAGGAGCACGGCGGCGCTGCAGGAACGCGAGGTGCGCGGCGCCGCGCAGAACGTGTTCGAGTCGCACCTGCGGCCGGCTGAGCCGGACACCTTCTGGCCGGACATCGACCTCAACCTGACGGGCGCCACGCTGGAGTGGTTCTGGTTCCGCGACTGCCGCGCCCGCAACGGGATGTTCCGCGGCACGGTGTTCCACGAGATAGCCGCCTTCCGCGACTCGACCTTCACGGAACGCTCGACGTTCCGCGGCGCCCGCTTCCTCAGCACGACCGACCTCCGGCGCACCGCCTTCGGCCCGAGGACGACCGACTTCCGCGAGGCGACGTTCGACGGCCCGACCACCTTCGGCGAGGAGCCGACCCACCAGCCCCGCAGACTCGACCTGACCGCGGCCACCGCCGCGGTGACCCCGGACGCGGAACGCGTGTGGCCGGCCGGCTGGACGGAAGAACCCCACGACACCGACCCGACCCGGGTACGACTGATCGAGAAGGACGAGTCCTAACTGCTCGCGAGTGTCGAACTCGCCGGTCGTGAGTGTCGAACTCACCCGTCGTGAGTGTTGAACACGCGGGGTCTGAGTGTTGGACTCGCGGGTTACAGCGGGGTGGACCACTCGATGGTCGTCTGTTCCTGGTGTTGTGTGACTTTCGCCGAGTGGGTGCGTGCCGCCGCCGTCAGTGCGGCGGGTGCGGGTGGGGACGTGAGGTGTGTCCGCACGTGTGTGTCCGACACGTCCACCAACACCTCCGCGGCCGCCGGCAGTAGTGGGAACACGTCCTGCAACAGGGCGGTCAGCGCCACGGGCGCCGGGTGGTCCACCGCGCCGGACAGGCGTAGCCGCAGGTCGTCGAGGCCGGCGACGGCGTCCCGCACCTCGGCGCGCACCGAGCGGCCCTCTTCGGACGGCGAGCCGAACACGCTGGACCGGATCTCCGCGAGCACGCGGTCCACGTCGTCGGTCACGACGGTCAGGGTGGCGGCCGCGGACGGGTACCTGGCCGCCGCCGACTGCAGCGCGAGGCTGATGCTGAACAGGTCCCGGATGGTGGTCTCACCAAGGTCCTGGGCGATGCGGTCCGCCTCCTGCAGCCGCACGAGCTGCGCGGACGACCGGGCCGCCCGCGCGTTCTCCCGCAGGATCCGCTCCCGCATCGACTCGACGGCGTCGCCGAGCGAGATGACCTCGGCGGGCCCGTGCGCGACCACCGGATGGCCAAGGTCCCCGCTCGACACCCGGCGCACGTTCGCGACCAGCCGGTTCACCGGACGCACCAGCGACCGCTGCAGCAGCACGACGATCACCGCGCCGATCACCAGCGCGAGGCTGGTGCACAGAATGGTCACCAGGTTCGCCGCGGACTGGGCGTCCGTCGACCTCTCGACGGTGGCGGCCGTGCGGCGGTCGATGTGCCGTCGCAGCTCACCGAGGAGGCCGCGCACCGCGTCGAACAGCCGCTTCCCGGTCACGGTCGCCTGTGCCACTGTCTCGTCGGACGGCGGATCGGACACCGCGGGTCCTGCGGTCCGCCGCTGCCACACGTCCGCCGCGCGGTCCACCGACGTCAGCAGCCGGGTCGCCGCCGCGTCCGACGCGAGCAGCTCGCCGAGTCGTTTGCGTGCGGACTCCGCCTCGGTTCGGCCGGTGCGGTAGGGCGCGAGGAGCTGCCGCTGCCCGCTCAGCAGGAACCCGCGAACCCCGGTCTCCATGTCGACGAACGCCTTCGACAGCGTCGCTACCGACGCCTGCGCGGGCCGCAGCGTGCCCCGCAGCTCACTGTTCAGGTCGGCCGCGCGCAGCCGCGCGAGCGAGGTCGCCGCCACCGTCGCGAGCAGCAGCGCGACTACGCCGCCCACGAGCAGGTAGACGCGCCATCTGAGTGTGCTGGGCCGCAGCCGGCCGGTCATGAACCCGATCGTAGTTGGGTGTGAGATCGGCACAACCGTTGCGCTGCAAGGGAAAGTAACGTCAACTCGCAACGGTGGGAAAATGCCGTCCACTGTGGCCGAACGGGTCGTCCGCACGATACGGTGTCGGTGTGGACAGGCACGCGAACGGCCGCCACCGCTACGTCGCGGTGGTGTTGCTCGTCGCCGTGCTCTCGGCGTTCGGCATGGCCACGCCCGCTCACTCCGATGTCGACCACACCCGCGCCGGTGCGTACGCGCTCGCTGTCGCCGCCCCACCGGCGGCCGGCCTGCCGATCCCGCACGGCGCCCCCGACCTCCCGCTCGCCGGCGCCGAGACCGCGGCGCGCCCGCAGACGACGCCACGTCCGCACAGGGTCGAGCCGACCGTCGACGGCCGGCAGCGCGCACACCGGCAACCGGCCGCCGACCGGGCACCGCCGGCGCGACAGGTGACTCGCTGACCAACCGGCACGCCGCGCGCGTGCCGGCGCCTCTCGCACCTGAAGGAACCCACTCGTGCCGCGCACTCCCGCGTGGCGATCCCGTGCGTTGCTGTCGCTCGCCGTGCTCGCCGCTGCCGTCTACCTGCTCCTGACCACCGCCCCGCGCCTCGGCCTCGACCTGCGCGGCGGCACCCAGATCGTCCTCGAGACCCATGACTCGCCGACCGTCACCGCCGACGCCGAGACCACCGACCGCACCCTCGAGGTGTTGCGTCGGCGAGTCGACGCGCTCGGCGTCACCGAACCCGTCCTGCACCGCACCGGGACCAACCGGATCGTCGTCGAGCTGCCCGACGTGCGGGATCCCGCCGAGGCCGTCGCCGTCATCGGGCGCACGGCGGCGCTCACCTTCCACCCGGTGCTCGGCGCGGGCCAGACCGGCGAGGTGCTGCCCGCCGAGTCCGGCGAGCCGCTGAACCTCGGTCCCGCGGCGCTGTCCGGCGACGGTGTCGCCGACGCCCGCGCCGCCGCCAACCCGACCGGCGTCGGTCGTGTCGTGTCCGTCGAGTTCCGCGACGACGGCAAGGCAGCGTGGGAGCGGCTGACCGCCGAGGCCGCCTGCGCGCCGCCGGGCGACCCAGCCCGCCGGGTCGCGATCGTGCTCGACGACAAGGTGATCTCCTCGCCGCAGGTCGACCCGTCGGTCCGGTGCGGTGTCGGCATGATCGGCGGCAACACCGACATCACCGGCCGGTTCACACCGGAAGAGGCCGACGACCTCGCGGTGCTGATCACCGCGGGCGCGCTGCCGGTGCCGGTGGAAGTCGTCGAGCAGCGGACCGTCGGGCCGACGCTGGGCGCCGAGGCCATCGACACGAGCGCCCGCGCCGCGGTGATCGGGCTCGTGCTCATCGCCCTGTTCCTCGTCGCGGTGTACCGGCTCGCCGGGCTGGTCTCGGTGGTGGCGCTCGTGGCCTACGCGGCCGTGTCGTACGCGGCGCTGCTCGCCATCGGCGCCACGCTCACGCTGCCGGGGCTCGCCGGGTTCGTGCTGGCCATCGGCATGGCGGTGGACGCGACGGTGCTCGCGTTCGAACGCGCGCGGGAGGAGTACAGGGGCTCGCTGACCTGTGCCGCCGACCGGGGCTTCCGTGGTGCGCTGTCCGCGATCGTGGACTCGAACGTCACCACGCTGCTCGCCGCCGGACTGCTGTTCTCGCTGGCGTCCGGACCGGTGCGCGGGTTCGGCGTGACGCTGACGATCGGCGTGCTCGCGTCGATGTTCACGTCGCTCGTGCTCACGCGGGTGCTCCTGCACCTGACGATGAGCTCGCCGCTGGGCAGACCGCGGCTGAGCGGCATCGCGCACGAGGGCCGGGTGCGGCGCTGGGTGCGGGACCGGGATCCGGGGTTCCTGGCCCGGCCACGCCGGTGGCTCACGGTCGCCGGCGCCGCGGTCGTGCTCGCGCTCGCCGGCCTGGTGGTGGCCGGTCCAAACCTGGGCATCGAGTTCACCGGCGGCCGTGTGCTTGAGTACGCGACCGACCGGCCTGCCGACGTCGACCGGGTACGGGCGGCGGTGTCCGATGCCGGGTTCGCCCGTGCGGTCGTGCAGCAGTCCGGCGACGGGGTGTCGATCCGCACCGAACCGGTCGACGACGCGGGCGCCGACAAGATCCGCGCCGCGGTCGCGTCGGTGGCCGGTGCCGCCGACGAGGTGCGTGACGAACAGGTCGGCCCGAGCCTCGGCGCCGAGCTGCGGGTGCAGGCGGTCATCGCGCTGGGCCTGGCGGTCGTCGCGCAGCTCGCGTACCTGGCGATCCGGTTCGACTGGCGGCTCGGGCTCGCGACCGTTCTCGCGCTGGCACAGGATGTTCTGCTGCTGCTGGGCATCTTCGCGTGGCTGGGCAAGACGATGGACGGGGTGTTCCTCGCCGCGCTGCTGACCGTGATCGGCTACTCGGTCAACGACACGGTCGTGGTGTTCGACCGGGTGCGGGAGCTACGGGACCGCCGCAAGCCGTTCGCGCACGTCGTGGGCGCGGCCGTCCTGCAGACGTTGCCACGCACGGTCAATACCGGCATCGGCGTGCTGTTCGTACTGGGCGCTTTGCTGTTCCTCGGCGACGGCTCACTCGCCGACTTCGCGCTGGCGCTGTTGCTGGGCCTGGTCATCGGCACGGTGTCCACGGTCGCGACCGCGGGCCCGGCGGCCATCATCCTCGACGCGAAATGGCCGGGCGCGGGCCGCCGGCGCCCTGCGGCACGCCAGACGACAAGAGACAGGAGGGACAGCGGCGCGGTGGTGTGAGGGCGGCGCTCACAACATTTCTCTCGATCTTCCATGCCGGTATTCCACCTCCCCAACGGGGGTCAGCGGAACAACAGGGACGCCTTCGACACCGCGTGGAAGAGCGCCGCCGCCGTGCTGGCGATCCTGGCCGCCTTCATCAGCGTCGACCGGTTGCGCCTCAGCCAACGCGAGCACCATCGGCAGCTCCGGGTCGACCAGTTCACCCGAGCGGACGCCATCGCCCGCCAGATCACCGACCTGTCCGCCAAAAGCCAGCGAGCAGCTCGGCAGCGACAAAGGCCGTCGTCCGCATCGGCGGGCTCACCGACCTCGAACGCCTTGCCCAGGCCCACCTCGCAGACGCCCCGGAGCCGCCGCCCGAGTTCTGGGACAACATCAACCTCGACCTACGCGACGCCGTCCTCGTCGAGTTCGACCTGGCCCAGTGCCGGACGGCCGCCGCCGACTTCCGAAACGCGCACTTTCACAGCGACACCAAGTTCACGGGAGCGATCTTCGCAGGAAATGTCCAATTCGGCAGCGCCACCTTTTCTGGGGAGGTCGCGTTCAGTCAGACGGCGTTCCTGGGGGAGCTTAACAACTTCTATGAAGTGAGTTTCTCCGATACCGTGACGTTCACCGGGGCGGTGTTCCGTGGAAATGCTCACTTCCTCGGGGTCACGTTCTCTGACATCACGATGTTTAATGGTGCTTCCTTTGTGAACGCCTCGTTTCACATGGCAGTGTTCGCGAAGGGAGCTGTCTTCGGCGACGCTGTCTTCGCTGGCAACTCCTCTTTCTATCGTGCGACCTTCTCGAACAACGCCGATTTCATGCGAGCGACCTTTGTTGGCGACACCCATTTTCACCGTAGACCATTCTTTCCCGTCGCCGTGGCGAGTTGAAAAACGAATCCAGGGGAAAGCGACGGCCGCCTCGTGCGGCACATCAGAAAAGGTAAGAAAAAGTCGTGAGTCCGAATGCGCCGATCCTGCGTCAGGTCGGGTCGCGGCGCAGAACGGTCTTGCCGGCCAGGCGGTCCTGACAGTGGTCGCAGTGCAGGTCGGGCACGAAGGGCGCCCCACAGGCGCCGTGCGCCAACGACAGCGCGGGCCCCTCCGGCGCGGGGAACCAGTGCTCCGCCCACCGCAGCGCGGTCGCGATCGTCGGGTAGAACGCGCGGCCCTTGTCGGTCAGGTGGTACCCGCCGTCGGGCATCGGCTCGAGCACGCCGATCGCGGTGAACGTCCGCAGCCGCTCGGCGAGCACCGTCGGCGGCACGGCGAGATGGGTCGCGAACCCGCCGAACCGGCGAACGCCGAGGAACGCCGCACCGAGCAGCGCCGCCGACCACCGGTTGCCGAACATCGCCATCGACGACGGGAACAGGCCCGACGTCGCGCGGCGCCGCGTCGTGCCGACCGGCACCGATCTCGGCCACGACCCGCTCGGGCCCCAGCCACCGACGACGTCGCGCGCGACCACCGGCGCGCGGCATGCCCGGCACGCCAGCAGCGGCCGGAACTCCGCGCCGCAGCCGGTGTGCGCCATCGCCGGCAGGGCTCGCGCCTGGCCGGGCACCCACGTGCGTTCCCAGTCCCAGATGCCGAGCAGCACCGGCCACAGCCCGCGACCGCACGCGGTCAGCGGGTACTCGTGGCGCGCCGGCGCGTCCCGGTACGCGCGCCGCTCCAGCAGTCCGAGCGACGTCAGCTGTCCGAGCCGCGTGGTGAGCACGGCGTCCGAGATCGGCAGCGCGGCCCGGAACCCGGCGTAGCGGCGCACCCCGAGTAGCGACTGCTGGACGATCAGCAGCGTCCACTCGTCGCCGACGATCCCCAGCATCCTGCCGATCGAGTTGGGCGGAACCGTCACAGACCGACGGCTCGCGCCGGGTCCTCCGAGGTGCGCCATGCCGGCAAGTCTGCACCGGCCGCCCAGGTGGCGTGCGTTCCGCTCGACACTCGCTCCGGCAGCCGCAGCACACACACCGGGCCGTCGGCCACCCGCGCCGCGTCGAACACCAGGCAGAACGACGCGTCCTGGACCATGTCCGTGGTGATCGTGACCAGGTAGCCGTCGTCCTCGGCGGTGCCGCCCGGCCGCGGCGCCATGGCCGTCTCGCTGCCGTACATGCCGTCGCCGAACGCGTACCGCTCCTCGCGGCCGGTCAGGTGGTCGTGCTTGACCAGCCCCGTCGAACAGGAACCACGCCGGCTTGCCGGTCGCGGCGTAGGTGTAGCGGTGCTTCCTGGTCGCGTAGGCCGCGTTCAGCACCCCGAACTCGG
>Ga0193717_1000526_pt1 | contig 25610 bp, 24 predicted proteins | sample U2c2metaG_FD_145900 | JGI IMG/M metagenome (GOLD analysis project Ga0193717, IMG submission 145900) | Soil microbial communities from a riparian zone of the East river system, Colorado, United States - U2c2 | ecosystem: Environmental > Terrestrial > Soil > Riparian zone | place: USA: East River...
GCCGAGCAGCGCAGCAAACTCCACGGCGAACTCCTGGTCGCCGTAGTGGGGGTCTGCGCTGACTGTACTCATGACGTCTATATTAGAACAGACGTTCGAGCAGTGCAAATCGAGATTCGGCCGTCGGGGTGGCGGAATCCCTTACCTGCTTGGCGAAACGCACCATAGGTGCCATTAGCAACTAAAGAGCAACTAGTCGACGACGGGGCGGATTAGAGTGGGGTGTTCGGCGGTCAGGTGGAGGTAGGCCGTTAGTACGGGGGTGGGGATGTCTAGGTGGTCGATGTAGTTGCGACCTTGTGGGCCGTAGCCGTCGGCGGTGTCGTGGAGCCGGCGGATCTCGCCCAGGAGCAAGGAAATGAAGCGGTTGCGCGGCCAGATCATCGGAGATTCCGGCCCAGCACCGATATCGTCGGCGCCGACGCGTGCCGGATCCGCGCTGGCGTGCACGTTGTTGGTGGGTATCCAGGGGAGTACTGGGGCGAAGCTGATCAGTTCGATGGTCGCGCGGTCGCGGAAGACGCGTTCGAAGGTGGCGTGGGTTCGGCGTTGCATTGTGGGGTCCTGGATCAGCAAGATCGATTGGGCCTGACCTGCGAAAGGTCTAGAAAACTCAGCGTTCTCGCCGCAGTTGGTTGACTGGTCCTCGACGGCGATCGCAGCTGGGTCGACTCCGAAGTTCACCTGCAGGAGATCGCGGAAGATGTGCGACTCGGGGCGTCCAGCAGTATCGACTTGCAGGTCGCGGCGGTTGATGGCGTCGATCAGGTACTGCGTGGAGTGGCCGATCCCGCCGCTGACCAGGATCCGCGGTGCAAGTCCACGGTGGTACGCCGCGGCGACGACCTCCACGGACTCGAGTACGGCGCTTCCCATCAGCACCACGAGATCCACTGGCTGCTCGAGGCCGGCAACATCTCGCCTTGCCAGGAAGCTGGCGATCACCTGCTCATCGGACGACACCAGCCCATTGCAGCAGAATCACCTCCGCCCGCGTACCGGCGTACAGGCGTGGGCGGTGCGGACAGGGCCCTGTCTGGAGCGGTCAGAGGTCACGGATCGTAACCCAATGGGGGATTTGGACGTTCAAACGTAGACAGAGCGTGATAACTGGGCCATGCTCGCGGCGCGGGCCAGGGGGGTCCGAGTCTGCAAGCAAATGCCCAGGGGGCTTTTCCATGTCACAGCAATACCCGCAGCAGCCGCATGTCCAGTTTCAGCCGCAGCCGCCGGTCCAACCGCCGAAGCAGAAGCACACGGGGAGGACCATCCTGATAGTCATCGGATGCGTCGTCGGCCTCCTGATCGTCATCGCAGCGGCCGGAGGCGGCGGTGAATCCGGCACGGCCGCTAAGGACGCGGACAATGCGCCGGTCGCTCAGACCAGTAGCAAGGCACCTGCTCCTGCACCGAAGAAGTCGACAGAGGCTCCCAAGGCCAGCGCTACGGCGTCGGCAGAGCCCGCTGCTCCGAAGCTGGCCTGTGAGGGACAGGACGACCGCAGCGCGCCTTGCGCGGTTGCCGTCGGTGGAGCGTTCAAGCTTGGTGAGCACACTGTGCTGGCGGGCTGGAAGATCAAGGACAACGGATACGGCACCGGGATGACGATCGTCGGCAAGGCCAAGAACACCGGCGACAAGACCAGCACCATGTTCATCCACGTCAAGTTCCTGAAGGGCGACGAGGTGATGGCGAACATCATGTGCAACACCGGTGACCTCGCACCTGGTCAGTCAGAAGCGATGAACTGCATCCCGGACGGGACGTACACCCGGAAGTTCGACAAAGTCACGGCCGAGGCCTCCTTCTGATCCCACCTCTGCCTGCGTACCGGCGTACCGGGTGGGGCTGGCAGGATGCGTTGGTATGGCTAGTGAGTACGTCGAACCGATCGGGCGGGTGCTGGGGGATGGGTTCCAGGTGGCGCCGTTGCTGGATGGGTGGACGGCCCTCGATGGGATCGTGCTGGTGAAGTGCCTGGACGATGAAGGGCGGTCCTCGTGGGCGCTTCGCGAGACCGCGGGGCTGAACGAGGAGGAGGTGATCGGCGCGCTGACCATCCAGCTCGACATCCTCCGGGAACGCGTCCTCGATCAGTACCGGGTCGAGGACGACGACTAGCCGGTCTTCCGGAGGTCGGTGTGGAGATGGGCGCGGGACAGGCGGCCGGTGCGTAGTAGGCGGGCGATGTCGGCGCGATTGTCGTACATCAACTGCCAGTGGAAGTAGTTCACGTACTCCGCAACCGCCAGCAGGTACAGCACCAGGCCAGGGACGAACCGCCCGGGGCTGCTGCCGAAGCCTGCGGCGATCATCACCAATCCCGCGGCCAAGCCGAGCGTGCAGACGAGCTGCAACGCACGGAACACACCGATCAGCGGCGGACGGCCGAGGCCGGCGTGTAGTTGGTTGAGCTTCACCAGCCAGTACGCCGCGCCAACCGCTAGGAGCAAGGTGGTTGCCCCGAAGCCGACGAGGTTTGTCGGACTGAGTGGTGCATCGAATGCTCCGAACACGAGCCAGCCGATCAGCCCGATGTTGACCAGTTCGAGTGCTGCCAGGTTCCGCACCCTGGCGGTCACCTTCGCGCGAGGCATTCCTCTCCAACGACGTCAGGACGAGGGGATGTAGGTTCGGGCCAGTTCGTTGCCGCGGGCATGGACTACCTCGGAGACCGCGATCGCCGAGCATCGCCAGCCGTCGTCCGTGCGGACCAGCTCATGCTTGTAGAAGGCCCACACCTCCCACAAAGCATCGCCCAGCGCGCGATCGAGCCGGTTGAAGGCGTATCCCTTCGACACGACTGTCGCCCGGTCCTCCTGTACTGCGATGTCGTGGTTCGTGCGCTGGTGGAAACTCAGTTTGTCCGCATACAGGTTCTGCTGCCAGGCGGCGATCAGTGAGTCCGCCGGCATGGTCGTGGGTGGACCGCCTTCCAGTGCGGCGAAGTCGACGTCGATCTCGGTGGTGAAGTGGGCCCGGGCCTTCGCCCAGTTCTTGGCGTCTACCGCGTCGTCGATCCCGTCGACGACAGCCCGGATCGCCAGCCAGTCGTTGTCCATGACGACAAGTATCGGTAGGGCGCCACGCCGCGGTCCAATGCTTCTCGCTCTGCAGCAGGGGTATTGCGGACGAGGTTCAAAGGGTTGTTGGCGCCTGCGGACAGGCCCTAGGGTCGTGATCGCGCTGTGGAGTCACACGGTCACTTGAACACGAGCACGAAGCACAACTCTGGGGAGGAACTGCTGATGGGTCCAAGGAATGCGCGCAGGTTGGCGGCAGGGTTCGCAGTACTGGCACTCGGACTCACCGCGTGTGCCGAGGACGCCGGCGGCGACAGTACGGCGGAGGACCAGTCCGGGCCGATCAAGATCGGTGCCGTGCTCGATATCACCGGCGCCGGCGCGACCCTCGGCGTACCGGAGCGCAAGACGCTGGAGATGCTCGCCAAGCAGGTCACCGCGGCCGGCGGGATCGGCGGTCGCGCTGTCGAGTTGGTGATCGAGGACAACCAGTCCACCGAGGACGGCGCCGCGAAGGCGGTCAACAAGCTGGTCAGCCAGGACAAGGTCGACCTCATCATCGGCGCCAGCCGGACCGGGCCGAGTCTGGCGATGCGGCCGATCGCCGAGAGCGCCAAGATCCCGATGATCTCGCTGGCCGCGAACGCCAAGATCGTCGACGGTTCGCAGTGGGTCTTCAAGACCGCCCAGAACGACAAGGTGGTGCTCGAGGACATCGTGGACCAGGCGGTGGCCAAGGGCTGGAAGAGTATCGCCCTGATCCGCGACTCCTCGGGTTTCGGCGAGGGGATCGGGGAGATGCTCACCGAACTCGGCGCGCCGCAGGGAATCAAGGTCGTCCGGACCGAGAAGTTCGCGCCGGACGCGACCGACTTCACCGCCCAGATGGTCAACATCCGCAACGCGAAGGCGGACGCGAACCTGATCTGGGGGATCCCGCCGGCGGCCGGTCTCGCGCAGAAGGCGTACAAGCAACTCGGTGTCACCGGCGCGGTGATCCAGAGCCACGGGATCGGCAACCAGGCGTTCCTCGACTCGGCCGGTCCCAGCGCGGACGGGCTGACCGCTCCGCTCGGGCGGCTGCTGGTCGCCGACCAACTGACCGCCGACGACCCGCAGAAGAAGGTGATCGAGAAGTTCGTCGCCGACTACAAGGCCGCCTATCCGGGCGAGTCGCCGTCCACGTTCGCCGGGCATGCGTATGACGCCTTCCAGCTCGCGGTCACGGCGCTCGGACAGGTCGGTACTGACGGCCAGAAGCTGCGCGACCAACTCGAAGGCGTGAAGGGATTCGCCGGCGTCAGCGGCGTGTTCACCATGTCGGCCACCGACCACTCGGGGCTCGACAAGCATGCGCTCGCGATCGTGACCGTCGAGAACGGCGCGTGGAAACTGCTTGACGCCAACCGATGAGCGACCTGCTCCAGCTGATCTTCTCGGGCCTGTCGATCGGGGCGGTCTATGCCCTGATCGCGGTCGGGTTCGTGGCGATCTTCACGGTCAGCGAGGTGATCAACCTCGCGCAGGGCGAGTTCGCTGCCCTGGCAGGCCTGGTGGCGATCAGCGCGGTCGGCAGCGGGATGCCGCTGCCGGTCGCACTGGTAGTCGCGATCGCGACCGTGACGGTGGTCGCCGTCGTGATGGAACGCGTCACCGTCGCGCCGGTCAAACGGCTGACCACGTTGACGTCGATCATCCTGACGCTCGGTGTCTCGACCGTGCTGAAGGCGCTGATGCTGCTGATCTGGGGACCGGAGGGCAAGGGACTCACTCCGTTCCCCGGTGGCGACCTGCTGGTGTTCGGCGTCTCCATCCGCGCCCAGGAGCTATGGATCCTCGGGATCGCGGCCGTCGTCGCCGCCGCGGTCTGGTGGTTCTACGAACGCACCATCGTCGGGAAGGCGCTGCGTGCTTGCTCTGAGCAACCGATCGCCGCGCGGCTGGTCGGCATCTCACCGAAGCTGGCGACGATGCTCGCGTTCGGCATCGCCGGGCTGGTCGGCGCGATCGCGGGCGTGATCGCGAGCCCGGTGTACTTCTCCTCCTGGGATTCCGGACTCAGCCTCGGCCTGAAAGGGTTCGTCGCCGCGACGCTCGGCGGGCTCGTATCGATCCGCGGTGCCCTGCTTGGCGGCGTACTGCTGGGCGTGCTCGAGAGTTTGGTCGCCGGGTACGTCGACACCGGACTGCGCGATGCGGTCGCCTTCGTACTGCTGATCGTCGTACTGGTGGTCCGCCCCGCCGGGGTGTTCGGCCGGCATGCGGAGGCCCGGGTCTGATGCCGCGCCGGGGTGATGTGATCGGGCTTGGGCTGTTCGTCGTGTTCTGCGTGGTCTTCCCGCTCGTGGCGCCGGGATCGCTGGTCAACGTGGGCGTCTACGCGATGATCTACGCGATCGCCGCGACCGGTCTCTCCTTGCTGATGGGCCTCGCGGGCCAGGTGAGCCTCGGCCACGCCGCGTTCTTCGCGATCGGCGCGTATGCGCAGGCGATCCTGGTCACCCGCTATGACCTGTACGGCGTACTGGCGGCTGTGGTTGCCGTGGTGATCGCGATGGTGGTCGCGTTGCTCGTGGGGATACCGCTGTTGCGGTTGCGCGGACATTACCTGGCTCTGGCGACGCTGGGGCTCGGAATCATCGTGACGGTGCTGGCGACCGAGTCGGAGTTCACCGGTGGCACGTCGGGGATCTACGGGATCGGGAAGCCTGAGTTCAACTCGCGAACCTACGACTCGCCGCAGGAGTTCTTCTGGTTGCTCACGCCGTTCGTCGTGGTCGCGGTCCTGCTTGCGCGGAACGTCGTACAGAGCCGGATCGGGCGGGCGCTGGGCGCGGTCAACGATTCCGAGGTTGCCGCGGAGACGCTGGGGGTGGACACGTTTCGCCTGCGGCTGCAGGTGTTCGTGCTGTCCGCGGCGTATGCGGCCGTCTCCGGGATCTTCTTCGCGCACTGGCTTGCGGTGGTGAACCCGAACACCGCCAACTTCCCGCTATCCGTGAAGTTCCTGCTGATGGCGGTGCTCGGCGGACTCGGTACGGTCTGGGGTGCCGTGATCGGTGCGTTCGGGGTGGAGTTCCTCGACGAGGGGATGCGGGAGCTCATTCCGGTCCTGGTACCGGGTGCCGTCGGCGAGGTGCAGTTGATCGGGTTCGGCGTCGTCCTGGTCGTCATCGTCGTGTTCCTGCCGGGCGGACTTCATCAGGCGTGGCGGATGGTTCTTGCCCGAGTACGTCGGCCGTCGGGGGACGTCTCCGAAGGTCGTGCTGAGGCGACTGAGGACGACTCGCCGGTGATGGTTCGCGAGGGTCGGCCGGTCGCGGGGAGCGTCTTGTTGGAGGTTCGCGGGCTGACCAAGCAGTTCGGCGGTGTGACGGCGGTTGACGATGTCACGTTGGATGTCCGGGCCGGTGAGATCCTCGCGTTGATCGGTCCGAACGGGGCCGGGAAGACGACCTGTTTCAACATGGTCAGCGGGGTGCTGGCGCCGACCAGCGGGACGGTCAAGCTGAACGGAGTTCGCACCGATGGTCGGAAACCCCATATCTTCGCGCAGTTGCGGGCCACCCGAACCTTCCAGAATCTGCAAGTGTTCCGGTCTGCCACGGTGCTCGGCAATGTGATGGTCGGGCGGCATCTGCGGGCCCGGTCCGGGTTGCTGCGGGGAATGCTCGTGCTCCCGGCTCGGGCAGAGGAACGGGCGGTCGCGGACGCGGCGTACGAGGTTGTTCGTTTGGTCGGGTTGGAGGGGGAGCGGCATCGGCCGGCCGGTGAGCTGCCGTTCGGGCGGCAGCGTTTGATGGAGTTGGCCCGGGCGCTCGCTGTCGAGCCGGATCTGTTGTTGCTGGACGAGCCGATGGCGGGGTTGTCGAGTAGCGAACGACGGGCGCTCGCGAGACTGCTGCGCCGGCTTCGTGCGGGTGGGATGGGGATCGTGCTGGTCGAGCATGACGTGGAGGCGGTGCTGGCGCTGGCCGATCGAGTTGCGGTCCTCGATGACGGGCGCCTGATCGCGCTCGGTTCACCGGAGGAGATCCGCACCGATCCAGCAGTCGTGGCGGCGTACCTGGGCGTCGACGAGGACGACACAGCCGCTCGAGCAGCCGCCCGCGAACTCGCAGCCCAGGTGGAGGAGACCTGATGCTTGAGGTGCGCGAGGTTGTTGCCGGGTACGGGCGGCTCGAGGTTTTGCACCGGGTGTCTGTGCAGGTGGAGACGGGCGAGATTGTCGCGGTGATCGGTGCCAATGGTGCCGGGAAGACGACACTCTTGCGGGTGGTATCAGGGCTGCTTCGTGCCAGCAACGGAACGGTTCTGCTTGATGGCGTCGACGTGACACGGTTGCCAGCAGAGCGGCTTGCTGCCGCAGGGCTTGCGCATGTTCCGGAGAACCGGCTGGTCTTTCCGACCCTCTCTGTGGAGGACAACCTGACGCTCGGCGGCTGGACCCGGCGGCGTGGGCCGCGGGGCGAGACGGAGAGCCAACGTCAGCGTGCTCTGGACCTGTTCCCGCGACTGCAGACGCGACGGCGACAGCCGGCCGGCACGTTGTCGGGTGGCGAGCAGCAGATGCTGGCGATCGCCCGCGGCCTGATGGCGCGGCCGAAGCTGCTCGTGCTCGACGAACCAAGCGTGGGCCTGGCACCGAAGGTCATCGCCGAGATCTTCGCAACCCTGGCCCGGCTCCGCGACGATGGACTCACGATCCTGCTGGTCGAACAGAACGCGCGGGCTGCCTTCAAGGTTGCCGACCGGGTCTACGTGATGGACCGCGGCGAGGTCGCGATGGACGGCAACCCCACCGAGCTACTCACCGACCAACGGGTCCACCAGGCCTATCTCGGCGGCGGCTACACCGCCTGACTGGGCGGCTGGCAAGCCGCGCGTGGGCAGGACATCTGACACCTACCGGTTAGCAGGAGGCCCCGAGTCCGGTTGGCTGGGCAGACTGTCGCAGGTTCCACAACTAGCGTCGAACCATGCCCGAGGACGAACTCAGGCCGATCGCCCGATGGATCGCAGGGGCGACGGCCGAGAGGGGGAACGCCACCTACCTGGTCGACGCACGGAGTACTCGCCGGGTCGGTTACCGCGACCTGGCCGCGGCCGTCGCCGACTGGGACGAGCGGCTGACCGCGGTGGAGGTGCCGCCGGGCGCGACCGTGGTACTCGCTATGACCGATCCGCTGGACACGGCGCTGGCGCTGCTCGGCCTGATCGCCACCGGCCGGGTCGCGGCGCCGGTCGACCCCGCCGCACCGCGAGCGCTGGAACGGCGGCTGGCACAGCGGGACACCGTCGCGGTCATCACCGACGACGGCCTTGAGCGGCTGGGGGAGCGGCCACCGACCCGCAGGCCGGCGGGTGTGTTGCTGTCGAGCTCGGGCAGCACCGGTGAGCCAAAGCAGGTTCTACTCCGCGACGCTCAGCTCGCGCATGTCGCGACCGCGGTCGCTGACTCGCATCAGCTGAGTCCGGCCGACGTCGGCTACTGCCCGCTACCGCTCTACCACGTCAACGCCGAGGTCGTCGGGCTGCTTGCCACGCTGCGGGCCCGCGGCACGCTGGTGCTGGACAAGCGGTTCTCCCGCAGCCGGTTCTGGGCGACGGTCGACGCCCACGAAGCGACCTGGGTGAACGCGGTGCCCGCGATCCTCGCGTTGCTGGTCGAAGACGGCACCACGACCAGTAGCCCGGGACGGATCCGGTTCGTCCGCTCTGCATCGGCTCCGTTGCCGATCCCCGTACTGCGTCGCTTCGAGCAACTGCACCACATCCCGGTCTTGGAGTCGTACGGGCTGACCGAGGCGGCGAGCCAGATCACGGTGAACCCGCTGAACGGTCAGCGGCGGCCCGGCTCGGTGGGGCTGCCGGTCGGCGGGGAGCTGAAGGTGGTCGGCGAGGACGGGCAGAACCTGGCTGCCGGCGTGGAGGGCACGATCCGCATCCGCGGGGCCGGGGTGATCCGGTCGTACGCCACGAACGTCGGCGCCGAGCGGTTCGATGCGGAGGGCTGGCTCGATACCGGCGATCTGGGGCGCGTGGACGGCGACGGGTACGTCTGGCTGGTGGGGCGCACCAGCGACCTGATCAACCGGAGCGGGGAGAAGATCCTGCCGCACGAGATCGAGGACATCCTGCGCGAGGATCCCGGCGTCCGCGACGCGGTGGTGGTCGGCCGACCAGATCCCGTGCTCGGCGAGGTCCCGGTCGCGTACGTCGTTGGTACCGGCGACGACCCCGGGTTGGCAGAGCGGCTGGCCGCTCGATGCCGGGCTGCGTTGCCTCGCGACCGGCAGCCGGCAGAACTCACCATCGTGGAGCAGCTACCCACTGCCGGCACCGGCAAGGTCCTCCGTGCCGAGGTCGCCGAGATGGCCCGCACCACCGCCCGGCGCCGCGAATGACAGCGCCACCCGCCGAGGAAACCCCACACCCGCCGGCGATCCCGGGTAGCGCCTCGGCCCCGAGCACCGGCGCTGCGGCTGGCACCGCCCCGGTGGGTAGGAGAAAGCGCGGTGGGCGGATTTCGGAGGTCGACCTGGTGCGGGTGGTGACCTTCGGGGCGGTGATTGCTGTCCATGCGGTCAGCTTGTCGTTCGCCTCGCGCGCTGTCGGCGGCAACGCCGCCCTGATGCTGCTGCACTACACCCGCTCGGCCTTCTTCGTCTTCATGGCGATCGTGCTGGTCCGTTCGGCCGAGCGGTCCGGCACCACCGGCCGGTTGCGGCGACGGCTGACCCTGGTCGGAGTGCCCTACCTGGTCTGGTCGGTGATCTACCTCGTCGTCTCCTGGGCTACCGGCGGCCGGAACGCGCCATGGGACGGCGCCTGGCTTGCCCTGCTGACCGGCACCGCCTGGTACCACCTGTACTTCCTACTCGTCACCATGCAGTTCTACGTGCTGCTACCAACCTTCCTCTGGCTACTGCGACGCACCCGTCGGCATCCGTGGGCTCTGGTCGCCGCCGGTCTCGCCTTCGCGGTCGCCTTCACCGGCTGGCTGCACTACGGGCACTGGGCCCCAGGGTTGCTCGGCACCTATCGCACGTACGCCGGTCAACTGCTACCGACGTACACGTTCCTCTTCATCGTCGGCGGGGTCGCGGCACTGCACCTGGACGCAGTACTGGATTGGCTGACCAAGCACCGACGGGTTGTCCTGGCAGGGACCCTGGCCGCGGCCATCGCTATGGAGGCCCTGTACTTCGCACTAGTCGCTACAGGCACGCCAGCCGATGCAGCAGCCGATCCTGTTCAGCCGGTCATGCAGGTCTGGGCAGTCCTCCTGGTTGCCGGCCTCGGCGCCGCAGCGACCAAGTGGACGGACGCCGGTACGCCGTACGTGCGCTGGGTGGACCGTGGTTCCGACCTGTCCTTCGGCGTCTACCTGGTTCACCCGCTGCTCCTTCTCGGCCTGTTCGCCATGTCCTGGGTGTCTGCACCGCCTGCCGCGGTGACCGCCGTCCTGGCCACAGCGCTCGCACTGGCCGGCTCCCTGCTAGTCGCCGAGGTGGCCCGCCGGACACCTGCCAGCCTCCCCCTGACCGGCCGGTCCCGCCGGCGGCCCAAAGCAGCACGACTGCGAGGCGTGACATGACTCTCGCTGAGCCCAAGGTGCCGACCCGCTCCCCGCTGCGGCACCGCGTCCGTGGGCGGATCCTGATGCTGCTGTGCATCCTGTACGCCGTCTCGTACCTCGACCGCACCGCGATCTCCACGGCCGCCCCGTCCATCCGCGCCGACCTGCATCTCAGCGATACCCAGTTCGGCCTCGCCCTGGCGGCGTACTCGCTTCCCTACGCGCTGCTGCAGGTCTTCGGAGGCTGGATCGGCGACCGGTTCGGTCCCCGCAAGGTACTCAGCATCCTCGCCGTGGCCTGGGGCCTCTCCACCCTCTGGACAGGGCTCGCCACCGGTCTACTCGCGCTCGGCGCGGCCAGGCTGATGCTCGGACTGAGCGAGGGCGCGGCCTTCCCGACCGCGACTCGGGCGATGTCGACCTGGCTGCCCAGCGACCGCCGCGGCTACGGCCAGGGCGTGGTGCATTCGGCGGCCCGGCTGGGTGCCGCGATCGCCCCGCTGATCATGGCGGGCCTGATCGCGACCCTGGGCTGGCGGGTCGGCTTCGTCGCCCTCGGCGTACTGTCCGTGATCTGGTCGATCGCCTGGGCTCGGCGGTTCCGTGATCGGCCGCAGGACGACAAGCGGGTCTCCGCGACCGAACTCGGTGAACTGGGCACCCAGCACGCGGACGAGGCGCCCGGAACGACCTCGGCCGTCGAACGGCGCAAGGTACCGTGGCGTCGGCTGGTCCGACGGATCGCACCCGTCACGCTCGTCGATTTCTGCTACGGATGGATGTTGTGGGTCTACCTCACCTGGTTGCCGTCCTTTTTCCAGGACGAGTACGGCCTGGCGCTGGCCGGGTTCGCGCTGTTCACGTCCCTGGTGCTGTCCGCCGGGGTGCTGTCGGACACCCTGGGCGGGATGCTCTCGGACCGGCTGCTGGCGCGGACCAGGAGCCTGCGGACGGCCCGGCGGACGAACCTGGTGATCGGCCTGGCCGGGTCGATGCTGGCGCTGATCCCGTCGCTGCTCGTGCACAACCTGGTCGTGGTGACGATCAGCCTGACGTTGTCGTTCTTCTTCCTGGAGTTGACGAACTCCGTGCTCTGGGCCATCCCGATGGACATCGCTCCCGACCACGCCGGGGTGGCGAGCGGGTTGATGAACACCGGCTTCGGCGTCGCGGGCATCGTGTCCCCGATCGTCTTCGGCTTCCTGATCGACCAGACCGGCAACTGGCAACTTCCCTTCGCCCTGTCGGTCGCCCTGCTGGCAGCCGGCACGCTGTTGTCGCTGCGAGTGGACCCACGCCCTCTGGACCCAGAGCCGGCACCACCATCGGCCACTCCCAGCTGATCGCGACCCGACCATGAAGCCCCAGCCCACCCGCGCCAAGCTCCGCCGTAGTCGCCATAGCCGGCTTCTGCGCGGCCTGGTGGCGTGCGCCGTGCTGGCAGGCGTTGCTGCTGTTCCGGCCTCACTTGCTGCAGTGCACGCCAGCCCACGGGCCGGCGTGGCGGCAGCTACCGCAGTACCGGCTTGGGGTCCTGCTGCGCTGCCGGCGCCTGCAGTCGCCGCCTCGGCCGGCAGTACCACGGGGACGATCCGTTTGACCTCTGGCGGCCGGCAGCGGACCGCGATCGTGCTGACGCCGCGGACGACCAGGCCGGTTCCACTGGTCGTCGTCCTGCATGGCCGGGACAGCACGCCTGCTGAGGAGTTGGTCCGCACCGGTTTCGCCGACCTCGCCGCGAACGGCCAGGCGGTGCTCGCCTACCCGGCCGGTGTGGGCGAGTCGTGGAACGCCCGGACCGGCTGCTGCGCGATGGCCGCAAAGCAGAAAGTGAACGACGTCGCGTTCCTCGGTGCACTCGTCACCGCGATCGAGAAGCACGCGCCGGTCGACCCGAGCCGCGTCTACCTCGTTGGGTACAGCAACGGAGGCCGGCTGGCCCTTACCGCCGCCTGCGCGCTCCCCGGGATCGCCGGCGTCGCGACGTACGGGACAGCCGAGCCGGCCCGCTGCGACTCACCCCACCCGCCGCCGGTGCTGATCGGCTACGGCAGCACCGACCCGCACGCCGCCCCCGGGCACGCGCGCGGCATCACGGGTCCCGAGACCGCAGCCGACTGGCGATCCGTGCAGGGCTGCGCCGGTACGCCGTCAATCACCACCGTCGGACCGGCCACCATCAAGAGCTGGAACACCTGCCGAAACAACGGCCGGGTAGAACTGATCCGCTGGGCCGACCTCAATCACCACTGGCCAAACGCAGCCGTCGTCCCACCGAACGCAACGGGCCGAACCCTCATCTGGACCTTCCTCACCGCCCCGCGGAGCTGAGGGCCCATTCGAGTACCTCGTCCGCGATCTGTTCCCAGCCCTCCTGGGCCGGTAGCAGGTGCGCGTAGCCGTCGTACTCCTTGTGCTCGGTGACGGTGTTCGACTTGTAGTGCTTCGCGTTGGAGCGTTGCACTTCGGGCGGCATGATGTGGTCCTCGGAGCCCGAGATGAACAGCAGTGGTGCCCTGGCGTCGTTGTGGTAGTCGACCCAGGTGTCCTGATGGCCGGGCTGGAAGTTCGCGAGGACGCCGCCCCAGAGGATGCCGCCATTCGCCGGGATGGCGTACCGCTGGTAGAGCTCGCGTGCCTCTTCTTCGCTGAAGGTGTTGGTGAAGGCGTAGTTCCACTGGTCGAACGAGAGCGGGACCACCTTGTGCCGGTTGGCCGGGTTCTTCAGCACCGGGAACGTCGACTTGAGCTGGGACAGCGGTACGACGCGGACGCCCTCGGTCGGTGCGGAGTTCATCGCCACCCCGGCGGCCCCGAAACCGTGGTCGAGCAGGATCTGGGTGAAGGCGCCGCCGGCGGAGTGACCGATGATGATCGGCGGCGTCGGCAGCTCGCGGATCACCGTTTCGTAGTGCTCGATGATCTGCGGGACCGTGACCTTGAGGATGGGCGTCGGGTCGGCGTTCAAGGCCTCGACCTCCACCTCGAAGCCCGGGTAGCCGGGAGCAAGGACCCGGAAACCGCGCTCCTCGTAGTACTTGACCCAGTTCTCCCAGCTGCGCGGGGTGACCCAGAAGCCGTGGACGAAAACGATGGTGTCGGGAGCCATGATCACGTGTCCTTCTCGTTGCCGCCGGACCGCCTGTTGGCCGCAAATCTAGCTGCCAGGGAACCGGCCAACGTAGGATGTGGCTGCATGACTCTGGGCTGCGAGTGCACAGTCCGGACAGCTCGTGCGGCCGGGGGAAACGGTGTCAGGGGGCGGTGGAGTGGCCGTACTGCTGGACACCACCGTGCTCCCGAGAAGCGACCGCGCGGAGGCGTTCTACACGGCCATGATGTCCGCGAGCGTGCCTTCGCGCGTGGAGCATGAGGACCGGCACGGCGACGTCCACGCGCGGATGGACTTCTGGCAGCTCGGTGCGTCGGACCTGTTCCGCAACGAGGGATCCGGCATCCGTCTGGTCCGTACTCCGAAGCACGTCAGGATCGGAGCTCCCGAGCGGCTCGCGCTCGCCGTTCAGGTGATCGGGTCCGGCCTCTTCAGCCAAGGTGGCGCCGACAGACGCGTCCACACCGGTGAGCTGATGTTGGTCGACCTGACCGCACCTTATGAATTTGCCTGGACCGGTCGCGGCGCCTCCCAGGCTTTTCAGATCGACTACGACGACCTCGGGCTGAGCGTCGAGACGGTCCGTGCGGCTGCGCGGCGGCTGCCCAGCAGTCCTTTGTACGAGCTCGTGCTCCACCATCTCACCGTGTTGCCGGCCGTCGGCGACTCGCTCCAAGGCACACGATCGGCCTCGATGCTCGGCGCCGCGACTACCCAGCTTGTCCGTGCCCTGTTGTCATCCGCCGCGGCCGAGGACTCCCAGCGGCATCCCTCGATGAGCGACGTTCTGTTCACCCGGATCACCTGGTACGCCCGCCGGCATCTGACGGACCCCGACCTCGGCCCCGCCCGCATCGCCGCGGAGCACAACATCTCTCTGAGGTATCTCTACAAGGTGTTCTCCGAGCACCACCTCAGCTTCGAGCAGTGGCTCATCGGTGAGCGGCTCGAGGGTGCGCGCCGTCAGTTGGCGTCGCCCGCGAGCCGGTACCGGTCGATAGCCGCCATTGCCGCCGAGTGGGGATTCGTCGACGCCGGCCACTTCACCCGGCGCTTCCGCAGAGCTCACGGTCTGACGCCTCAAGACTGGCGTCGCCTGAACCAGGCCTAGCGTGCTATTCGCCTGTCATGCATAGGCAGAAGGGGTGGCCTGCGGGGTCGGCGTAGACCGGGCAGCTACCGCCCTGCGGAGGCAGTTTGGTGGCTCCGAGCCGCAGCGCGAGCTTCTCGCGGGTTGCGCGGTCGTCGAACGAGAAGTCGAAGTGCAGCTGCGCCGGGTACTCCGGATCCGGCCACCGTGGCGCGCGATAGTCGTTCACTCGTTGTAGGCCGATGGCGGGCAAGGTTCCGTCGGACCGAGCGATGACGATGCGATCGACCGTCTCCTCCAATCGCTCGGGCATGTCGAGCAGACCGGACCAGAAGTCCGCCAGTACGACGGGGTCCGGGCAGTCGATCACCACTCGCCAGAGCACACCGAGCTGGTCGGATCCCTGGGTAGCCCGGCCCGTGGTGTCGGAGTACAGGCAGAACGGGTGGCCCACCGGATCGCTGTAGATCCGGAAGGCGCCGGAGTCCTTGAGCTTGGTGGCGCCGTGGGCGAGGATATCTGCCTCGGCAGCGTTCAAATCGGGAACGAGTACGTCGAGGTGCAGCTGCTGTGGATAGGCGGGGTCGGGCCAGCGCGGTGCGAGGCCGGTGCCCTCGTCGAAGCCGAGCGGAGCTCGTACCAGTCGCTGCCAGAACGTCCGGACGGAGTCTTGCTCCTCATCCGTGCAGCCGATGACGATGCCGAACGTGCCGTCCTTGGGTTCTTGGGTGATGTCGAGGCCGAACAAACCATCGGCAGCCAGCAACACCGTCACGAACGCGTGCCCGTCGTCGCCCTCAACCCGAAACCGGGCCATCGTGTCGTGCACTTGCCAGCCGCGGACGATCCGGCGGTTCGCGCCGGCGGAGGCCTGCAGCCGGGGCATCCAGCTGTCCCGCATCCACGGGCCGGGCTCCCAGTCCGCAAGCCGTTCCGAGCACAGCCCAGCCACAGCCTCGGGGTCCCCGCGTTCCAGCGCCTCGACGACCGTTCTGGCTCTGGCCACGAGATCCTCAGGCATGCGCTGAAGTATGGGCGGTGATGATCCAGGCGCGGGAGTCGAACCAGATGCCGTCTGCGGTGTGATGGGTGGTGAGGGTGGCTCGTAGTCGCTGGAGGGCGTCTTCGGTTTGGGCTGGGTCCAGGTCTGCGAGGAGGTCCTTGGTCACCATCAGGCTGCGTGCCGCGTTGAGGGCGGCTTCGGCGTCCGGGCCGTAGTAGACGGGTTCGCGGACGTCGGTGATTTGGAGGTCGGCGAACCCTGCGGCGGTTAGGAGGTGTTCGGCGGTTACTGGGTCGGCCAGCGAGAACGCTCCGTAGGCGGCGGCGACGGGCAATGTGCGTCCGCCGGCGAGGGCGTCACGGATCGCGGTGTGCCACTCCTGGTGCTTGGCGTCCTGCCACACCAGTTGTACGAGCCGGGCGCCCGGACGCAGCGCGCGGGCGATGTTGGTGAACGCCACTCCCGGGTCGGTGAAGAACATCGTGCCGAAGCGGCTGGTGGCGAGGGAGAAACGCCGAGCGGGGAAGGGGTGGAGCTGGGCATCAGCTTGCTCGAAGCTGACATTGCGCAGGCCCTCCCTTTCACTGAGCTGCCGGGCGGTCTCCACCATCTGGGCGGAGATGTCGACGCCGAGGGCGCTCCCCGAGGTAGCTGCTTTGGCGGCCTCCCGGGTCGTCAGGCCAGTGCCGCAGCCGATGTCGAGCACGTGGTCATCGGGTCTGACATCCATGGCGGCCTGCAGTCGCTGGTGATAACGACGCAGCTCGGCGTCATAGTCGAACGTCAAATCCATCTGCCTGTCCTCTCGCTGTGCACCCTCCCGGGGCGGATCGTAGGACGACCCTAGGCCCGGGCCTGGGGCGGGATCGGCGACTGGCAGAGCTAGGCCCGGTCTGTCAGTGCGTTCGTCAGTAGGGCTGCGAGTGCCTCGAGCTGGAAGTCTGCCGCGGACGACACCTCTTCGTCGGAACCGTCGAGGGCTCGGGCGGCCAGGCCGGCCTTGCTGTCGATGAGATCCGCGATTCTGGTGTCGATCGTCTGCGCGGCGATGATGCGCCACGCGGTGACGGGCTCTTCCTGACCGATCCGGTGGACGCGGTCGATGGCCTGGGTCTGCTCGGCGTTCGTCCACGAGAGCTCGGCGAGCACGACGTTGGACGCCACTTGCAGGTTGAGGCCGACGCCGGCCGTCAGGAGCGAACAGACCGCGATCGAGACCTCCGGGTCGTTCATGAACGCGTCGATGTTCGTCTGGCGCTTCTTGGCGGTCTGGTCGCCCCGGATCGAGGAGTAGCGGATGCCACGCTCGGCGAAGATCTCCTCGGCGGCGTCCATCACCTCGATGTGCCTGGCGAAGAAGACCACCTTGCCCACGTTGTGCGCGAGTTGCGCGGCGTAGTCGGCGGCCAGACCGGCCTTGGCCCGGCCGATGCGACGCACCAGGCTGAACACGTTCTCGCCGGTTTTCGCCTTGTCCATCTCGGTCCGCTCCCAGCCGGCGACCCGGCGTACGAGCTCGTGGTCGATGCCGTCCACGACCGCGCCGGAGTTCCGGGTCGCGAGTGCGCTCTCATAGCGCGCCACGAGACGGTCGGCGAGCTCGCGCTCGGCGTCGCGGATCGACCGGCCGGCGGCGTCGTCGAGCTCGACGGGCAGGTCGGCGACGCGGCGGGCGGGGATGTCGGCGGCCACGTCGACCTTCCGCCGACGGACGATGCCCAGGTCGATCACGCAGCCGCGAGCGGCCGCGTAGAACCCGGGATCGGCCGGGGTCAGGCCGGTCTCCTCGAGTGACTCCATCAGTTCGGCGCCCGGCTTCGTCTCGTCGATCCAGCCGAGGAACTGCCAGATCGCCTTGAAGTCGTCGATGTCGTTGATCAGCGGGGTGCCGGTGAGCGCCATCAGCAGGGGACGCACGGCCCGGCGCTGGATCCGCTCGGACAGTTGCAGCACGTTGCGCGATCGCTGGGACTTCTTGTTCTTGATGAAGTGCGCCTCGTCGACCACCATGCCGCGGAACCCGAGGTCGCCGAGCCAGCCGACGTGACGGTCGAGGATCTCGTAGTTCACCACCACGATGTCGGCGAAGCCGTCGATCGTGTCCCCGTTGCCATGGATGACCGTGGCAGTCTTCTGTGGCGTCCAGAGGCCGGCCTCGCGCGCCCAGTTGGTCTTGACGACGTTCGGCACGACGACGAGCAGCGGGTAGGCGTCCGCGGCCTGCGCGGCGAGCAGCGCCTGAGCGGTCTTGCCCAGGCCTGGCTCGTCGGCCAGCAGGAAGGTCCGTTGGCCGGCTGCCGCGGCGGCGACCAGTTGAGCCTGGTGCCGCATCAATTCGAGGCCACCCGGCAGGCGGATGGACGACGGCTCGGGCAAGGACTCGCTTGCCGAGGCGGTTGCGTACTCGAACGACTTGAGCAGGGGGCCGATCAGCTCCCAGTCGGACAAGCGCCCAGGACCGCGCGGCTTGGGGGGCGCCGCGGCACTGAAGTCGGGAGCGAGGAAGGGGTTGGCGAGCTGCCGCGAGACGACCGACTGCGGCACGATCTGCCGCGCGGCCGGGGCCGGTTCGGCCGTCGGCTCGGTGAGCTGGGGCTCGTCGAGGGCCGGCTCCGCGCCGGCTGCGGTCTGCATCTCACGCTTGAGCGCTACGGCGGCGTCGGACATGACAGCGTCCTCGGCGAGCAGCATGAGCAGCGAGGTGTCGCGGGCGGCGGTGGTGGCGAGGATCGTCGCGATCCCGTCGAGGCGCCTGAGCTGCTCGGCGCGATAGGCGTCGCTGGAGCTCTCGTCCTTGGTGACCCGGGCCCGCTCCTCACGCACCAGCAGGGCCACGACCTGGAACTTCGTCCGTACCGAGGGCCGGATGGCCCCGCGCTCGACGGCCGACTCGACCTCCCGGACGGCGCGGGCGAGCACCGGCAGGATGCCCTCGGCGTCGACCTTGCGGACCCGCCGACGCGGGGCATTACGAGTGGTACGGGTAGCGCCGGACTGGCGCTGGCCTCGACGGGCCAAAGAGTCCTCCTCAGGGCGGCCACGACAAACTCGCCATGGCGGAACGGCACACCGCACCCGGCAGGCGGTCGACCGAGACGTCACGCGGGACAGTCCGGAGTGGCCGCTCGGTAACGCGGCTCGGTCCCCACCGCTTCTGCGAGGTCAACGTGTCGGATTCCGACGGGATCGGCCCTTGTGTGGAGCCCTCGACCACCAGAAATGGCCATGAACCCCGGACAGAAGGCACGAGCGTCGCAGGGCGGCTGTCGCCGCCAAGGATGTCGCCAAGGTTTGGTGCGTCACCAATACTACGTCAGCCGAGTGGCAATCCGGCACAGCTCACCGATCTGGGAGTTTCAGGAGGCTCGACCGGTGAAGGACCGGCTGAACTGCCTGCTCAGCCTGCGCCGGCGCCTTTCCCCGCCGGATGGCCAGCGGTGAGGGGTGTGGAGTGTGTTGAGGGCGTACGAGCGGGCGCATGATGGGGTATGGCCGGTTTGCTGGTCGGGCGTGGAGTCGAGGCTGCGGTACTGCGAGGGTTGATCACGGAGCTGCCGGAGCGGTCGGCAGCTGTGGTAGTTCGCGGTGAGGCGGGGATCGGTAAGACGATGCTTGTCCAGTCGGTGCTCGATGAGTACGCGGGTGATGGTGTGCGGGTCTTTCGGGGCGCCTGCGCGCCGATGTCCGGGGCGATTGCCTACGGCGGGCTTGGCGCCACGATGGCGGCGGCGTTGAGCCAATCCACGGAGTCCACGGCGGGCGGCCGGTTCCCGTCGGCGGCCGCCGGCCGTGCTTGGGCGATGGCGACCCTTGGGGGCATGCTTGTCGGCGACGCGGCGCAGAGCACGGTCCTGCTGGTCGAGGATGTTCACTGGGCCGATTGGTCCACGCTGGACTTCCTCGCGCATGAGACGCGCGGCCTGCCCGAGCGAGGGTTGCTCGTGCTGCTGACCTGGCGCGACGAGGCTACTGATCACGAACAGTTGACCTGGCTCGGAGAAGTGCTTCGCACCCCGGCCGTCGTCGATCTGCCGCTACGCCGGTTGACCGAACAGGAGACGTCGCAGCAATTGCGCGGTCTCCAACCCGACTGTACGGCGGAGGCGGTCGCTACTGTCTACCGGCGCAGCGCAGGCAATCCGTATCTGAGTGTCGAACTGATCCGCGGTGACCTGACGGTTCCGGCGTCGTTGCGCCAACTCCTGCTCGCGCGCCTGCAGGCACTCTCGATGCCGGCCCGCGTTGTCGTCGCAGCCACCGGGGCGATGGTTCGCGCCCTCGATGACGAGGATTTGCTGGCGGCGGTAGACGGTGCCGCCGACGCCGTGCGAGAGGCCTGTGACTCGGGTCTGGTCATTCGCGACCCGGCGGCCGGTTGCGCCGCGCGTCACCCGGTGATCGCCGAGGTCGCTTACGACCAGTTGCTGTCTTCGGAACGCCGCGACCTGCATGCGCGACTCGCGAAGCAGTTGGCGGGCCGCGTTGTCTCCGATACCAGCGCATCGCAGCTCGCCGAGGTCGCTGAGCAGTATCGCCGCGCGAGCGACCGGGACGCAGCGTTCAGTTGGGCGTTAAGGGCGGCCCGTGCGGCCGAGAAGGATTGCGCGTTCGCGGAGGCCGGCCACTGGTTCTCCGTTGCTTCGTCGCTGTGGCGGCCGTCGGACCTGGCCGATGACCAGACGTCGCAGCGGCTCGTGCTCGCCGAGCGGGCGGCCTCGCTGCTCGGCGGCGCCGGTCAGCACGTCGAGGCTCTCGGCTTGCTCGAGGCGGCGGTGCCCGGCGGCGACGGTGAGGTGGGCACGCTGGAGGCCCTGCTGATGCGGGGTATGCTGCGCGCGCATTTCGCCGATGACCTCGCCGGAGCGATGGCGGACGTCGAGCGAGCACGGCGTCTGGTGCCGACCGGTGACGATCGAATGCTCGGCCGGGTGTGCGTCGCGCGCGCTATGCTCCTGGCTCCGTATTCCCGCTCAGCCGAGGTGGCTGTGGCTGCCCGGATGGCGCTGGAACACGCGACCCGGGCCGACGACATCCGGACGATCGGACAGGCTCGAGCGTGGCTGGGATCGGTCGCCGCAAACGAGGGCCGGATCGAAGACGCACTCGACGAGGTGGGGGCCGCGCTGACGATCGCTCGCGACCTCGCCGAGCCGGAGGACATGGCCTGGGCGGGGATGATGCTGACCTACGCGCACGGGTTGCGCGGTGACACCGACGAAGTCGTGGCGATCGCGAACACGATCCAGGCCGAGCTACGGCGCTTGATGGTCAACGAGCACTGGGTCGAGGGCATCATCGAGTCCAACGCCGTCTACAACCTCTATATGGTCGGCCGATGGGACGAGGCGCTGAGCCGCGATGACAGGGGCCGGCCCCCGTCCGGACTGGCGTTCAAGGACTCCCAGCTCGCGCTGATCCACATGGCACGCGGGAACCTACAGACCGCTGTCGAGCTGATGCGAGGGCAGGAACTCCTTGCCGTAGACGACCAGCCCCTGGAAAAGCTCGACTACGCAGAGAGCCAGGCCCAGCTGCGCCTACTGCAGCAACGCCCGCGCGAGGCCCTGGCCCTTGCACTGGACGCCGCCGAAGTCACTCACGATACCGAGGAAGAACCGCCGTCCGGCGAGCTGCTGCGTATCGGTCTCGAAGCAGCGGTCGCGTCGCACTCACCCGACGGCTTCGAACGACTGGTGACGCTCCTTCCGCGCGCCGTGTCCGGGGTCGATGCCGCAGCGTTAGCTGCGATTGTCGACGGTGAACGATCCCGGATCCGCGGCACGCCCGACCCGACCCCGTGGCTCACCGCCGCACAGGAATGGGCGTCACTAGGCCGGCCGTACTGGGAGGCGCAAGCCCGACTGAGGGCAGCCGAGGCGCTGCTGGCTCATCGCGGGCAACCTGGTGCCCGAGGCCGCGCGACCGCCGAGCTCGAAGCGGCGCGACAGATCGCCGAGCGGCTCGGTGCGGCACCGCTACTGGGCCAGATTCAGGGGCTGGCGAAGATCGCCCGAATCCATCTCGACGACTCCGTGACCAAGCACCACGAACACCGCGCGGCCACCACCGACCCATACCCGCACCCGCCGTTGACCGAGCGGGAGCGTCAGGTGCTTGCCCTGGTCGCGGCCGGGCGGACAAATCGCGAGATCGGCGCCGTCCTCTACATGAGCCCCAAGACCGCCAGCGTGCACGTCACCCACATACTCGAGAAATTCGGCGTACAGAGCCGGGTGCAAGCCGCCGCCGAAGCGGTCCGCCTCGGCCTCGCGGACAACACCCAACCGCCCGCATGATCCGCGGCTTCAGTGTGTGCACCCCGGCAGGATTCGAACCTGCGACCAACGGATTAGAAGGGGGGACGGACCCAGTACCCACGCCTGAACTCGACCGTCCTTGGCCGACTCCAGTGCGCTCGGAGACTACTCTGGCATGGTCTTTTCACCTGGAGTTCAGTCCCGAACCAGTCCCCGACGACGGGTGGGGATTGGTGGCCCGGAACGCTGCGGCACAGCGCCGATTAGGCAGTCGCACTCGCCCGTGGTTCAGGCTTGCCGAGGGCGGCCGCGGTGAAATCCGCGACCACCCCTGTCATCGGCGCTGGCGAGTTGACCTGCAGGTGGCTCCCACGGCGGGTGAATCCAGGGCGGTGATAACGGCGCCACCGCCACCGACACGCCACCAGCGCTTTGCAGCTTGTTGCAAAGCTGCGTCGACTTGCGGGATGTGGGGTGTTTGCCAACGGCAACGCTCCTGCACGCCGGTCGAGCACGACCCGTACCGGTTGTCGTGGGCACGGTGACAGGGGACCCGATCACGCGCACTCTGGATCCATGAACGGATCCGTGCAGGCGATCAACATCGTCTTCGACAGACCGCCGTCGCATCACAGTGGCCGGTTCGTCGAGGTCGAGACCGATGATGGCTACAGCATCAATATCGGCGAGTGGGTTGAGCGGCCCGACGGCAACTTGACGCTCCGGATCGACAACGTGCAGATCCCTTCACCCGACGGCATCAACCGCCCAGACCAGGCAGCGCGCGATGACCCCGAACCGTAAGGCACCCCGACCGGACGATCATCAGCGGACTCTGTCGCCCGCGCTGGCTGGGCCTGTCGAACTCGAACTGGCCAAGGCCGTCGAACAGTTGCCGGGCCCCAACGGCCTGCCCGGCGGGTCGCGCTACGAGCTGAAGTACGACGGGTACCTTCACTGAACCTTCCGAATACCCGCAGGCCGCGTGATCGGCGTGCGGCAGTAACGTCAGCGCCGCGAGTGTCCGTCGGTGTCGGTGCCTATGACCTGTTCAGCCAGTCGCCGAGCTAGCTGTGTTGGGTCGGTGTCGGGTCTTGTAGCTCCGGTTGCAAGCGCGCCGTCGATGATCAACAAGAGCTGGTCGGCAGCAAACGCCGGTTCTTGATGGCCGAGCTTGATGAGCTCATCTTTGAGGAGTTCGTGGATGTGCTCGCGGTATACGCGAGCGACGCCGTGTGCCGGATGGTCGGGATCTGCCAATGCGAGGTCCGCGGACAGGTACCGGCAGCCGCGAAAGGTCGGGTCCGCGACAATTGGCGCGAGCATGTCGAAGATGGCCAGCAGACGGTCGCGCGGGTCGTCGCCGGCGTCTTGCATGGCCTGCCGGTACAGCGCCTCATCTTCGGCCGTCGTCAGTCGCAGCATCTCGGCGATCAGCCCGTCCTTCCCGCCGAAGTGCTCATAGAGTGATCGGCGGGCGACTTTCGCCTCCTTGAGGATGGCGTCGATGCCGACACCGACGCCCTGGCTGTAGGTCAGCTCCTTGGCGGCGGCGAGTAGTCGTTCGCGGGGTCGGCTGGTCATACGAGTCAGCGTGTCATGGTCTTGCGGGTAGATCAACCAGTCTATATAGTCCAAGTAGATCGACCAGTCTATCTAATGAGGCGCTATGACCCTGCACACGACAGCCGAGATCATCGACCGCTTCAACCACGCCTTCGTCAACCACGACGCCACCGCGCTGGACGAGCTGATCGGCGCTGACTGCGTCATGGAGGCGATCCAACCGACGCCTGACGGTGCTCGATCCGAAGGCCGCGAGGCCTGTCTGGCCTTCTGGAAGGCGCTGGCAGACGATCACAGCACACAGTTCGAGGTGGAAGACGTCACGGTGTCGGGCGAGCGCGCCACCATCCGTTGGCGCTACCGCTTCGGAGAAGCACCGGCGGCCTCCGTGCGGGGCGTGAACCTGATGCTGATTCGGGACGGGCAAATCGTCGAAGCGCTCGGCTACAGCAAGACCGCAGGCGAGATCCCCCTCGCCGCCGAGGAGAACACCCGGCGCCTGACCACCGGCATCGACGAGAGAGGACTGAACCATGACCAGAAAGACAAGTGAGCGTTCTCCGAGTGCACAGTCGAGCGAGTACGCCATCCAGCCGATCCTGTGTACCCACGACATCGAGCGGTTGAGCTCCTTCTACACGGAGCTGTTCGGCGCCGAGGAGGAAATGCGTGTGCCGGGCAAGAAGGGGCCGTTCTTCGTGACCCTTAGGTTCGGAGGCGGTGGCCTGACCCTGGTCGACGCCAAGCAGGGAGCCAAGGCTGCCCCAGGCCGGGTCATCGTGGCGGTGTTCGTGAACAACGTCGACGAGGTACTGCCGCGAGTGGAGTCAGCAGGCGGAAGAGTCGCCGGCCCAGCCAAGAACATGGCATGGGGCCAGCGGGTCGCCCACATCACCGACCCAGACGGCAACCCGCTCAACCTCACCCAGCAACTCTGACCCAACAGCTCGCCCACCCCAGACACACCACACCGTGTTCGACGCGCCCGCGGTCATCGTCCGGGGCGGTGTCAGCGCGCGGATGTGGTCTCGAACAGGAGGTCCGGTCATGGAGCCGCTTGGTCTGTTGGTTGCCCGCTCCCAGGTCAGCGATGACGTTCGCCGCACCGCTCGCCCCGCTGAGCCGGAAGGAAGGCCGCGGAGCTGGCGTCAGCGGGCCAGCCGCCGCATTATCCAGTGGCGGGTGTCCTGGTCGCGGAGGCCGAGCTCGGCGACGATCTCGAAGGCCGGGGTTCAATAGCCCGCTACCACGGTCGGTGACTGCGTGTTCTTCGGGTGGATACCGGGCTCGTAATCCGAGTGACTGGGAGGCCGGTGTGGAGAGCAAGGCGAAGGCAGCGGCGCAGCGTGTCCGAGCAGCAGCGTGGCGGCCACCACGGCAACTGTCACCCGTCACCGATGACCCGGACGAGGCACGCGAGTGGCTCGACGCGTTCAGCTACTCCGGCGTCGAAGGACTCGTCACCGGCCTGAAACCAGCAGGTAGCCAGCATTCCTGGCCAGACGAGATCGGCGCCGGCCACTGGGGTCGCGGCGCCCAGAAGATCCCGGTGGTGAAGGTGCGACCAGTGCCGCAAGTAGCCTCTACTTCGCACCACGGATGGCCCCACCTGAGAAGGATCATGGTGGCTTCCTGCCAGGCGACCTGCCGCTTGACCTGCAGGTTTGGGGGGCGCGCCCGGCAGGATTCGAACCTGCGACCAACGGATTAGAAGTCCGACGCTCTATCCAGCTGAGCTACGGGCGCATGGCCGTGGCGGGGCCGCGGCACGGTGAAGAGTCTCTCAGATGGGGAGGTGATCGTGCTTGTGGGTTGTTGGGCGCGTCCCGGGGGCGCGGCACCGGGCGGGACGGGGCGCGACGCTGCGTAGCGCAGTACGGGCTGGTTGGGGTGGGGGAAGTAACAGGGCTGTCGTTCCAACGAGGTAACGCTGAGTGGGCGGTCCTGCCGCGCTGGGGGCTGTACAACTAGGCTGCG
>Ga0193717_1000528_pt1 | contig 25536 bp, 28 predicted proteins | sample U2c2metaG_FD_145900 | JGI IMG/M metagenome (GOLD analysis project Ga0193717, IMG submission 145900) | Soil microbial communities from a riparian zone of the East river system, Colorado, United States - U2c2 | ecosystem: Environmental > Terrestrial > Soil > Riparian zone | place: USA: East River...
GGAAACGATCATAAAGGCGCTGAATGCCTTGCTACCTGCAAGCGGCTAGTCGTTTCAAATCGACTCCTGAAAGCTCATCGCCACGTCGTAGTACTGCTGGCCGCCACCTCGGCACTACCAATCTTCACATTATCGGTAGTACACTTTTCCCAACGCGCTAGGGGAGGGGTCCATGCCGCGCTTAGGGGTTGTCGCTCTTGGGGTTCTCTTGGCAGCGTCTGCGAGTGCGGACGTGCTGACCGTGAACAATCGTAACGTCGGCCATATCTATGCCGGGGATGGGCTGGCCATTGGCGCTGGCGTCGTCTGGATATCGGTGGAGGACGAGGCTATTGCGGACGACTGGGGTGGGGTTGTGTTCCGCTCCAGCTTCGATGCCGTGCCGTGGGAGTGGCGCCTGGACTACAGGACGCACATGAGCTACGGATCTGGGCTGTGCGTGATGAGTGCCGGGCCGACTGAGGCGATGCTAAATTGTGAATGACTTCACGTCGCTTCCTGAAACGTCGGATTCCAAGTCCACTTCGGCGCCTTCGTCATGGTGATCTGACCGACGCTGGTAGGCCGCGCCAGATACCAGTTTGGCTGCATGAAGTCCTGATCGAACCGGATGCCATTGCTTGAGCTACCGGCCCCCTGTCCTGCGTTCGGCGTATCGCATACCGCGCAGACGCTTCCTGTTGCCAGCAACCCCCGCAGCGTCCTGATGTCTATCGTTCCCGCAGGGTTGCCGCCGTCCGGCAAGTCGGATGCCGATCCGCCCTTGGCCTGAGCCGTGGTGAACAGCCCCATTGGCCCCGAGATGAGCCCGTAGGGCTTGCGCATCGTCTGCCAGAGTTGGCCGCCCGCAGATCGCTGGAACGCCGTGGGGTCCGTGAGGTCGGACGATGGCGAGCTGTTCAGCAGCGTGCAAAGGCTGATGACGCGGCCGACGAAAATTTCTCCGATGAAGAACTCGGCAGCGGCAACGATCGGAGACGTTCCGAAGACATCGTTGTAGATGCGGATGACGCAGGTATTGCCTGTTGCGAATGGCAGCGCCCAAGCGTTCAGCTCGAGCCGTTCGCCGGCTACCAGCCTCTGCTCGACTCCGGCAATAACCAGCTTGGTTCCTTCGGGCAAGCCTTGAACGTTGCAGACACCTACGACACCCTGCGCCGCAGTCGCATCCAATGGGCTGCTGAGCGTAGCCGTGATCTGCACGTAGTCTGCTGTGCTTTGCGTGCCGTTCGTCCAGCGTAGCGTCGCTCCGCTGCCGGTGCGGCCATCGTTGAGCGCGGCGGAGTCCGTCAGGAACGCCGCGCCGGATCCAGACTGGCCGGTGACGGCAAAAGTGAGTTGTAGATTACCGTACCCAATGAGCATGATATAATTGCCCCATGAAATATTGCTCTAAATGCGATACCACAAAGCCCATCGAATATTTTTCCGCGAATAAGAAAAGCGCCGATGGATTGGATTGCAGGTGCCGTGCATGCGCTGTTGTGGCAGCTAGGGAATGGCGACTTAAGAATCCAACCTATGACAAGGTGGCGCGCGCCTCTCACTACCTGACTAATCGCACATCAATACGTTCGAAACAACGACTTGGGTATTACAAGAATCATGAAGAAAGCAAGGCGAAACGCAGGGCCTATTACGCTGCCAACAAGCACTCTGTTCTAGAGAAGAACAGGGTTTATAGTAAACGCAGGCAACAAGGCTTGGCTGGTCTACCGAAGCCAATATTGCCTGTGACTATTCATAAGGCACGGAAAAGAACGTTTGCATCAGCGGAAGAACGTGAGGCATGGATTCGACATCGCAACGCTACATATATGCGTGAAGTAATGCGAAAGAGGCCCGGTATGGCATTGGCATTTTCTATGCGAAGAGCAATATGCAAGATATTCAAAGATAGAGGAATGCGTAAACGAGCTGCCACATTCGAATTGCTCGGATACACACCGGATGAACTAATATGTCATATGGAGAAGCAGTTTTTGCGAGGTATGACTTGGCGCAATTACGGCGATTGGGAATGCGACCATATAATCCCACTGTCATCTTTCGATTTGACCTCAGATCATGAAATCGTACGAGCAAATGCCTTGACGAATCTGCGCCCACTTTGGAAGAGTCAGAACAGGAAGAAGTACGCCAAGCGTCTCCATCTAATATGAGGCTCAGTAGAAGCCGGTAACGACGAGTCGTTTGCTGAACGGAAATATCTCCCACCCCACAACCTCAACAGGCGTGTTGATGAACCCATGCCGCGGATAGTTGAGAGTGACGACATGGCCGAACATGATGTCCGTGACGGCGCAGGTTGTGCTGACACCGATGCTGTCCGGATCGTCGAATAGCGTGGTGAATGTCGTGAACCGGCGCTTCCCGGTGATGATGGTCCCGTCGTCGTAGACCTTCGGCGACCAGATGCCAGCGACCCGATCAATCTCGATCTGCGCATCCGCTGGGTCGTCAATTACGGAATGGAATATCGCGGCGCCGCGAACGAAGTCGTACTGCCCGGCCGGCGATGCGCTGGAGGTCAGCGTGTACTGCGATTGTTTCTTGAATCGCGTCCTGACATCTGCCGGAACGGTGTCGTAGTTGGTAACGAAGTCGCTGTCCGAGAATGGAGACTGATTCCTGCGCGCACCAATGACCGTGGTCAGGTTCTCGGCGTTGTCCGGCACGAACGATATGGGCCTGACTACGTTCGTTTCGTCGAAGTTCGCGACGACGGTCCCTAACTTCGGATCGATCAGGCGCCCCGTTCTTATGACGCCATCGGCATCAGTCCAATGCGTAGCGCAATAGGAGTCCGTTACATCGCGCAGGCATTGCAGGATGTTCGGCTGCTCGTCGTAGTGGATGCCAAACTCGTAACCGGTCTCAGTGTCGAGGTCGGTTAGATCGGTGACGTTGTAAATGGAATCGTCGCAGCCTGCGCGGTTGATCAGGATTTCAAAGAAGTATTGCTCGAGGTTCATCCCTGTAAGAGGAAGCTCAAGGTACTCGCCCAAGAGCTCCAGCTTCACGTCATAGATGAGGCCCCCTCCTCTGCCGATGTCTTCACCGGAGTTGGGGCCGCCCTGAGCCGTCGTCGCGATGAAGTAGAGCTTTCGATCGGCTCCAACGGGAACGCGGAACTCGAAGACATAGGACTGCCGGCCCATGAACGGAACTGTCAGCGCGTGCCCATGATCACTTATGGCGTCTTCGGCGAGATTGCTGATGGCTGAGCGCACCATGATCCCGCCGAATTCGCCATAAGTGTAATACGGTGCCGGACTGAAGGTCTGATAGATCTTGAACGTGATTCGATAGGCCTTCCCGCTTTCTAGGACATCGGCTTCGGTGGCGAGCTGGTCACCGTATTTCCCGAAAGATGGGTTCCAGCTGATCTCGGAAGTCATCCCCGCAATGTTGTCGACGCGATAACCTTGGGCCGTTCCAAGATGTTGCAGCAGACTGCCGGCGTTGTTCGACCAATCCCAATCCTCGGGGACGCCTGGTGCCAAGTCCCAGTTGACGAACTCGCCGATGCCGTTCAGGACATCGATGTCACCGGGGATGACGACTTGGGCACCTACGCTGGAGCAGTCAAAGGTGAGCTTCCCCTCCGGTAACACTGCCAACTGAACACCAGATGCACTCAGCGCAGGCGTGTACTGCGGCGGCGTAGCATTAGGATCAAGTATCGCCGCCATATCCCTGCCGGCCGCGATATTGGTTAGAGGCCCATCATGTAATTGACCAATCCGATTCGCTTCATCGATCAGTAGCCATGGCGTATTCCGGCACGCACCGAAGCTGAGCGGCACCATGCGATTAGCTGCGCCGGAATCCACAAACGGCGGATTGATACGGATAGGCAGCGGCTTATCCAGCAGAGCCAGCGTGTCCTTCAGCGTGATCGTGATCACGTCTTCGTTGTCACAGGTGACGTTATCGAGAACCGCGGTGCAGATGATTGGAGCGTCTTCAATCAGCGTTGCCGAGCCGAAGGCCATGGCGCGCGGCATCTTGATGGTTACGATCGTGTCGCGAAGATCTGCCCCAACAAGGAACCCGTAGAAGCCGTCGTAGTTATCGAGTTGAAGCTGACCGAAGGCGGCCATCTGTATGGAGGTGTCACCCCACGGCCAGACGATCGGGCTGCGCTTTATCGAGAACTGTTCGGCGTTGAGTACGCGCGCCTTGTAGACCTTGGACGGAGGATCATCTGTGCTCGCCGTGACGATCGCTTCATCGGTGATCGTCAGGTAGAGGTTGGCGATACCCTCGGTGTTGATTTCGTACCAGCCATCGAAGAACTCGGTATTGTCCCAACCCGGAAACCCGGTCATGAGTTCACCAGATGCGGCTGGTTATCGAAGGCGCGTTGTCCGAAGTTGACGAACGCGGAGACATCACCAGCTACGGATAGATCGATGCCGATAGCCGGAACGTAGAACGGGCTTCCCGATGAAGTGACGTTCATCACCACGCTTGCGTAGAAGCTGCCATCGGTAAAGAACGTCAGCCTTGGTCCTCCGGGAGAGTCGAATTGAGCGCATACGCCGATGCAGATGCGTTCGGCTATGGGATCACCGGAGACAATCAAGGCACCGTCGTTCCAGATACCTCCATCCGCCGGCCGGAATCCCCATGTGTCCAGTCCGTCGCCTACGCGCTGATCGAGGTCAGCAGATACTTCAGCAAGTCCTACACTGAGCAGTCCCGATAGATCGCCGCGCGAGGTCGAGTAGAAATAGGTTTCGAAATAGGCGTGCCCAACGGCCTTTGGAATCGTGCCGAATACGCAGCAGCTACTACTGGCGCTGCCGAGCGAGTCCTGACTGGTGGTTACTACGAGGTTTCCGAGGTCAAGCGCTAGCCCTGAACCCATGGCGTTCGGGTTCAGGGTGGCAAAGGTGCGGGAAGTCATCCGAAGCTGTATGTCCAGATGACGCTTTCTTGGGTTGCACCAAATGAAGCTGGGAATTCCATGTTGATGATGAACACGGTACGTCCCGGCAGAGTTGTAAGACCAGCGCAGTTAACGTCGTTGACGCCAGTCGAATCGGCGGGTGGGCTTTGGATGTTCGCCATGCGCTACTCCCAGATGAAAGCAATACCTGAGGCGGTCAGATTGCTGGCCTGCTGCATAGAAAGGCCGAGCGATACAAAGGTGTGATCTGTGATGCTCCCGGACTCACCGGCAAAAGACGTTCCAACCGGGTACTCAGCAGCAATGACGGAGACAACCCCGACAATTGGGCGAGCGAGAGGGTATGCCGCGAAGTGGCGGAAGTACTGCGCATTACCGCCGACCACGGATGAGGTGATCCCGTATGGGATGAGGCATGTTCCATTTGCTGATCCGGGGGCGACATTCCCTGAGAAGATTGTACCGGTGCTGAGATTGACAGACTGTGCAAACTGTCCAGTGCTAGTAAGGCTGGTGTACTGCACGAAACCGTCATTGTTGTAGATGCCGGCATCCGTCACAGAACGATAGACGCCGAAATAACCACCGCTCTGCGTTCCAACTCCGCGTGACAGTGTTTTCCACCCAAGGGAGACGGCTCCGGCAACAACGCATAGATAACTGGTGTAGTTCGTCACTGCGGATACGGGGGCCGTGCCAACTGCCCATGTGCTCCGCGCAGTGATAATGCCAGTGAGAGTCCCCGCTCCATTGGTGCCTGTGCCAACGGTCAGCCACCCCATTGGAATGTTAGCACTCGTACCCGTGCCCGGCTCGATCTTGAAATACAGGATCGTATGGCCGTCATCGAACTTGAATATCCAATAGCCGGCTGCGGTGTTGATGGCCGGACGCGCAGCGCCGGCACCAAGCTGTCCGGTATCGGCAGTTTGTACGAACAGGGCCGCGTTGATCGCTATTAGCTGAGCCAGAAGCTCGCCATACCACGCTTGAAACCCTGCGTTACCACTGTGATCGAGTGGAGTTGACCAGACTGCTGTACTCATCCGACTCTCTTGCCTATGAGATTGAATAAAAGGAACGTCACTACATCGTTGCTGCGGATGTAGATCTGGAAGAAGTTGCGTTTGGCCAGGTCAGTTCCGGCCCACCCGGAAGTGGTTCCGGTGTTCGTGGCACCACCGGTTGTCTCTGGGTAATTTCCGCCAACGATGGAATCGCCAGCATCTGGCTCGGAGGTTCCGAACAAGCTGTAGCGCACGTCTATCTCTATCGATCCCGGAGGCGACGCGTACATATCCCAATCGGACAGGTCGCCGTAGGAAGCCGGCAACGAAACCGTGCGAGACGTTCCTGAGAGAAGAAGCGGCCCGTTGGGTCGGCCGACCATCAGACTCACGCCGCCGGAGTTCTGCGCGTTTAGATCAAGATCGCCGTTGCTATCTATCCCGACCCCAATAGAGTCGTCCGTCGAAACTACGGTTACGCCGCCTCCGCCACCAACAGCGATAAGGTCAATCTCGCCGCCAGACGATGGCGTTATGGTTATCGACCCATCGGAGGAGATGAGATTAATGTTCCCGAACTGGCCCGGCGACGGCGTGGTCCCATTGATCCCCGCCATCGCTAAGATTTGCTTGAACGAAAGCTCAACAGCCACTGTTGCGCCTAGAGCATCCCGGACTATCCCTGTGATCGTCTGGTCAAAACCTATCTGCGAACCATCCGGTGTTCCAGAAAACGTCTTCGCGTTGTAGTCGAACGTCAGCCACGGATAATCCGTCAGGTTGTCCCATCTATATCGGTATGGGATGGCGCCGCCAGTCGGAAATAGCGTTGGGCGCAGTCCTTCTACAGGAACCCCCGCATACAACCGATAGTTGTCCTCAACCGCGAAGGACAGCAGGGGTGTATAGACGAGGATACTTATACGTATATCGAGCGAGTCCGTCCCGGTGTCGACATTGATCGTGGCGTAGCTGATGCCTATCGCTACGAATGTCGGCGTACCTGAGATCAGGCCGGCCGAGTTGATCGTCAGGCCGTCAGGAAGGTTTCCGCTGGCAAGCGTGTAGCCGGAAGTGACGGTAGAGCCAGCGCCGTCCCGCACAATCATCTGGTACGAGTACGGGAGGATGTTTTCTCCCGGTGTCGGTGTGACGGCGACAGGGAAAAGGTTCGGGACTATCTCGATTGCGAACCGTTGCGGGTACGTGGCCGATGCGGCGTCACTGACTCGCGCAACAAACTGGTAGTGGCCGGCAACGGATGGCGTCCCGGAGATAATGCCGGTCAGCGCATCCAGAGATAGCCCTGTTGGAAGCACGCCAGCACCAGACACCAACGAATAGGCGTAGGGTGGCGTTCCTCCCCTGCCGACAAGCGCCAAGCCGCTTACAGGAATGCCGTTGACGAATGGCCCTCTGCCGACAAGATCCAGCAGCAGTGGGTTATCGCCTCCCGGTGTCGCAATCTTGATTGCGAGAGTGCGGCGGAAGTTAGGCACGCGTACGAGCTCTCGAGCTGCGTGGTAGTGATGCAGCGGTTACGTCGCGGAAGCCACGCGCCATTTCCTGGCCGACTTGGTGCGGCACCATGTGGCCGCTATGCCCGCGCCGTATCGGAGCACTTTCATCCGTTCCACCCGGTAGATCATGTGTGGAGTGACCGCGCGGCGTTCCACCAACTGCCGTAACTACATCGTCGAAACCCTGTTGCAGTGCCTCGACAATGGTGCGCGTGTTCTCGTCGTTGTCATCCAGCAAAGCCTGCTGCGCATCGATGTAGCTATCGGTTTGCTCGTCGGTCATCTGCAAGCCGGCTTCGAAGTCGGCGATGTTGATGCCCATCTGCTCCAAGACTTCGCGCCAGTCCTCGCCCTTGGCTGAAGCGATTTCTGCGATCTGCTTGGCTAGCGTCTGGTACTGCGCAAGCTGTGCCGCGGCTTCTAGGGTCTGCTGTTCCTTCAAGAGATCCGAGAGGCGCTGGCGTTCGGCAGCCGTCAGACCACCACCAGACGCGCTGGAGCCGGTAGGCCCACCGCCCCCCACGCTCGCCGTACCGCGGCGCCCCATAGACGTGACCATGGAGAACAGATCGTTGTAGGCCTGCGAGGATGCGTACAGGCGCCGTCCGATCTGCAACACCTGTTCCTGACTTACGGTGCCAGCCCTCAAGCCCTCCAGCGCCTTCTGGAGCTTCGTCTGGTCGTTGAGCGGGGAGAGATCGCCGAGCAGTAGGTTGATGGCGTCGCTGGCCTGCTGAGCCGCGCTCTGCATGGCGTTGCCGAAGCCTTGGACCGAACTCGCTCCGGTATTGGCCTTACCCTGCAACCGCGCGATCTCGGAATTGACCTGATCCAGGCTCCCGATCGTGGTCAGGCCAAGACTGAAGGCGAGACCTTGCGCGCTCTGCTCGAGCGCCATCAATGCCTGAGCGGCTTGCTCGGCGGCATAGCGATGGATGTTGGCGAGATCCTTCTCGCTCGCTCCCGCGGCTCCCGCTGCTATCGCCAGCTCGTTTGCCTGCTTGATGTTCGCGAGCCACGATGTCTTGATGCCCGACATCGCAGCTTCGAACTCGTTTACAAATTGAGTCTGCGGCTTGAACTGCGAAACGAACTGGTCGTATTGCGCCTGCGCCTGAATCAGGCGTTGGATGGCATCTCCGATCAGCTCGCCGCCGTGCGCCATACCCTCTGCTAGCGTGACAACGGCCGAGAGCGTCTGCTCACCAGTGACGGCAAGGAACTGGCCACCATTCGCCAGCATGTCCTGAGCCTGCGAGAGGCCCGCGGCAATGCTGTTGAGTTCTTCGACGCTATCCAGGTACTGGTCTATCGTTCCCTTGAGCTTGTCGTCAAACTGGGAAAGTACTTCAAGCTGGTTAGCGGATACGTAGGCTTGCGAGAATCCTTGCTCATCGAGTCCGGTGTATTCATGCCCCGCAATGATGGAGTTGGTTTCGCCAGTGAGCTTGCCGTCCTTATCGAACTTCTGTTCGAACGAGGCGCTGAGAAGAGCTCCGGCGTCTACGCCGTAATGCTCGGCGTACTCCGTCATGGTCTTCGTCATGCCGTCGAAGTACTTCTTCGCAGCTTCAGCCTGCTCCGCTGTTTGCGGTATATCCTCCCAAGTCCATTTCGCTCCGCCGAATAAGGCTTTCTGCCCCTTGAGGCTAATGCCAGTGCTGTAGTTGGCGCCTTCCGCACCGATGTTGAGTGCGGTGCTGCCTCCCTTCATCTCTCCCTTGGTGCCGAACAGCTTGCCGCCGCTGAACATGTCGACCAGCATCAGGGCAATCGCAATCCAGCCAACGACAGGGATAGCGGCCATGCCGGCCATCATCCCCATGCCTGCCGCATAGGTGCCGTATCCGTACGCAGCGGCTCCAGCGGCTCCCGCTACGCCTCCGTCACTCTGCTGGTAACGGTTGTACCCGGCGTAGACACCGCCCGCTATGCCGAGGCCTTGACCAAGAGCGGAGCCGTAGCCGCCATACGAACCAGCGGTGCCAGTGCCGACACCACTCGGGCCACCCATGTTCATGGTGCCCGTGTAGCCGGATACGCCCGATGATCCATTCCACATCGTGTTGAAACCGGACTTGAATCCGTCCCACATCGATGTGCCGGTTTGATAGGCGGAACCCACCTGGCCAATGGCTCCGTTGCCTCCGGAACCTCCGGTGTAGGAGCCGATGAGGCCGCCAATTCCACCGCCGCCACCACCGCCACCCGTGTAAGCAGAGACGCCTGCGCTGACGAGAGAACCCCAGCCACCTCCCCCGCCACCGCCGCCCATCATCGACTGCATCGGGCCGATGATCTTCAACTGCATGTACTGCGAGATGATCTGCGCGACCATCTGCTTGGCGATCTGTACTAGCTGGCTGCCGAAGTCTTTCCAACCCTTGATCTGGCCGGTGAAGAGTTGGCCGAATAGGTCGGAGATGGACTTGGCGCCGTTCTCCCAGATCGACTGCCATTCGCGGGCGGCTTCCTGCGAGGCCTTTGCAGCTTCGGACATGTCGTAGAAGCCTGCTGCTGCGGCCTCTGCACCTGACGTGACTTCGGCAAGCGTGTTTGGCATCTTGTTGCCGGCGTCTGCTAGCTTCTGCCATTCAGCGGCCGCCTCTCTCGATGCTTCGGCCATCTCCCTTTGGCGATCCGTCATCCCGATCAAAGATGCTTGGTCGGCATACTTCCGCTGTAGGCGACCGAGCACGTCCGCTTGGTCATTGATCTTGTCGATGCTGTCATCCAGCACCTTGTTCGCACCGGCCGTGGCCTGCGCTACCACCTTTTGCGCGATCGCGAAGCCTTCCGCTGCCTTCCCGCCCTTCGTGTAAGCGGTGATGATGTCCTGACCGATCTTGTTGGCCTGAATGATCGTGGAGACGTAATCCTGATACGCCTTATCGACTGGGCTGATCTGGCCCTGAAGCTTGCTGAGGAACTGCGCCGCCTTATTGAGCGACGAATTCATATCCTCTTGGGCTTTGGTTGCTGCGCCAGTGGCCTCGGCATTGGCGACCAGCGGAGCATTGAGCATGCCGACAGACTTCGCCGTCGTCTCAGCGCCACTGCCTACGTTCGCGAATGTGCCGAAGAGAGCGTCATAGGCCCCGATAGCAGCGGCGACAGAATCAGTGGCTTGCGTCTTTACCGCGGAGCCAATCGCCTGGAACTTGCCGGCGACTTCGCTACCGATCTGGGCTATGGCTGCGCCGAATCCTGCCGCAGCTGCTTGGACGCGAGCACCGTCGAGAGTGAGTGCGCCGAGGATCGTTTCCTTTACCGTCGATCCCCACGCCATGATGAACTCGGCGGAGGCTTTGAACGACGTGACTATGGCATCGTAGAAGGCGCCCATGATGGCGGCGCCGGTCTTGATGGTTTCGCTGACAATGGTGAGGCCAAGCACGATGCTCTTGATGGCATCTGCGACAACGGTTGCCGTCGTTCCGAACCCTTCGTTGGTCTGTCCAGCGGTGACCATCGCTCCGGTGTAGTTGTTCAGAGCCGGGAGCAACTGAGCCGTGACCGCTGCCGCAAATCCTTGCGCTTCCAGCTTGAGTTTCGTCAGGTTGTCGTTGAACTCTTCCGAAGCCTTGGCAACATCGCCCGTGATGACCTGGCCGTATTTCTCGGCTTCCTCGCGAACCGCAGCGAAGCCCTGAGACCCCAGCTGATTCAACAGCGGGATAAGGTCAGCGCCTGATTTACCCAAGAACTCTTGGGCTAGGGCAGTCTTTGCCGCGCTGTCACGATACCCAGCGAATTTTCCGGACAGCAACTCCAGCAACTGATCCATGTGCTGGACGTAGTAGGCGGCATCCTTGGACGACAGCCCAATTGCTTGGAACGCTGCTACTTGCGCCTTGCTTCCAGAGGCAGCTTCGGCTGTGTTCCGGGCGAGCTTGGCAATGCCACCTTGGAGGGATTCAATCGCTACATCTGAAAGCTGCGCTTGGACTCTCAGTGCCGAAAGTGTCTCCGTGGAGACGCCAATCTTCTGCGACATCTTGCCGATTTCGTCGGCGGTGTTGATGGCCTGTTTCGAGAGCGCGACGAACGCTCCGATACTGAACGCAGAAACGAGACCGGCGGCAAACTGCTCAACGGTCGATTTCATACCACCGATAGCGCCCTCGAACGAGCGGCGCATCTGGTCAGCACTGCGCTGAGCTATTGCATTCGCACGGCCGAGATCGCCTTGGAGATTCGCAACGTCAGCAGACAGGCGAATTACAAGGCTCGACAGATCTGCCATTACCAGTTCCCTCTCGCCAGCAACTCTTCGATATCCATGTCGTCGGCTTCGTCTTCCTGGTTATCGGGATGGAACGGCATGAACTTTGTTATCGCGAACGCAGCAGCGCCTTCCTTGCGATGCGTGTTCATGTAGAGCGCAGCGAGTTGTGCCATCGGGAATTGATGGTTGGCTTCGTCGTCAATGGGATTGCGGGCGCAGTAGGCGTGCAGCTCGCGGACTTCGCGGGCTGAGTAACGCCTTTTGAGAACGCGCGGTGGGACGCCAGTCCTTACGGATAGCGCCCACCAGATGCGTTCGCTGCCCGCTACGCGTTTTTTGCTTCGTTTCCGCCTTCGGTGTTGAGACCGTTGAAGGTCAGCACCGCCTGTTCGAGCTGCTTGGAAAGGGCCACGCGGAAGCCAGAGGCTTCGTCGAACGTGATTTCGCGGCCGTCTCCGCGCTTGACGCATGCGGCGATGATTCGCGCCTGCGCGTCACGTTGGGCCTGCGCCTTCTTGGCTGCGTCCTGATGATTCAGTGGGGCCAGCAACTGATTCATTGCGGCCGAGGAAACGTCGTGGATGAGATAGGTGGCGGTCTTGCCACGCACGGTGATTTCCACCGCTTCCTCTTCCGGAGTTTCGAAGTCGTCGAGCTTGGTTTTGTCGTTCATGCTGGGAGTCCTGCCGTTAGGGAGATGCAGTCGACGCTACGCACGCGCCACGGCAAGGGGACGCGCTTAGAACGCGTACCGCCGACTGCAAGGGGTGAGAGCCGTTACCAGTTGTGACGAGTGCGCGGGCCGCTGCGCTGGACCTGCATCGTCGACTTGACGAGGGAGTTGATGGCGAAGTCGAGCGGAAGATCCGCAACGTAGCCTTCGAACGAGATGTACTTGCGGCCGCCGGGATAGGTGATGCTTCCCGCCGTGTCCACAACCGGAGGTGCGGTCGAGTCGCGAAATCCGATGACCCACGTAACGGTGTCGCCGGTTTCGAACAGATCCCAGAGTTCCAGATGCGAAATCTTTGCGGGATCGAAGTTGAGGTTGACGGTGACCTGACCGGGATTCGCCATGCCGGCCAGATATTCCATTTCCTCGGAGTCGAGGCAGCTGTCGTCCAGCTGTGCTCGGGAACCGCCGAGTCCGGTAAGTCCAGTCGGGCAACCGACCTTAATCATTGAGTAGCCGGCACTGTCCTGCAGTCGCAGGAACAATTCCGTACCTTGGGTGCGAGTACCGATAACACGTTCTCCTTACATCGATGTAATGGGCAAATTGCCCAGAACGATCGCTTGCCCGATCGGACTCTCGACGGAGCGCTCCGCCGAATTTCGCCCAACAAAAAGGCCCGCACATGGCGGGCCTCTCTGCTGATGAATTGGTGCCGCTATCGCTGCGGCTGCGCCGGATTTGCTAGCTACCGAATCGCTCGCTTACCGGAGGATGGGATACCGCGGTTACCCATCCCATCGCGCAGCGTCGCCCATCGTTGCCGGACGGCGTGCGGTCATCTTGGATTCCAAACCTCGAGGTCGAAGGACCATCTATGCAAACCGGTCTCAGCCTCGTATGCGTACCAAGGACCAAACACGATGTGTCCTATACCTTCCGCGGCATTGACGCCTGCAATCATCATCTGCCGGCACTGAGATTGATTCGCGCTGTAGAAGTCGATCTGTACGCGCTGGTCATCATCTTCCGGGCTTCCATGAAGTTGGTTCTCAGGAACCGCCGTGGAGATGAACCAAATCACGTAGGGACGCGTCTGATCCTGCGGCGCGATGCCTTGCGAGATACGATCGCCGACGATGGTAACCAGCGCCGTAGAGCCCTCTAGCGCCGGCTGGACCGGAGGAATGATCACCGCTTCAGCCTTGCAACCGATCGATCAATCGCCGCCGCGAGTTCCGACTTGATGATTTCCGGCAGCGTGCCCTTGTTCTCATCGAAGGCGGGGCGAAGGAACGGATACGGATTCATTCGGGATGTTCCGAACTCGAGGAAGCGCGCATAGAAGAGTGGGCCGTAGTAGTTGTATTCCAAGCCGATCCGACCCTGCCGAACGTTCGAAGAGTTGGACTTGTAGGCCTTCGCCTTTGCGCGAACCGTCACCTTTACCGAGAGCTGTCCATTGGGCGGCTTGCGATCGTTGGTGACGATAATGTTCTCTGCGAGCGTTCCTGTCTTGCGACGAACGCGAGCGATGGCTGATTGCTGCACCACCTTTCCAGCCTTGCGCAGTGCCGCGCGGACAGGACTCAGCGCAGCCTTTGCGCCATATTCCTCGCCAAGCGCGCGCAGCTTTGCTTCCAGTTCCTTCAGGCCTAGGACTTGGACGGTTTCCATCAGTACACAGCCTGCGATGCCGCATGTTCCTTGCGCCACAGTTCCGATCCCGGCGCATCCTTGTAGCGTTCAAACGCCGGGATGCCTGCCGTCCAGTGCATCAGCTTCGCGCCATAGACAGAATGGCCTTCATCGACCATGCGGTTCCACTCATCCGGAAGCTCGCCTATTTCTTCATCCTTGCAGTGCGTCAGGCGCAACGCATCGACGGTTGCCGTCTCTGCCAGATTCATACTGCGCCATGACTCATGACCGCAATTTACGATCATCAGCGATGCCCAGTTCTTCCTCTCGTAGTTCAGGTTCGGGCACTCCATCGAAGTGCCCTTGTATTTGATCTTGTGCGCGGTCTTGTACTTCGGATGCTTGACCACTTGGACGGCGTACTGCGGATCGAAAAGCCCATCAAGTTCCGCAACGTCAGACAGCATCAGCATGTCGCAGGCGTCGGCGAAAATCGCGTGACCTTGGTAGCCCATAAGGCTTGGCACAAGGAACCGTGACAGCGTGAAGGTGTTGGACCCTTCCGGCATTCCCATTGCCGAGAGCGGAACGATGGATACCGGCTCACTCGCGCGCTGGATGACGCTATGCGTGAACACGTGGAAGCCAACGCCCTCGCGCTGGTCGTACCCGCAAAACAGGTTGATCATCTCCAGACAACCGCGAGCCGCGTCATGCCGCCGTGATTGCACAGGTCTGCGACAGGGAGAATGTCCACCCTAGCGCCTGCTGCGATCAATTCATCCACCACGGCATTCGCCCCATATTCTGAAAGGTCAGGAACCCTGCCGTCGTGGCCAGCGCTATAAAAGTCATCGAAAACTATGCAGTCCGCATCCACTGAGCGGTAGTCACTGCGGATCGCCTCGACGCGGTGATCGCCGTCTATGAATGCGAAGTCAGCCGCAACGTGGCGACCGTGCAACGTCTCGCGCGTATCACCGATGACAAGTTCATAGGTGAACCCAGTCGGCATCGCGTCCAGTACCTTCCTCGCCTCGCGTTCCGTTGGCGTTCCCTTGCCATTGAGCGCTTGCGCCTGGAACTCTTCGCCCATGGTGTCGAACACGTCATAGCCGATGTAATGGACTTCCGGCGAACACTTCAGCGCCTCTCGGCATAGCTTGCTGGCACGAAGCGCCCGATGAACTCCGACTTCGACAATGGTCCGCGGCTTCACCTGTGTGATCAGTACAAGCATTTGGTCGTAGCGCTTAGCCAAGCCAGTACCCCTCGGTACGCGGACGCATCAAATCCGATTTGTGAGAACGTCCGGCAGACTTCCGCTTGCCCTTCAGGTGGTCAAGGCATGCACCAAGCGGACCATTTACCAGCGGGTGTCCAGTGGCCTCCGCATCGCCAGAGAGCGATACCGAACGAATGCCTGTCTCTTCCCTCACGCTGTCGATCGCCATGCAGTCGTGCCATTCCGGAAGATTGAATAGGCGATCGGTTCGGTACAGACGGACCACTTCCGCTACGAGCTCGGCCCCCTTGGGATTCCTGCGAATCATCATGAAGCCGGTTTCTGAATACTTCTTGGCGCGGCGCAGATAGCCGAAGTCGGCGTCACCGAGCAAGCCCGACAACCATGCCGCCGTCACGGGCGAATGCGTCACGCAATCGGCATCGATCCAGATCAGCACATCGCCATGCCCAACCCGGAACGCGAGTTGGATGGCAGCGACCTTATGCGCGAACCGGATGGCGTCGAACCGATAGTTATACGTCGGCAGATGGGAATGCCTGAGCTTGAACTCCGGCAGCCAGTCCGACGCATCCTCTAGCGCCTGATCGTTGTACGTTCGAAGTTGGGTTGAGCCCCAGTGCTTGCGGAAAGTCTCCACGCATCGGTGCGCGTATTCGTTCCAATGCCTATCGGCGTATGTCGTCACGGCGTCGAAGGTCAGCACAGCAATCCCCTTTCCTTCATGTGCGCCCAAGCCTGTCCAGACCGCATCTCGTCCAGCGTCCATTGCAACCACGCGACATCGGCCAGGAACTGTTCCCGGCCTTCCAGTAATGGCGGGTCCGCGATCTGATCCATCGGCACGCTGAAGGCTGCCGCGGCGCCAGTAGCGCAATGGACCGGGACACCAGCCGTCAATGCGTCAATGGCTGAGTTCGAATGGTGCGTTACCCATGCCCACGCCGATTTCAGCGCCTCCGCAAGCGGGCGATCGTCGTAACCGAATCCTTCCATCAGCCGCGCGTTCTTGTCCTTCGGCTTGGGCCGGTACACAACCCGCTTGCCGCAGTCCTGCAAGGCCTCGGCTACCCTTCGCTCCCAGCCCATGTAACTGAACCCGTGCTCGGCGCAGGACTTCGCTGTTGAGCCGGCAATGACAATCTCATCCCCGCTCGAGCGCCACGGCTTGACCGAGACACCGAAGCCGCTGAGCCTGGAATCCGATAGCCCTGCCTTGACGTAGCGATCAGGACTCCAGCCGTTGATGCTGAATCGGTAGTGCGACTCCCGGTGCCAGTACCCAAGATCCGCATAGATGAATCGCGGATACCGTTCCAGCGTCAGATGCCGCTTCCACCCGTAGGCTACGGCGCAATCGACGCCCGGCGACATCGGCGCAGTGATCTCGCGAATGATCGGCACGTCACCGCATGCCGCTATCCCCTTAGCCATTGCCTCAGCAATGTCTCGGTATCGGTGCAGGCGATGATGGGTAAGGCAGGCGACCTTCATTGCGCGAAGCCGTCCAGCAAACGGCTGAACGCTTCGCCTGATCGAATTTCGCTAAGGCTCGACTGCCCCCACGCCAATTCCCTGAACATGCGCAACCGATCCTCGTCCGTGTTTTTTTGAGTGCCGATCCAATGCGGCATGTGCGATTCAACAGGGATGCCCCACAGCAGCGCCTTGATGGCCGCGCCGCTTCCCCACGTCACAACCTTCCCGGCGTTTGCAAGATCGTCTTGCAGCGGCTTTGGCTTCGATCTGGCCGGATGCGGCCGGATCCTCCCGGCTTGGTGCGCCGGCCAGTTCCTTGGCATCCCGTTTGCCCCGATCCCTCTTGATGGCAGCACAACGGTTTCGCCGCTCGTCCGCCACGGCTCCAATTCGACGCCCAGAGAATCCCAGCGTTCCGGACCGCCCACAGGAAACATCCCGGCGGTGTTGTGGTAGTTCCGGGCCAGCGTGTACCAGTTCTGGCCGGCGAGCTCGTTACCCCAGCTCGCGTTCTCCGTCACGATGACCGGAAGGCCGCGCCTTTCGAACTCCTGCGCCGCCATCTGGCCTGACCCGATTCGGTTCCATGTACAAAGCACGTCGCCGCGCTTCGGCTGCGTCGTGCAGCCCTCGCACACCGAATAGCCAAGCCGCGTCAGGCCTTCTATGAATACCGCCCTGCGCTCAGGTACGGTGTACCGAAGATTCAGCCATGCGCGCATTCTGCCAACGCTTCGTCCAGTGACATTTTAGGAAAGCACTCCAGCGCGGAATCCGGAGTGCAGTTGATCACTTCGGCGCGAGGCGGCGTCTTCCCGACCCTCGCGAACTGGACTTGGAAATGCTTGAACCGGTGCGGCGGTGTATTCCGCAACGGCTCCGGATGCGGCCCGAAGTAGTGCGTGCCTTGCATGTCGAAGCCGAGCAACAGAATCCGGGTGGCGCCCAGCATCTTCGCGACATGGATAGCGAGAACCCCGGAACTGCTGCCCGTCGAGATATCGCCGGCATTCGTTACCTGATCGACGCCAGTTATCCGGTTCGTCGAGAACTTGCGTCCCTTGAAATCGTGCGCGTCCTTGTGGTGCCGCCACCATCCTGCATCCTGCGCCACCAAGGCCATCGCGTCAGGACGAAGGCGGAAGGCATCGTTGACAACGATCGTCGGAATATCGCGCACGCTGTCGGCTACGGCCTGAGACATGCTCGGGCCAGTGGCGAGGATCGCGACGATCATGTGATGACGCCAGCACTCACCGGCAGAGTCAGATATTCGAGGCCGGACACCGGATCCGAAAGCATGCCTTCGATATTGAACACCGTGCTGCCGTGCAGAATCCGCATGGACGCCTTCAAGCCCGGCCTATGCCGAATCGTGATACGTGCCGACACTTTGGACTGAACCTGCTGCGCTGCGATGAACTCGCGCGCGGACAGTGGTTCGATTGACGCCCATACCGTGGCGAAGTGCGCCCAGTAGGTATCGTTCTCTCCGAAGCTGTTCTTGGTGGTGACCTGTTCCTCTATCACCACGCGATGGCGGAGTTTCCCGGCCGCGATTGCCACTAGGCCACCGTCGACTTCCGAAGCGCCGCAAGCAAAGCCGTAGCCCCATTGCAAAGCGTGTAGCCATATCCCGCGTCGGCAGGAACAGAGTTCGTCCCATCGCCCTCGCGGAATCGGAATTGCGAGGCGAGCTCCACCAGTACCGCTGCTCGGACAACCGGCTTGACCGTGAAGGCGCCGCTCGAGTCCTCGATGGGGATGGGTTCGCCGGAACTGTCCTCGATTACGTTGCCGTCCGCGTCCGTTTCCAACACGTAGAGGCGCCACTCGTCTTTCAGCCAGCGCGCAACGGACTCCGAAATCGCAGGAATGAAGATCGACAACCACGGGTCATCCGCGCCGCCGTTGCTATCGATCTCGTCAAGGCGAAGCTGCGCGCGAGCGTCGGCTTGGGTGACGAGCTCAAGCATTGCCGTTCACCAACTTCACGGGCTCGTCTGGCTTGAATGCCTTTCCAGGCTCGCCACGTTCGCCGTCACGGCCCTTGCGCGCGCCTATGCGCCAATCCGGGCTCTCGCGGCACGGCTTCGCATCGGTATCCCGCTTCGCAATCCACCAGCTACCGTCGTTTGTCCAGCCGTCTCCAGCCTTCGCCTTGGTGCCTTCGCGCCAGTAGCCGCGATCTATGACAGTCGGGACGATGAAAGTCTTCGTGCGCTCGACTTCGCCGCGCTTCCATCGGAATGTGAAGCTGCGCTCGCCGTCGAAGTCGATATCTAGGTCGTCGAATCCGAGACCGTCGATTCCGTTTTCGCCGTTGCCGCCATCCTTACCGACGACGACGCCCAACTTGATCGGATCGCCCTTGGTTGTCGTGACGATCAGACAGCCTTCGCGGTCGATCATTGCGCCGGCTAGGCCGCAGCCGTCTGCTCCAGAATCACCCTTCTCGCCACGTTCGCCAGCAATGCCTTGATCGCCGTCGTTGCCGTCCTGGCCGTGCTGCACAGGGTTGTTCTCGAAATGCTTCTGCACCGCTTCGGCGACATGCATATCCACCAGCGTCTTGATTTCCGTGCAGGTCAGCAGTTCGTAGACCACCTCCTTTACATCGATCGGATCGGCGTCGCGTCCGGCCGTACCTGCTTCTCCCTTCTCGCCTTGCAGTCCCGTCGCTCCGGCATCGCCTTTCTCGCCGGCAACGCCAATTGGGCCGACGTCACCCGGCGTTCCCTGCGGACCAGCATCGCCCTTCTCGCCGCGCTCAGGCTGGCGCGCCTCCAATTCAGCAATGCGCTTCACCAGCGGGTCCGTCACTTCGCGGATAAGGTCACCCACTGACCGGCCAAACTCGACGGGATCAAACTCGGTCATTGCAGTACCCTTGTTCGCATGGCGTCGGCAGCCTTTCGTGAGTTCACGTAGCTCAATAGCCGTTTGTTTTCGTCTGCCGTAGCTGCAATTGCGGGATCAGGTTCCGGAGCTGGCGCAGGCAGCGCTGGCTGCATATTCGGATCCCAATCGGCGCGATCGGCCAGCATGCCCAACGGGTAATCCTGATTCTGGCCCCACAGCGTATCGCCGCCGCCAGTCGGCGCGAGGTTGAACCGCAAACGCGCTTCGTCCGGCGTCTTGATCTTGCCGCTTACGAGCGCGGTTTCTACCTCTGCCTGCTTGCCAACGTCCATGCGCAAAAGCGGCTCTGTGTCCATCCAGATACCCAGCTTCGAAGGAATCGAAAGCCCCTCGTCCAGCAGGTTTTCCATGGACTCGATCGGCCCGCTCAGCGCGTCGTCGTAGTACAGGAGGTTGATGGCATCCACACCAAGCCCGGCCGGAATCGAACCGATACCGATCTTGAACGGAGGAATCCCGAAGGGCTGGCAAATCTGCTCGTCGCTGTAGCGCATCTGCTCGACGAGCTGAGAGTCGGCAGACTTCATCGCGAACGGCGTGAACTTCATATCGGCGCCGATCACAGCGATCTTGCCGGTATTGGCGCCACCGTAATTCTTATTCCAGTAGGCCTTGATGGCTTCGGCGTCTGGATCCGACATGCCTGCAGGCGCGGTCAGGATGCCGCCAGGCTGCGAGTTGTTCGCGAAGAAATCGGCAGCACTCTTGAGGATCTTGAGATTCTTGATCGCCGGCCAGTGCGCTGCGCACAGCGGCGGCACGCCGATAAGCTGATGGTGGAAACAGTTCAGGCGATCGTGAATGATTTCGCGGGCAGGAATGATCAGCTGCTCGGCTGGGTAGTTCGCCGGCAACAGGTTCTCGGCGGTCGAATAGTTGAGCTGATAGAACACGTCGCCGCTGTCCGACACCAGCGGAAGAACGCTGCAAGGATCCAGCACGTACAGGCGCGTTACGACATTGCGATCGTCGCGCCCCTTGAGGATGTAGGCATTGCCATGGATCATCCGCGACAGCGCCCAAGCCTCGCGGAACTGTTGCGCAGTCTGGTAGTGATTGGGCTTCTTGAGGACCGGCGAGTACGAAGGATTCTGGACTACCTTCTCCGTCCCGTTGTCCTGCATCGCCTTCAAGAGGAACGGCAGCTTGCCGATGTCCTGAGAGATGCGATTAAGGCAGGCGTATAGCGTCGGGTAGCACAGCAACGTGCTCCGCTTTTCCTCAACGTTCATTTGCCACGCGCCGGAAAACGGTTCCAATATCCGCCGCCATCCGTCGCGCCAGCCGGAGACGGCATGCAGAGCTTTCTCCACTCGCCGTATCTCCAACCCGAATAGTTTCATTTACTCGGCAGCCGGTGCGCGGCCGGGACGCTTGCGCGGCGTGCCGTCTGCCTTGAAACCGTAGGGAGCTTCCTCGTCCGCAACCACGGGCGCGGGAGTTGACACCACGGCAACAGGCTCGGCCTGCATCATTCGTGTCTGGTAAACAGGAGCGCTCGGATGCACGGCCTGAAGCGTTCCAATCTTGATGAAGACCTTCGCCATCTTGTCCGGCAATTCGAATTCATCGCCCGGCGCGTACTTGCCGAACTTCTTTTTGGTCGGTGTGACTTTCATGCAGCACCTCAAAAGAGAGGCGGCCCGAAGGCCGCCACTCAAGTTGGATTGCAATTGAATCAGCAGGCGGACGGGAATCCGTCGATCCACTGGATGGCGCCGCTCCGGCGGAAACCCCACCAGATGAAACGTTCAGCACGAAGTGCAATGCTGTTCGTTTGGAACATGTTGACGAACGGCGAACCGTTTGACGTGACGGTAGCCGAGCTCGAGCCAACCGGCACATCCGACATTTCAATGGTCGCTTCGGTCGAAGCGTCGAGAGTCACAGTGCCGTCGTCGGCCAGATAGACTTCCGACTCGTCGACAAGGATGAACGGTGAGCCGCCAGAACCGCCGTTGTTCGCGAGATACTGCGAAACACGTACCGGAATACCGTCCAAGGTGCCGCCCTGCGCGGTCATGCCGGGGAACGCGACATTGCCCAACGCGTCGCGCATGAAGGCGAGGAAGCGAGCAACGGCAGGCGTGGTGTAGTACGCCGGGCGAGCGCCCATGAAGGTTGCATCCCACGGAGCCCACAGCCGCATCAGCGCACAGCGGATGTCGTCCGGATCCGTACCGGTCGGGCCGGTCACCGGGACAACGCCGTTCAACAGGCCGGCTGGATTGACGTTGGCAACCGCCGCAACGTCCGGATCGAACAGATCCGAGTCGATGCGCTCGATCACCGTATCGCCCAACTGGTCACGTACCAGCGCTTCCGCAGAAGGGTCAGAGAACCGGGCCAATTCCTGCGTGATAACCGTGATACCTGCCACTTTGGTGAACGCAGTGGTGACGGCGTCGTAGTCGAACTTGGTTACCGGCTTGGATTTACCCTGCCCGACCCAACGGGAGCTGCCGCCCGAGGTCTGGCGCGGGATGCGGACGTTGAACGGAATCGGTCTGAAATTTGCCTGACCGATCAGGGTACGCGGACGAAGCCACTCGATGAAATCCAGAGAGGTCGTGTTCGCGTAAACCAGAGGAGCCGCCCAAGTGGAATCCGTGGTCGTACCGGCCGGAATCGTGGTCTTCAACTGCATGATTTCGGACAGGTTGGCACCGTTGGCCTGCGCCTTGAGCAGCTTCACCACGTTTTCAGTCTGCGGGTAATACTTTTCCGCGAACTGTGCGGCCTTGCCGTAATCGCCCTTTGCCCGAATCAAGCAGATGGCATGGCGTGCCATTGCGATGCCGGGCGCCAGCTTCTCGGTCGTCTTGATCTGAACGGTCTGCACGCCATCGGCGCGGATGACAGCGTTCTCCGATGCCTTGGCGACTTCGGACACGCCCTGCGCGTTTGCCGCCTGGATACGCTCCATCTTGCGCAGGCGCACAAGATCCGCATCCAGAGCCTTGATTTCCGTTTCGAGGGTGTCGAATTCCTCCGACTCCGCAGTGTCCGTCGAACGGTTCTCGTCCAACGATTTCTGCATGACTTCGTTCATACGAGCCGACTTGGCCTCGCGCGTCGCTTCGAGAGCGACGATCTGTTCACCAAACGTCTTCATTTACTTTCCTGTGAGCAATAGCAGCCCTACGGTCTCCCGCAACAAAGGGGAAACGGATGCCTGCTTAAGCGGGAGTGATGAGTCGGACTGCGCCGCCGGGAAGTGCTTCCGCGGCGGTTTTCTTCGGTTGAAGCAGGCGCACGGCACCGGTCCTATTCGGACGGGTGTCCATCGCCTTGATGGTTTGAATCGTGGCGGATGCGTTCGCCGGGACCGTGACCAAAGAAAGCTCCATGATTTCTGTCTTGGCGAAGAGCATTCCGCCGCCGTCAATGTAATTGCGCTCAAGCGACCGGAAACCGATCGATACGCCGCGGACGAGCTTGGCCTTGACGGACTGCCACGCCATGTCCACGAGGTCTTTCAGCATGCCGGCCTGCTCGATGATCGGCAGCGTTGCCTTGAACTTGATGCCGTTCTTCGTGGGCTTATCCAAAACGACGGTGCCTACGGGCATGTCGTGCCGGTGCTGCCAGAGCAACGGGAGAGGATTCGCAAACGTCGCCCCGAGCGAGTCCACAATATCGCCGATGCGATCCGGCTCCGGCGTTGTCGCAATGCCGGTAATGACGCGTTGATCGTCGTCAACCGCTTTGATCTCAAGCACCGAGTAGGCGCGATTCATTTCCATTTCTTCGTCTCTTGGGGAGCCTGCATTCTTTCCAGGCGCGCTTTCGCCTTCCGGCATAGCGCGCTATCCGGTTTCTTGCACAGCAGTCGAACGATCTTGCGTTGCCGGCTGATGCAGCCTTGGCAGGGCATCAGCTGCCAACCATGAACATTTGGAGTTTCTTTCGGCGCGGCTGCGGGTTCAGAGCCATCAATGCCGCGGCGTTGAATGTCGCCATCAGCGGATCTATCTTGGCCTGCCCCGCCGTCTGCTTGGTGATGATGATCGCGTTCCCCCGCGGCTCGACCTTGGCGTTGCTGACACACCAAGCCATCAAGCCCGTAGCGCCGTGAGCCATCGCGCCCTCGGCCAACTTCCGCTCCGTCGTCTTGATGGAGCTCGTCATCTTCCAGCCTTGGGAGATGCCTACCATCCGCTCCGGTTTGAACTTCCGTTCCTGAAGGACATCGACGATATCGCCGACTGCCGCCGGGTCCAGTCCGATCCGATCCAGCAATCCCGCTTGCTCGCAACGTTCCACGTAGTCGGCCAGTTCCTCCATGTCCTCGCCGATGTTCTGGACGATGGTCAGGTCACCGGCCTTGGCGAAGTCTTCGAACTTGGAAACAGATCCCTTGTTCCGCTCGAGAGCGACCGGATGAACCCATGCATGCGCCCAATGCAACCAGCGGCCGGTATCGATCTCCCTACCGATTGCCGCGGCGCCTAGCATGTCGTCAAGGCCGCCGCCGTCTATCCCGAATACGACGACATCGCTGCGTGCGAGCACGGCGTCGAGGGTCAAACCGACTTCCCCGCTGCGCTCCCAGAAGTCGGCGCCGGCCCAACGGTTGGAACGCAGGCCAAGCCCCACCTCCACGTTCGCGTGCTTGGCGAGGAACCCGACAAGTTGCTGCTCGCCCTCTTCCTGCGCCTTGCGAAACCCGCGCTCCAAGAACTCGGCATCCACCGAAGCCCCGAGGTTTGGATTCGTGATGTAGAAGTTCTTCGGATCCCGGTGCTCGCCAGACTTGACCATTGCCTCCGGGTGTTCGTAGATCACCGGGAGGAATCTCTTGTCATCTATCCGTCCATCGCGGACGCCTCGCGCATAGGCGAGCTTCGACTTGTAGACACCGGCCGGCGGCTCGTCCGACTTCGTAGTCAGATAGACCGTGAACCCTTCCGGCCTGGATGCCTGTCCGCCCGTCGCCTCGCGGAGCATGTTGTCGGCGTTGGACCGCTTGCCGAACAACCAGAGCTCGTCGATCAGAACCCCGATGCCCTTCTTGCCGCCGACCGTCTCAGCGTCCGCTGCGATGACCTTCAGCAGCGCCCCGGTGTTCCGGTGCGTTATCGTTCGAAGATGATCCTGCACATGGAACAGGTCGGACAGCTCCTCATCCGCGCGCACCATGTCGCGAGCCGGATAAAACGAGTTCTGCGCAATCTCGATGGTCGGCGACAGAATGAAAAACTCACCCGTCTGCCGCCAGTTCCGAATAAGCGCGGTCAGCATGATTCCGGCGGCGAGGCCGCTCTTGAAATTCTTCTTCGACACGTCGAGGAAGAATTCCGAGATCAGCCTGCGCCCGAGATCCGGGTCATAAGCCCCGAAAACGGAGGCCACGAACTCGAGGATCCACGGCCGGCAGATTTCTCCCATGGTGGGAGAGCCCTGCACATCGACAACCCGCAGCGCCTTGAAAACCTCTAGGGCTTGCTCAGCCTCAGCGGGAAACAGTGGCGCGCAAGGGATGAGCGATTCGACTGCGACAATCCGCCGCTCCCAATCGGGACACGCCGTTGTCCACTTAGGCTGCTTTGCCACCCGCCACCTTCTGGCCGTTCACCGCAGCCAGACGCGGACCCGATGTAGGGGCAAACCTCCCCTCACCAGCAACCTTGGCGGCGTCACCCTTGGTCAATTTCTTACCCACCTCGCCGACCTTGGCATGAACGTACTGAGCGGCAGCAATCGCTGACCGCACCTGCAAAGCGTTCGCTTCGATGGCGCCGGCCATGACCCCGCGCAGGAATTCGAGCGGGTCCATTTCGGGAGCGACCTGCGCAGCCGGCTTGGGCTTTCGGCCCGCGCCTTCCCGCTTGCCGCCGCTACGTCCGGGCTTTCCAGACATTTGATTCACTTTTGATAAGGGAAAAATTCTGTGAACGAG
>Ga0193717_1000529_pt1 | contig 25498 bp, 22 predicted proteins | sample U2c2metaG_FD_145900 | JGI IMG/M metagenome (GOLD analysis project Ga0193717, IMG submission 145900) | Soil microbial communities from a riparian zone of the East river system, Colorado, United States - U2c2 | ecosystem: Environmental > Terrestrial > Soil > Riparian zone | place: USA: East River...
GCACTTGCCCGGAGTGACGTTGCGACTGACCGTGTCGACGCCACCATCCTTCGCCGGCGTCGAGCGCGTGCCGTCGATCTCGCGCGCGATCAGCGGCGCATGTGCGCGCGGCAGGGCGGACACGGCGAGCCCCGAGACGACGCGATCCGCGGCGCGATCGGCCTGGTACTCCAGAGGCGAGTGCGGTTCGCCGATCCCGGTCGGAACCGCCTGCAAATGCTGTTGCTGCACGACATGCGCGAGCTCATGCGCGAGCAGACGTCGGCCGTGCATGGTGTGCGGCGCATACTGGCCGCTGGCAAAGACCACGTCGCGGCCCGCCGTGTAAGCGAGGGCGTTGACCGCGCGCGCAGACTCCGACGCTGCCGCGTCGGAATGAATGCGCACGTTGCTGAAGTCATGGCCAAAGCCCGCTTCCATCGCCTTGCGCGTGCGCGACTCCAGCGGCATGCCGGATGAGCGCAGCGCCCGATGCACGCTTGCGGGCATCGCATCGATGGACGAGCCGCCGGCGACTTTTCGCTGTATGCGCTCGCGCGCACAGCTCTCGCATTCGCCGCCTTCGGGCGCATGCGTACCGCACGCGCATTTGCGTTGCAGCCGCAGTACGCCAGCCGCCGATGGCGAGAGCGGTTTCACCGCGGCGCTGGCGGCGTGTTCCGTCATGGCTGCAGCGAGCCGGAAACAAAGCCCACCAGGCCGACAATAGTCGTCCGCATGCCGACACTGCCGGTCGCGGATGCGCCAATGCGCGGATTGTTATCGGAGCCTGTCATTGATTTTTGCCGATTGTCGGAGCGCGCTCCGCCTCGCCGCTAGTTCAGTGATGCCAGAAACGCCGTGATCTTCTTTGCGTCGATCGCCTTCTTTTTCTTCGTGGTGCCGAGCGCATCGATCACGGCGTAGGCCTCATCGCAGTACTTGCCGAAAAACGCCCAGGTCATCTGCTGCTTGCGGCCCCAGGTGACGCAGACAGGGCCGACTTTTGTGTAGCCCGGGACGTAGACGTAGTGACCGCCCCAGGAATCGGCCTTGCCGCGGCTGCCGGTTGCCACATCCCACGGCTTGCCGGCGGTCAGCTGGTCGCGCGCACTCAGCGGCAGGCGCAGGCCGAGGCCGGCGCCGATGTCGAGAAAGACGGCCTGTTTCAGATCCACGGGGTCGCGCGGCGCGATTTCGGAGAATGCCTCGATGCGATAGCGGCGCCTGCCGACGCGCCAGCCGTCGCTGCGCCACGCCTTGAGCGAGTCGAGCACGACGAGGCCGGCATCGCGGCCGCCGGTCTGCCTGAAGTACTCGTTCTCGACCGCCTTGTCGGTGATCGTGATGATCTTGTGCTGCTCGACGTCCTCGAAGCGCAGCGTCTGGTGCGCGCGGCCGGCGATCACGCAGTCGCCGTAGACGTCGTTGCTGAACATCGGCGTCGGAATGCCGGGATGGGTGAGATCGAAATCGTATTCGGCGGGTACCGGCTGCGGCGCTCTCAGGATCGCGGCAAATTTCAGATTGCGCGCGTCGCGTTTCGCCGGCGCCTTGCCGAGTTTGAACAGCGGAGCAAGTTGAATGCCTTTGGCGCGTGACATGCTGCGGCCTCCCCTATCGGCCAGTCGGAACCAGAGCGGCGTGGATGGAGCGCGCGATATCGCGGCCGGTTGTCGCGGCAACATGCGCCGGCCCGATCGGGGCCGCACGCAGGACCGGCACGGAATAGCCGTGGCGAAGCGTTGGCGGCGCGGCAGTCAGCAGGCTGGCAAGCTGCGTTTCCAATGTCGCGCGCAGCACGCGCACTGCCGCGGCGTTCATCGGCAATCCGTCGAGCAGCAGACGTTCGATGTGCAGTTCGATATTCATGCGCTGCCTGCGATGCTGTCGAGCCAGCGGAACTCGGATTCGTTGACCGGCTTTTCGAGCTTGCGGAATTCGCTGCGCGCGGCGTCGAGCATCATCTGCATCGTCACCGGCATGCCGGCGCGCGCGGCCAGGAACGCCGCGTTGAGCGCGATGCTGTGGATGCTGCCGCCGCTCAGGTTCAGGCGGGCGAGACGATCGAAATCGAGCGCACCGGTCTCGACGCCGGATGGCAGCGCCTTTTGCCAGATCGCCTTGCGCTCGGCCTGGCCGGGAAACGGGAACTTGACGATGAAGCGCAAGCGGCGCAGGAACGCCGAATCGAGCGCGCTCTTCATGTTGGTCGCGAGAATCGCGAGGCCGCGGAACGCTTCCATGCGCTGCAGCAGATAGTTGACTTCGATGTTCGAGTAGCGATCGTGGCTGTCCTTGACCTCGCTGCGCTTGCCGAACAACGCATCGGCTTCGTCGAACAGCAGGATCGCCCCGCCATCCTCGGCCGCGTCGAACAGGCGCCGCAGATTCTTTTCGGTTTCGCCGATGTACTTGTTGACGACCGCGGAGAGATCGATGCGGTACAGCAACAGGCCGAGCTCGTTGGCGATGACTTCGGCCGCCATGGTCTTGCCGGTGCCACTTTCGCCGGCGAACAGCACGCTGATGCCGAGACCGCGGTTCATGCGCTCGCGGAAACCCCAGTCGTCGTATACCGTGCGACGCTGTTCGACCTGGTCGGCGATCTGACGCAGCTGCGCCTTCTCGGCGACCGGCAATTGCAGATCGTCCCAGCGTGCCTTGGCGTCGACGAGTTGGGCGAGCTGATCGAGCGTCGGCCGTGCGCGACCCAGGCAGTTCGCCCACAGCACCTCGGCGAGGCCGGCGCGATCGTTTGCGGTCGCGACGAGCGCGTCGGCGGCGAGCCGGCGTATGGTCGAGACGCCGAAGTTGAAGTGCGTCGCCGGCCGCTCCGCGTGCGCGGCGGCATCGGCGCCAAGCGCCTCGATCCACGTCGCCTTCTGTTCGGCCGACGTCGGCTTGGCCACGTCGACCGGCAGCGAGTCGCGTCCGAGCGAGGGCCAGGGCTCGCGCACGTCGAGCATCACGACGCCGCCGAGGCGGCCGAGCAGACGCTGGATCGCCGCACCGTGCGCACCGACGCGGTCGGCGTCCACCGCGTCGATATGGAGCGCCAGCGGCAGCAACGCCGATTCGCGCTGCCACAAGCGCTGGAACGTGTCCTGATCGGGGATCGCCGTGGGCACCGCATCCGCGGTCATGCGATACAGGCCGAGACCGAGTTCCGTGGCGACGTGCCGGGCGATCAGCGATTTGCTTGCGCCATCCGTGCCCAGCAGCTGCACGACCGGCAACGAACCGCTTGCTGCCGCAGCATTCAGGCGGCGCATCAGCGCGGCGGCGATGTGCTGGTGCGAAGGCGGCAAGTCGTCCGCTCCTGCCGGCACGAACGAGACCAGCGGTGCGAGTCTGTCGTCGAGATAGTTCGCGCCTTTCAGATAGTTCACGATGCGTTCGTCGACCTTCAGCGCAGCGGCGATCAGCGGTTGCGTGCCGGGCTGATTGATCTCGAGCAGTCGCCAGTAGCGAAGCGGACGTTCCGGCGACAACGCGTCCCAGGCCGGCTCGTCGAACAACGCCATCGCCAGGCCGAAGGTCGGATACGGCTTGCCGGCATCGCCCTGGGCGCGCGCGCACAGCGCGCCGGTGCGCGTATCGAATTCCATCGCCGCGCACAGCAGCAGGGTCTGCCTTTCGAATTCGCTGAGACCAAGACGCTGCGAAAGCAGCGTGAGCGCGGGCGTGTCGCTGCCCGCGACGGTCGCATCCGCAGCTGGTTTCGCGAGCGGATCCGCGTCGGATGCGTCTCGCGTTGCAATCGAGGTATCAGGGCCACCGGTTGCCGCCGACGCGTTTCGCCTGGGCTTGATAAGCCTGCGCAGCCAGGACGCTTCGGGCGCGGGATCGCTGCCGGAGCCGCGTGTCGCGACGCCGGCGCCGGATGCTTCGAGCGGTCGCGACGACGACAGCGTTGGCGTCGCGGACGACGTCGAAGGCACTTCTTGCGCAGTCGCCAGCCGTTCGAGCCGCGCGCGCAGATCCGCCAGCGCCGAGGCGAGGTACCGGTTGTTCGCGGCCTGCCAGCGCTCGAGTGCGTTCATGTGATCTTGACCTGTTGCTGAGCGTCGAAAGCGGGCGTGCCGGTGGCGTCGTCGTACACAACCGGAATGCTGTCGACGCCGTCGACGCGCAGCCGCACGACGTAGGTCTTTGCGCTGCCGTCGGGATTCCTGCGGACATCGTCGAGCGTGAACGCCGCCGCGGACGGCTCGCCTGGATCCGGCGGCGGCGGCGGCGGATCGGGAGGCGGATCGGGCGGAGGATCAAGCTCAGCCTGCCGGTCTCCCAGCACCAGCAGGATGCGTTGGCGTTCGGCGACGCGCGGCGTGCAGGCGATGGCGACGTGCACCGTGCCGGCGGGAGCTTCGTTCGGCGTCACCGTGATCGTTGGCGCCAGCGCGAACGCGAGCTCATTGCTGACCAGCGCCGGACCTGCGGCAGCAGCGACCTTGACGGCCACCGTGTAGAAACCCGGCACATAAGCAGACATGGCCGCCGCGTCTTCGGCGATCGTCGGCAGATGCACCTTGATCTCGCCGGGCCGGTCGCCGGGCTGCGGTGTCAGTATCAGCGGCGCGGCGAGACGCGGACTGGTCAAGCGCACGGTCGTTGTGGAGATGCCCAGTTGTGTACCGACGATCGCGATGTCGTCGCCGAGACGCGCCGCCACCTGCGCGCGCGGGTAGCGAACGCTCTCCAGCACAGGAGCGCGACCCGCCACCGCCACCGGGCCGCGATCGTCGTCGCCGCGCTTCAAGACCGGCAATGCGGCCCTTGCCGGCACGCGGCTGTCGATCAGCACGACGGTGATCTCGTAGTTCGCCGACAACCGATATTGCGTCTGCAATGCGGTCCACAGCTTGGACATCTCGTCGAGCGGGGTGGTGATCAAAGTGATCCGCAACTGCTCGAACTGATCGGCGATTCCGCTGGCAAGCAGGCCGTTGTTCTGCAACGCGGAACGCACGTCGTCGCGGCGCAGCAAGGCGTTGTCGTGCAGCGCGCTCATCGCGCCGCCGAGTACGCGGTGGCTGATCGTTTCGTCTTCTGATTCGTCGCCGTAGGCGGTGATCAGGTAATGCAGGTTCAGCGCCAGCGGCGGATTGCCGACTTCGCCCGGCCGCACCTGGCGCGGCATATCGAGATTGCGCCAGGCGGCGTTGATGGCGGTCTGATAGAGGAACAGATTCAGTTGCGCCTTGGTGATGCCCTTGCGCGCGATGTCCGGCGGTTTGGTGGTCAGCTCGAAGCCGGCAAGCGTAGGGTCGAGTATCTGGATCTGCGCGTGCAGCAGACTGCGCAAGGTTTCCGTCGTCGCGGCGATGGCAAGCGAATTGCTCACCGCGCGCGCTCCTGCCGCTTGAGGTATTCGTCCAGGCTCATCGGCCGGTGGGGCTTGTCGCGTCCCTTCGCCGCAGGTGCGGACGGTTGTGCCGCGCGCACTTCGACGCGGCCGATGCTGATATGAATCACCGGTGCGGTGGCGGCATGGTCCTCGGAAGGGCCGGTCGCGTGCGCGGGAACGGAGTGTGCGAGCGAAGGCGTCCACACCAACGACTGCGGGATCAGCACGCGCGTCGGCCTTTCCTCGTCGAGGCGCTCCGCCGGCATCGATGGCCTGGTCTGCGATGCGCCGGCATCGGCGCTTTGATCGCGGTCGCGCGAAGCGGACGACGCGGCATGCGCTTCGATCGCCGTCGTCGCGGCGGCCGCGAGCAGGACTGCCGAGCGCGGTGGGTTCGCTTGCGATTCACGAACCGGCACCTGCAACTCCTGCTCGGGCAATTGTCGCGCGGTGCGGACCTCGCGTCTCGACGCGACGCGAGCGTGCTCGGTCTGCTCCGCGTCCGCGGTTTTCTGCGCACGTGCGGCGTTGTCATCGCCGTGCGAGCGGGAACCGCCGGCGATGTGAGGACCCGCATCCACCGTGTGCTGCGTCGGCGCTTCCTGCGGATTCGCGCGAAAGGATGGCGATTTCCGGTCACGTTGCCCGACGCGCTCCATTTCCGCGCCGAATTCCATCGGTTCGTACACGCCGGCCGGCCGCACGGCTGCCGGCTCGAACAAGCCCGGCAGGCGCGGCAGGACCGAGCGCGCGCGATCGCCGGCACGCTCGACCATGCGCGCAAGAAAATTGCTCGGCGTGCTGGCAGGCGCTTCCTTCATGGACGGCACATCTGCAGATAGAGCTGCCGGCGCGTCGGACTCAGCGCGAGGATGTCCGTCTCGCCCCAGCCGTAGCTGCGCGCGAGCACGTGCACGTCGCGCAGGATGCGCTGTGCCCACGCATCGATTTCCCGCCAGAGCACCTGGACGATATCGAACGCGCCCTGCCAACGGTTCGCACAAGCCGGGCAGGTGAACGCGAGCTCGCAGTCGGCGCGCGGATCGGCGGCGCACATCGCCTGCTCGATCGCATCGATGGCCCGCGCGGAAAACATCGGTGCGTGCGCGGCATCCGCGCCGTTTGGCTGATGCACGCAGCGGGTCAGCAGTGCCAGACGCGCCGCCGCAGGCTCTTCGGGCAGGTCGATCAGATCGGCGGCCGTTGGTGGATGAAACGCGATGCGGCGGTCGTCGACTACCAGCGTGTATTCCCGCTGTGGAAGCGTGGCGTCGCTGCGCAGGTCGGCGATACGCAGCGTCGACTCGAGCGCGGCCGCGCAGGCGGGGCAGGCGTCGACGACGGTCACGGTCGCGCCGAACAGGTACTCGCGCAGCTGCAGCAGCAGATCGTCGCGATGACCGACGGACAGCGCGGCCAGCTCGCCGCGATCGCGTTCCGGGAATCCTGCGGCAAGCAGCGCAAGTGCCCTGCGCGGCATCGACCAGCCGCTGCCGAGTTCCCAGACGCCAAGCAGTTGCGCTGCGCTCAGGACGGGCATGACACGTCAGTTGGACGGTTCGGTGAACGTCGGCTCGGCCGGTTCGGGCACCTCGACGTCGCGCTGCCAACCTTCATTCTCGAGCTTGATGTGCTGGATGGCGACGGCGTTCGCATTCGCATCGAGATCCGGCACTGACTGGTACTCCGAAACCCAGCAGCGGAATACCTTGTAGGCGAGCGCGAGCTGGCCGGCTTCGTTGTAGACCTCGATGATCAGGTCCTTGCGGAAATCCTTGAGCGAGACTTCTGCGCCGAGTCCGGCGCCGAAATTCCAGATCTTGTTCGCCCATTTCTCGAACTCGGTGTCGTGGGTCACGCCGCGATCGAGCGTGATCGCGTCGAACTTGTTGCGCCCGGGCGATTTGCGACCGGTCGAAGGATCTCCGCCCTCGCGGTGCTCGACGACCTCGGTGGTGCGCTTGAGCGCCGATACCTTGCTGATGCCGGCGACATAGCGGCCGTCCCACTTCACGCGGAACTTGAAATTCTTGTATGGATCGAAACGCTGCGCGTTGACCGTGAACTGCGCCATGACGTCCTCCTCAGGTCTGGATCTGGCCGGCGATCTGCTGCAACTTGATGACGACGAATTCCGCCGGTTTCAGCGGCGCGAAGCCGACGACGATGTTCACGATGCCGTGGTCGATGTCGTTCTGGATCGTGGTTTCCTTGTCGCATTTGACGAAATAGGCGTCCTTCGGCGTGGTGCCCTGGAACGCGCCCTGGCGAAACAGGTCGTGCATGAACGCGCCGACGTTGAGACGGATCTGCGCCCACAACGGTTCGTCGTTCGGCTCGAACACGACCCATTGCGTGCCGCGGAACAGGCTCTCCTCGATGTACAGCGCGAGGCGGCGCACCGGCACGTACTTGTATTCGTCGGCGAGCAGGTCCGCACCGCGCAGCGTGCGCGAGCCCCAGACGACGGGACCGATCAGCGGGAACGAACGCAGGCAATTGACACCGAGCGGGTTGAGCATGCCGTTCTCGTCGTCGGTCAGCGGCACGGCCAGCGCCTGCACGCCATTGACCGAGGAATCGATGCCCGCCGGCGCCTTCCACACGCCGCGCTGCACGTCGGTGCGCGCCATCACGCCGGCGACGGCGCCGCAGGGCACGAAGGTGTCGGGTTGGCCCTGCCGCTTCGAGTCGGCTTCGATCAGCCGCGGGAAATAGATCGCCGCGTTGCGCGCCGCCGGGCCGTTGAGGTTGAGATCGGTCAGTGCCTTGTTGTTGTTGGCGGTGATCCCGTTCGCGCTGGTCCACGTCGTCGGCGGATCGACCAGCAGCATCGCGCGGCGCGCCACGCAGAACGTCAGCGCCGCCTGATAGACCGATGCATCGGTATTGCCGTCGCGCGTATCCGGCGGGATGCACAAGAGGTTGAACAGGTCGATTTTCTTCAGTGCGAAGAGGCCGGTCTTGTCGGTCTCGCTGCCGATGTACGCGGACGGCGTGAGCGGCGCACTGTCGAGCGCCTTGGCCGCCGCGGCGACTCCGCTCGACGACGCGTCGTCGTCCCACACGGTCTTGTTCGGCTTGGTCGGATCGGGCACCAGATCGCCGCTCTTGGCCGGTACCGCGGTCTTCGGAATATCCGCGGCCGCCGGCGCGTTGACGCGCGCCAGCATGGATCCGGCGGCGAGCACGCGATCGACGCGTCGCGGGCTTTCCTTCATGCTCAGATTGACGAAGGTTTCCTGCGGCCCGTCCGGCATCACCCGCAGCGTGAGGTTGAACAGATCCGCCGCGGTCAGGCCGTACGCCGCGGCCACCTCGGCCGAGACCTTGTCGTCGATGCGCGCGCGCAGCATGTTGCCGGCGCTACCGCTGGAAGCCGCCTCGAGCGTCAGCGTGCCGAGCTTGATCGTCGCCTTGGCCGGCTTGTCGTCGGTCTTGGCGTATATCCGCACGATGACCGCTTTCGAGCCGCCGTTGATGTAGAAGTCGCGCACCGCGTAGGCCATCGGATAGGCAGGATCGAGCCCGCCGAAATAGCGCTCGAAATCGCCGAAGCTGTTGATCGTGACGGGCCCATCCGCGTCGGCATCCGTGGGACCGCGCGCGGCACGCCCTACGAAGGCCGCGATCGATGTCGCGACGCCGGTGATCGTGCGGACGCCGCTCGGAATCTCTTCCACGTAGACGCCCGGATAGGTGAGCGCAACTGGCATGATGTTCTCCTTCCTCGTGATGACGCGGTCTTAGTGCGAATTCGGCGGTTCGTCCGCAACGTCGTTCAGTGCATACAAGTCGCCGCCGCCCGGCAGGTTGTCACGGCGCAGCAGGCCGGCCGCGACCAGACGCCCAAGCACGTGCTCGATGCGTGAGCGCGCGGTCTCATAGCGCTGTTGCGGCAGCCACCAGTCGACGATGCCATCGAGCGTGTCGGCTGCATCCGGGTGATTGCGCAAGTAGAGGATCACGGCGTCTTCGATCTCTGTGCTGCTGGCGGAATCGGCACGTTGGCGATCGGACATGTCGCTGCCTCCACACGAACGTGATCACTGATGGAGCAACACGCGTGCCACACCGGTGCACATCGCAACCGGTGGATAAACGGTCGCTTTTTGATATCTGCAGAAGACCGCATGGGGCTGGGATGACCCGCCCGCATGGGCGTGGTTGGGTCGGGATCGACCCATGCGGCGCGGCGCTGCCGACACGACAGCACAGGTGCGCGGAAGCTGATCCGATCGGTCGATCGGTTGCGGAATCCGCGACTATTCGTGCTCGCGAAACGGCTTCTTCTCGATGCCGCGCTTCTTCAGCAGCTTGCCGAGCTGCCGGCGCTCGATACTCGAAAGGCGTGCGGCGGCGCTGACATTGCCGCGCGCGCGCCGCATCAGGTCGGTGAGATAGGTGCGCTCGAATGATTCGATCGCGCAGATCTTTGCGGCACTGAAACTGCTCTCGCGGCTGGCGGCCGGTTCGACGATTGCGCCGGCCGCGAATGCGGGGTCTGCCGCGCCGAGCTCGGCGATACCGACGTCGAAACCGTCCGCACTGAGGCAGGCACGCAACGTGACATTCTCCAGTTCGCGCACGTTCCCTGGCCAGTCATGCGCGACGAGTGCGCGCAGCGCCGCCTGCGTCCATCGCTTCGGTGTCGTCGCCAGGCTCTGCACCGCGACAGTGAGGAAATGCTCCGCCAGCGGGGAGACATCCTCCCTGCGCTCGCGCAACGGCGTCAGGTGCAGGTAGAGCGGATTGAGGCGGTAGAGCAGATCGCGCCGAAAATGCGTCTTGCCGGCAAGCTGCTCCAGCGATGCATTGGTGGCGGCGATGATGCGTACATTCGCCGCCAGCATCGCGCCGCCGCCCAGCGGACGATATTCGTGGTCCTGCAGGAAGCGCAGCAGCGTGATCTGCGCCTTCGGCGACAATGTGTCCACCTCGTCGAGAAACAGCGTGCCGCCCTGCGCATGCCCGACCAGCCCGGGCTGCGAGCTCTTGGCGTCGGTGAAGGCGCCGCGCCGGTGTCCGAACAGCTCGCTTTCGATCAGCGAGTCCGGCAGCGCTCCGCAGTTGACCGGCACGAAGGGCTTGACCGAGCGGGCGCTCGCGTAATGGATCTCGCGAGCGGCGAGCTCCTTGCCGGTGCCGGTCTCGCCTTCCAGCAGAACGGGCGCATCGCAGGACGCAAAACGCCGCAGCTGCGCCACCAAGGCGCGCGATTCCTGAGACTGCCCGATCATCATCTCGGAACCACTCCCTGCGAACCGCGTGGCGTGCCGCTCCTGTGCGATTTTCCGCACCGTGCATCGGCACCTGTGGCCACGATCCTTGCGGCGTTCCGCCGTGCCGTGCCCGGATCCCCCAATCCGGACTGGTCGCCGCCTGCAGTATCCAGTGTCGCGCAATTCGCCCGCGATATTCCGCGAACGCTGTAGGAAATTTCCTAGATTTTCGGTAGGACGATCGCTTGTCGGTTCAGGGAACTCCGCGTCTGTTTCGCCACGGTCCCGGATAGCAAACGGCCGCGTTTGCAACAATCGCAGGATCGAGTGAAGCGCGTATGTCAAAGGGGCGGCGAGGCGCCGGAAGATGGCTAACCGGCAGGGAAGCTGGAAGAAGTTTTCCGGTCCTGCGGACGACTGACATGGCAGTGCACCGTGCGTTTTACCTTGTGGCGCCAGGCGCGCGCTTGATCGGCTTGATCAGCTTGCGCTTCGTCTCGGGCTCCACGAAGGATCGACGACAAACAAGCGTTTCAGCGAGGGCACTGAATTGCCGGGGAACAGCGCGCGCAAGTTCGGTGCTTCGAGAAATTCGAGGTCTCGATCGGTCGCGTCCTCAGCGACTTGGAATTGCAGCTTCATGCGTCACCGATAGGGCTCGCGGAGCAATTTGACAAGGTCAAACAACCCGAAGCCGTAACCGGAAGTATACGCCTTGCCGCCGCGATGAGACTGCGGCACGAAGGTGACAAAACAAGAGGGCCTGGCATTCTGCCAAGCCCTCGGTTTTACTGGTGGGACCACGATTCGAACGCGCGTATCGGCATGATTTTTGATGGCATCAAATCTCATGGAAACAGCGAGTTGTCCGTATTCAATGCTTTGCCCGCTTCATCAAGGAGTCGAGCGCCGCTTCGAGTTTCCCGCGCGCTGTCGCATGTGCTGTGGCCGACATCTTGCCGAGATTGAGCAGCTTCCACTGTAGCGCCGGGAGATCTTTCGCAGCATCGAGCCCAGCTTTCGGCTGGAACAGAATGTTGCAAATGAAATGTGACGCTCTGAATTCGAAATAGTCCGTCAGCAACTGGGGCCTACGGTCTGTCAACCGAACTCGAGGGACTCAGCACACTGAAGACCTCGGCAAAACTCGCTGCCGCTGGCTGCACGCGCTCCTGATGCAGGAGAGATTTCGTGGCGCTCTCATCAGAGTTCCCCGTCTGTTCTCGCTGCGGCAGGGATGACGTCGGCGAAGTAATTGAAAATCGACTCGCCGCGAACGCGGCGCAGCAGAGCGCTGTAGTTCATCGGCAATATCGATCAGGAGCTGAGACATGATGACTCGATTGTTACAAGTGGTTGCTCTGATCGGGCTCGCGACGCTCGCCTACGGCCAATCCATTTCCGGTCCGGATGTGCCCGATGCAATCAAAGCCCCTGCCGGCGAGGAACTCGTTCTGCAGGCGCGCGCATCAGGGGCACAAATCTATGCTTGCCGACAGGGAACGGAGGGCAAGATCCAGTGGATACTTGCGGGGCCGGAAGCACAGCTTCACGATCAGAAGGGCTCAGTGATCGGCCGTCACTATGCAGGGCCGACCTGGAAGCTCAGCGACGGAAGCGAAGTGCGGGGAAAGGCGATAGCGCAAGTTGATTCGCCGGACGCAGACTCGATTCCGTGGTTGCTCGTCACCGCTACCAGCCATTCCGGAAACGGTGCATTGACCCGTGTCACGAGCATTCAGCGCATTCACACCAGAGGCGGCCAGGCACCATCGGTCTCTGCGTGTAATCCGTCACGACTCGATAGCGAGGTACGGAGCAACTACACCGCGGACTATTACTTCTATGCGCCTGCGAAAACGGGCTAGAACCCCGTTATAGGTTAGGAATCCAAGCTTCTACGTACCAGGACACTCGCAGAATCCTATGCTCGGTGAGCTGGCATTGGGGAACGATGGCTTGACGCAACAGCGCTCACGCTGGAATGAGTACGCCGCTAAAGGCAAGGCCTCACATTCCATCCTCGTGCAATGCTATGTCGTCGCCTCCGCAAGGCGAGCGCGATATCCGCATTTCCTCAACAACGGAGCAGCCGATCCGGTTTGCAGCTTCGGACCAGAGGGAGTCAATCGCAACTATGATCAAACCGAATGTGACTAGCACCCGCGCGACCCTCCAAAGCAAAGCCGTTATGAAAGGATGATGCCATGGCGCCTTCACTCTTCGACGATCGCTTGGCAAGCGACGGCTCCTATAGCAAGTGAGTCCCTCCGGCCCTCTGCATCGATGTTGGACACCTCGTCCTCGTCCAAAACTGCGACCAACGATGTCGGAAAGAGCGCCCACTCGGCCATTCGAAGGTAGAGCACCATCCCCTGCCGAGCCCCCAAACCGAGTTGTTCGATTTGATGCGACGAGAGATCCGCAGCCTCGAGCGCAGAGACAATTTGATCCCCGTGCGGCAGCGCCTCGTGTTGGTGCAACACCAAAAACTTTGTGTTCTCGCTATTCAGGAATGGCGCTTTCAGCGCCAAGCGAGTGATATGTCTAGCGCTACCGCCGGACAAATTCTCGAGAACGCTAGCAGCGCCTAGACGAAGAAACGGATGCTCGTCGACGAGGGAGCGGAAGTAGACATGCCACAACAGAACGTCGAAAGGCTCCTCTAGTAGCGGCAAGCCGAGTTTCGCAAGATCATTTGCGGCTACGAGGTAGTGCTGCTCTTCTTCATTCGCGAAATCGAACAAGAACTTCCGGAGCCTCTTCTTCCGCACTAGGTCAGAATGAGCTGCCGCGCGAAGGAAGTAGGATTGCACTCCCCGTGTCAGGTGATATTGCATCGATAGATAACGTTGGTACTGCTGCCGCGTCAGTGGGGACGCGTCAAGCGCCCTCTGCAACAGGGACCCAAACTCGAACTGGGAGCGTTCGATGATCTTGAGAATCGACTTCATGATCTCTCCGAGCTGATTTTTTGGGTGCGCTGAATGCCCTCCCCCGCTCAACCCCGGGGAATCCCTGCCTCATTAGCTGCCCGCGGGAAGCCATATCCTCGGTCTCCGACTCAAACAGCTGGGCGAATCGCTGCCCGTCGTAGGGCGAGCGTACGAGCCGTGCGAACGGCGATCGAACGCTCTGATACCACTCTGCGTCTTCCATAACGAGGGCAAGTCGGTGTGCCAGTCCCAGGGCGCGATGAGGCATTGGCACGAGGAATTCTCGAAAGCCATATCGTCGGAACAATGACAGCAATGGATTGGCACAGAGGACGAAGCACAAACGCACGTTTTCAGTTTGACCATAGAGGTATATCTCGTCGAACAAGCGACGCGCAATGTCGGTGCCTCGCTCGTCACTCGAGATCACAAGCCTCGAGCACGTTACCAATGAGCATAGTTTGCAGAACCGTGAAAAGCGCTCGAGATCAAAGTCGCCGCCGAATCTCTGTTGCAATCGACGATCGTCGAAGTGATTGACGCGAACTGTGCCGACCGCCTTGCTGCCCCGACGAAGTAACAGCACACGACCAGAGTCGTCGAATTCATCCTCCAACAATCCCGCAGAGTGGTCCGCACTCGGATACGCTTTGCCCTGCTCGCGGATATAGACGTCGTAGCGGAGCCGGGCAACCGCTTCCCTGTCCCTCGCATTGCTCACCACGGAGACCGTTAGCAAACATTCAACGTCATCCGCAGTAGCAGCCATGCGCCCTCCCCTGAACCCGCCGATGGATAAGACGACTCGAATGCCGCGGCACACGGATGGAATCAGCAGCGCCTTTCGCTTCTTGCGACGAACACCTTCCCTGCTATAACCATCAGCAGTCTCCTGCCGAGTTAGCGCCCTCGGACGAGGACGATGATGAGGAAGCCCAACTTCCATCGTCATGGGACCAGCAGGACGTCGCCCCCTCGACAAGAGAGGGCAACTCGGCGAAGACTATGGCGATGGGCATCTTCGAGTCCGGTCGATCAGACGTACGTATCAAAGCGAGCAACCTTCCGGTACAGGTCCGACCCGCGACAACGTCATCGAGCCGGTGCTCCCCTCGTTCTCGCCCGCATTGAACGTGTAGGCCAGAATCGCGCTGGTGCAGTCTTGATAAGTGACGCCGATGGTGCCGACCTGCGTCGTAACGCCGGCGCCCGGCATATCGAACGTACCGCCGACGGTCTCGAACAACGGGATGCTGGCAAACGATGTCTGGTCGGCAGCGATGTCGCCCATCTGGAACGAATACCAGCGCTGCGTCGTGGTGTCGTCATTCAGGTTGCCCGCCGGCCCATAGGTGTACCAGGCACCGAACAGCTGGTGTCGCAGGGTGTTGAACTCGAACTGCACGCCCTGGCCGCTGGCTGCCGTGTCGTACCAGTTGCCGGACAGCAGGTACTGCGTCGGCGCTGCTACGCTCTCGCCCGTAACGGTGCAGTCGATGGGCTCAAAAAAGCGCGCCAACGGGATGCTACCTTGGCGCCCGTCGTAGAAGAAGTAGTCGAGCGTTCCACTCGAGCAAGACTCGAATCGCAGGGTTGCATTTCCGACCGCACTCGTCGCGACCGCCGGAGGCGCCGCGAAGTTGCCGCCGTAGCCTGCGTAGATGGTGAGGTCGATCTGGGAAGCATCGACGGGCACGCTGCCCTGCAGCGCATACCAGCGTTGCCCCGATTCGCCGCCGGAACCGTCCGCATCATAAGTAAACCAGCCAATGAACATCTGGTTGATCGACGGAAATTCTTCGAAAAGCAAACCCTGTCCGCTGGTCGCGGCGTCGTACCAGGTACCGGTCAACCCGTGCTGATTCAGAACGATCGGCGAAGGCGGCTGATCGAATAGAACGAGGCTCGCCGCGACGATGTCGGTCGCAGCATCCAGCACCGCCGTTCCTTCTGGCGGCGTCGCATTCGGATCGCAGTTCCCGGCCGTGGTCACGTCGCCGGGCGGCGACACGACGCTGAATTCCTGGTCGCTCGTCGACACCATCACTTCTTCGGTGTCATGGCGACGCCAATAGCAGGGAGAATGGGTGCCATCCGAGGACTCGATGTCCAGGGCCGGCGCAGCGACGTAGTTGATCGCGAAACCGAGGGCCATCTCTTCGCCCGAGACGGCCGGGGCAGGAATCGCCGAGCCGACGATGTGGAAAGTATCCCGTGCCTCGTTGATCGTGAACGTGCACGGCCATTCCTGGTACGAGGACGCGTCACTTGCAAACACGTAGCATTCCAGCGCGGTTTCCGGCGCGAGCGCCACGGCCGTGCCCGACAGGCAGTTCGTGATCGCGCAGTTCTCGTAGAGCTCGATGCGCACGCACCGTGAGTAGTCGCTCGCGCATTGATCAACAATGACGTAGTACGCCGGGTACGAAAATATGTTGCCGCCGCCGTAGTCGAACACGCTGCCGGGTAGCGCGAATTGCATGGTCTGGGGAATGTGCGCGACCTTGATGTCGGCGGCGAACGCCTTGATCGTCGCGTCGGCGTTGACCGTTTGGACTACCGACGGATGCACGGCGGCAGGCGCCAGCGCGAGAGTGTCGCGCCCGTGCGCGCTGGCTATCGCGCCAGCACCCGAGGACAAAATCACAATTGCAATTAATTTCCTGATTTTCATGGCTTTTATTCTTCCTTGGTTTGGCGCGCATGCCGCGGATTTGCGAAATACGAACGGCGCCAGCGATCAGAAGGGGATTGACGAGATGACGATAGTCATCGGGAAACTCGCCGGCCCCTCCCAAATGAGATAGAAAGCGCTTTGGGGAATGCAGCGGGCGGCCTTTGGGGAGGGGCGTCGCTATGGAAGATCTTTCAGCGCGTGTGCTGGGCCTGCTCGAGCCCTTGTACGACGCGGCGCTCGGCAGAACGGAGTGGAGCGGATTCCTGGCCGAGCTGATGTCCGTGCTCGAAAGCGACGCGGCGGCGCTGGTGACGCTCGATCGTGCCGGAAACCCTCTGACGATGATGGGCGAAGGGATGTTGAACGGTCCGATGATGGACGCGTACCCCGATTACGTCGCGATCGATCCGTGGCCCGACGCCTACGCGGCCGCCGGCCTCGCGCCGGGCAAAAGCGTCTGCTCGCACGAGCTGCTCGATCCGGCCGCGTTCGAGAAGACGGCGTACTACTACGACTACTGGCGACACTACGGCGATCTCTTCTACACCTGCGGTGTGCTCTTGTCGGTGGAGGACGGGATAGCGGCGAACTTCGCCGTGCCTCGCTGCCGATCGCGCGGTCCGTACACGCCGAGCGACAAACGGATACTGGACCTCGTTTCACCGCACGTCTGCAAAGCCCTGCGCCTGCGCGGACGCCTCGCCAGCGGCGACCGGGCGACGCGCGGCTTCGAAGAGGCCATTGAAGCGATCGGAGGCGCATCGCTGGTGCTCGATGCCAACGGACGCATTCTCTTTGCCAATCGCGCGGCCATCGAGGAACTCGCGCGCGGCCGCTGCCTGACGACCCATTATGGTCGTCTGGTTGCTTCGTCCCTGAAGGGCAACACAGAACTGCAATCAGCGATCCGCGCAACTGCTGCCACGGTAGCGGGCACTGGGTTGGCGTGTCCGGCGCCAGTTGCGCTGCGCATGTCGGACACGTCGACCGCGTCGGTCACCTGTTTTGCGCTGTCGATGCCTCACGTGGAGTCGACGGGGATGTCGTCAACGGCGCGCCTGCTGGTTGTAATCGACGACGTGCAGCGAGTGCCACAGGGCCTCGCCCGCGTTCTGCGGCTCATGTTCGGGCTTACGCCAACCGAGGCGCTCCTGGCGGAAGGCCTTGCCGGCGGGGATGCGTTGGACGACGTGGCGCAGCGACTGTCCATGACCAAGGGTACGGCTCGAGTTCATTTGCGCCATGTGTTTCTGAAGACGAACACGCAAAGGCAGGCGCAGCTCGTCGCACTCGTTCATCGCGCGGTACCTGTCCGTCTGCTCCAGCGGTAGGCAGGGACACTCAACGCGGGCCCGATGGATGACTCGCCAAGGCGAAATAGCCTCCACGCTGCAGCGACCGCTAGTTGACCGTTTCAGGTTGGCACGTTGGGCGCCGCCGTGTCCCGTTGTAAAGACACTCCCAGGCAGAAATGTCCCCTGATACGTCCGTATAGACAAAAAGGGCCTAGCATTTCTGCTAAGCCCTTGGTTTTTATGGCTGGGGGACTAGGATTCGAACCTAGATAAACGGAGTCAGAGTCCGTTGTCCTACCATTAGACGATCCCCCAAAACGGGGAAACGCGTTAGCGCTTGGAGTATTGCGTCGCGCGACGCGCCTTGTGCAGGCCGACCTTCTTGCGTTCGACTTCGCGCGCGTCGCGGGTCATGAACCCGGCCTTGCGCAGCGGCGACTTCAGCGCTTCGTCGTATTCGACCAGCGCGCGCGAGATGCCGAGGCGGATCGCGCCGGCCTGGCCGGTCATGCCGCCGCCCTCGACCGTCACCAGCACGTCGAACTTGTCGACGTTCTGCGTGAGCTCGAGCGGCTGGCGCACGATCATGCGCGAGGTTTCGCGGCCGAAGAACAGGTCGAGCGGCTTGCCGTTGACCACGATGTTGCCGCTGCCCTTGCGCAGGAACACGCGTGCCGCGGAGGACTTGCGCCGGCCGGTGCCGTAATTCTGCTGGATCGCCATATTTAGTTGTCTGCTTTTGTTGATTAGTCCGCACAGGGATGTGCGGGCTCTTGCGAAGAACTGTCGTTAAATATCCAGCGCCTGCGGCTGCTGGGCGCTATGCGGATGCTCGGAGCCCGAATAGACCTTGAGCTTGCGGAACATCGCGCGGCCGAGCGGGTTCTTCGGCAGCATGCCCTTGACCGCGATCTCGATCACGCGCTCCGGATGACGGGCGAGCATGTCGCGCAGCGACGTGGTCTTGAGGTTGCCGACGTGACCCGTGAAGCGGTGGTATTCCTTGTTCTCGAGCTTGTTGCCGGTGACGGCAATCTTCTCGGCGTTGATCACGACGATGTAGTCGCCGGTATCGACGTGCGGTGTGAAGATCGGCTTGTGCTTGCCGCGCAGGCGATGCGCAAGTTCGGTGCACAGGCGGCCGAGCGTCTTGTTGGTCGCATCGACGAGAAACCAATCGCGTTTCACGCCATCGGATTTGGCGCTGATCGTATTCATAATCCGGAAACTCCGCGGCACCGGCCCGGAACGGGCTGGCGCAAAGAAAGGCGCGGGAGGATAACGGATGCGCCCGCCAGTGGCAACTCCGGGCGGGCGGAAACGGCCTGCGCGGATGCTAGCATCGGAAGCATGTCCGCTCGCCTTGATGAGCCCCTCACCACGGGCCATTCCGACCGTTTTCCCGCCACCGGCGGGGCGACCACCGCGGCCCGGCGCCTGCTGGAGCTGGCCGACCAGTGCGTCCTATGCGGGCTCTGCCTGCCGCACTGCCCCACCTACCGCCTCGGCCGCCAGGAAGCCGAATCGCCGCGCGGCCGCATCGCGCTGGCCCGGTCCCTGACGACGGGCCGCATCGAAGCCAGCCCGGCCGCGCTGGTCCACCTCGATCAATGCCTCGCCTGCCTGTCGTGCCAGAAGGTCTGCCCGTCCGGGGTGCGCTACGAGGAGATCATTACGCTGACGCGCGCCGAGCTGGCTGTGAACCGCCCGCGTCCGCGCGCACTCCAGCGCCTGTTGCGCGACCCCAAGCGCCTGGTCGCCCTGGCACGGATCGGCGTCTTGCTGCGCGCGCGGAGCTGGCTGCCGCCGCTGGCGCGCCTGTTCCCGCGGGCCTCGCGGTGGCGGCGATTGGCCGAGAAGCTGCCGGATCTGCCTGTCGACAGACCCTTCCCGGCGCCGCGACCACCCGCAAACGATCGCGGGCGCGTCATTCTCTTCCGCGGCTGCGTCGCCAGCGTCTACGACCGCGACACGCATGCCGCCTCACAACGGTTGCTGGAGGCGCTCGGCTACGAAGTCCACATTCCGGACGGCTCGCCTTGTTGCGGCGCGCTGGCACGCCATGCCGGCGAGACGGAAGTCGCGGATCGCCATGCGGCCGAGACCCGCGCGGCATTCGCCGCAGCCGGCGCGGACGTGGTGCTGGTCAGCGCGACGGGCTGTTTCGGCGATCTGCGCGATCACGTGTCCGGCAACACGGATCCCGGTGTTCGCGACATCCATGCCTTCCTCGCGGGCGACGAGAGGATCGCGCGCTTGCGGTTCCGCCCGCTCGCGCAGCGCGCGGCACTGCATCTGCCCTGCACCCAGGTCAACGTCGTCGGCGAGGTGGCATCGATCCATGCCCTGCTCGCGCGCATTCCGGGCCTGAGCGTGTTGTCGTTGCCCGAGCAGCCACGCTGCTGCGGCGCCGCCGGCAATTATTTCATCGAACACGCCGACATCGCCGACCGCCTGCGTGCCGAAAAGCTCGACCAGGCCGAGGCGCAGCGGCCCGATCTGTTGCTGACGACGAACATCGGCTGCCGCATCCATCTCGGCAACGGCTTGCGCCAGCGCGGAGGTTCGATTCCGGTGATGCACCCGCTCGCGTTGTTGGCGCAACAGCTGGACAATGGCGTGCCATGACGCAACGCGTACTCTCTCCGCTCGACCGCGTGCTCATCGAAGTCGAACGCGCGCTCGGCACGATCTTCGAACCGGCACCGGTCGCGGTGCGGCCTTCGCCGGCGGCGGATATCGCCGACGCCGAACTGGACGACACGGCGCGCCGGCACGCCGCCGGGCTGATGCGCGTGAACCATGTCGGCGAGGTCTGCGCGCAGGCGCTCTACTTCGGCCAGGCCGCGGTCGCGCACGACGAATCGCAACGCGCGCGCATGCTCGAAGCGGCCGCCGAGGAGACCGACCATCTCGCCTGGTGCGGCGAGCGCCTGCAGGAATTGGACAGCCGGCCGAGCCTGCTGAACCCACTGTGGTATGCCGGCGCCTACACGATCGGCGCCGCGGCCGGGCTCGTCAGCGACCGGTTGAGTCTCGGCTTCGTCGTCGAGACGGAACGCCAGGTCGAGGCGCATCTCGGCGAGCATCTGGAGAAGCTGCCGGACGCGGACGCGCGCAGCCGTGCGATCGTGCAAAGGATGAAGGATGACGAGGCGCGCCATGCAGAGAATGCGCTCGCTGCCGGAGCGCAGACGTTGCCTGCGCCGGTGCCGGCGCTGATGCGCTTTGCCAGCAATGTGATGAAGGCAGTGGCGTACCGACTCTAGTGTTTTGTGTCGTAGTGCGCGGATTGCTTGCTTTGGGGCGCCTTCCGAAGAGCGCCCCCATCCGCCTTCGGCACCTTCCCCCGCTTCGCAGGGGAAGGGAAAGACTCGGGCGGCTCACGTGAAATCCTTCCCCTGCGAAGCGGGGGACAAAACGGCAGGATTGCCGTTTTGCACGGCGGATGCCGCCCGGAGGGCGAGCGCCATGGATGGCGCGAGTGCACGTGGCGGCAGCCGGAAGGGGGCGAGCGGTGCGAACGAGCTTCGTGCCGACCCGTTACATCAAGTTACGCCCGTGGAACAGCTCCTCGATCTCGCGCTTGACCAGACTCTCGATGCGCTTGCGATCCTTGAACGAAAGATCGTCCGCCGTCGCATCGAACAGATACGTGTCGAGATCGAAGTCCTTCACATGCATCTTGGTGTGAAAGATGTTTTCCTGATAGACGTTGACGTCGAACATCTCGTACTTCTGCTGGATGTGCCGCGCCAGATATTCCTGGATCGAGTTGATGCGGTGGTCGATATAGTGCTTGCGGCCCTTCACGTCGCGCGTGAAGCCGCGCACGCGGTAGTCCATCGTCACGATGTCCGACTCGAAACTGTCGATCAGGAAGTTCAACGCCTTCAGCGGCGAGATGACGCCGCAGGTGGCCACGTCGATGTCGGCGCGGAACGTCGCGATGCCGTTGTGCGGATGCGTCTCCGGATACGTGTGCACCGTGATGTGGCTCTTGTCGAGGTGCGCGACCACGGCGTCCGAGATCATGTCCCGGCCGAGCTTGTCGACGATCGGATGCTCGGAAATCAGGATCGTCACCGACGCACCCTGCGGATCGTAGTCCTGGCGCGCGATGTTGAGGATGTTGGCGCCGATGATCTCGGCGACATCCGTCAGGATGCTGGTCAGGCGGTCGGAGTCGTACTGCTCATCGATGTACTCGATGTAGCGCTGCCGCTGCTCCTCGGAGACCGCGTAACACACGTCGTAGATGTTGAAGCTGAGCGCCTTGGTCAGGTTGTTGAAACCCTGGAGCTGCAGCCGCGGAAGGGGCTTGACCACTGCTACTTACCTCTCAGCCCGCCAACCGAGCGAAGGGCGCGGATTATGGGCCAATCCGGTTACCGATAAAACCTTTGAAAGTAAAGGATCGTGTCCCCATGCGTCCGCCCACCACGCGTGAAGGAATTTGCAATAAGATGTGAAGGAATCCCGTGGGTGGCGGGTTCGCAAACGCGCGGGGGCAACCGTGCGTTCCGCCATGCCGGGGATTTCATCCGCATTCCCGCCTGGAGGGCATCTGTGGAAGCGCAAGCGAAGATTGCCGATTTCCGCTACACATTGCAGCGCGCCGTCAACAAGGTACAGGCGCCGCCGATGCTGACGCCGGATCGGGCGGCCATGGAGCGCTTTCTCGGCGCCTGCCATCGACGCCGGTACCCGAGCAAGACCGCGATCATCCGCCCGGGTGATTCGGCCAATATCCTTTATTACGTCATCGACGGCTCGCTGACCGTCTCGTCGGAAGACGAGGAAGGCCGCGAGCTGATCTTGGCCTACCTCAACCGCGGCGAGTTCATCGGCGAGATGGGCCTGTTCGTCGAGACCCCGCGTCGCGAAGTCATGGTGCGCACGCGCACACCCTGCGAGCTGGCCGAGATCGGCTACGAGCGCATGTTCAACCTGTTCGAAGGCCCGCTGCGCGACGAGTGTCCGAAGATCCTGTTCGCGATCGGCTCGCAGCTGACCAACCGCCTGCTGCACACCAGCCGCAAGGTCAGCCGCCTCGCCTTCATGGACGTCACCGGTCGCGTCGCCAAGACGCTGATCGATCTCACCGACGAGCCGGACGCGATGACGCATCCGAGCGGCACGCAGATCCGCATCTCGCGTCAGGAGATCAGCCGCATCGTCGGCTGCTCGCGCGAGATGGTCGGCCGTGTGCTCAAGCAGCTCGAGGAACAGGGCATGATCAACGTGTCCGGCAAGACCATCGTCGTGCTCGGCACGCGCGGAACCTAGGCGCTGCCCAGCGCCTGTTTTGCCGGGCTTTTCTTCGCAGCGGCGCGGCCCGGCGCGGCTGTGGCGTCCGGCCGATAGACCATGTAGACATCCGCGCGCTGGTAGTGGCTGCCCGGCCGCGGCGCCGGCTGGTGGACGAAACCCGCGCTTTCATACAGCCGCAGCGCCGGCGCCAGCCGCTTGCTCGATTCGAGGAACAGCGTCTTTCCGCGCAGGCGCTTGAACGCCTCGATCGCCGCGTCGAGCAGCTTGCGGCCTGCGCCGTGTCCGCGGAATCCGGTCTCGACCGCCATCTTCGACAATTCGTAAACACCCGGCGCTTCCACCAGCAGCGCAGCGGTGCCGATGACTTCGCCGTCGAGCACGGCGAACAGCACCATGCCGCCGGGATCGATCACCTTCGCTTGCGGATGCGCGAGCATTTCGCGATCGACCGGCTCGATCGCGAACCAGCGTTCGAGCCACTCGGCATTGATACGCTCGAAATGCGCAGCCCACTCGGACCGGTACGGATGTATTTCAATCGTCGCGGCGAGCACGCGGTCGCGCTCGGCCGCGATTTCGGTGGCGAGCCGGCCGCTGGCGATATCGGTCTCGAAGCTCTTCAACGCGTCGATCAGCGTGCCCTGCCCGCGCAATGCGGCTGCACGCGCGCCGCGGCGGATCGCGCACCAGACAGGACCGAGGCGATCGAGCTTGCGTTCGGCTTCGGCGGAAAGCTCGAGCATGCCGCGACGCGCGTCCGCGCGGTCGGTCTTGCGCGTGAGCCAACCGGCCTTGCGCAGCTTCGCCGCGAGCTGGCTCACCGCGGGGTGCGTCTGGCCGATCGCGGTTGCGATCTCGGTGACGGTCGCCGGGCCTTTGACCTGCAGGTAGCGCAGCACCGGAAACCAGTGTGCGTCGATATCGACGCCGCTGGCGCGGTAGGCTTCGTTGGCGGCTGCGTAGAGGCTCTCGCTGAGCGCCTTGAAACGGCTGGCGAGCGCCAGCTCGCCTTGCGAATGCAGGAACATGGCCTTTCCCGTAACCAGTTACGTAAGCACTAACGTAATTGATCGGGCGGCGGCATGCAAGACCGGCTCGCGAATCCGCAGACTACTCTTCCTCGGCGAACAGGCGCGCCAGCTCGGCACCCGGATCGGGTGCGCGCATGAAGGTCTCCCCCACCAGAAAAGCCTCGATGCCTTCCGCACGCAGCAGCGCCACGTCTTCCGGCGTGCGGATGCCGCTCTCGGTGACGAGCACGCGATCGTACGGAATATGCGGCGCCAGGCGCAGTGTCGTTTCCAACGTAGTCTCGAACGTGCGCAAATCCCGGTTGTTGACGCCGATCAACAAGGCCGGAATGGCCAGCGCGCGTTCGAGCTCCTCGTCGTCGTGCACTTCGATCAGCACGTCGAGGCCGAGTTCCCCGGCGAGCAGTCCGAGCTCGAGCAGCGTGGCATCACCCAGCGCGGCGACGATCAGCAGGATGCAGTCGGCGCCGATCGCGCGCGCTTCGTAGACCTGGTACGGATCGATCGTGAAATCCTTGCGCAGCACCGGCAGGCTGCAGGCGTTGCGCGCGGCTTCGAGGAACGCTTCGCTGCCGTGGAAGAAATCGGCGTCGGTCAGCACCGACAGGCAGGCGGCGCCGTTCGCCTCGTAGCTGCGCGCGATCGCGGCGGGATCGAAATCGACGCGCATCACGCCCTTGCTCGGACTCGCCTTCTTGATCTCGGCGATCACCGCGGGAAGTCCGGCTTCGATCTTGGCCTCGAGCGCGGCGGCGAACGCGCGCGTCGGCGGCTGGTCGGCCGCGCGCGCGGACAGCTCGGCGAGCGACACGCGCCCGCTGCGGTCGCGGATTTCTTCCGCCTTGCGCGCGAGAATCTTCTTGAGGATGTCGCTCATAGCTCTATCGCGAGGCGATGCGTCGGGTCGCAGCCACGAATTCGTCGAGTTTGACGCGCGCGGCGCCGCTCGCCAAGGCTTCACGCGCACGCGCGATGCCTGCGGCGACCGACGCGGCGGCCCCGGCGACGTACAGCGCGGCGCCGGCATTGAGCGCAACGATGTCGCGCGCCGCGCCCTGGCGGTTCTCCAGCGCTTCGAGCAGGCGCGCGCGGGAGTCGGCGACGTCGGTGACGGCAAGCTCGCTGGTCGCCACACGCGCCAGGCCGAGCTCGAGCGGATCGAGCTCGTACTCGCGCACGCTGCCGCCGGACAACTCCGCGACCGACGTGCGCGCACCCAGCGAGATCTCGTCGATGCCGTCCTGCCCCCAGACCACCAGCGCGCGTCGTGCGCCGAGCCGCTGCAGCACGCGCGCCTGGATGCCGACCAGATCCGGATGAAACACGCCCATCAGGATGTTCGGCGCGCCCGCCGGGTTGGTCAGCGGGCCGAGAATGTTGAACAGCGTGCGCACGCCGAGCTCGCGCCGCACCGGCGCGACGGCCTTCATCGCCGGATGATGATTCGGCGCGAACATGAAACCGATGCCGGTTTCGGCCAGGCTCTGCGCGACCCCGGCCGGCGAAAGATCGATGACCGCGCCGAGCGCCTCCAGCACGTCCGCACTGCCCGACTTCGACGACACGCTGCGATTGCCGTGCTTGGCAACGCGCACCCCGGCCGCCGCGACGACGAACATCGACGCCGTGGAGATGTTGAAACTGTTCGCGCCATCGCCGCCGGTGCCGACGATGTCGACGAAGTGCCCTTCCGTCGGAACCTCGACCTTCGCCGCGAGCTCGCGCATCACCTGC
>Ga0193717_1000530_pt1 | contig 25490 bp, 25 predicted proteins | sample U2c2metaG_FD_145900 | JGI IMG/M metagenome (GOLD analysis project Ga0193717, IMG submission 145900) | Soil microbial communities from a riparian zone of the East river system, Colorado, United States - U2c2 | ecosystem: Environmental > Terrestrial > Soil > Riparian zone | place: USA: East River...
GCTTCCTGGCGAGCCAGACCGGGATCAAGCAGTTCCTGGACTGCGGTTCCGGCCTGCCGACGGCCGAGAACACCCACCAGGTCGTGCAGCGGTTCGACCCGGACATCCGCGTCGTCTACGTCGACAACGACCCGGTCGTCCTCGCCCACGGCCGGGCGCTGCTCGAGGAGAACGACAACACGCACTTCGTCGCGGCCGACATCTTCGAGCCGCGCGAGATCATGGAGAACGAGACCGTACGCAAGTACATCGACTTCACCGAGCCGGTCGCGCTGCTGCAGCTGGGCACGCTGCACCACTTCAACGGCCCCGCGGGGCGCCCGGCCGAGATCATGCGCGAGTACATCGAGGCGCTGCCGTCCGGTTCCTACGTCGCGATCAGCCACTTCTCCGATCCCGAGGACGAGCTGAGCGCGCTCGCCCGCAAGATGGAGGACGTCTTCCTGCACAGCCCGATGGGCTCCGGGACGTTCCGCACCAAGGCCGACATCGAAGACCTGTTCCCCGGTCTCGAAATGGTGACCCCCGGTGTCACGCTGTGTGCCGACTGGTGGCCGGACGGCCCGCGGCTCCTCGAGCTCAACGACGCCCAGCGCTGCATCTCCGGCGGCGTCGGCCGCAAGCCGTAACGCACCGGATCCGAACAGCTCCAGCCTGCTCCGAGGATTGCATTTCGCAATTGCGGGCCGGGACAACAGCACACCGCTGCTAGATCTTTACGATCGGCAGCCAATGCGAGAGGTCGGCCCGGGTACCGGAAGCGGTGACCCGGCCGGCCTCGATCGCGTCCGCCCAGGTGAGCCGCCCGGTGGCCAGTTCCAGCCAAGTGCGAGGATCGGTCTCCACCACGTTCGGCGGCGTCCCCCGCGTATGCCGCGGCCCCTCCACGCACTGCACCGCCGCGAACGGCGGCACCCGCACCTCGACACTGCGGCCCGGCACGTCCGAAGCCAGCGTGCGCAGGCTCAACCGGACGGCCGCGGCGAGCTCCGGGCGAGCCGGTTGCGGCCCGTCTCCGCCCAACCAGGCCGAAACCGCCTGTACAGCGGCTCGTAACTCAGCGGGGTCGACCGAACGCGAAGAGACCATAGGGGAAACAGTAGAGTGACGGCTCACGGCAAAGTGGTTGAAGCCGGAACGTGGATGACTGGAGCGTTGGAAAAGATGGCGCAGCGGGACGAGGCAGACCGGTTGATCCCCACCCCCACACACGGGAAATCGGGAAAACCCAAGATCACCGAAGAGATGCGCGCCAACGCCAGGGCGAATCCGAACAGTTGGCTCTACGTCATCGACGAGGCTTTCGACCCCAACGGCCCGGTGCCGTCGTGGGCCGTCGTCGGCGCGTACCCAGTGAACGCGGCGGGCAAGGTCGTCGAGGACTTCCACCCCAACGACCGCTATCGCCCGTCCCCCAAGGCGATCGGCTTCCCGGAGCCGGAAACCGATCTCGAGCGACTGCTCCAATTGGTCTACACCAAACACCGGCCAGCCGAAGACCTGCCGCGCGTCATCCTGCACTCGACACTGTTCGTCTACGCGATGTCGCCCGTGCAGCGCACGGTCATCGGTTTCCACAACGCCGACGGCCGCGTGCTGGTGCCGGCGTACACGGCGAAGTCGCTGGTGCCCAAGGAATGGCCGCACGCCCGCGCGGTGCTGGGCCGGGACATGGTCTCCCTGCTGGCCGGGCACCCGGTCGCGATCAACCCGCACGACGTCGTCACCGCCGTCGTCCCGGCCGAGCAGCTCGCGAAGGCCGCCGCCGAAGAACAGCGTTAGAACCCTTGCTCCCGTACCACTTTCGAGTGATACCCGAGTCGCCGAAATCGCTCCGCCGAGGCATCGTGACGCTCGGGGAATCAGCGAAGTGGTTGGGAGTCAAGGGTGAGCCGTCGGAATTCGTTGGTTCGGCAGACAGGAAAACGGCTCAGCGGGATCGTCGCCACGGGGGTGCTCTTCACCGCGGGGCTCCCGGCGACGGCGACCGCCTCGGCCAGGTATGACGGCGCGGAAGACCATTACGCCGGCTCGCAGATCGCGGCCGTCGAAGGCGTGCACGGGTCACCCACACCCGGCGCGGTTTACGGCGTCGACGAGCAGGTCCTCGGCCACGACGTCAGCGGGCACCAGGGTCCGGTGGACTGGCCGGGCGCGGTCGGCCGGGGCGCGAAGTTCGTCTACATCAAGGCGACCGAGGGCACCGGGTTCCAGAATCCGCAGTTCGCGCAGCAGTACAACGGCTCGTACAACGTCGGGATGATCCGCGGTTCGTACCACTTCGCCAGACCCGACGTCTCGGGTGGCGCGGCGCAGGCCGAGTACTTCGTGAAACGCGGCGGCGGCTGGTCGAACGACGGCCGCACGCTGCCGGGGGCGCTCGACGCGGAGTACAACCCGTACGGCGAGACCTGTTACAACCTCGACCAGCGCGCCATGACGAACTGGATCAAGGACTTCTCCAACACCTACAAGGCGCGAACGGGCCGCCCGCCGACGATCTACACCAGCACGAGCTGGTGGAAACGGTGCACTGGGAACAGCGCGGAATTCGGCGAGAACCCGCTTTGGCTCGCCCGCTACAACACACAGGTGGGTGAACTTCCGGCGAGCTGGCCGGTCCAGACGATCTGGCAGTTCGCCGACGCCGGCACCCTCCCCGGCGATCAGAACTGGTTCAACGGGCCCAACGACCGGTTGACCGCGCTGACCCGGTCGTGAACATCAAATGGTGAGTTTGTAACAACAAGTGATCATGCTTTAGTTGTGAATCACCCACGCGGACCGTTTGATTCACGGAATTTAGTGACAAAGCACACCTCCATCGATAACAATCGACGGCCAGCGGCTACCTGCAAGAGCCGCTTTCCGCGAGGGTATCTGTGAAGGGAATCCGTGATGTCCGCTGCTCGAAGAGGCTGGCGGCGCGCGTTTTGCGCCGTTGCCACGGCCTCGGCCGGTGTGCTTCTGCTCGGCACGCTCGCTCCGGCGACCGCCGCTCCAAGCTTTCTGTACGGCGAACCCCTGCGTGAGAGGGGAGGGGCCTATGACCAGGCGATCGCCGACGATATCGCCGCCAACAACCATACGATGGGCTCACAGATAGCCCGCGTCGAAGGCGACAAGTCCACCCCCGAGACCAAGGCCGCGGCCCAGCAGCCGCAGTACGTCGCCGGCCCCGACGGCATCGGGATCCAGGCGACGGTCGCGGGCATCGACGTCGCGAGTTACCAGGGCAACGTCAACTGGGCGTCCTACTACAGCCAGGGCAAGCGGTTCGTCTGGGCGAAGGCGACCGAAGGCACCGGTTACACCAACCCGTACTTCGCCCAGCAGTACAACGGTTCCTACAACGCCGGTTTCATCCGCGGCGCGTACCACTTCGCTCTCCCGAACAACTCCAGCGGCGTCGCGCAGGCCAACTACTTCGTGGACCACGGGGGCGGCTGGTCGCGGGATGGCAAGACGCTGCCGGGCGCACTCGACATGGAGTACAACCCGTACGGCGCGACCTGCTACGGCCTGAGCCAGGCGTCGATGGCCGGGTGGGTCCGGGCGTTCCACGACCAGTACCACGCCCGCACCGGGCGCTGGCCCGTGATCTACACGTCGACGAGCTGGTGGAACCAGTGCGTCGGCAGCGCACAGACCTTCGGCAGCACGGTTCCGCTGTGGGTCGCCAGGTACGCCTCTTCGGTCGGCGCGCTGCCGACCGGCTGGGGCTACTACACGGTGTGGCAGTACACCTCCACCCCGTTGGACCAGGACACCTTCAACGGCGCGTACGACCGGCTGCAAGCACTGGCCAACGGCTGATCGGACGCTGCGCGACGGAGTGAACACGGAGCCCGCCCGACAGTGTCGTCGGACGGGCTCCGTTTTCCTGTTTCGGCGCTGACAGAGCAGAATGCCCCTGACCAGCACTGCGCCTGACGCGGAACCAGCGGCACCGTCACCGCGTCAGACCAGGGCACGCGGTCGAGCGACGCAGGGACACACGGAAGGCATCGTCGATGACATACCCACCCCAGCCCGGGCAGCCCTACGGCCAGCAACCCGACCCGTACGGCCAAGGTGGGCAACCCCCGTCCGGCGACTTCCCGCAGCAGGGCCAGCCGTACCCGGGTCAGCAGCCGTATCCCCAGCAGCAGGGCGGCTACTACGACCAGACCGGTACCTGGCAGCAACAACCGCAGCAGCCGTACGGCGGCTATGACCAGACCGCCGCTTACGGGCAGCAGCAGAACCCTTACGGCCAGCCGTATGGCCAGGGATTCGGCGGACCTCCGGCGCCCCCGAAGAAGTCCAAAACCGGTCTGCTGATCGGTATCGCCATCGCGGCCGTCGTGCTGATCGCGGTCGGTGTCACCGGGTTCGTCGCGCCCGGGTTCTTTCTGAGCAAGGACGAGGCGGCCACGGCCACTCCCGAGAAGACCGCGCAGCAGATCGTCGACGCCCTCAACGCGAAGGACAAGACCACCCTCAACTCGCTGAAGTGCGCCGACGCCGAGTCGGACGTCAGCGAGATGATCAACGACGTGGACACGGTGTCGAACGCCAAACTCGACAAGCTCGACAAGGTTTCCGACGCCGAATACAAGGCCACGGTGTCGCTGGCCGTCAGTGGCCGGCCGGCCACCGTGAGCGGCACGCTCGCCAGCGCCGGGGACAAGTGGTGCCTCAAGCTGATCGGCTCGGCCCGCACGCCGACTTCGTCGAAGAAGTCCACGACTCCCCGGTCTTCGTCGTCGCCCCGCAGCAGCACGCCGGGTACGCCGGGCACCGGTGAAGCCGCCGATGGCATCAAGAGCTTCGTCGACAAGGTCAACGCCAAGGACAAGGCCGGCGCGACGGCGATGGTCTGCCAGGGCTCCGAAGCCAACTCCGTGCCCTACATCGACAAGGCCGTCGCCAGCGACTCGCCCGCCATCACCGCGACGCCGTCGGGCGGCGGCAGCTTCGTCAGCGCCGACATCGGGGGCACCTACAACGGCAAGGAAGCCGGCGGCATCGTGCTGGGCCGGATCACGGGTGGCACCTTCTGCATCTCCGGGTTCGTCGTGTACTGACCCCGCGTTGCGCCAACTGTCGTAATACCAAGGGGACGTTCGGGACATCTGATGTTCTGGGCGTCCCCTTCGTGTCACCCTGGGCAGGGTCCGCTCCCCCAGGTCATGGAAGGCAGCAGGCGATGACGTACCCACCGCAGCCAGGACAGCCGTATCCGGGTCAGCAGCCCGATCCCTACGGCCAGGGCGGCCCTCCGCCGTCCGGTGGTTTCCCGCAGCAGCCCTACCAAGGCCAGCAGTACCCGCCGCAGCAGTACCCGCCGATGTATCCGCAGCAGCCGCAATACCCTCAGCAACCGCAGTACTCCGGACAGCAGCAGTATCCGCCGCAGCAGCAGTACCCGGACTTCGCGCCATCGCAGGAACCGAAGAAGAAGCGCAGAACCGTGCTGTGGGCCGGAATCCTGGTGGTGATCGTGCTGTTGATCGCCTTCGCCGTCACCGCTTTCCTCGCCCCCGGTTTCCTGCTCAGCGGCGAGGCGCAGAAGTCGGAAACCGTGGCGCGGCAACTGGTCGACGCCTTGGGCAAAAAAGACACCGCGACGCTGAACTCGCTGAAATGCGCGACCACCGGGCCGGACGTCGGCCGGGCGATCGACGAGATCGACAAGGTCAAAGCCGCGACCCTCAACGGCCCGCCGATCAAGGTGAACGACACGGAAGACTCCGCGGTGATCAACGTGACCGCGGCGGGCAAGCCCGCGCCCTACACCGTCACCTTCGCCAACCAAGACGGAAAGTGGTGCTGGAAGGACATCGCGAAGGGCGCCACGCCCTAGCGTCTGGCACCGGCTTTCCGTGGCCGCATGATCAACGCGGCCACGGCATACGAACACGGCGTGGCACCCGCGTTGGCGAACCCGTGCTCGACGTCAGCCGCGAGGTACAGCGAGTCGCCCGCTTCGAGCACGTACCGCTGGTCCCCCACGGTCATGGCCAGAACTCCACTGGCGACAACGACGAACTCGTGCGAGCCCGGCGCGTAGGCGGAGTAAGTGCCCGGCTCGCATCCCACGGGCAACGTGACGCTGACCCACTCGAAGTTCACGCCCGGCACGACCGGCGTCAGGATCGTGCGGCGCCAGCCACCCGGTTCGTCGGCGACGTCCTGCTCGGCGGCGCGGCGCACCACGACCCGCTCGGCCTCGGTGACCAGGGTGGCGAGCTGGACCCCGAGGCCATGGGCGACGCGATCGAGCACCACGACCGTCGGCGCCTTCGCCCCGCGTTCGACCGAGGAAAGCATGCTCACGCTGACGCCCGAAGCGTCGGCCAGGTCCTGCAACGTCATCGCGCGCTCGGCGCGAAGACCCTGAACACGCTGGCCCAGTTTGACCAGGTCCATGTACACTATAGTAGTGGATGATTTCACTATAGAGAAATCGGTGCGGACGGCGGGGCGCGGGGATTTGGCCGCCACCCACGAGATCTACGCGCATTACGTGGCCACCAGCGTGGCCACGTTCGAGCTCGTCGCGCCAGACGCCGACGAATGGGCACGGCGTTTCGACGCTATCGCCGAGGCCGGCTTGCCATTCGTGGTCGCCGAACTCGACGGCCGAGTCGCCGGGTACGCCTACTGCTCGCCGTGGAAAACCCGGCCCGCGTACCGGCAGACCGCCGAGGATTCGATCTACGTGGCGCCCTGGGCCGCAGGTCACGGCCTTGGCGGCGCGCTGCTCGACGAGTTGCTGCTGCGGAGTTCCGCGGCGGGTGTGCGCGAGATTCTCGCCGTCATCGCCGACTCGGGCGACCCGGCTTCCCTTGTGCTGCACCAGAAACGCGGCTTCACCGAAGCCGGGCGGCTGCGAGCTGTCGGGTTCAAACAGGACCGGTGGTTGGATACCGTGCTGCTGCAGCGGAGTCTGGTCGCATGAAGCTCTTGAAATCGCCGCTGGCGATCACCTTCGCGGTGTCGCTGCTGTTGCTCGTCGGCGTCGGCAGCTGGTTGCTGACCGACCCGGCCACCAGCCGCAGCGAGGCGTTGAAAACCGGCGGCCTGGCGGGCGGCGCTGTCGTGGCGCTCTACGCGTTGTGGCTCAACGACCGGCGTCGGCGCGTCGAGGAACGCCGTCAGGAGATCGAGCGGCAGCGGCACGAACTCGAGATGCGGCGGACCGAACAGGACCGCGAGCGCATCTCCGACGAACGCTTCGCGAAGGCCATCGAGCTGATGGGGAACGACGCCGACCAGGTGCGGGTCGGTGCGATGCACGCGCTGGCGGGCGTGGCGCGGAGCCGGACGGACTACACGCAGACCGTGCTCGACGTGCTGTGCTCGTATCTGCACCGGCCGTTCACGCATCCGCAGCAAGGCGACGAAGACGCAACGCGCACAGAGGGCAACGCCGAGCTGGAGCGTGAGCTGCAGGTCCGCCTGACCGCCCAGCGGCTGATCGTCGGACTGCTACCGACGGCGGGAGACGCCGAAGCGCCGAGCTACGACCTCGATCTGACCGGCGCGGTGCTGGAGTATTTCGACCTGCGCGGGCACAAGGTCGGCGATCTGCTGCTGCGCTACGCGAAGCTATGCAACAGCACCAACCTCAGCGACTGCGAAATCACCGGCCGGGCGTACTTCACCGCCGCCGCCACGGCAACCGGTCGGCTCAGCGGCCGGTTCTATTGCCAGCGCACGAAATTCCACGAGCGGGCATGGTTCAGCGGGACCGTGTTCCAGGCGGACGCCGACTTCGAGGGCACGACGTTCGGCGGGGAAGCCAACTTCAAGGGCGCGGTGTTCCACGGCGACTTCTCCATGAAGGACGCCGAGTTCGGCGACTCGCTTACGTTGCGGCAGACCGAGTTCGAGGGCCACACGGACCTCGTTTTCGCGTCACCGCCGAAAAGCGTCGACCTCTACAACACGCTCGTCGACGCGGACCGCACCCACGAACTCCCCGACGGCTGGCAGACCGAGACCCTGCGAGACGGCCGCTCCCGCCTGACGCTGCCCACCTGACCCCGGGCAAAAGTGGCCGCCATCTGTCGACATAACGTGATCTCTTAGCAACTAAGAGATCACGTTATGTCGACATCTCGTGCGACTAGTCGAAAAGCGCGGGGAGGGTGGCTTCCCAGGGGGCGCGGAGCTCGTCCAGGGTGAACGTGGTGATGTCCTGGAGTTCCAGCGTGCCGGAGTCCGGGTCGACCACGCCGGTGCGACGCCACGGCAGACCGCGGGCGGTGCACATCTCGGTGAACCGGAGTTCCTCGCTGCGCGGCACGGCGACGAGCACGCGCCCGGCGGACTCGGAGAACAGCTGCACGAACGGGTCCTGGTCGGCGTCGAAGAAGATCCGGGCGCCGCACTGTCCGATGAGGACGGTCTCGACCAGGGTCTGGGCGAGGCCACCGTCGGAAAGGTCGTGCGCGGCGGAGATCATGCCGTCACGGGAACCGGCGACGAGGACGTCGGCGAGCAGCTTTTCGCGGGCCAGGTCGACCTTCGGCGGCAGGCCACCGACATGCTGGTGCTCGATCTGCGCCCACGCCGAGCCGTCGAGCTCGTCGTGGGTGTCACCGAGCAGCAGTAGGGTCTCGCCCGCCTCGGCGCCGACCCCGGTCGGGATGCGGCGCTTGACGTCGTCGATCACGCCGAGCACGGCGATGACCGGCGTCGGCAGGATCGCCTTGTCCCCGGTCTGGTTGAAGAAGCTCACGTTGCCGCCGGTCACCGGGATGCCCAGCTCGGCGCAGCCGTCGGCGAGGCCGTGCACCGCGCGCTCGAACTGCCACATCACGCCCGGGTCGGTCGGGGCGCCGAAGTTCATGCAGTTGCTGACCGCGGCCGGGGTAGCGCCGCTGGTGGCGACGTTGCGGTACGCCTCGGCGAGCGCGGCCTGGGCACCGACGTACGGATCCAGGTAGACGAACTTGCTGTTGCAGTCGGTGGAAACGGCGACACCGCGGCCGGTCGATTCGTCGATCCGGATGACCCCGGAGTTCGACGGCTGCGAAAGCACGGTGTTTCCGCGGACGTACCTGTCGTACTGCTGGGTGACCCATTCCTTCGACGCCTGGTTGGGCGAGGAGATCAGCTTCAGCACCGCCGCGCGCAGCTCGTCCGGGGTGGACGGGCGCTTGAGCGACGCGGTGGTGTCGGCCTGCAGTGCGTCCTGTGTGGACGGACGCACGACCGGCCGGTCGTACACCGGGCCCTGGTGGGCCACGGTCCGCGGCGGGACGTCGACGACGGTCTCGCCATGCCAGGTGACGACCAGGTTCGGCTCGTCGGTGACCTCGCCGATCTCGGTGGCGATGACGTCCCACTTGGCGCAGACGGCCATGAAGGCCTCGACGTTGGCCGGGGAGACGACCGCGCACATACGTTCCTGCGACTCGCTGGAAAGCACCTCCGCGGGGCTCATTCCCTGTGCCCGCAACGGAACCTTGTCGAGCTGGACGTGCATGCCGCCTTCACCGGACGCGGCGAGCTCGGAGGTCGCGCAGGCGAGCCCGGCGCCGCCGAGGTCCTGGATGCCGACGACGAGGTCCTGCTTGAACAGGTCGAGGCAGCACTCGATGAGCACCTTCTCGGTGAACGGATCGCCGACCTGCACGCTCGGCAGCTTGCGGCGGCCACCCGACTCGTCACCGGAGAAGGTGTCGCTGGCGAGCACGGAGACGCCGCCGATGCCGTCGAGGCCGGTGCGCGCGCCGAACAGGATGATCTTGTTGCCGGTACCGGTGGCGAACGCGAGGTGCAGGTCCTCGACCCGCATCGCGCCGATGCACAGGGCGTTGACCAGCGGGTTGCCCGAGTAGCTCTCGTCGAAGACCAGCTCGCCGCCGACGTTCGGCAGGCCGAGGCAGTTGCCGTACCCGGCGACACCGGCGACCACGCCGGGCAGCACACGGCGGGTGTCCGGGGCGTCGGCCGGGCCGAAGCGCAGCGCGTCGGCGACCGCGATCGGGCGGGCGCCCATCGCCATGATGTCGCGGACGATGCCGCCGACACCGGTCGCCGCGCCCTGGTAGGGCTCCACATAGGACGGATGGTTGTGGCTCTCCACCTTGAAGGTGACGGCCCAGCCGTCGCCGACGTCGATGACGCCGGCGTTCTCGCCGATGCCGGCCAGCATCTTGGCCTTCATCTCGTCGGTCGTCGTCTCACCGAAGTACGCGAGGTGCTTCTTCGACGACTTGTAGGAGCAGTGCTCGCTCCACATGATCGAGTACATCGCGAGCTCGGCGTCGGTCGGGCGACGGCCGAGGATCTCGCGGATCCGCGCGTACTCGTCTTCGGCGAGGCCGAGTTCGACGTACGGCTGCGTGAGGTCCGGGGTGTCCCCGGCACGCGCGGTGGTGTCGACGGTCAAGGTGTCCACGTCAGGGTTCGCCACGACAAGAGCGTAGCTGGAGGTCAGAGCGCCTCCGGCTCCGGCATGTCGACTCGTGCCCGCCGGAAAATCGTTCGCGGTAGCGGAGTCCCCCGCATACCTTGAGTAACTGTGCCCCTGACCACGTACCCCTTGCCACAGCTGCGTCTGCCGACCCGTCTCACGCCGGGCCGGTACCTGCTGGCGCTCCTGCGCGCCCGGGCGGGGTTGGTGGTCACGGCGGCGGTTTTCGGCACGCTGTGGGCGTTGCCGAGTGCGGTGCTGCCACTGGTGGTCGGCCAGGGCATCGAGGCCATCGCGGCCGGGAGCTGGCCCGACGTCTGGCTCTGGGCGCTGGCCACGGCCGGACTCGGGATCGTGCAGGCGGGCGGCGGCGGAGTGCTGCACTTCTGCTCGTACGGACTGTGGTTGCACGGCGCGGGCTCGACCCAGCGCCTGGTGTCCCAACACGCCGCACAGCTCGGCGCGACGCTGCGCGAAGGCACGACGACCGGGAACGTGGTCGCCGTCACCTCCTCCGACATCAACTACGTGGGCAATGTGTTCGAGGTCATCGGACGCGCGATCGGCTCGGCCGTGATGTTCGTCGCGATCGGCATCGCGCTGCTTTCGACGTCCCCGCTGCTCGGTGTGGTCGCGCTGGTCGGCGTGCCGCTCGCGGTGCTGGGCATCGGCCCACTGCTGTCGCCGCTGCAGAAGCGGAAGACCAAGCAGCGCGAGGAACTCAGCGGGGTCACCGCACTGGGCGCGGACATCGTGTCCGGTCTGCGGATCCTGCGCGGGGTCGGCGGCGAACGGCAGTTCCTGGGCCGTTTTCGCGTCGCCAGCCAGAAGGTGCGCCGAGCCGGTGTCGAGGTCGGGCGCAGCGAAGGCTGGCTGGCCGCGGCGGAGATCGCGTTGCCAGGCCTGGTCACGGTGGCCATCACCTGGCTGGGCGCACGGCTGGCGCTCGAGGGCACCATCAGCGTCGGGCAGCTCGTGGCGTTCTACGGCGTTTCCGCGTTCCTCGTAATGCCGGTGACCACGGCGACCGAGGCGGCGAGCGCGTTCAGCTCCGGCATGGTCTCGGCCCGCAAGGTCTGCGGAATCCTTGGCCTGCAACCGAAACTGACCGATCCGACCGAACCGCGGCCGCTGCCGCGCGGCCCGCTGAGCCTGTACGACTCCGAGACCGGGGTGACGGTGCCCGCGGGCAAACTCATCGTGATCGACGCCGGCGCGGACGCCGAAGCACTGGCCGACAGGCTGGCCCGGTTCACCGATCCGTCGGACGGCGAGGACGTTCTCGTCGGCGACGTACCGGTGCGCGAGGCTTCGCTGACCGAGCTGCGCCGGCGCGTGGTTTACGCGCACAACCAGGACATCTGGTTCTCCGGCATTCTCGGCGAGCAGGTCGGTTCGGCGGTCCCGAGCGAGGTCGGCGTCGCGGCGGCGCTGTTCGCGGCGGACGCGGACGACATCGTCGACGGGCTGCCGAAGGGCGTCGACGAGCTGATCGGTGAGCGTGGCCGTGAGGTGTCCGGTGGGCAGCGGCAGCGGTTGAGCCTCGCCCGCGCGCTGGCCATCGACGCGGACGTACTGGTGCTCGACGAGCCGACTTCGGCCGTCGACGCGCATACCGAGGCCCGCATCACCGAGCGGGTCGCCAAGCTGCGGCAGGGCAAGACCACCGTGGTGTTCAGCCAAAGTCCACTATGGACAGTGGTTGCCGACGAAGTACTGAGCTCGAAGGTTTGGGCATGAAGAAGTTGCCGTTGGCGTCCGGCCGGGAAGTCTGGACGTGGGTCAAGGCCACCGCACGGAACAACCGGCGCGAGTTCTCCGTGATGATCGCGCTGTTCGGCCTGGCCACCGTGGTCGGGCTGGCCGGGCCGCAGATCATCGGCCTGCTGGTCGACTCCGTGATCGCGGGTACTTCCGCGACCCGGATCGACCTGCTGGCGGGCGCGTTCGTCGTGATCCTGATCGTGCAGGCCGCCATGAAGCGGCTGGCGCAGTTCCGGTCCAGGGTGCTCGGCGAACGCGTGCTGGCGGACACCCGCGAGGAGCTCGTCGGCAACGCGTTGACGTTGCCGCTGGGCACCGTCGAAGCGGCCGGCACCGGGGACCTGCTCAGCCGGGCCACCTCCGACATCGGCCGCATCGACCACTCGGTGCGGTTCGCGGCGCCGACGATCCTGCTCGCGCTGGTCACCGTGGTGCTGACGGTCGCGGCCATCGTCGTGACGTCGCCGCTGCTCGCGCTGGGGCTGCTGATTTCCGTGCCGTCGCTGGTACTGGCGAACGTCTGGTACCAGCGGCGCATCCCTTCCACGATGGAGTGGATGCTGGACCGATGGAGTGACGTCCAGTCGAACATGCACGAGACCGTCGAAGGCGCGCGGACGTCGGAAGCGCTCGGGCTGACCGACCGGCGGATCAGTTCCGGTCGTGAGGCGCTGCGGCAGGCCTTGCACGGTGAGCAGCGGCTGCGGAAGCTGCAGATGAACTGGTTGCCGTGGATGGAGATCAGCAACGTCATGCCGATCGCGGCGATGCTGCTGCTCGGCGGCGTGGCCTACAGCCAGGGCCTGGTCGGGCTCGGCACGATCGCGACCGTGCTGCTCTACACGCAGGCGATGACGTCACCGCTGAGCGAGATCCAGTTCTGGTTCGAGGATCTCCAGGTGTCGATCGCCGCGCTGCGGCGGGTGCTCGGCGTCAAGGCTGTCGACGCGTCCGGTGACGGCGGTTCGCCGCGCGGCCGGGACATCGCCGTCACCGACGTGCACTTCGAGTACTCGACGGGCCGCGAGGTGCTGCACGGCATCGACCTGCGGATCCCGCGCGGGCAAGTCGACGCTCGGCAGGCTGCTGGCCGGGGTCGCAGCGCCGACGTCGGGCTCGGTGCGGATCGGCGGGACGGACGTGTCCGGGCTGTCGGAGGACGTGCTGCGCGGCGAGGTTCTGCTGCTCACGCAGGAGCACCACGTGTTCGCCGGGACGTTGCGGGAGAATCTGACGCTCCCGGTGCGACCGGCGGGCGGCGACTGGGCGGACGACGAACTGCTGGCGGCGTTGGCCTCGGTCGGCGCGCTGGCTTGGGCGGAAGGGCTGCCGGACGGGCTCGACACGAAGCTCGCCGCGGGCGCGCAAGCCGTTCCGGCGGCGATCGCGCAGCAGCTCGCGCTGGCGCGAGTCGTCCTGGCCGACCCGCACACGCTGGTGCTCGACGAGGCGACTTCGTTGCTCGACACCGGTTCGGCACGGGAGTTGGAACGCTCGTTGAACCGGGTGTTGGAAGGGCGCACGGTGATCGCCATCGCGCACCGGCTGCACACCGCGGCCGCCGCGGACCGCGTCGCCGTGCTGGAAGATGGGCGTATCACCGAACTGGGCAGCCACGCGGACCTACTGGCCGCGGACGGCCCCTACGCCCGTCTCGTCCACGCGGCTTCGGTCGAGGCCTAGGAATTATGTCGACACTTTCCCCGGAGCTGGGGAAAGTGTCGACATATTCTCTGGGAGGTCAGGCCTTTACGAGGGCGTCGACGGCGGAGTAGAACATGCCGAGGCCGTCGTCCGACGGGCCGGTGAGGGCGTCGATGGCGTGCTCGGGGTGCGGCATCAGGCCGACGACGCGGCCGTTGGCGCTGCGGATCCCGGCGATGTCGTTGCGCGACCCGTTGGGGTTGCCGCCGACGTAACGGAATACGACCCGGCCTTCGCCTTCGAGCTCGTCGAGCGTGTGCTGCTCGGCGACGAAGCAGCCGTCGATGTTCTTCATCGGGACCAGGATCTCGGCGTCTTTCTCGTACCGGCTGGTCCACGACGTCTCGTTGTTCTCGACGCGCAGCCACTGGTCGCGGCAGATGAAGTGCAGCCCGGCGTTGCGGATCATGGCGCCCGGCAGGAGCCCGGCCTCGCACAAGATCTGGAAGCCGTTGCAGATACCCAGCACGGGCATGCCCTTGCCGGCGGCCTCGATGACCGAGTCCATCACCGGCGCGAACCGCGCAATGACGCCGGCGCGCAGGTAGTCACCGTAGGAGAACCCACCGGGGACGATCACCGCGTCGACACCGTGCAGGTCCGGGTCCGCGTGCCACAGCGACACGGGCTCGGCGTCGGCGTACTTGACCGCGCGCAGCGCGTCGCCGTCGTCCAGCGTGCCGGGGAACGTGATGACCCCGATCCGGGCACTCATTCGGCGATCCGGCGGACGGTCCACTGCTCGATAACCGGGTTGGCCAGGAAGCCTTCGGCGATCTTCGCGAGGGTCTCGTCGTCGACGGTGTCGTCGACCTCGAGCTCGAAGTGCTTGCCTTGGCGGACCTCGGACACTCCCTTGAAGCCGAGGCGCGGCAGCGCACCGACCACTGCTTGGCCCTGAGGATCCAGGATTTCGGGCTTCGGCATGACGTCTACGACGACTCGGGCCACGGCAGGCTGCTCCTTATTTATGCAGGTCGTGGGTACTCCCTGAGCCTACTTCACCAGGCAGGCGGGGCCGACGAGCCCCCGACGCTCGTCGGCCCCGCCCAGATCAATTGTCGCTCACGGACGGGTGATCCGCCGATCAGCCGACAGGGTCGCCGCCCAGGGCCGTTTGGGGGATGCTTGCCCGGGGAGGCTCTTCCGCCCACGGGCGGACCAGGGCATCATCAGGTATTGACATCACGCCAATTACTGGAGGCATCGTGGCCGCTCAGGAATCCTTCGACTACGTCATCGTGGGCGCCGGCAGCGCGGGCTGCGTGCTGGCCAACCGGTTGAGCGAAGATCCGGCGGCGCGCGTCCTGCTCTTGGAAGCCGGCGGCGAGGACACCGACGACGCGATCCGCATCCCGGCCGCGTTCGCGACGTTGTTCAAGACCAAATGGGACTGGAACTACGAGACCGTCGAGCAGAAGCACACGGGCAAGAAGGAGTATTGGCCGCGCGGGAAGATGCTCGGCGGCTGCTCCTCGATGAACGCGATGATCTATATCCGCGGGAACCGCGCCGACTACGACGGCTGGCGCGACTCGCACGGCGCCGCGGGCTGGGGTTTCGACGACGTCCTGCCCTACTTCATCCGCGCCGAGGGCAACCAGCGCTTCGGTGGCGAGTTGCACGGCACCGACGGGCCGCTGCACGTCGAAGACCGCCGCTACACCCACGAACTGTCCAGCGCCTGGGTCGACTCCGCGGTGTTGTGGGGCCTCAAACGCAACGAGGACTTCAACGGCGAAACACAGGAAGGCGCCGGGGTCTACCAGGTGACCTGCAAGAAGGGCCGCCGCTGGTCGGCCGCCGACGCGTACCTCCGGCCCGCGATGGAACGCCCGAACCTCACCGTGCGCACGAACGCGCAGGCCACCCGGGTTGTCCTGGAAGGCACTCGCGCGGTCGGTGTGTCCTATTTGGACAACGGCGTCGAGGTGACCGTGCGCGCCGACGCCGAGGTCCTGCTCAGCGGCGGTGCGATCAACTCTCCGCAGCTGCTGATGCTGTCGGGGATCGGCCCGGCCGAGCACTTGAAGGAACTCGGCATCGACGTCGCCGTCGGGCTGCCGGGTGTCGGCGACAACCTGCACGACCACCCCGCCGCCGGGATCGTCTGGTCCACCAAGGGAACCACCGACATCGCGGACTTCGCCACCCCCGCCGGGCTCGTGCGCTGGCAGCTGACCAAACGCGGGCCGCTGACGTCGAACATCGGCGAGGCCGGTGGGTTCTACTCCACTTTGGACGGACTGGCCGGGCCGAACCTGCAGATCCATGTCGCGCCGACCCTGTTCTACGACAACGGTTTCCGCGAGCCGACGGTGTCCGGGTTCACCTCGGCGGCGACACTGGTCGACGTCGCGAGCCGCGGCAGGCTGCGGCTGAAGTCGTCGAATCCGTTGTGGAAGCCGGAAATCGATCCGGCGTACTACGCGGAGTCCGCCGACTTCGACGCGATGATGTCCGGGCTGCGGTCACTGATCGAGATCGGGAAGTCCGGGGCGCTGACGAAGTTCCTCGACAAGCCGTTCCTACCCGCCACGCATGACCTCGACGATGAAGCACTGGCCGAGCAGATCCGGGCGCACACGCAGACGTTGTACCACCCGGTGGGTACCTGCGCGATGGGGACGGGCGAGCACGCCGTCGTCGATCCGACGTTGAAGGTGCGCGGGGTGGACGGGCTTCGCGTGGTCGACGCGTCGGTGATGCCCGTGGTGCCGCGCGGGAACACGAACGCTCCCGCGATCATGGTCGCGGAGAAGGCTTCCGACATGATCCGGGGGCGTTGAACTGAAGTGGCATGAATGGACCTTTCATCTCGAAAATCGAGATGAAAGGTCCATTCATGCCACTTTTTGGAGCCGGGGAGCCTAACGCTTGCCGTGCAGGATGGTGATGAGCTTCGCGACGAGGACGTCGGTCTTTTCCTTGCGGGCGAAGGTGGTCAGCGCGATCGGCGCGGTGAACTTCTGCCGTGCGATGGCCTTGGAGCGGGCGAACTCGCGGAGGCCGTCGGCGCCGTGGATGCGGCCGAAGCCCGAGTCACCGACGCCGCCGAAGGGCAGTGACGCGATCCCCGCGAACGAGAGCGGCGCGTTGATCGACGTCATGCCGGTGCGCAGCCGCCCGGCGAGCTCCATGCCGCGGGCCTTGGAGAACACCGTCGAGCCGAGGCCGTACTTGGTGTTGTTGGCCTTCTCGACGGCTTCGTCCATGTCGCGGACCTTGGCGATGGTGACCGTCGGGCCGAAGGTTTCCTCTTGTACCGCTTCGGAATCCTCGGGCACGTCGACGAGCACGGTCGGCTGGACGTACCTGTCGCCGACGGCGTCAGCCCCGCCGACGAGAGCCTTGCCGCCACGGGCGAGGGCGTCCTCGATATGCCTGCGGACGATGTTGAGCTGCGAAGGCATGGTCATCGGGCCGTACTGCGCGCCCGCGTCGGAGCCCGCGCGGACTCCCTTGCTCTTCTCGACGACCTTCGCGACGAACTCGTCGTGGACCTTCTCGTGCACGTAGACGCGCTCGACGCCGATGCAGGTCTGGCCGGAGTTCGAGAACGCGCCCCACACCGTGGCGTCCGCGGCCGCGTCGAGGTCGGCGTCGGAGTCGACCAGGACGGGGTCCTTGCCGCCGGCCTCGATGATCACCGGGGTCAGCGTGTCGGCGGCCGCGGCCATGATCTTCTTGCCGGTCGCCGTCGAGCCGGTGAAGGCGATCTTGTTGACACCGGAGCGGGTCAGCGCCGCGCCCGTCTCGCCGAAACCGGTGATGAGCTGCAGGACCGGCGCCTCGGGGACGATCTCGTTGAACGCGTCGACCAGCCATTTGCCGACGCCGGGGGTGTACTCACTCGGCTTGAAGACCACCGCGTTGCCGGCGGCCAGCGCGTAGGCGATGGAGCCGAGCGGGGTGAACACCGGGTAGTTCCACGGCCCGATCACGCCGACCACGCCGAGCGGCTGGTACTCGACGGTCGCGGACTGGTTCGACATCAGCAGCCCGGCGGGGCGCTTCTTCTTGCCAAGGACCTTTCGGGCGTTTTTGCCCGCCCACGCGATGTGCTCGATGGCGAGGACGGCTTCGAGCTGCGCGTCCGCGATCGGTTTTCCAGTCTCGTCGCGCACGACCTGGCACAGCTGCGCGAGGCGGCGCGTGACCACGCCCTTCCACTTGCGCAGCCGCTCGGCGCGGCCGTCGAAGCCCAGCGAGTCCCACCACTGCGCGGCGACGCGGGCGCGTTCGACAGCGGCCTCGACGTCGGCGGCGGTGTGAATCGGGTACGTGCCAACGACCTCATCGGTCGCCGGGCTGAGCGAGTCGAAGGTCTCGCCCACCGCTGGTGCGGACGGCTTCGGCTGGACGGCGGTCATCGGCGTCTCCTGTGGTCTCGGATAGGACCAGGCTACGAGGTTGCTGACAATGTGCCAACAGTAGCCTTCGGCCGCTTACCGAGCATTAAACAGGCAACGAGTGCGCTGGCAACACCCAAGAGTGGCGCCCAAGACAGCGGCAGCACGCCGACGGTGAGCGAACCCAGCCCGAATCCGGTGGCCTGCACTGCGAACGACAGCGAAAAGCCTTCTGACCTGCGTTCTTTCGGCAGAAGCCGCTGCATTTGCACCGAAGCGACGGTCACCAGCGGGCCGGTGCAGGACCCGATGACCACGATCCCGGCGATCAGCCCCGGCCAGCCGAAGTTCCCCGCCACGAGGGAGCCGCCCACGACGAACCCGCCCAGCAAAAGGCCTGCTTGCAGCCGTGGTCGTCCCAGTTTCAGGCCGCGCCAGGCGTACAGCGCGCTCCCCGCGATGCTCGCGCCGCACAACACGGCGATGACCAGCGCCGCCGCCCGCTCTCCCGCGCCGAGCCGCTGGGCCAGTGGCAGCGGCGCGACCTCGACCGTCGACAGCAAGTGCCCGATGGTGAACTGGCAGGCGAACCACGGGAGGGCCGCTCGCATCGGCACGACAGGCCGGTTCGCGGACGGGGTTTCACGTGGCACCGAGCGTTGCGGCACCAGCGTCGCCGACAGCAGATAGACGACGGCCATCACGACCAGCGGCAAGAGCGAGTCCGCCATGGTGAGCACCGCGACCAGCGCGGGTCCAAGGATGAGGACGCCGTCGAGGATCATCGCGTCGACGGCGATGGCCCGCGGCAGCAGCTCGTCCGAGATCGTGCCCGCCAGCAGGGTGCGGAAGCCGCCGGACAGCCCTCCGGTGAGCGCGCCAGGCACCAAGACCAGCGCGAGCAGCGTCGCACCGGAAGCACCCGCGGACGCTGCCGCGGCCAGCCCGCCGAGTCCTGTGGCGGCGCAGGCCAGCATCAGGACCAGGCCTTTCGCCGAGCCGATGCGGTCGAGCAGGCGACCAGACGGCACTGCGAAGACCAGCTCGGCGACGACGTAGACCGACATCATGATCCCGCCGAGCCGGTACGACCCGGTGGTCGCGGTGGTCAGCACGGTGAACGCCAGCGGCGCCATCGCGGCGGGGAGCCGGGCCAGCTGGACGCCGGTCGACCAGCGCCAGTAAGCGCGGTGGGTGAGGAGCTTTTCGGTCATGACCGAACCTTGTGCGCTCGCCTCCCGCGCTCATACTGATTCGGGCATTCCCGAATCGGGGAATATGTCGACACTTTCCCCGGGGAGGGAGCGCGATGATCGAGCTGGTGCTGAGTCCGGCGGGGGTGCGGTTCGCGATCTCGCCGTTGGACGAGGCGCTGGGGGCGATGCAGACGATCTTGGGGCTGCGCGGACACCCGAGTCATCTGCCGTGGCTGGAGAACGTGCCGCGTGGGCTGCGCGTCCCCGAACTCGCCGCGGTGATGAGCGCGCGGCACTACATCACCGACTTCCTCAGCCCGCCGCCCGACGGCCCGCTGACCACCGCCGAAGCCCAGCTCGCCGAGATCCGCCGGACGTCACCGAGCCAGGTCGCCACCGAGCTGGCGATGGTCGACGCCGACTTGAGTTCACTACCTTCGGACCCCGCGGCAGCGCGCGATCTGCTCGCCGACCAGCTCGAACTCGTCTGGACGGAACTGCTCGAACCGCACTGGCCACGGATCCACCAGCTGCTCACGGCCGACATCGAATACCGCTCACGACGGCTCGCGGAAGGCGGTGCCGCGCTCGTCTTCGACGACCTCCACCAGCGGGTCCGGCTCGTCGACGACCCGCTGATGATCCTGATGATCGACGTCCAGGCCCGCGCCCGCATCCCGCTCGACCGGCGCGGACTGCTGCTGATCCCGGGCGTCTTCGCGTGGCCGAACGTCGGGGTGATCACGGTGCCGCCCTGGCAACCGGCGCTGATCTACCCGGCGCGCGGCGTCGCGTCCCTCTGGACAGCGGGCACCCGGCCGCGGACCGCGCTGGCCGGGATCCTCGGCCGGACCAAGGCAGCGCTCCTGACCGCACTGGACGAACCGGCGAGCACCTCGGCGTTGGCGACCAGGCTGGGCCTGAGCAACGGAACCGTTTCCGAGCACCTCACGGCGTTGCGCGCGGCTGGTCTGCTCACCACGAATCGGCGCGGTCACGCGGTGCACTACCGGCGCACGGAACTTGGCGACGCATTATTGCGGCCGTAGACTGGGATTCTGCCTCTTCAAAGGGAGTTTCAGCATGCGAATTGTCCACTTCGGACACTCTTGCGTCTTATTGGAGACCGACGGCGCGAGGATCCTGATCGACCCGGGCACGTTCTCCACCGGTTTCGAAAGCGAGCGTGAGCTCGACGCCGTGCTGGTCACCCACCAGCACTTCGACCACCTCGACGTCGACAAGCTCCCCGCGTTGCTCGAAGCGAACCCGAACGCGCAGCTCATCGTCGACCCGGGCACCGCGCCCACCATCGAGAAGCTCGGCGTGCAGTTCCGCGTGGCGCATCCCGGGGACGAGTTCGAGTTCAGCGGCGCCGCGATCAACGTCGTCGGCGGGGACCACGCGATCATCCATCCGGACATCCCGCAGATCCCGAACATCGGGTACATCCTGGACCACGGTGCGTTCTATCACCCCGGCGACTCGTTCTTCGTGCCGGAGCAGAAGATCGACACCCTCGGACTGCCGACTGGTGCGCCTTGGCTGAAGCTGAGCGAGGCCGTCGACTTCCTGCGCGCGGTGTCGCCGCGGCTGGCCACGCCCATCCACGAGGCCGTGCTCGCGAAGCCCGCCATGCACTACGGCATGTTCACCCACCTGGCGCCCGAAGGCACCGAAGTAAAGGTGTTGCCTGTGGGGGAATTCGCCAAGTTGTAGCGTGCCGACCCAGCGTGGCTCGTGAGTGTTTCGCGGGGTTCTAACCCCGCGAAACACTCACGAGCCACCCACCCACGCTGCACCTTCAGTCCTAAGTGGACACTGTCCTTAACGCCCCATACGTCGTACCGAAGGCGCGGTTTTCGAGGGAAACATCAACGGCGTCCAACAACGCCTGCCGAAGCCCGGGGCGCGTGAGGTCGGCGGCGTCGGCGCCGATGCGGACCAGGCCACCGCGACGCGCGGCACGTGCGGCGGCCAAAACCAGCGCGAAGCACCGGATGGTTTCCGTGCGCTGACCCGAAGTGCCGAACTCCTGCACCCGCGCCCGCCGCACCTCCCCGGTCCGCAGGTCGCGCACCGCGAGAAGATCCGCGCACAGCGAGAAACCGTGGTCCCGCAACGCATCCAGCGTCCCGCGCGACGCGAGCCAGCGCGGCGGCGCGAACCCGTCCGGACGCAGACCCGCGTGGTCCATGGCGGCCGTCGCGGCGATCAGCCGCAACCGGGCCTCGTGCGCGGGCAGTGACGCGAACTCGGCCTTCTTGCTGAGGCTCACCGCCCGGTGGCTGGGCGTGATCTGGTGGTCGTATCCGTGCAGCAGCACGGAGTCGCCGCGCTCGACCCGCTCGCGGACCCACGCGGTCACCGCGCGATCGCCGGTGCGCGGCGCGTAGAGGACTGACATCGGGACCTTGCGGCGGTCGAGTTCGGCCGCGAGGTCGGCGCAGCGGTGCAGTGTCCGGGGGCTGAGGCCGGAGAGTGAAACCAGCAGCTGAGCGTCCACGGTCACCATTAGGCCAGCTCGGAGTGACCGCTACCTGGCGTTGAGGTTACCGCTCAAGAGCTTCTCGACGACTTCTTCGATCCGGAGCCGCAGGTCGGGATCTTGCACGAGCCCGTCGGACACCATGTCGCGCTGGATCGGGATCCGGGCGACGGCGTCCTCGACGATCACCGTCCCCGCGTACCGCAGCACGATCCGCAGCGAGCTGTGCGCGTCGGAAGCCCCTGTCGGTGACGCCGTCGACGCGGCGTTGATCCAGGCGGTCCATCTCACCACCGCCGACCGTCCAGTCCAGCAGGTTCTTGAACGAGCCCGGCAGCCCGCCCGCGTATTCCGGCGTGCTGAACAGCACCGCGTCGGCGGCACCGACCGCGGCACGCAGCTCCGCGACGGCCGGATGAAGCGGCTCGCGGTCGTCGTCCGGGTTGAAGTGCGGGAGGTTGCCGAGGCCGTCGTAGAGGACCGACGGGCCGAACATCGCCGCTGTCCGGAGCACGGCCGCGTTGGTCGAGCCGTCCCGCACGCTTCCGCCAATCAGCAGCAGGCTCACGCCGGCCAATCCGCCAGCGAGCGGCCGGTGATGCGCTCGTACGCGTCGACATAACGTGACCGGGTGGCGGCGACGACGTCTTCCGGCAGTGCGGGCGGCTGCGTGTTGGACGCGCGATCCCAGCCCGAGGCCGGGCTGGTGAGCCAGTCGCGGACGTACTGCTTGTCGAACGACGGCTGCGAGCGGCCGGGTTCGTAGGAGTCGGCGGGCCAGTAGCGCGAGGAATCAGGCGTCAAGACCTCGTCGCCGAGCACGAGCTTGCCGCCGGCGTCGACGCCGAACTCGAACTTGGTGTCAGCGAGCAGGATGCCCTGCTTGGCGGCGTGTTCCGCGCCACGGCGATAGATCTCCAGCGTGGCGTCGCGGACCTCTTCGGCGCGCTCGCGGCCGATCTTGGCGACGACGTCTTCGAAGCCGATGTTCTCGTCGTGGTCACCGAGGTCGGCCTTGCTGGCCGGGGTGAACAGCGGCGTCTCGAACTGCGACGCCTCCAGCAGGCCCGCGGGCAACGGGATGCCACAGACCTCGCCGGTGCGCTGGTAGTCGGAGAACCCGGAACCGACCAGGTAACCCCGCGCGACGGCCTCGACCGGCAGCATCTCGAGCCGCCGCACCAGCAGCGCGCGGCCGCGGACCTCGGCGGGGATGCGCGGGTCGTCGTAGGCGACGAGGTGGTTCGGGAGGACGTCGGCGAGCAGCTCGAACCAGAACACGCTCATCGCGGTGAGCACGCGGCCCTTGTCCGGGATCGGCGTGTCGAGGATGAAATCGAAGGCCGAGATGCGGTCCGACGTAACGAGCAGCAGGTGCTCGTCACCGACGGCGTACAGCTCACGCACCTTGCCTACGGCGATCTTCGGGTAATCAGCGAGCGTGGTCACCCCTGAACAATAGAGAGCACGATCAACGGCGACGCCGATGGCCGGGGATGATGTGACGTGATGAGCTACGACTGGATCTCCTTCACCACCGACTACGGCCTGGAAGACGGGTTCGTGGCGGCCTGCCGTGGGGTGATCGCGCAGATCGCGCCACGCACCCAGGTCATCGACGTCACGCACGCGGTGCCGCCGCAGCGAGTCCGACGAGGAGCGGCCGCACTCGCCCAGACCGTGAACTACCTGCCGGAGTCGGTTCATCTGGCCGTGGTCGATCCGGGAGTGGGCACCACCCGGCGGAACGTCGTCGTGGTGGCCGGACGCGGACTGCTGGTCGGGCCGGACAACGGGCTGCTGCTGCCCGCGGCCGAAGCACTCGGCGGAGTTTTCGACGCGTTCGAACTCGTGAACCCGGAGCTCCGGCTTCGCACGGTGTCGGCGACCTTCCACGGCCGGGACATCTTCGCCCCGGCGGCCGCGCATCTGGCGCTCGGTGTCCCGCCGGAGGAGTTCGGGCCCCCGGTCCACGACCTGGTACGGCTACCGGATCCGATGGTCGCCGTGCTGCCAGGGAAACTGGTGTCGGAAGTGCTTACGGTGGACCATTTCGGCAATATCCAGTTCGCGGCGAAGTTCGGCGATCTGACGACCGCGTCGATCATCGGGACCGCGACGGTCCACTGTGGACCACGGGCGCTCAAGGTCGCCATCGGACGGACTTTCGCTGACGTGCCAACGGGAAAAGCCGTGCTTTTCGAGGACTCCGCCGGACGCCTCGCGCTCGCGATCAACGGCGGTTCGGCCGCGGCGGTGCTCGGTCAATCCATCCAGGAGTGCACGATCACTTCGTCGCCGACGGCCAGCTGACCCGGTTTCGTGACGGCCGCCTTCATGCCGAAGGCGACACCGCCGTCGTCCGGGTCTCGGCGGTAGTCCGCGAGGGTGCGAATCGGCTCCGGACCGCGGCGCTTGCCGGTTTCCTGGTCGACCAGTGTCACCGAGCAGCGGATGCACGGCTTGACGTAGCCGAGGTCAACGCTGCCGACGGTCATCGCGCGCACGCGGTCTTCGGTATGCGGCTCCACCCAGCCGGACAGCACGATATTGGGCCGGAACCGATCCATCGGCACGGGTTCCCCACCACGGGAAGCGATCCGCTCATTTAAAGTGTCCAAGGAGGACTCTGAGACGACGAGGAATGCTGTGCTGTCCGCAAAGCCCACTGCCCCTTGGGTCACGCCGTTCGAGACGCGGTCATGATCGGGCGGAACGCCGACGAGCATCGAAGGCGCGCCCAGCACGGTCGAGAACCAGTCATGCGCTTCGGATCCTTGGTCGACGCCCTTGCCCTGCCAGATGGTCGTCGCGACCTCGTGTCGCTGACCATCTGGGACGACGTCGAGCACGATGTCTTCGACACCTGGTGCGGACAACGCCATCCGGCCGTCTTCGAGCATGATCGGCTGGATCACTGCCATGATCGGGAACTTGCGCTGGCTGCGGAAGTTCCCGTCGGGCGCGACGACCATGAACGCACGGTCATGCCGTAACCCCGCCGGGCCCACGTCCGCCACCTCGACGGCCGTCCCGCCACACGCCTTGACCGGGTAGTACCCCAGCCACCGCACCCTCGCCATGTCCGTGACACTACCCAAGCTCCCGCACTTTCTCGCTTAAGTGCCCAAAAGCGGGGCACTTAAGCGAGAAAGTGCGGGTGGCTAGAGGACTTGGGAGAGGAAGCGTTGTAGGCGGGGGCTTTGCGGAGCGTCGAAGATGGCCTCGGGGGTGCCGGTTTCGACGACCTTGCCGTGGTCCATGAACGCGACGTTGTCGGCGACACCTCGGGCGAAGCCCATCTCGTGGGTCACGACGATGAGCGTCAGCCCACGTTTCGCGAGGCCCGCCATCAGGTTCAGCACGCCCTTGACCAGCTCCGGGTCGAGCGCGCTGGTCGCCTCGTCGAACAGCATGACCTCGGGATCCATCGCCAGTGCCCGCGCGATGGCGACCCGCTGCTGCTGCCCGCCGGACAACGCCGACGGCCGGTACGGCGCCTTGTCGGAGAGCCCGACGTCGGCGAGGCGCGCCCGTGCGATCTCGACGGCCTCCTCCTTGCCGATGCCCTT
>Ga0193717_1000531_pt1 | contig 25461 bp, 17 predicted proteins | sample U2c2metaG_FD_145900 | JGI IMG/M metagenome (GOLD analysis project Ga0193717, IMG submission 145900) | Soil microbial communities from a riparian zone of the East river system, Colorado, United States - U2c2 | ecosystem: Environmental > Terrestrial > Soil > Riparian zone | place: USA: East River...
CTTAAACCTGCCCCGACTGCTGCTCGCTCTGTCCTCGAAAAGGGACGCAAACAACGACAACAACAAACCCACAGATTGCGCTGGTTGACATGGTCACTCCATATCAGGCCATTAGAACGCCTCGAATGTGCAGGTGCTGATTGCACGTCCGCAGAATCCTTCCGGTCGCCGTCCGGGGCTTAGGTACCGACGCACTATCCACGTGGTATCTATCTGAGTGCTGCTTCGGTTATTCGGTCGTCGCACGTCTCCTAAGGATTGCTGCTCAGTCTCCGGTAGTACTCGGCTACTGAATTTTGGTATCCCGCCGGAACAGCGTAAGGTTTGCCGGTGCGGGCCTTGGTCGAGGCGTCGTCGCGCTGCAACTCGAGTTCGATGCGATCTATGGAGCCGAGCACTTCACGGTGCATCTGCTCCACCATCGCCGGATTGCCATAGAAGCGGCTGGGGTTGAGCTGCTGCATCTGCCTCGCCAGCTCTTGCACTTCCTTCGTGGCCTGCGGATCTCCCTGTAAAATTTGTCGAAGCTGATTTAGCTCGCGCATGCCCTGCTGATAGGTGCGCTCAGCATCAGCGGGATTGCCGGAGGCGTCAGTCGGCACTGGCTGCTGCTGCCCGGCTTGGCCATAGCGGTTGTTGCCGGTGTTGATGTTGTCCCAAGCGATGCCGTCCGTGCCGCCTCCGCCACCGTATCGCACGTCACCGTTCTGGCCGCTGCGCTGTCCCATACGATTCCCCGCCTGCTGTCCAACGCCGCTCTGTGGGTTCTGGCCCTGCTGCTGACCGGGGCGGCCAGACTGGCTGCTGTTGCCGGACTCCTGTCCACCGCCATTGGCATGCTCCGGAAGGTTACCATTCTGCCCGGGCTGTTTGTTCTGGCCCTGCTGTCCGTTGCGGCCCTGCCGCCGGCTATTGTCGCTACGTGAGGCGGCCATCGCCTCAAGCTGCCTGCGCAGCCGCTCGACTTGATTTAGCGCGGCTGTCTCGTCACCTTGCGTCCTACCACGCTGCCCTGGCTTTTCCTGACCTATTCCCTGCTGCGCTTGCCGAAGTTGCTGGCTCAGCTGCTGCAGGCCCTGCGCGATCTTGGTTTCAGTGCCGTTCGAGTTCGGATTAATGCCGCCCCGCAGCCAGTCAGCCGTCCTCTGCACATGATTGTCCAGGTCGGACTGATCCATATCCGCGAGCGCATCGCGCAGTTTCTGCGCAACTCCTGGTTGGTTCGGAGCCACTTCTCGCGCGGTATCGCGAAGACCCTTCTGCAGCTTCGACAAATCATCGGAGAGCTGCTGCCGTTCGCCGGCTAACCGGTTGCGCTCGTTGAGGCGCGCCATCATGCTGTCTCGGTCCATCGCGCTATAGTTGCCCTGCTGGCTGGCGAACTTGTTGATGCGGTCGGACTGCGCGCGCTGCTCCTGCGTCAGCCGATCGGCCTCATGGGAAAGAGAGTCCAACTTGCCCGAGGCAAGTTGTTGCTGTGTTCCACTCAGCAGGTTCGTGGCCTCGCGCAGCCGCTCAGCGGCCTTCTTCGCGGCATCGGCGCTCTGCTGCGGACCACCATTGCGTTTCATTGCATCGCCCGCCTGACGAAGACGGCTTAGGGCCTGCTCGATCCGCTGGTCTGAAGTCTCCCCGGCAGACTGGTTACCAGCATGTTGCCGTGATGTCTGCGAATCCGATTGCGCCGATTGCGAACCAGATTGTCCCGAAGCCGCTCCGCTTGAGCTCTGCTGTCGGCTCTGAGCTTGGCTGCCCTGCTGACCCTGGCTGTCCTGTGCAAGCTGTTCCATCTGCCGCCGCAGCTGCTCGGCTTCGCGCCGCAGCATCTCCTGCTGCCACCGCTCCTGGAAGCTCTGCTGCGGATTGTGCTGCTGGTTGGCTAGCTCCTCCTGTCGCTTGGCCAGTGCATCGAGTTTTGCGAGCGCGTCGTCTACATTCTTCGCGTGCTGCTCCGCGGGAGAAGCGGTCTGCGCTGTCTCGTACTGGTTCTTCTCCGTGTCCAGCTCCAGGTCAAAGAGATTGGCCAAATCGCGTCCTGCGCTATCGCTACCGCCACCTCCACCGCCGCTCTGCTGGCCGAAGGCAACCTGAATCTGCCGGAAGGTTGCCTCAGCATGCAACAGCGACTGCAGCGCCTTCTGCTCCAGCGGAATAGCATCCTTCCACTGCATGCTCTTCAGCTTGTCCGCTGAAGGAAGCATCGCTGCAGCCGCGGCCTGCATGTCCTTCTCAAAGCCGGTGAATTCCTCGTTTGCCGCAGGGAGATCGCGGCTCTGCATACGGGCCGAGAGCGCCATTACCTGGTCACGCAGCTTCTGCTGCGCATCGGAGAGGAACTGTCCTGCTCCTGCGGCATCCTTTGGGGTTGCGGCCTTGGCATTCTGTTGCTTCCAGGTCGCAGCAATCAGTTCTTTCTGTCTCTTCGAGATCTCCGTCTGGTTGTTCTGTCCACCACCACCTCCTCCTCCACTACCACCACTCTGCTGCGACTGCGAAAACTCGCGCTCATACGGATCGACCTGAATAAAACTAATGGCTGTGCGGGTTTCAGCGTGGCCATCCCTCGCCGACGCATAGAGGCTTACCAAATCGCCAGGCACCAGTTTGAAATCTTCCAGCCGCAGCGTGTAGGAGCCGTCGGCGCTTTTCGCACTGGGCGCTTTGAGCATGTTCACGTCGCGGTCCGGCCCGCCATTCACTGAGTAATGCAAATGAACATCTTTTAGCCCGAACTGGTTCGCTGCCTTCACGCCGACAGTCACCTCCTCGATCGGGCTGGCGCGGTAGTCTCCGCCGGGGCGGCTGATTGCGACCTCCGGCGGTATCGCCTTGTCAGTCGCGATAAAGTAGTCCCCCGAGAGCCGCACCGGCTGGCTTTCGTCGGTGGCGGACACATGATAGGCGCCGTCCTTCTCCATGTGGATTGTGCCTAGGTATCTATTGCCCTCGCCACTCACCAGTTGGATCGTCTTGCCGCCGTCGAGCGTCAGTTGTCCATCCTTCAAGGGACGGTCCATTTCGACGTCAATTGCAGCGTCAGTCCCTTCGATCGCACGCAGGTCACCAGAGTGATCTTCCGTCACCGGCTTCATCCCGGTCCATTTTGGATACTTGTAAGTCACTCGAACCCCCTTCACAGAAGGAAGGTCCACGACACGCACTTTGTAATGCGGCGAAACCAGCGGACCAGCGGCCACATAGTACTCGACGTTCTCCGGCAGGCCGGAAAATACGAAGTGATACGTCGCCGCGCCACCTGAGTCCGGCTGCGCCTGCATTGTGACTGGTTCCCATGCGCTCGCGCTCTGGTAGTGGGCGAATATCTGCACCTTCTCCGGTCGCATGCCGATCACATGTGCGGTAATAAGCTGGTCGCTGTTCCGTCGCACCGCCACGTCGCCGGGCATCACCGCGATCGCATAGAGCGGGGCCACGTCCTTCTTCGGCCCCGTCCACAGCAGCGAAGCGCCGTAACCGAGGTAGCCCGGTCCGGAGGTGATCATCCACGCTAGCACTCCGAAGCACGCCAGCACCGCACCGCTGAGTGCGAAGAGCCGGGTGTTCGGAACTAGCGAGGACAGCGCCGCTTTCTGCGTATGCGAGAGCGTATCGGCGGCCAGCAGTTCCAGAAACGGGTCACTACCGTCGCGTTCGCGCTCATGAAAGGTCGTCAGCCGTTGCTGGAGCTCAGGATGTGCGGCTTCGACATCGCGCACTGCACGTGCCCGCGTCAGGTGGGCCAGCGGGAGCACCGTGCCAAACGCCGCGACTCCAACTAGCGCAGCAAGTAGGGCCAAACGTGCCTCTGCGATTGCATTCGTCGGGAAGGCGTAATGATTGAGCAGCAGCACCAGCGCGACTGTGACGATGAGCGCCGTACCGGTAAAGATGGCTGCGCCGCGCAGCCACACTCCCAGCCGCAACCTGTGCTGCAATCGCGCGATATAGGAGTTGAGCTCGTTCTGCTTGCTCATGCTTCCTCCCGCTGCGTGCTGACGTAGCCACTGGAAAGCATCGTCTCCGCCAGTGCCACTATCAATGTCAGTAGCATAACGTACCACCACAAGCTAACGGGCCGATATTTTACGTCAGCCGCGACAGCGGCGGCCGTCTGTGCAGGCGCGCCGCCACCACTTCCGCTCCAAAGCTGCTGTACATCCTGTGCAATCGGCTCCAGGTCCGATTCACGCCGGTCGGGGTTAACCCCAATAACTCCATCGCGTCCGTTCGCAAATCGAATCTGATAGAAGCCAGCACGCTGCAGCCGAAAGGTCTGCACCGTCCGCGCCTCGCTCAGCGAGAGCGGCCTGCGTCCATCGGGGTCGACCACCTCCACGCTAGCTACATCGCCCACCGGCTCGGACGCCGAGCGCAGTTGCACGAACGAGTCCACAAGCCGGGAGCCGCTCAGCCGCTCGCTGCCTGAAAGATATCGTGCCGTCTTGTCAACGAACGCCACAAAAACCGGATGCAGCGGCAGGTCATTGGTCAGATTTTCCAGTCCAGACGTGAATAACAGCACGTGTCCTTCGCCTATCTGCTTGTCGAGCAACAGCGGCGTCCCATCGCCCAGCTGCGCCACTACGCGCGCCTGTCCGGAGTCCACTATTGCGGCATGGAAGAACTTCGTCTCGGCCCAGCCCCCGTTGTCGCGCCCTGGCGCCGCCTGCTCGAGTGCGGGATGCGTAAAGTCCACCTGGCTGACCGTCGCCGCGCCGCCGGTACGGGCGTAGTCGTGCGCATCCTTCACATCGCCTCCCCACAGCGGAATACGTGCGTGATGCCCTGCACCGATACCGAGCGCGATCAAAATGTTGCCGCCCTTCGAGATGTATTGCGCGAGCGTGTGCTCGAAGATCGACGGCAGCACTACTGCATCCGACAACACCACAAAAGCGTACTTCGACGGATCGAGGTCCGTCGTCTGCTCCGCAGTCACCGATTGCAGCACGAACGAAGCCTGTGTTGCCGCCCCCAGCGCAGTACCGAAGTACAGTGCTGACCGCGTGTCTCTCGCAGCATGGACGAACAGCACCCGCTCGGGGTCCGCCCGGCGTATCACGAACACGCTTGTATCATCTGCGAGGAAGGCATCGCCGCCGCCTTCGATCCGCACTTCGCAGCGGTTGAATCCATACCCCACATCGACCGGCGCGAACTCCACCACTGCACGCCCATTGGCCGGAACGTCCACCTTACGCGTCGCGATCGTCTTGCCCTTCACTACGAACGACACTGTCTTCTCTACTGCCGGAGTGCCGAAGCCCACCACAACGGCCTGTACACGTGATCGCTTTGAGTCTTTGGGGTCGGCGAGTTCAGCCGGTGCGCTCACACTCTCAACCGTCCAGTTGGGCGGCACTGTGCCTTTTGCCACAGAATGCAGCACCAGTGTCACGTTCGCCGGTAGGACCATATCGGCAAAGTTCGCAGGCATGGCCGTGCGTTGCATATCGCTGAACAGATGTAGATCGATCGACTCGCGCACCGTCTCGCCCATCGCGCGGATACTTCGACCCAGTTCACCGAAGTTCGCGTGCTCATCTTGAGGCTGAATGCTCTCAAGCGCCGAATGCAACTGTGCTTCGTCAGCGATCGGCTGGGTCAGTACCTTGAGCTGTTCTCCGAGCGCGATCACCTGCGCCTTCTGTGAATGCGGTTTTGCGGCTAGTACTGCAAGCGCCTGTTGCTTCGCATCCGCGAACCGCGTCCCAGCACGCATGCTGAAGGAATCGTCCAGTACGATCAGCAGTAGATGCCCATTCGCATCTGCCGCGGGTCGTCGGACAAATGGGTTCGCAAACGCCAGCACCACCAGCAGCAGCAATGCAGACCGCAGGGCGAAGAGCAGCAAATACCGCAATCGCCGGTGCCGCGTCGAACTCTGCGTGCCGCGCTCGAAGAACATCAGTGAACTCACCGGTCGCGGCACGGTCACATGCCTCCGCAGCAGATGCACGAATACCGGCACGCCCAGCGCGGCGAGGCCTCCCAGAAACCATGGCGCAAGAAAGCCCATCAGTTCCCCGCCCGCCGCAGCGAAAGATACTCGCGCAGCGTTGCATCGAGAGGTTGATCAGTTACGAGCAGCTGATAATCCATCCCCGCTGCCCGCGTGCGTGAGCGAAGCTGCTCAATGTGCGCTTCCATCTTCGCGCGATAGGTCGTCCTCGCGTACTCGGGAATGACTTCGATCTCCTGATCGGTTTCAAGATCAACCAAGATCGTGGATCCCTTCAGCACCGGCTGTATCTCCTGCGGATCAAGAATATGAAACAGCACCACATCGTTGCCATGGAAGCGAAGCGGTTCGACGGCGCGCACGATCGTTTGCGGTTCCTCATAGAAGTCTGAAATCACGATCACGATGCCACGCCGGTGCAGTAGCTCCTGGAAATGCCGCAGCGGTTTACTGAAGTCCGTCCGTGCGTGCGGCTCTGCCTGCTCAAGTTCCGCAAAAAGCTGCGCAAGCTGGCCCTGCCGTGTGGATGGCCTCACATATCCCCGCAACTCATCATCGAAAACGATCAGCCCCGCCGCATCGTGCTGGTTCCGGATCGCAAGGTAGAAGAGCGACGCCGCAATAAAGCGCGCGTAGTCCATCTTTTTCGGAGGGCCGGACGTATACTGCATCGAGTTGCTCGCATCGAGCAATACCATGAGCTGGCTGTTCGTCTCTCCGCGATAGCGCTTCAGATAGCAGCGTTCGGTGCGCGCGAACAAATTCCAGTCCACATGGCGCAGATCGTCGCCGGGAGCGTAGGCGCGGTACTCGGCGAACTCCTGGCTGAAGCCGAAGTCCGGCGATCGATGCAAGCCAGCCACAAAGCCGTCCACTACTGTCTTTGCCAACAGGTCCAGCGAGGAGATGCCGGCCAGCACCGCGGGATCCAGGAAGCGCTGCATCAACTCTCCTGTGGTCGCGGCACATACGCCAGCAGCCGGTTGAGAATTTCGTCCGCATCGATCCGTTCGGACTCAGCGTGGAAGTTCAGCAGGATGCGATGTCGTAACACCGGCAACGACACAGATGTGATGTCGTCGTAGGTCACGTGATAACGCCTTCGCGAGAGCGCCCGTGCCTTTGCGGCCAGTACAATGAATTGCGCCGCTCGGATACTTCCTCCATAGTTCACATACTTTTTCACGAAGTCGGGCGCGTTTTCGCTCTTGGGCCTCGTCGCACGCACCAGACTCACCACGTACCGCGCAACCGATTCGGCGATCGGCACCATTCGTACGAGCTGCTGGAAATCGAGCAGCTCCCCGGCTGACGTTACTGTCTCAATTTTTGCAGTGCGCGTCGTCGTTGTCAGATCAACGACCTCCAGTTCATCCTCGATGCTCAGATAATCCAGCGTGGCGTTGAAGAGGAATCGGTCCAACTGCGCCTCCGGCAGAGGATACGTGCCTTCGAGTTCGATCGGGTTCTGCGTCGCCAACACGAAGAACGGCGCCGGCAACCGGTAGATGTGCCCGCGCACCGTGCAGGAGTGCTCCTGCATGGCTTCGAGCAGCGCAGCCTGCGTCTTTGGTGGTGTGCGATTGATTTCGTCGGCTAACAGAATGTTGCCGAAGATCGGCCCTTCAACAAACGTCCATTTGCGATGGCCGGTCGTTAGGTCCTCTTCAATGAGGTCGGTGCCAGTGATATCCGATGGCATCAGGTCTGGCGTGAACTGGATGCGCCGGAACTCGAGGCCCAGCGCGTCGGCGATCGTACGGACCATCAGGGTCTTCGCCGTACCGGGTAGGCCGGTAATCAGGCAATGGCCACCTACGAAGAGTGCGATCAACACCTGGTCTAAGACCTCGTGTTGTCCCACTATCACCCTCCGCACTTGCTTAACGATGTCTTCTCGCACTGCGTGGAAGCGCTCGACGCGCTCCTGGAGTTGTGCTGCATCCGGATTCAAGTCGGCAAAAGTGGCTATCATTTTCCGTCCTCATTCGTTCATTTTTCAGATGATTGATTCAACTCCAGCAACATCTTCTGTGCCGGCCGGTAGCCGGGCGCAGCCTCGAGAGCGGCCAGCACACGCTCCTCGGCCTTGTCCTTCTGTCCAGCGGCTAGATATGCCTGCGCCAAATGAAACTCCGCGCTCGCCTTGTCCAGCGGATTCGACGCCACGACGGCAGTGTACTCGCGTATGGCGCCGTCGTACTGCTTCTGCATGTACAGCAGGTCACCAAGCCGGCGATGCAGCTCCTCATTTTTGACGGGGTAGATATAGTTCAAGCGCTCCAGCGTGGTCACCGCTTCGGCCTGCTTCCCAGCGGCCTCTTCGAGCGTCGCGAGCCGCATTAGTACCGCTGGTTCCGAGCCCCCCTCTCGTTCATACGCCGTCAGCGCCGCAGCCTCAGCCTTCGCATCTCCCTTTGCTTTGTGCGCATCAGCCATCAACTCGTAAATATTCGCGCCCCCAACGTATTCGGGATACATCGCTATCACCATGGGCCCCTGCGCCAGCACCGTGTCGTACTGCTTCTGCTGCGAGGCCGCTACAAGCGTCTTCAGCTTCTCGCGCCAGTCTTCAAGGTTCGCAGCTTCCGCTCCGTACTTCTTGTCGATCCACGCAAGATACTGTCTATCGAACTCCTCCGGGGCCAGCCCGAGATCCTGCTGCACCATCTGTGCTGTCGTCTGCAACTGCGCATAGGAATGGACCATCTCCAGCAGCTTCTCCTCGCTCCACTTCGCCTTCACAAAATCGCAGATGCTGCCTGCCTGAAAGTACGAGACGACCACCTGCGAAGGATACTCCGGATAGACGAAGCCGCGATCCAGCTGAGCCAGAGGCAGCAGCTTCTTTTCGCGAATGGCGATTAGGACCTCCGGTGTGACGCGGTTTCTCCACTCTGGAGAGTGCTCTCCTTCCTCATGTACCGCAAGTCCCTCGGTGAACCAACGAGGGACCCGATGGTTCGTGGCCGTCAGAATGTAGACATGGCTCATCTCATGCCAAAGCGTCGCGCCCCAGTTGAAGTCGCCGGGCTTCCGCGCCGAGGGGCTGTCCATTGCCACTACTTCCCCAAAGGTCACGCCCAGCGCACCCAGTCCCGGCATTCCCATCGTTCGCACGGCGAAGTCCTCGTGATCCGGATAGATCTCCACCTGTACCGGATCGGGCAGCTTCATGCGGTATTTCTTCTCGTAGGTCGCGATAATCGTGTGGAGCTCCGCCTGCACATACGGTCGCAGCAGATCGGCCTCTATTTTCTTCAGCTTCAAAATCGTCGTATCGTCACGAAAGGTTTCAAAGTCTTTGTAGCTGTCCAGCAGGCGTAGACTGTTCACCGTCGCGGCGTCGCGATAGCCGTTGTTATAACTCAGCTTCAGCTCCCTCAGCGGCTCGTCTTCTTTGCCCAGCCGCATGAGGTTGATGCCGAGCGCCGAATGAGCCGCCCAGAGCTGCGGGGCGGCTTTGATCGCCTTGCGGTAATACATCACTGCGTCCTCATAGCGGTAGTGCAGCTCGAGCTGGTGCGCCACGCGCGCGTACGCCTCTCCATAACCGGGGTTGATCGCCGCAATCTTCGCGAACCACACATCAGGAGAGCGGTCGGCAATTAGCTCAACCGCCGCGTGGATCGCCATCGCATCCAGTGCATCATTCCCCAAAGCAATCGCCTTGTCCGCCTCGGCGACGGCTGCATCGCGATCATCATTCTCGAGCGCAAGGTTCGCCATCAGTTCATGCGTTTCAGCCCGCTTGGGGTTGAGTGCGATCGCCTTTGCCGCATACTTCGCCGCTTGGCCGTCAAAGGCGGCTGCGGAGACAATCGCGAGACCGAGATACGCTTCGTCGTTCGATGGTTCCTGCGCCAGCGCTTCGCGGAAGAGATCGGCTGCTTCAGGATTATTGAAGCGTTCGTGCAGCAACATGCCCCAGCGCACTTTGTAGACAGCCTTGCTGTTCGCGGGCTGGGTTGCCAGACGGAACTGCTCGTTTGCCTGCTCCCACTCTTCAAGACCCCAGAAGCCCTCAGCACGAGTGTACGCATCACCGCTGTGCGTCAGCCCATCGAAGCATGCCTGCGCCTCAGCGGGATGCCCATGCTTGCGCAGCGACCAGCAGTTCCCAGGCACAGCATCAGATGCAGATGCAACGGCGCAGGCAGTTGCGGCGCACATCAGCAACAACACAAGAGATGGAGTGAGGCGTCTCATTTGTCCAGCCCCTCCTGCACCTTCGCCAACTCCAGCAGCGCTGCCGTTAATTGCTGCCTGTAGTCCGCAGGATTCATCGCCGCTTTCTGGTACTTGAGCGTGTCAATCTTCTGTTCCAGCTCCTCCTTTTTTGCAAGCAAGACGCGTTTAGCTGGATCGTTAAACGCGTCTTGGCTTTTGCCAAGGCGCAGCAGGATGAAGCTCGACATGAGCGTTCCCTGACCGTTGCCAGCCTCGCGCACCGGCTCACCACGGCCCACATCATCGAAGACCGCATGCTCGGTCGCAAGCCGCTTCTGTGAGTCATAGAACCCCGCGGTCTTGGTCGTTGCGTAAGTAAAGGCTTCCATAGCGCTGATGGTGTCGCTCTTGTCCGTATCGGCCGCAGGATCCTGCAGCGCCTCAACCCAGTACCGCGCAAAAACCGTTGCGTTCTTTTCCGTACCCGATTTCGTGGCCGCGATCACCGCACGCCCCGACCGCTCGAGAGCCGGTATCGCTCCGCCGCTGGCGCTGGTAGTGTCGACGACAAGCTGGCGCCGCGTTAGGATGCGGTCGCACATCGTTGCGATCTCGTCAGCCGTCACATCCGGCCCAACGAGGTTGAACTTGTACTTGACGCCGTCAAAGGACCCATGACCAATCAGGATGAGCACAAAGTCATCGTCTGCCTTTGCCTCGCGCGCCACCGCACTCAACGTCTCCTTCAGTTGGGACCCCGTGGCCTGTGAGCCGGTCAGCGTGTAGACGTGCGCCGTACTGCCCGCAACCTTGAACACCTTATCCACGTCTTTCGCCACCGCCGTGAAGCGCTGCTCGTAGTCCGGCTCACCGCCGAGTCCGGCCACAGTGACGTAGTACACCGCAGCGTGGGCCTGCAGCTCGAGTGCACACACCATTGCAAAGAACCCAATTCCCATCCCGATTCGCAGCAAGGCATATTTCATACCACACCCCACTTGCGGCGTAGCAGCCACTCGGTGGTTGGAAGCCCCAGCAGCAGCAGAAAGACGATCGGCATGTCCCACAACTCCTTCGTGCTGCGGACGGAGATCCCTGCTTCGGAGTACGAAATATCCCGGGGCAGGTCATTTAGTTTGGACGACTCCCAGAAACGGCCGCCCGTCTGCGATGCGAGCTGCTTCAACAGCAGTTGGTTCTGTTCAGTGTGGAAGTTCTCTGCTATGCCATCCTCGCGCTGGAAGGTCAGCACGTCGCGGCCCAGCTCCTGCGGCTTGTTGCTGGCGGACTCTGCAGTGACCTCTGCCAGATACGTACCCTGCTTCTCCGCAGTCCATTCCGCCTGATACATGCCCGGCGTGTCCTGCGATGGGGCGAAGTCCAGCAACACATTCGTGCCCTCCGGCCCTACGATGTGCGCCGTAACGTGGGCGTCTCCAGCCGGCTGAAATTGCTGGTTACGCACCTGCGCCGTAAACTGCACACGTCCTTCATCCATCAGCGTCCGTGCGGACATTGACGCAGTCACGGGGCCGGCGGAGTCAGCCACCAGCCAGCGCAGGAGCTGCTGCCAAAAGAGATCGTGGGACCGATCGCCTAGAGCTTCGCTCATCTGCCAGCGCCATGTGCCACCCGTCGCCATAATCGCGGTGCGACCATGGCCGTAGTTCTGCGTAATCAGCAGCGGTAACTTGCGACGCCTCACATTCATCTGTGCCAGCACAGTAGCGCCGGGTTTGGGTGAGCCAGCGTCCTGGTAGTCGGCCAGATAGGTCAGCTTCTTCCAGCGCTCGGCATTCTTCGCCGGGTCATCCAGTAGCCGCGTTATAGGCGAGTCCATACCCTCCGTCGTCAATTCCACCGTCGTCGTGTTGCGATGGAAGCTATTGCCCCCTGGTGGCAGGAAAGTCGGCAGCAGCTCGTTCATGCTCGACGCGCCCCAACCTCCGTCACCCAGCGACGATCGCCCGCCCAGAAAGAGCACACCACCGCCGCGGCGGTCCACATACTCGCGCAGCAACTCCTGCTGCAGTGGTGTGAAGTAACTTGCGTCGATGGAGCCGATGATGATGCCTGCATAACCGAACAGGTCCTCCGGCCGCACGGGAAAGCCGTCCGCCAGCTCTCCTGGATCGCTGATGCCCTGACGATAGATCTTGTTCTCGCTTGTGCGCAGCATCGAGACGATCTGCACGGTCGGATCGTCCTCTTCGGCACGTCGGATGAACTTGAACTCCCAGCGCGGCTCGCCCTCGATGAACAAAATCCGCCGCTTTGCATCGCTTACGAACACCGGCCGCGTCATCGCGTTATTCTTGGGATTCTCTTCGCCCGCAAGCGGCTCGATTCCAAACTGAAGGCGCTTCGCGCCCGCGGCACCGGCGGAGAAGAAGAGCGGTTCAGTCTGAATCACCCCATTCGCCGCCAACGTCACCTCGCGCGTCGCGAGCGCCTTATCTCCATCGCGGACAGTGAGCATCGCCTTCTGGTCTGCGTAGCCGTGCTGTCTAAAGCTGATAGTCGCGGCGAGGCGTGCGTTGGCGACGGCGCTCGCCGATACGCTCACGTTTTCGAGCTCCACATCATGCGCGTGCTCTAGGCTGCCGAAGCCCACCGTGTGCACCGGCAGGCGCCGGTTCCGTAGCGCCTGCAGTGCATCTAGACCTATCCCCGAGTTGCCCCCAACTGTATTCTGGCCGCCATCGGTCAGCAGCAGGACGGCTCCGATTGGGAGGTCTGACGTTTCTGTGGCGAGCTGCTTGAGGCCATCGCCGATATGCGTAGCGGCCTCAATGGGCTCAATGCCCTTCAGTCCATCCACCCGCGTGATTGCACTGCCGAGACGATAGATCCGCGTCTGGAAACGCTTCTGCAGCCCGGAGAGAACGCCGTCCTCGAGCGCAGCCAGCGCCGCGGTCTCGCGTGTTTTGCCGCCACTGTCCGCGATAGCCATGCTGCGGGAGTCATCCACCACCACAGCGATGATGTTCTGCTGCGAGCTCAGCGCTGCCACCGTGATCGCCGGCTGCCATAGCAGCAGCAGAACGAGTGCCACGAACGCCGACTGCAATCCCCACACCGCCCAGGCGCGCCAGCTTTGCAGCTTCGGCGCTGCGTCGTGCAGCCTCCATCGGACCAGCAGCGCGAGCCCACCGGCAGAGGTAACGATCAGCACTGGCAGCAGCCATGCAGGCCACGCAGAGAGCAGCACAACTCCCCCCTTGGTGAAGACCGGACTAGGGTACTTGAAGAGAAACTCAAACATGCCCGCTGGACCCCGAATGAAACTCGTACGTGCCGTTGCAACCTTCGATCGCCTCTCAGCCGCGGGCGAGCCTAATGCGTCATACCGTATAGGATGTAATCGAGTCCCACGCGGAAGGCCATCGATGCGAAGGGCTCCGGGTAATTTGGATCGTCGGCCCACTCCCATGCGTCGCCCAGGTGCATGTTGTGGCAGATGGCGACGATGATGCGCCCCTTGTCATCGCGGATGGCGCGCCACTTGGGCTGATAGCCATCCTTTTCGTAGGTGCGTCCGGTCCGAATCCACTGCTCGCCCGGAATCTGCATCTTATCGTTGACGTCGTAGAGCGTGTGGAATATCTCGTCGCCGCTCTGAAGGTCTTCGACAGAAAGGTTAGGCAGCACCTGCCGCATACCGTTCATAAAGTTCTCCCAATCCTCGGTGCCGTGAAAGTCGTCCACCATCAGGAAGCCGCCCTTCAGCAGGTACTCGCGCAGCCGCTTTGCCTCTTCGTCAGTGAACGACCACATCTCCACCTGTACCGCGTAGATCCATGGATAGTTGAAGATCTCATCGGAGTCGAGCGTGATTACCTGCTCTGTCGGTCTGCCATCGATGCGGGTCAGCCGGTGCATGGCGATGAGAAACTGGCGGTCGGCCTTGGGATAGTCGCGCGACCAGGCGTTGCGCCCCCAGTAACCGCGGCGGCCGTAGCTGCCGAAGCTCTCCATGGTCGAGGTATAGGCCAGGCGCGACCAGTAGAACTCCGCCTTGACGTTGGTCGGAGAGTCGTCGTTGCCGAAGCCGAAGTCCGCCACCCGCTGGTAGGCCCGCAGCCCCGCGCAGCAAACGGCAGCCGTCACCACCACCAATGCGAGCTGCGAGAACTTCATCAGCACCTCCTCGGAAGGGAGTTCTGCGGCGAGAGTAGCAGAAATGCCTACTGCATTGTCTAAATAGACGAAGCGGACCTGTGACTTGTTGCAGTCCGGCGCCCTTGTCAGGTCGGTTTCAGCGTGAGACCATGCAGGCACGCACCACCTTGCGGAGCGGCAGATTTGTGAAACGGCGCGACTTACTCAAGCTCGGCGGCATGACTCTGGTCGGCGCGGCGCGGCTGCCCCTGCTGGCGCAGACAGGCATGAAGATGCCACTCGCCGCTCCTCTCCATGACAGTAAGGCTGACTACACGCTCCGCATCGCCCCGGTAACGGTCGAGCTCGATCGCTCACACATCATCTCGACCATCGGCTACAACGGCACCGCGCCCGGACCCGTGTTGCGAATGCGCGAGGGCAAGCCGGTCTCCGTCGACGTGATCAATGACACCGACACTCCAGAGTTCGTGCACTGGCACGGTATGCTCATTCCGGCGGAGGTAGATGGCACCGGCGAGGAGGGTTCCCCGCCCGTGCCGCCGCACGGCCAACGCCGTTTCCAACTCACACCTGGCCCCGCCGGAAGCCGCTGGTACCACTCGCACGCCATGGCCATGGACGACCTGCACAAAGGCTCCTACACCGGCCAGTTCGGCTTCGTCTACGTCGATGACGGTAATGATCCCGGCCACTACGACCAGGAGCTCTTCCTCGCCCTGCGCGATTGGGAGCCATTCTTCACCTCCACGATGGAAGATGATGACGACGATACCCACAACGACCCGGTGCTGGAAAAGCCGCAGGTGCTGAACACCGACCCCAACGGCCTCGAAGTCGGCTCCATGACCTACTCCATTAACGACAAGGCGCTCGGCTCCGGCGAATCGATCCGCGTCCGCGAAGGACAGCGGCTGCTTATCCGCTTCCTCAACGCCAGCGCGATTGAGAACCGCCGCATCGCGCTCCCCGGCCACAAGATGAAAGTGATCGCGCTCGATGGCAACCCGGTTCCGACACCGCAGACGCTCGATTCGATCTTTCTCGGCACAGGCGAACGTATCGACGTCGTCATCGAGATGAACCATCCCGGCGTCTGGATTCTCGGCTCCACAGAAAAGATGGTCCGCGAGTCCGGCCTCGGCGTCGTAGTCGAGTACGCCGGGCAGCACCGCACGCCGCAATGGATCGACCCGCCCAAAGCGCCATGGGACTACACCATCTTCGGTACGTCAAACTCCACCTCACCCGCCCCGCAGAAAACGATCGAGATGATCTTCGAGAAGATCCCCCGCGGAGACGGCAAGTTCAACTCCTGGCTGGTCAACGGCAAGCCATACCCTCATGAGCGCGAGTTCGTGCTGCAGCAGGGCACACGCTACCGGCTCATAATGCGCAACCGCACCGACGACGCCCACCCCATGCACCTGCACCGCCATCTGTGGGAGCTGGCCGAGATCAACGGAAAGAAGACCGCCGGCATCATCAAAGACACCGTAGTCGTCCCCTACTACGGCCGCGCCATCGTCGACTTCACCGCCAATCAGCCCGGCCTCTCCCTCTTCCACTGCCACATCCAGCAACACATGGACTACGGCTTCAAAGCACTCTTTTCATGTCTCTGACGCCCCCTAGAGTAGTGGCGTCGATAGATCCACAGATCACCAGCAGAGTATGTTCTTTAGAATTATTCACGACTTAACGTTCGCGTACAGGATTGCCGATGTTGTCGCCCAATCGTTGATTCACAGGCACCTGTTCCATGGAGGCTGGTTGGAACTGAGCCGATGCTAAGCAAATCAGGAAAAAGCGGCATCAAAGTTGGCATCAAGGCCCTCCAGAGCATAAAAATACTCTGAATACAGATTTTATGGTGCCCGGAGGGGGACTTGAACCCCCACAACCCTTGCGGGTCTACGGATTTTAAGTCCGCTGTGTCTGCCAATTTCACCATCCGGGCGTTGCGAAAGACACCTCGCTTCACCATCTTAACGCATTGATCCCAGGCAGTCTCTCGAAGGAACCTTCCTGGCCGTTACTGCGTATATAGGGCAAGCATCCTCTTGTTGTACATACCGCGTTGCTCTATGCCTATACGAGAGATCTTCAAACAAACGTTGTCCGCACTGTGGGAGAGCAAGCTCCGCAGCTTCCTTACTATGTTCGGCATCGTCTGGGGTATCACCTCGGTCATCCTGCTGGTGGGTCTTGGCATTGGTTTCAACGTGGACCAAAAGGAGCATCTGCGGAGCATCGGCACGGATATCGCTATCATCTTTGGTGGCAAAACAGGCGCACAGGCCGGGGGTTATGCGGCTGGACGCGACATTCGACTCACCATCGACGACGCCATTGCTATTCAGCAGCAGGCCTCTCTGGTCAAGACGGTTAGCCCAGAGCTTAGGCGCAGCGTCTCTGAGGTAAGCCAATGGAATGCCGCAAATCGCCCGGTTCGTGGCGTCTGGCCTGAGTATCAGCGCTTTCGTTCACTCACAGTCGAACAAGGGCGACTAATGTCCGCGCAGGACGAGGCCAATGGCGAGCGCGTCATCCTGCTGGGTGCCGAAGCCAACCGACAGCTCTTCCCTGGAAAGGCGGTCATCGGCCAGCCCTTAATGGTCAATGGCTACCAGTACACCGTCATTGGGGTGCTGGCGAAGAAGAAGCAGAATGGCAGCTATGGGAGTGGGCCTGACAACACGCAGCTCTTTACGACTTACTCGGCCATGGCTCGGGACTTTCCTCCGCCAGAGCGACCGGGGATTGTCCGAGGGTATGTGAACAACATCGTCGTCGAGCCGGTTTCGCCAGAGCTACATGAGAAGGCACTCAACCAGGTGAAACGGATCATCGCCCAGCGTCACCATTACAGTGCTGACGACAAGGAAGCGCTCTGGATCTGGGACACGCTGGAGGGCTCGAAGTTCACCGAGCGCATCTTTGGCGTGATGACCCTGTTCTTCGGTGCTGTGGCTCTGCTTACGCTCGCTCTGGGAGGCATCGGAGTCATGAACATTATGCTGGTTGCTGTCACAGAGAGAACTCGGGAGATCGGGGTTCGTAAGGCTCTGGGTGCGACCGCCGTGGACATTCGCCGACAATTCCTGGTTGAGTCTGCCATTATCACCATCGTTAGCGGCATCAGCGGTCTCGTGCTCGGGGTTGGAGTCTGCCTGCTCATGCGCTTTATCCCGCTGCCTGACTTCGTACCGCATCCGGTGATCTCACCTGTCGCTATCGTCGCTTCGCTGGTCACGCTTACTGCCATTACGCTCTTCGCTGGAACATATCCTGCGTTGCGTGCTGCCAATCTCAGTCCCATGGAATGCCTTCGAACGGAGTAGCAATGAATCTGAGCGAGATCGTCCGTCAGAGTATCGATTCGCTGCTGCGCAACCGCCTGCGATCCGGACTCACCATGCTTGGTATCGTATGGGGGTTGGTCACAGTGGTGCTGCTGCTCAGTTACGGAAGGAGTCTAGGGGAAGGCGTGCTCAACGGTTTTTTGGGGTTGGGCAACAACGTCATCATGGTGTGGGGCGGACAGACCAGCATGCAGGCTGGTGGAGAACGCTCCGGCAAGCGCATCAAGTTCCTGGACGGAGACACGCAGGCCATACGGGAGTCGGTTCCCTTCCTCACAGCCGTCAGCTCCGAGAGCGATGAAGGCTTCAGCTTCAAGTATGGGCCAAAGGTCGTCAACATCTCGAGCAAGGCAATTGAGTATCCCTATGGCAGCATGCGCAAGCTGAACATCGCGGAGGGCCGCTACTTCGAGCCTGCCGACTTCACCGAGCATCGTCAGGTCGTCATCTTCGGTCCTCATGCAGCGCAGAAGCTATTCAATGGCTATCCGCCAGTTGGCGAGTCGGTGCAGATCGAAGGCCATGTCTTCCAAGTGATCGGCGTCTTGCAGACCAAGATTCAAGACTCCTCGAACAATGGGCCCGACAACGAGAATGCCTTCGTTCCGTTCGATTCCATGCGATTGCTTCGCGACGAGCGGGACCCCAGCAGCATCGTCTTCCAGCCTAGTTCACCCGAGCTGCATATCAAGGCGCTGCAGGCTGTGCGTGCGGTGCTTGCCAGCCGTCATCACTTCGATCCCAAGGACGACAAGGCCGTTCCCAGCTGGGATACGGTCGCCGACTCGCAGGAGATCATGCAGTTCAGCACGGCGCTGGAGCTGCTGCTCGGCATCATCGGCGCGATGACACTGGGTGTCGGCGGCGTTGGTGTGATGAACATCATGCTTGTCTCAGTGACCGAGAGGACGCGGGAGATCGGGCTGCTGAAGGCGCTGGGAGCGAGGCGACGGGATATCCTGTCCCAGTTTCTGCTCGAGAGCCTGACCCTTACGTTCATCGCCGGAGCCGTTGGGATGGTGGTTGCCGTCATCGTCGGCTACCTGATCCCACCAATGCCACTTTATTCGGACATCTATAAGACGGCTAACCATGAGGGCGACATCATCCTGCGTGCCTCGCCCACCATCATGCTGATCTCGTTTGGAATCCTCGCTGTGGTCGGTATCGTCTCGGGACTACTGCCCGCCATGCGTGCCTCCCGCATGGACCCTGTCGTTGCGCTGCGTCATGAGTGATCTGTTGATCTGTGACTTCCGGGGTACCCCCCGGGGGGGTACTTGGGCACAAGTCTCATGATTGCAATCAGATAGGCAACTACGATGCTTGTAAAGTCGTGCATATAAAGGGTTTACGGGTAAATTCGTCTTTCTAATAGGGTTATGGGTTTAATGAGGAAAGCCCCGCTTTATCCGGGGCTTTTTTTTGATTCTGTATCTATTGTAACGGATGGAGTGAAACTAATAGGCACGTGGATCTTGTTTGTTTATATGAGTTTAGATCGTTTTGGGGCTTGACAGGCATTCATTAGGATCTTGTGGATTCCCGCAGAGTATCTGTAACGCTATTCAGGACCTCACTTAGCTGGTAAGTGCATTATTATGAAACACTTCCATGGATTATGATCTAACATTCTGCGGTGACTTTATTCCAAAGAATCCTGCGTTACTTTCGCCAGTTCCACTGTGAGTGCTGCGGTAAAGAGCTTGACGATACTCAAGAGTTCTACTGCTCGGATAGATGCTACCAAGAAGAGCGAAACCGCCAAGGATTCTCGTTCTGACGTTTCACGCCAGTCCCACCTTCAACCCATTCCCCACCCCGGTTAGCCTCAACCTTCGAACGTATCGTGCTTCCCGCAAGAGGGCACAACTGGTTGGGAAGGTTTTATGTTCCTACCCCAACTACTGGAGACGGTGTGATGATCCGTCAGGCAGCTCTAGCTTGCCTGGCGATAGCGAATCTCACAGTCATCAAGGAAGTATTCCGCCGAACACTTCTCCGATCCGCAGATCATCGCCTCCAATCCCGCGCACTGCTGCCGGGTTATGAGCCCCAGCGATCCACAGGAAGGGCAGGCCAGGACGGCCCAGTAAGGATTGTCGGGTTTGCCCAGCTCTCCAGCTTGCTCCAGCATGAACAACGTGCCCGGCTGCATCTGCTCCGGGATCCAGACTTCCAGATAGTTCAGCTCCGCTATCATGATTGCCTCTTCGTTCTCACAGTTGTCTTCGTTCATGACCCACGTTCTGCTCGTGCAAAACTCATTCTGCCGGCTGCGGAAGAGCTCCTCGGGCTCTCGTATTTTGCACCGCTTATGGTGCAAAGCATATCGGATTTTTCTTCTCTGTCAATCAGTCATTTTTTGAAGAGACGCTGGTTTGATTCCTTGCCTTTGGTATCCCGGCAAGAGCCGAGGTTCTCAGTTGATCTGCAAGCTTTCTCTTCTTCCTAGGGTCACGGAGCAGAGGCGCTGCGCTCCACTAAAGAACCCTTGGCTTTCGCGGGGGCGTACAGGGCGCGGTATATCTGCTGGTTCCGGATGATTGCCTGAACATATTCGCGAGTCTCGGTATACGGGATCGACTCGACGTATTCGGCGATGTCCTTGTAGTCGCCATTGGACATCCAACGCCGGACAGGGGTGTCACCGGCGTTGTAGGCGGCCAGAGCGTACTCCTGCTGACCGCCGAATCGATCGAGCACGTTCTTGAGGTTGAGCGTGCCGAGCTTCAGATTGACGGACGGATTCAGTAGCTGAGTGGTGTTGAAGCCTTTCATCTTCTGTTTCTTCGCCAGAGACTTCCCTACCGATGGCAGGAGTTGCATCAGGCCGTAGGCGTTCGCCCGGCTCACTGCGCCAGCGTTGAACTCGGATTCCTGCCGGATGAGCGACGCGACCAGGTAGGGATCGAGGTTGTTCGCCTCGGAGTTCGCCACCAGATCGGGCCAGTAGGGCTGGGGGAACAGCAGGCGCCAGTAGACATCCGGGACCTGATCCATGGGCAGCGCAAAGAAGGAGATGCCGCTGCGCTTCATGGATTGAAGGGCGCGGGTGTTCTCCCCATAGGAGTTATAGATCTGGGCCTGGCCGAGGGCTCCCCATTGGTCTGCGGTTGGGCTGGCTTGAATCTCCGGCCCGATGTACTCGTTCAATGCCGCGTTGGCGAGCAGTTTTGCCTTGATCAGGTGCGGCTCGTTCTCTGGCAGCTCGCCGGTCAACTCCGGGACGACTGGCTTGCGGACAGAGCTGAGGACTGGCGACGGAGCTGCCGGCGCCGTGACCTGAGCGTTCAACACGCTCAGCCGCTTCCTCGCGAGCTCGGCGTAGTAGTAGTTGACGTAGGTATCGGCAAGAGCGCGATAGTAGTGCGCCGCCTGCGCGAAGTTATGCTCTTCGTCCTCGAAGATGCGCCCGCGCCAGTAGAGCGAGCTGGGCACCTCGATGCCTGCCGAGTAGCCCTGAATCTGCTCGTCCATCAAGCGGGCAGCTTCGGCGTAGTTACGGAGCCGATAGTTCAACCATGCCGTACGCCAGTGCGCCGAAGCCGCGTAGGTGCTGCGTGGAAACATCTGCACAAGCAAGGAGTAGTGGTAGGTGGCCTGCTTGGCATCATTTTGGAGCAGATACATGTTGCCGCCGGAGTAGAGCGCCTCCTCCAGCCAGCGGCTCGACGGAAAGCGCTTCACCATCTGGGCGATGAGCTGCGTGTGGGTCTCGGGATCGTTCTCGTTTCGCGATATCTCGGCCAGCATGTACAGCTTCAGCGCCGCCGTGTCGTCGCTCGTCTCGGGAAGCCGCTCGACATCCTTGCGGCTGATGCGCTTTAGCTTCATGTCGCAGACGGCGGCGTAGATCAGCAATGCATCGCGATCGGCGGGACTGAGGCCGCCGTCATGCTCGATCGAATGGTACTCGTCGCCCGCCTCGGCGTAGCGCTTGGCGTTGAAGAGCTGGTCGGCATGTACCTTGCGCTCTGCAGCGGTGAGCGGCACTCCCATCGCCTGCAGCTGTCCGCGCGCTTGTCCTGCCTCGAAGCTGAGGGGAAGCTTGGCGTACAGGCTGCGGAAGATGGGGGCTGCGTGGCCGGTATCGCCCGCCATCTGATAGGCACGGCCCAGGGCGTAGCGAAAGTCTCCGTGCGATGCCTGTGCCGTGTCGGACAGGGGCTGGAGAATCTTTAGGGCACCCTGCGGATTATTTTGCTGGATGTAGGCGTTCGCCAGTAGAACCGGCGCGTTTGCGATAAAGATGCTGTCGGAATGCCGCTCCGCGAAGCGATCGAGCAGAGCGTATGCATCCGTACCGCGGCCTGCCTGCAGGGCGGCCTGGGCGCCGAGGTAGTCGGCGTAGTCGTCCAGAGCTTCGCCGCTGGCAGCTGCCTGGCGATACATGCCGACAGCGTCTGCGTAACGGCGATCGAGCATGTAGGCGTGGCCGAGAGCAAGGTAGGCCGTCGCTGCGCCTTCGCCGGGGTGCTGACGCGCGTAGCTCTCGACACCGCTGTAGGCAGCCGCAGAACGCGTCGTTGCCAGTTGCTGCGCCATGGGGCGTAGCTGCTCCGAAGCCCTGAAGGCACTGGTGAGTTTGATGCTCCTGGCCGTGGGCTTTGGCGCAGCGGCGCGTCTCCTGCGGGAGGCTGTGCCTTTGCCCTTTGCGGTTTTACCGGAGGCAGGGGACTTCGTCTTGCTTCTGGTTTTGCTTCCCGAGGCCTTACCTGTCGTCTGGCTGGAGGGCTTGCTGGTTGACTTCGCCTTTGTGGAGGGCTTTTTCGCGGTCGAAGCGGGCGCAGGCTTCTTCGCCTGGGCTGCCACATCGCCCGGTGCCGTTAAAGCCAGTAGAGAACCAATCGCTACCGCAATCCCAACCTTCGTCCAACTCCTCAACATTGCCTCACTTGTAAAAACCTTATACCCTTTACTCTAAGCTGGGTTCTCCGCAGTTGTACCGCTGCTGCCCTGGTGGAATCAGGTGAGGTACGTTTCTGCGGCAGCGATGGAGGACGGTGCTTTGCTCTTCGCCCCAGCGACGGTTACACTGTGAATGGACTTGAGACTGCCAGAATAGTTGGCGGAGAGATTCAGGCCGCGTTTTAGCACCTTTTTGCACATGCCCGCCATCCAATCACCAGGAACGGAAGAGATCCACCCCGACGTCGCGCTGGTAGCACGCGCGAAAGAAGGGGATACGGCTGCATTTGAGCAGCTTGTCCGGCAGTACGAGCGCCAGATCTTCCGGGTTGCGCAGCATATTACCCAAAACCGTGAAGACGCTGAAGACATTACGCAGGACGCTTTCCTCAAAGCCTACGAGAAGCTCGATCAGTTTCAGGGGAACTCCAAGTTCTCGACCTGGCTGGTCCGCATCGCCGTCAATGAGAGCCTTATGCGGCTGCGCAAGCGCAAGACAAGCAAGACCGTCTCCATGGACGAGGACGTCCAGACTGAAGAAGGATCCATTCCCCGGGACTTCGCTGAGTGGCGACCCAATCCGGAACAGCTCTACGGACAGGCTGAGCTTGGGGAGATCCTGCGCAAGACGATTCAGGGACTCCCCCCGGGGTTCCGCACCGTCTTCACCCTTCGGGACATCGAGAATCTCTCTACGGAAGAGACTGCGGAGGCACTCGGCTTGAGCGTTCCAGCAGTGAAATCGAGATTATTGCGGGCACGGCTCCAGTTGCGCGAGCGACTGAGTCGATACTTCCGGCAGCAGAAGGAGGGCCAGACGGCATGACCTGCACTGACTTTCTCAGCCAACTCACCGATTACTTCGATGGCCAGATCAGCCCCGAACTTCTGGAAGAGGTTCGCGCACACACTGCCTCGTGCAGCCATTGCGAGGTTGTGCTCGACACGACGCGCAAGACGATCTCGGTCTACCGCGACCACGAGGTCTATGAGATATCTACGGAGTTCCGCGATCGGCTCCATGCCGCGATCATGAAGAAGTGCGCCGAAAAGGGTAAGCTGGGCTGTCCCTAAGGTGCTGCCATGCCCCTTCGGGGGCAGCTGACTTAGATGCGACCTGCTGACCGTAGCGCCGCGATCTCAACATCCGTGAAGACCCTCGATCGGATGAGAAAACGGACCCCTTCGGGGCCCTCCAACGAAAACATCCCTCCACGGCCTGGAACGACGTCCAGGATGAGCTGCGTGTGCTTCCAGTACTCGAACTGGCTCCTGCTCATGTAGAACGGGGTGTCGCCGAGTGTGGCGAGCAGAACGTCTCCGTCGCCCACCAAGAACTCGCCGCGCGGATAGCACATGGGGGAGCTGCCGTCGCAGCATCCGCCTGACTGGTGGAACATCAGCTCCCCATATTTTTTCGACAGGCTGGCAATCAACGCCTCCGCTGCGGGCGTTGTGATTACCTGGTCCGGCACATCCGGCATCAATGCCCTCTCTAGAAGAAGCCCATCGCATTCGGGCTGTAGCTAATCAGCTGATTCTTCGTCTGCTGATAGTGGTCGAGGATCATCTTGTGGTTTTCGCGGCCGATGCCGGACTGCTTGTATCCGCCGAAGGCCGCGTGTGCGGGATAGAGGTGGTAGCAGTTGGTCCAGACGCGGCCAGCCTGAATCTCGCGGCCGAAGTGATAGGCGCGATTCATGTCGCGTGTCCAGACACCGGCTCCGAGGCCGTAGAGCGTGTCGTTGGCCAGGGCGAGTGCTTCGTCCTCATCGTGGAAGGTCGTGACCGAGACGACGGGGCCGAAGATCTCCTCCTGGAAGATGCGCATCTTATTGTGGCCCTTAAAGACGGTGGGTTCGATGTAGAAGCCTTCCGCAAGGTCGCCTGTTTGTGCAGCGCGGTTGCCTCCGACCAATACCTCGGCGCCCTCCTGCTTGCCGATGTCGAAGTAGGAGAGGATCTTCTCCATCTGCTCGCTGGAGGCCTGCGCACCGATCATCGTTGTCTTATCCAGCGGATTTCCCTGCTTGATGGCCTTCACGCGCTTCAGGGCACGCTCCATAAACTGCTCGTAGAGCGTGTCCTGAATCAGTGCGCGTGAGGGACAGGTGCAAACCTCGCCCTGATTAAGGGCAAACATGGTGAAGCCTTCGAGCGCCTTGTCGAAGAAGGCGTCGTCTGCGCTGGCTACGTCCTGGAAGAAGATGTTGGGGGACTTGCCGCCCAGCTCCAGCGTTATCGGGATGATGTTCTGCGAGGCGTACTGCATGATCAGGCGGCCGGTGGTCGTCTCTCCGGTGAACGCGATCTTGTTGATGCGCGGGCTGGAGGCGAGGGGCTTCCCTGCTTCGAGGCCGAAGCCGTTGACGATGTTTAGAACTCCGGGAGGCAGGATGTCCTGGATCAGCTCCATCAGGACGAGGATGGACATCGGCGTCTGCTCTGCGGGTTTGAGGACGACGGTGTTGCCCGCGGCCAGCGCCGGTGCAAGCTTCCATGTCGCCATCAGAATGGGAAAGTTCCACGGGATGATAAGGCCCACTACACCGAGCGGCTCATGGTAGTGATAGGCCACCGTGGTTGCGTCGATCTCGCAGATGGAGCCTTCCTGCGCGCGGATGACTCCGGCGAAGTAGCGGAAGTGGTCGGCGGCCAGAGGAAGGTCGGCGGCCATCGTCTCGCGGATGGGCTTGCCGTTGTCCCAGGTCTCCACCGTCGCCAGCATCTCGAGGTTTTCTTCGATGCGTTGCGCAATCTTCTCCAGCATCTTTCCGCGTTCGGTGGTGGAGGTCCTCCCCCATGCAGCCTTCGCTGCGTGGGCTGCATCGAGGGCGCGGTCTACATCGGCTGCGTTGGAGCGGGGAATCTCGCACAGTGTCTGACCGGTAATGGGGGTTACATTCTCGAAGTAGGCGCCGGATGCCGGAG
>Ga0193717_1000532_pt1 | contig 25433 bp, 21 predicted proteins | sample U2c2metaG_FD_145900 | JGI IMG/M metagenome (GOLD analysis project Ga0193717, IMG submission 145900) | Soil microbial communities from a riparian zone of the East river system, Colorado, United States - U2c2 | ecosystem: Environmental > Terrestrial > Soil > Riparian zone | place: USA: East River...
CCGCTGTCTCTTTGATCAATACGGGCGCCTTGGAACTGCGTGCATCAGAATACTTCACCTGATCGATCAACGGTTGCCGGATCGACGCTTGGCGGGGCAGATGGAGCGACGGATGCCCCTCGCGCGATATTTTTTCTATGCTAGGGCGGACGTTGGGGTTCAGTTCTTTCGTCTCGCGCCGACGAACACAAGCAGTGTTACCGATCAATTAGCAGTCTAGAGCGGATCGATTGCAAAACCGAAAAGCCGGGGCCGGCCGATTGGCTCCTGCGACAATACCTCTACCGTCGCCGTACGGCCCGCCACAAGGGTACCGTCAGTGGGTATGCTCTCGAGCGAGATACGCACCGGAACGCGCTGGGCCAAACGCACCCAGCTAAACGTCGGGTTCACATTGGCAAGCAGGGATGCACCCGCACCGCGATCACGGTCTTCAATGCCGGCGGCAATGCTTTCCACGTGCCCCGCGAGTTGAGCGGCGTTCCCCATGAGTCGGATGTTGACCCGATCCCCGACATGGATGCGGGGTAATTTGGTTTCCTCAAAGTAGCCATCCACATGCAAGGTGTCCGTATCCACCAAAGCCATGACGCCTTTGCCGGCCGACACATAGGTGCCGGGACGAAGGTCCATATTGGAGATTGTACCGTTTACCGAAGCATGGACCTCGCTGCGAGCGAGATTGAGCTGTGCCACCGCCCGATCGGCAGCGGCTTGGTCGTAGGCGGCCTTTGCCTGCAACTGGGCGGCCAGCACCTGTTCTTGTTTTTGCTGTGAGACGGCGTCCGTCGTGAGCCCGCGATATCGCTTCAGGTCGCTTGTTGCCTGCTCGAGCGAGGCCTTGCGGCCGTCGACAACAGCGTTTGTCTGCTGTAAAGCCAACGCAAAGCGCGCCTGATCGATCCGAAAAATGACATCGCCGCGGCGCACCTGCTGATTGTCGCGGACCAGAATTTCCGTCACGAAGCCGGACACATCCGGCGCAATCGTGACGACATCGGCGCGGACACGGCCGTCACGGGTCCATGGCGCGTCCATGTAGTAGAACCAAAGATAGCTTCCGACGACGAGAGCAGCCACAACGGCAATGCCCGTCAAGGTCAAGCGATGCAGCAATCTGATGGTACTTTTCATGGCAGAAACTCCGAGGACATGTAGACAGCGCCGCCCGTCAGGCAGACGAACACGGCGAGGTCGAACAGCGCCCGATGCCATACGAGGTTGTAAAGGCCGGTTCGTTGGAAAACCGGACGCAACATCGCGCAGATGGCATAGCTGACAAGAAGCCATAGCAGCAGCGAAGGAACGAGGATTCCGAAGACGTCGATTTCATATCTCATGCAGCGACGCTCCTCGGGATTGATGGATCCGGAGTCTTGGGTTGATAGGCCAGCGCATCGGGAAACAAGCCGCGTCGGATGCCTACTAGGCCGATCAGCGCATCTTGGCTCATGTCATCGCCGACCTCGGTCAGCGCCAGATCGATGTGCGTAAGCAGTTCAGGTGGCATCGGTCCGCCGGCGTGGCTGTGGAACGCAACGGCAAGCTGGTCCAGCAAATCGTCCATCGCGCGCAGCGTCCGCGGAGCCAGCCCATGGCGGGCGCGGCGCAGGTCGACGATGTTGAGGCCGACGCGCAGTTCGCCGAGGTTATCGACATCGAGAAGTTCGTTTTCGGGAATGGCGGCGAGACGTGGAACTAGTAGTCCAAGGCGATGCAGCATAACACCAACAAATGCGGCCCTGTCGCCTCGGCCGCGGCGCTCAGCGGCCGAGGCCAGCGTCACCCAGTTCTGTCTTATCAGACGCCTTGCGCTCCATTCAGCGCCGACCGATCGCGTCAGTCTCGTCATGACGGCAGCCGTCGCCAGACCGATCACAAGCGACACACCAGTGTTGGCAAACCCGGCAAAATCCGCGCTGTAAGTCGACTGCAACGCCAGCAGCGTCGCGGTCATGATCGCCAGCGCCAAACCGGCCAAAGCCTTCGCCGGGCGCGCGAGAAGGACGCCGAACACCAGGAAAGACGGCGCGAGCGCCACGATGAGCATCTCGACGTTCGAGACCATTGGCAGCACGGCGAACAGGTAGACCGCAACGACCGGCAGCGAGACGATCGACCACCAAGCGAAGCCGCTTATCCCGGGCGCAGGGTCGTCCTGGGCCGCAAAGAGACAACAGGCTGCGGCAGCCATCATCGGTGCTGTTGCGCCGTCGGGCCAGCCGGTTTCGATCCAAAAGCCGCAACAGACCAAGATTGCAATTGTGGCGCCTAATCCGGACCACAGCGCAATGCCGTGATCGCGGTGCCTGACCCGTGCGGCACCGGTCTCTGGACGGAACGTCAATTCAACGTGTGAAACGTCGTCATCGGCCGAGATGGCGCGACGGAGAGTTCGGCAATCGTGCAAGAGATCAACCAGTTCGCGCAGCCGTATCATCAAGCTGGCGATCATGATCTGGTCCCACGACGCGCCGGCATCAAGCTTCGGTTGGAGCGTAGCGATCGCGGCATGTAGCTTGTCGGCCGGTTGATGGCCATGTCCCTCAATCGCGACCCAGTTCGCCACATCGTCGAGAAGGTCGGTAAGGGCTGGTTGCAATCTGTCCCCAAGCGCCGCGATGCGATCGCCAATCGAGGCGAGCAGGGGCAGCAGCATAAGCATGTGCAAATGGAGGGCGCGCAGACCGCGTGAGGCATTGAAGTCGACCGACCCGTCGTATGCCAAATGGCTTGATAAGGTGTCGATTTCAACAGCGTCGGCTGCCAAGTGTAGCCGCTTTTCCCGCGACGTCCGCTCGGTGCCGCGTCTAGCGAGCACGCTTTGACTGAGTATTCGTGCGTCGCTTAGCCAGTTGTCGACGCGCGCGGCAACGGCGGCGGCTACGCTCCGGGGCAACACGATGGTTGATATCAGACTGGCGCAGATAATGCCGAGTGCGATCTCCTCGACTCTCGCCACGGCCGTGTCGAAGATGCTCGCTGGTTCAGAGACCTCCGGAAAGCCGATAAAGGCCACCGTATATCCAGCTAGCATAAAGACATAGCCACGCGGCGTGCCATCGAGCAGCGAAAGATAAAGGCAAACGCCTACCCAGAGCGCGATGACCAAGCATAGCAATTCCGGTGCAGCGACGAAATTGGGCACGATTGCTACGGTGGCCGACGCACCGATTACTGTCCCCAACAGTCGGTAGAACGCCTTAGAATTGGTCGCGCCGGCCAGCGGCTGCGAAGTGACGTAAACCGTTGCCATAGCCCAATAGGGGCGAGGCAAATCCATCCCAAGTGCAATGACCAGCGCCAGCATTGCCGCTGCGAAGGTCTTGAGAGAAAAGACGATATCCGCGCGACGGGCCAGGAAAGGCTGACCCGTGGTCACAACTGCTTCTCCAAAGCGGCTTCACGTAGGTGACTGGCCCGCTGCTCGATTCTCTGGAGAACCTCGAATGTCACCGCAAGATCCTCGCCCGAAATGTCCTTCAACAGATAGGCCCGGACGCGACGCAGTATCCGGTTGAGCTCGTCGGCCCTTGTCTCGCCCAACGCCGTGAGATGCAGGGTCTTGGCCCGCCGATCGGTCGGATCCTCGCGGCGCTCAACCAGCCCCTCGGCTTGCAGCAGGTCAATAAGCCTGACCAGGGAAGGCCCTTCTATGCCGACTTCTTCCGCCAGAGCGCATTGCCGCAGGCTTTTTCCTCTGCGCAACAGGACAACCAGAGGGATTGCCGTCGCTTCAGACAGGCCGTGCGCAGCCAGCGCCTGATCCGCCTCCTGACGCCAGAGGCGTCCAATCCGTGTGATCAGAAGGCCGATTTCGCCGTGGATGGTTGCCTGGGATGGAGCCATGCAAGATTATATAGCATCCTAATTAATAGGTTACAACTATATAGGATAGAACCTATCTAATAATGTGAAAACGGCGATGGGAGATTGCGTGATGAAAACTTGGGGCTGGCCCAAAACTATCCCGCCGGTCACGCAGGGCGTCATGGCAAATCGAAGCGGTCGATCGGGCGGACGCCATACGCGGATGCTTGAGCTGATTCCGACCTTCATCGTCGTGGCGGTAGACGCCACGGGAATGGGAATTATCCTGCCGCTGTTGCCGTTCTATTCGCAAAGGCTCGGCGCTACCCCATTTATCGTCGGCTCTCTAATTTCCGTCTACGCACTCTGCCAACTGGTTGCCGGTCCCTTGGTCGGCACGTTGTCGGACAGATACGGACGCAGAAGCGTGCTGATCATCAGCCAGATCGGAACGCTGGTTGGATTTCTGCTACTTGCGTCTGCGAACAGCCTGACAATTGTCTTCCTGGCACGGATCATCGATGGGCTCACGTCAGGCAATATCTCGGTTGCCCACGCCTATGCAGCCGAGCACAGCGCGCCGTCGACGCGCAGGCAAGCGCTCGGCACCACAAGTGGCGCGATCGGAACCGGTTTGCTGGTGGGTCCGGTTCTATCGGGACTTCTGGTCCAATTCGGAGACACGGCCCCAATATGGGCGGCTGCACTGTTGTCGCTGATCAGCATCATTGCCACGATCGGTCTGCTTCCGCCGGACGACTCCTGGTCGGGCGTTCTCGACATACATTCCGCGCCGGATTTGTCAGCGATCCCGTCCGCGCGGGTCCTGCTCGGCCTGCTGATCCTGTTTTTCTTGGTCAACTCGATGTTTTTGTCCGAGGTTGCGCTGTTCCTTTCCGCTCGCTTCAGCTGGCAGGGGCATCCGTTCGGTGCCAAGGAGCTTGGCGGAGTGTTCGCTTACGCCGGCCTTATCAATATTATTGTTCAGGGCCTGTTGATCGCACGAGCCAGTCGTTTCGTACCCGACGGGGCTATCGTTGTGATCGCCTTTGCGTGCATGGCGGCGGGATTTTTGGGACTCGCCATCGTGGACAGGCTCAGTCTTCTCGCTCTTTCTCTGACGCTGATCATTCTCGGGACGCCGCTGATTCGAACGACGCTTACCGCGGAATTGTCGCGAAGCGTTCCGCTCAATCGTCAGGGTATGATCATGGGCCTCAATCAGTCACTTATGTCGACCGCTAACATCATAGCCCCCTTTCTGAGCGGTGCACTTATCGATCGCGGATTGTACGATACATGGGCGTTTGCGATGGCTGCCGTCGCTGTGTGCGGCGCTATCACAGCCGTCGGACTACGCCGCCGCCCAATGCGAAAATCGCTGTACCGGGCCGAGGCGTGAATTGGCTCAATGCGTTCTTGTGGATTGTCGCGCGGTGGCGGAGAGCGCGATTATAAGGTGCATTTGGAGGCACCGTTTCGGCTGGACGGTAGGGACGCAATCGCCGTCAGCTTCCCGACCGCGTGCATATCGGTCAGGACGGACTGCAACGGAATAACCTTGGCCTTAGCACTCAGGCCGAACTCGATTGGACCGACCTGAATTAAAAAGTGATTGAAAACAGGATGTTAGACAGGCGATTTTCTTTAGCACCCTTGATGGATCGGACCACGACTTCTCGAAAAGCGAAGTACAATCAGCGCTTAGGCGTGGTCGTTACCCGCCATGCAGTACCAAATGCAGTACCGATCTTGGTTTTGAGGCGTGCGCAGGCGATTGATGTCGCAATTTGGTGTGCATTGGGTCACTCGCGCCTAGCGCAGCGCACTACGCACAATCAGACGGCTTGGATCTAATTTACGAGGGAATAACTACCCGACCGCTGGGGCTCGTCGCAACAAGCGTTTCACACAACGTCGCAACCGTCGCATATTTCTGCTCCATATCGAACAAGTTGGCCTGGTGGGGGCCAATCGCGCGGTCTCCGACGCAATCAGAAACGACGAGCGGGCGAAACCCCAGTGACATGGCGTCAACCACGCTGGCTCGCACGCAGCCGCTGGTAACCGCGCCCGCCACAACGAGTGTCTGGACGCCGCGTTGGGTCAGCCAGGCCGAGAGACCGGTGCCGAAGAAGGCGGACGGCACCTGTTTGCGCACCACCAGTTCGCCCCGCCCGGGTGCGAGTTCGGAGACGATCGCACTGGTCGGAGAATTCTCCTTGAGAGCCAACATGCCCGGGACTTTGAGCGAAAAGACATTCAGGTCGGAGCCGTCGTCGGCGAAGACGATGCGGCTATGCGCGATCGCCCACCGCTGCTGACGCGCATGCGCTAGCAGTTCCTTCGTGGTCACGATCGCTGCGGCAATATTGCCGCCGCCGAAAATGGCGGGATCGGCAAATCCATTGACGAAATCGACGATCAGAAGGCCGTAAGGTGGGCGCAATTCCAGCGATGCGCCGAAGCCCTGTCGCTGATAGGTCTCGATCTCCTTATGCACGGCGTGCAATCGGCTTCGGGCCGTAGCCGTCGAGCACCTTGCCGCGCCGAACCATTTCAACGCCATCGAGCGAGACCGTGCAATTGCGCATAGGAATGTCGATGTGACAGGCCGTGGTCCGGCTGCCGCCGGCCTCGTTATTGGGCCCGAAAGAGAACAGGAAATTGCCCTCGAATGCACGCGGGTCCATGCCGATGGTGGCCTCGCGATCATACATCGCCATGGTCGACCAGTGGGCACGCGGCTGCAAGCCCCAGCCGATATGGGACATTGCGTAGGCGTCCGGGTCGTTGTAGGTGGCCATATATTCCGAAAGGATCTCTGCATCGAATCCACCTTCGATGCCGGTGCAGAATCCCTTCTCGATCGTGAAATGCACGCGGTCCCGCACATAAGATTTCATCGGCAGCAGGATGTCGCCGCGCTCGAGCACGATCTTGCCCTCTGCTTCGCCCTCATTGGCCCATGTCAACGCAAAGCCGCCCGGCCAGTGGTCCCAGCGGCCGGGTTCGTCGACAAATCCGTATTCGCTGATCGCCGGAAATTGTCCGAGCGAGAAGCGCACGTCGGTACCGGCGTCCGATGTGACATGCATCTCTTTCGCTTTTCCGATCTTTTCGGCGGCGGCCATCACGCGCTTCTTGTCGGCCATGGTGGGAACCATGCGCGCCAGAACTTCCGGCGGTTCGACCGCCAGCAAGATTTTGGTGCCCGACGATAAAATCTCATGTTGTTCGGGCGAGAACAACAGCGTCATCAGATCGAGCACGAGATTGCTGGCCTTGAGCGCTGCGATGGCGGCATGGTTTCCGGTGAGCGGCGTGGTGCCGAGGTAGGCGAGCGCGTCGCGGCTGATCGCCTTTTCGCCATTGATCGGCGGCAGATCGAGGCGATTGACGATGGCGCCCATGTCGGTTGCCGCCAGAATCGCACACGACAGGGTTTGTGGATGCGTTGACGCGCCGGTCAGCACGGTGACGAACTGGCCACGCTCCAGCTTCGACAGTGTGAGAACCTGTTTCCAAGCCTGAATGAGATCATAATCGCTGACAGCCATTGTTACCTCCTGTGAGAAAGTGGATCAATCAACTTGCGTGCCGAGAAACGCCTCGAATGCGCGATAGAAACCAGACTCATTGTCCCAAGGGATCATGTGGCCGGCATCAGGTACACGCGTGACCTCGATACCGGGGCGCAGCGCGTTGATTTCGACAACATCGGCATCCGTGACGACGTCGCCGCGCGTAGCCAGGATAAGGCGCGTCGGGACCGCCACATGCGGCAGGTCGGCGTGAATATCGTCGGCGTGAAAACCGGCAAAGCTTTCCAGCACCGCTCGTTCATCGCAGGTGTGCAGCCATTCCGCGCGCAAGCGCAATTGCTCGTCTGTCCATGTCGGGCAGAAGTTTCGCATGGCATCGATGCCGGTGCCGTTGCGTGCGGCCGCCATCGAGTCCACGTACCAGGCGAGATTCGCGGGGTAGGGCCGTCGGCCGGGGCCCGACACCGGCGGGTCGATCAGCACGATGCGCGTCAGGCCGGAAGGTCGATTGCGCGCCGCACGAATGGCGATGCGCGCTCCCATGGAGTGCCCGACGATGGAGTAGCGCGAGAGGCCGAGTGCTTTTGCAAACGCGGTGGCATCCTCGGCCTGCGCATCCAGGCTGTAATCGAGGGCGGTCGACGCCTCTGACAGGCCACGTCCACGGATATCGAGAATATACACGTCGAGTGCGCGGCCGAGTTGCACGCCGACAAAGCCCCATGTGATCGCCGGGCTCGTGATCCCCGGAAGGAGGATGATCGGATCGCGGTCCGCGCGGGTGCCGCCGTAACGCAAATAATGCTGACGAATGCCATTGGCATGGACGTTGGCGCCATACAGAAAGTTGTTCATTGCGGTCTCCATACGCGTGGAAACTGGGATGGGGTCAGTAAGCGCCAGACAATAGTGCGCCCGCGCCCGGCACAACCGGATCGAGTTTCAACGCTTTCAGCATGGCGTAGGTGGTTGCGATGGCGGCGGTAATGACGGGCTTGCCGGTCATCGCCTCGACCTTCGAAACGGCCTCCAGCGAAGGCATCTGCACGCAGGCGGACAATACGATGGCGTCTACGTCTCGCGTATTCATCCCGGTGACGATGGCCGGAAGCCGCGATGGATCATGCCGGCCGACTTCGAGATTGTCGGGAATTTCCAGCGCACGCCACTCCGTCACGTCATATCCTTCGTTACAGATGTAATCGACGACCATCTCCGTCAACGGCTTCATGTAAGGCGCAACAATGCAGATCCGCTTCGCGCCGATCACCTTGAGCGCATCGACCAGCGCGCCGGCGCTGGTTACGACCGGTGCGTCGGCGCCATTGTCCTTGCTGCGCTCCCGCAGGCGAGTCTCGGAAGCGCGATGGTAGCCGTGCCCCATCGACATGATGGCAACCAAGCAAGCGTAGCCGAGGACATCGACGCGCGCATCGCTGAGCTCCAGCGCGCAGCGGTCGGACTCGGCGTCCATCGCCGCCAATTCATCCTTCTTCACCGTTTTCATGCGCATGCGGCTTGAATGGAAGGTGAAGCGATCAGGCCGGATCAACTGACGTGCGGCCAGCATCGCCGGAATTTCGGTTTCCATCGTGGTGTTGGAGCTGGGGACGATCTGTCCGATACGATATAATTTTTGCATCGTCTCTCTCAGGCTATCAATGGTTGATCTTCAGCAGGCGCGCGGCGTTGCCGGAACAAACCAGTTGCCGAACTGTGTCGGAAAGCGGCGCGGTTTCGATGAAGTCTGCTGCGATTGTGCTGGATTCGTAGGGATAATCGACCGAGAACATGACGGCCTGTTCACCCATTTCGGCAAGCGAGCAGGCGAGTGCCGCGTGTGAGCACACTCCGGATGTCGTGATCAGGATATTGCGACCGAAATATTCGGAAGGCCGCAGCTTCAACGTCACGCCCTGTGAATAAACGGCGAAGCGGCTGTCGAACCGCCACAGCAGCATCGGCAATCCTTCGCCCATATGACCGAGAATAATCTTGAGCCTGGGAAAACGGTCGAACACGCCGCTGAACAACAGACGCAGGGCATGTGATGCCGTCTCCACGCCCCAGCCCCAGACCGCACCGGTCAATTCGGGACGATCGGCATAGGCGAGCGGAACCTGAAAATGATCGATCGGGTGCAGATAAAACGGGACGTCGAGGTCCTGCATCACTTCCCAAAAGGCGTCATAGGCGGGAAGATCATAATACGTGCCGTGGGTATGGCCGTTCACCAGCGCGCCCTTGAAGCCGAGCGTTTTGACCGTCCGTTCAAGTTCGCGCGCTGCCACCTTCGGATCGAACATAGCCAACGAAGCCAATCCCGCAAGCCGCTTGGGATTGCGCGCAATCTGGCCTGCGAGATAGTCATTGGCCTTAATGGCGCGGCTTGCGGCGTGCGCTGCATCGGTTTCGCCTTGCACGCTCGGGCCGGTTGGCGAGAGCACGGATATATCGATGCCGGCGCGGTCCATATCCGCAATGCGGAGCACGTGAAAATCGTCCAGCTTCGCGGACAATTCTGCCTGCGCGGCGGTGGCCATCAATTGGGTGAACGCTTTCGAATAGTTCTGGAAGCCCGGCGCCATGAAATGCTCTTCAAGCGCTATCTTTCGGATTCGGTTGGGCAATGATTATTCTCCATGTGCGTGGTGATCAGATGTCGGCTGGCCTCGCACAGAACCGCGACCGTTTCATCCACCTGCCGTGAAGCGAGTTGGCTTCACACGACGTTGCGTGGCGCATGGCGGCTTGTGCTATTTCTTGACGAGAACGCAGGTGCTCTCGGCGAGTGGCCGGAAAGCGATATCGGCGGGCACGGTGGCAAGTACTTTGTAGTAGTCCCAGGGCGCCTTCGATTCAGACGGCTTTTTCACCTGTACCAGATACATGTCATGTACCATGCGTCCGTCGGCGCGAACCGTGCCGGTCTGCGTGAAGGCGTCGCGAACCGGCAACTCACGCATTTTGGAGGCCACGGCGTCGGCATTGTCCGTCCCCGCGGCGGCGACGGCCTTCAGATAATGCAGTACGCCGGAATAAACCCCGGCCTGCGCCATGGTCGGCATGGCCTTGCGGTGCTCGTAGAATTTCTTGGCGAAGGCTCGCGTGTCGTCGTTGAGGTCCCAATAATATCCGGTGACAAACGTGAGGCCCTGCGCGACTGGCAGACCAAGCGCGTGGATATCGGTAATGAAGGTGACGGGGGCGACCAGCGTCTGGCCGCCTTGAACGATGCCGAATTCACCGGCCTGTTTGACGGCGTTGATTACGTCGCCGCCGGCGCTCGCCAGCGCAATGACCTTAGCCTTCGAGGACTGTGCGCTCAGAAGAAACGACGAAAAGTCCGGCGTATTGAGCGGGTGACGTACGGAGCCGGCCACTTTGCCGCCGGCTGCGGTTAACGCCTTGGAGGCTTCGTTTTCCAAGGAGATGCCGAAGGCGTAGTCGACCGTCAGGAAATACCAGCTATCGAAGCCCTGCTTGACCATCGCCTGGGCTAGGCCGGCAGCATTCGAGTAGTTGTCGTAGGTCCACTGAAAGCCGGTCGGAGAGCAGGCCTTGCCGGTTAGATCCGTCGATCCCGCTGTCGAAAAGATAGCGATTTTCTTCTTGTCGCGGGCCACTTCCTGCACTGCCAGCGCGACACCGGAATTTGGAAAGTCGATCACCATGTCGACATTGTCGACATCGAACCATCTGCGCGCGAGCTGGGAGCCGATGTCGGGTTTGTTCTGGTGATCGCCGGACATGATCTTGATCGGCTTGCCAAGAACCTTCGGCCCGAACTCGTCGACTGCGATCTGTGCGGCGACGACCGAACCCTGACCGCCAAGGTCGGCGTAAACGCCGCTCAGGTCATTAATGACACCGACGGTAATAGCGTCGGGACCCGCGAAAGCAACGCTCGCCATCGGGAGAGAGAGCAAGGGAAGTATCCAACACGTGAATTTCCGCATACCGACCTCGCTTTTGAACTGGACGACGTCTCAAAATTAGGATGTATACTGAGTTTATAGGTTCATTCCAGTTCCCCGTCAATCGGGGCTGTACTGATTTTTAAGAGGAAAGGTTGAGGGCTTGGCCGGTTCGCTTTATAGATACGTCATGAGCGAAATCGCGGAACTGGAGCAGGCCCGAACGGACGATGCTGACTGGCACAAGCAAGTGCCGTTGCAGTCTCGGGTGGGTTATCTGATCCGTCGCCTCCACCAGATTCATTCCGCCATTTTCGTTGAAGAGTGCAGGGAATTCGGTCTCACGCCGGTCCAGTACGGCCTCCTGACGGCCTTGCATTGTTCTCCGGGCAGCGACCAGGTCAGTCTCGGCCGCGAGGTCGGGATCGACCGCACCAATGTAGCTGATGTGCTTGAGCGGCTTGCGGAAAGAGGCTTGGTGCGCCGTGAGCGTAGCGTCCATGATAAACGCTCAAAAATTGCCTTTCTCACGCCTGCGGGCGAGACAATCCTGGAGCGGGGCAGGGCCAGCATGATGCGCGCGCAGGACCGTATCCTGGCTCCGCTGGCGCCGCCCTTTCGTCCGGCATTTCTGGCGGTGCTGACTCAGCTGATCGATGGAAACAGTCAATCTGTTCCCTCGGAATCGGGATTCGATGTCGAGCGTCGTCCGAGAAAAAAGCCGCCCACGCGGAGCGACGCCCAGGACTGATCCGGCGTCGATCGTGCTGGAACATCGGCTCGTTTTGGCTGGCTGGATGCGTCCGCTTACCTAGCCTGCGCTATCCGGGCGCCGAGCTACCGATTCTCCTTTCTCCACCAAAGATTCGGGGCGGTTTAGGCGGAGACCCGCATAAATCGCGATCATGCTGCTCACTTAATTTTCGTCGTTTGGTCGAAAATTAATCAGTATAGCTCCTTTTTTTGTTGAAACTTGCGCAGATACGAAGGTAGTCTAGCTCGGATTATTTCACCGACGGAGGCTCCGATGCGGGCAAGCGCCACATTTGTTTTTAGTGCCGTCATGACGGTCGCTACGACGATTTCAAGTCTCGCTAACGCGGCCGACACGCTGCGCATCCGCCTTGACTGGACGCCCTGGGGCGATCAGGCGCCATTTCATCTGGCCATGAAAAAGGGCTGGTTCGCCAAACAGGGGCTCGATGTCCAGCTCGAGGACGGCAATGGCTCGGTGTCGACCGTACAGATCGTCGGCAATGGCGACTACGATATCGGCCACGCCTCGCTCGCCACTATGGCGATTGCCCGCGCCAAGGGCTTGCCGGTCAAAGCGGTCGCGGGCTTCATTCGTCAGAACGACATCGGTCTGATGGTCGGCAAGGACACCGGCATCAACACGCCGAAGGATTTGCGGGGCAAGAAACTGACCTTTACAGCCGGTTCACTCGAAACTCCGTTTCTGGATCGTTTTATCTCCGCCGGCGGCCTGACGCGCAGTGAAGTGGAATTGACCAACGTCGATGCTGCCAACAAAGGCAGCCTTTATATGTCCAGCCGTGTCGACGGCGCGTTTTCGTCGGCGCCTTTCATGCAGCCGATCTTCGATCGTCAGCGCCCGACCAAGACCATCCGGTTCTCCGATTATGGCCTAGAGTTTCCAAGTTTCGGTCTGTTCGCGACCGAGGCTACGATCGCCTCAAAAGGCGATCAAATTCGCAAGTTCGCAAGTGTCGTCGCCGGTGCCTGGCAATACATTCTGGACGGTCACGAGGCCGAAGGCGCTCAGGCGATCATTGATGCGCGTCCACAGGCAAAGTTGAACGCGGACGTTCTACGCGAGCAGATCGAAATTCTCCGCGGCCTGGTTTCGACGCCGGCAACCGCCGGCAAACCCATGGGCATCATGGCGGACGCCGATTGGGCCAAGGCGCTCGATACGTTGGAACAGGGCAAACTGATCGATCATGCCGAGGCGCCCGGCGCTTATTACACTAACAATTATATCGACGTGGCACTGGTCAAGGAGATCGCCAATGGCGGCGAGTGAGCAGCGTGTATCGGCACTCTCTCACGTCCCCCATACCGTAGCGCCGCGCGCGATGATCTCCGCGCAAGGCGTGCAGAAGCGCTATGGGGGCGCCGATGGTTTACTTGCGCTCGAAAACGTCACCCTCGATATTGCCGAAGGCGAATTTGTCAGCCTTCTCGGCCCGAGCGGCTGCGGCAAAAGCACCTTCCTACGATGCCTTGCCGGACTGGAACGTCCGACCGGCGGTTCGTTGTTGCTCGACAGCGCGCCGATCAATGAGCCGCCGGAAAAGCTCGGTATCGCATTCCAGCGTGATGCATTGCTCGACTGGTTCTCCGTCCTGGAAAACGCGTTGCTGCCGGCCGATTTCGGCGGTTACGACAAGAAAGTCTACGAGCCGCGTGCCCGCGAATTATTGGCCATGGTGGGATTGAAGGATTTCACCCATGTCTATCCCAGTGCATTGTCAGGCGGGATGCGGCAGCGCGCCGCGATTTGCCGTTCGCTCCTGCTGAAGCCGCGCCTTTTGCTGATGGACGAGCCGTTTGGTGCGCTCGACGCGCTGACGCGGGATCAGTTGAACGTCGACCTGCACCATCTCTGGCAGCAGCAGCGCATGACGGTCGGCTTCGTGACGCATTCGATTTCGGAAGCGGTATTTCTGTCGACCCGCATCGTGGTTTTCAGCGCGCGTCCGGGCAAGGTCGCCGAAGACATTCGTATCGACCTTCCCGACGACCGAAAGCTCGCGGTGCGCGATACGCCCGATTTCATCCGTTACACCCAGCATATCCGCGGCTTGTTCGAAAAAATGGGCCTGATTCATGACTGACGTGGTGGCCGCAAAGATCCGTCTGTAGGTCGTCCTGCATTCCCGCCCAACCGTTACGCGTCCATAGCAGCAGCCGTCATCGCGCCGAGGAGTTCACATGCAGCCGAAGAACCGTTTGGTCCGTTTTGGAATTCCGCTATTCGGAGCGGTCGCCTTCCTGCTGATCTGGGAGCTTGCCGCGCGGGTGGGGGCCATCAAGCCGGTCATTCTTCCGGCCCCTTCGGCCATTGCCCGCGAACTCGCCGATGCGCCGATGTGGTTCGCGGAGCAGACATTCTTCACGATCGGTGTCGCCTTGCTGGGATTTGCGGTCGCGGTTGTTCTTGGCGTCGCATTCGCCGTGGCGATCGTCGAATGGCCGCTGCTCGACCGGTTGCTTTTTCCGCTGTTCGTCGCTTTGAATAGCGTGCCCAAGGTGGCGATCGCGCCGTTGTTCATCATCTGGTTCGGCACCGGCGCCGAGCCGAAAATCGCCATTGCATCCCTGATCGCGATTTTCGCCATCGTGATCGATACCGCGCTCGGCCTCCGTTCGGTGCCGCCGGATCAACTCGATCTGGCGAAGGCGCTACGGGGATCGCGGTTGAAGGTGCTTCTGCGCATCAAGATGTATTGCGCGCTGCCGCACATGTTCGCGGGCTTCAAGGTGGCGCTGTCGCTGTCGCTGGTTGGCGCGATCGTTGGCGAATTCGTTTCGTCGCAAAAAGGGCTGGGCTTTGCGATTCTGACGGCGCAGGGCTCGTTCGATACGCCGCGTGTCTTCGCTGCGATTTTCATTCTGTCGGTGCTCGGCGTTGCACTGATCGGCGCGCTCGATTTTATCGAACGGCTGGCGTTGCCCTGGCACTACAATAACCGCCAGGCGACCGGCCATTGAGGACCGGGCTGCGCTCTCGCATCTGTCTGTGTGCCCCTAACCGGCTCGGCTCTTTGGTCCGAAAAATGAGGGGTGTACATCTTTGTTTTCCGGACGGAATCTCTCGCCCTGTAGTTATTTTCTATCCAGAAATGTAATCTTTTGGGTTGATTCTATTTTCGGACGGGCGTCTTGCAATTTATAAATAGGTGCTATACTGAGTAATTGTCGAGTTCGTAGGGAGAGCAGGATGACATGGCGCTCGGCGATTTCGCTGGAGTCGTTGCGCCCCGATGGCGTGACCGGCGTTGAAGTCGAGGGCGTTCCTGTCGCTCTCTATAAGCTTGGCGAACAAGTTTACGCGACCCATGGGATTTGCACCCACGCGCTGGCTTTCCTGGCCGACGGCTTTGTCGAAGACGGCAAAATCGAATGCCCGCTGCATCAAGGGCTGTTCGATATCCGCTCCGGCAAGGCGCTTTGCGCTCCGCTCACGCAGGACATCAAAACCTATGCGGTGAAGGTCGAGGACAATACGGTTTTCGTCGACCTGGATTCGTCCGCGGCACAAACGACTTCAGCCGCGAATAGCGCCGCGCTTGCTGGCGCGGCCGCCGCGACTGCGGGCGGTGTTGCAACAGATGCGCGCGCTGGTGAACGGTTTGTCATCGTGGGTGCGGGGCAGGCGGCGGCCGCGGCCATCCGCGCCATGCGATTGGCCGGCTTTGAGGGCTCCGTCGATCTCGTTGGCGCCGAGCGTCACCTTCCCTATGAGCGCCCACCGCTGTCCAAAGGCGTGTTGCTGGGACGCGCCAGTGCCGATGATTGCGCGCGCCTGCGTTCTACGGATCTGGACGCGCTTCGTGTAACCGCTCACCTGGACAGGCGTGTGTTGGCCATCGACGCCCAGGCGCGGATCGCCACGCTCGACGACGGGCGGACGCTCGCCTACAGCGCGCTGCTGGTCGCGACCGGCGGCCAGCCCCGCCGCCTGACCATTCCAGGCGCGGACCTGCCTGGCGTCATGTATCTGCGTACGCTGGAGGATGCCGCGGCGATCGGCGACGTCATCCGCAAAGCAAAAACAGTCGCGATCATCGGTGGCGGCTTTATCGGTATGGAATTGGCCTCGGTCGCGGCCGAGCTGGGTCTTTCCGCAATCGTGCTGGAGCGGGAATCCGAACTGATGGCGCGCGTGATGCCGGCGCCGCTGGGCCGCGCATTTCGGCGGCTGGCGGAAAAGCATGGCGTTATCGTTCGTACCTCGACGTCGGTCGAGGCGATCGAGCGGACCGACGGCCAACTCGTCATCAGGACCTCCGGTGGACCGGTTGCCGCCGACATCGCACTCGTGGGCATCGGGCTCGAACCGGACACCGCGCTGGCCGCGGCCTCCGGTTGTGATGAGCAGGGCGGAATCGTTGTCGATGCGGAAGGCCGCACCAACGTGCCCGGGATCTGGGCGGCCGGCGATTGCGCGCTCCATCATGCCGAGATCAACGGCCGGCGCGGCCGTCTTGAAAGCTGGCATAATGCCGAACAGCAGGGCGCCGCAGCCGGACGCTCGATGGCCGGCGCGTCGGCCGATACGGAAGCGGCGGTCCGGCCCTGGTTTTGGACGGATCAGTTCGGTCTCAACGTGCAGATCCTGGGTGTCGCGGCGCCGCATCATTCGGTCGCCCGCACCGGCGAGGATGGCGCCGCCGGCACGGTGTACCGGACGTTCGATCCGGCGTCGGGCAGGCTGACATCCGTGATCGCCTTCTCCTCGCCGCAGGCCATCCGCGCGGCGAGAACCGAACTCGAAAGCGTCGCACTTTTCGATCCAGCCGCCGCGGCGGCCGTCGTTCTCGATCATGAAGACAAGGGAGATGCCATGAACGCGCACGCGAAGCTCTTGGGGCCTGTTTCATCCGACGACAGGGCCAAAACCTATGTCTGGCCGGCAGAGGGGCTGACGCGGATACCCGACTGGGTCTACACCGACGAGTTCATCTATCAGCGCGAAGTCGAGAGGATTTTTCACGGTCGCTCGTGGAATTTTGTCGCTCTGGAAGACGAAGTGCGTAACTCCGGAGATTTCATTCGCTCGCATGTCGGGCCGACACCGGTTGTGGTATCGCGCGCCGAAGACGGCACGATCCACGTGTTCGAAAATCGTTGCCTGCACCGTGCCGCCGAATTCTGCCGGGAGCTGCATGGTAACGCCAAGGAGTTCGTCTGCCCCTATCACCAGTGGTCTTACGATCTGAAGGGCAATCTGGCCGGCGTGCCGTTCAGGCGTGGCGTCAACGGTGCCGGCGGCATGCCACCGGATTTCAAAACTTCCGAACATGGCTTGAAGCGGCTGACGGTCACCACCCATCGTGGCGTCGTGTTCGCCTCTTATTGCGAGGATATGGAGCCACTTCCCGATTATCTTGGGCCGGAAATTCTCCGGGAATTCGAAGCGACCTTCGATGGCCGGATCCCGCGCGTCCTCGGCCATTATCGCCATAGCCTGCCCGGCAACTGGAAACTTTATCACGAGAATCTCAAGGATCCGTATCACGCCACGCTGTTGCATACATTTCTGGTGACTTTCGGTCTGCTCGTCGCCGGCAACAAATCACTGATGCTGGCCGATGCAACCGGGCGCCATGGCGTGATGGCGTCGGCAAAATCCGACAGCAGCAAGATTGCCGCCGACACGAAGAAGGAGATGCGCGCCTACAAGGAAGGGATGTCGCTGTCCGATCCGCGCTTCATGGATTTCATCGACGAGTTCAACAGCCCGTGGTCGGTAACCATGATGACGCTCTGGCCGAACCTGATCATCCAGCGTGAGATGAACACGCTCGGCATCCGCCAGATCGTGCCGACCGGCCCGAACGAATTCATCATGAAATGGACGATGTTCGGCTTTGAAGGCGACGACGAGGAAATGACGCGTCATCGCTTGCGGCAGGGCAATCTGATGGGACCCGCCGGCTTTCTCGGTCTGGAAGACAACGAGGCGATCAAGTTCGTACAGGACGGCATGATTTCCGTGCCGGATGGCGAACATATGGTCGAACTCGACCCCGGCAATAACGGTACCTCCGACACGCTGATTTCGGAGGCGGCGATACGCGGCATGTATCGATACTGGCGTGAAGTGATGGCACTTTGATATTCACGGCGCTCGCATGAGAGCGAGCCTACGTCCGCCGCCTATTCGAGGAAACGAAAGCAATGTCTCTCGCAATCGACATCAAATCACGACAATCGGACACCAGAGACGCGCGCATCGAGCGCCTGTTGCTCCGCGCGGAGATCGAGCAATTCAACGCGGTCTACGGGATGGCGCTGGACGATCAGCGCCTGTCCGATTGGAGCGAGATGTTCACCGAGGATGCCAGCTATGTCGTCCTTTCCCGCGAAAATCATGATCGCGGCATGCCGGTGGGGCTGATCTACTGCGAAAACCAGGCGATGATCCGCGACCGTGCTTTTGCGCTGGAAAAAACGGCGATGTTCGCGCCGCGTTACCTGCGGCATTTTGTCAGCAATACGCGGGTAATCGGCGTCGATCCGGATGGTTCGATCCGTGCAAGCGCGAATTATCTGCTGCTGCAGGTGTTGTTCGATCGCCCGGACGCGACGCTGCATCAGGTCGGCGTGTATCACGACATCTTTCGCAGCGGTTCGGATGGATTGAAGCTGGCCAAACGCCATTGCGTCTACGACAATCTGCTGGTCCCGAATGCGCTTTGTCTGCCGGTCTAATCTGGCGGAAAAATGCGTCCTCGGATGGTGTGGCGCCCGGCGTCGGTAATCATGGAGCAAGATGTGAGCGAAACCAGGCCTCCGGCAGAAGGCATCGGTGCCCGCGTTCTTCGCAAGGAGGATGCGCGGCATTTGCGTGGCCGTGGCCAATTCGTCGGCGATCTCTTCATGGCGGGGTTGCAGGAGGTGGCGTTTTTACGCAGCCCCGTCGCGCATGCGCGCATTGTTTCCCGAATGCGACCCGCGGGCCACGATCATGCGATCTTCTTTCTCGACGATTTGAAGGGCGTTTTGCCCATTGTCACGCGTTCGTCGATTCCCGGTTACAAGGTCTCGGAATATCCGGTGCTCGCCCGGGAAAAGGTTCGGTTCGTCGGCGAGCCGATCGCCATGTGCGTCGGTAAAAATCGTGCGGCTGCCGAAGATCTCACCGAACTCGTCGAGGTCGACTATGATGAACTGCCGGCCATCGTCTCCTGTGAGGGTGGACGCAAGGCCGACGCCGTGCAACTGCACGACAGCTGGGGCGACAATCTCTTTCTGGAAACGTCGTTCGACAGCGGCATCGGGGCGATCGCCGCGACGGCGCCGGTAACCGTCGATCTCGATGTCTCCTGTGCGCGCCAGACCATGCACCCGCTCGAAGGCAAGGGCGTTCTCGCGTTCTGGGATCATCGCGCCGGACAACTCGTCGTTCATACCTCGACTCAGGTCCCGCATCTCATTCGTGCCGGTCTTGCCGAATGTCTGGGACTGCCGCAGGCCGTGATTCGCGTGATCGCCCCCGATGTCGGTGGCGGCTTCGGATACAAATGCCTGTTGCAGCCGGAAGAGATCGCGGTGGCGTGGCTGGCCCAGACCTACAAGACGCCGTTTCGCTGGACCGAGGATCGCCGCGAGCACCTGGTCGCGGGCGCCAATGCACGGCAGCATCACTACAAGATCAAGGCCTATGCCGATGCGCGGGGCAAGCTACTGGGTCTCGATGCCGAAGTGTCGGTTGATACCGGCGCCTATTCGGTCTGGCCGTTCACCGCTTGTCTCGAGGCGGCGCAGGCCGGCGGCAATCTGCCGGGGCCATATCACCTGACCGCCTACCGGGCCAAGGTATTTTCCGTCGCCACCAACAAGCCGCCATTTGCGCCCTACCGCGGCGTCGCGCGTCCCGGCGTTTGCTTCGCCATGGAGCAGACGATCGATGCCATCGCCAAAGCCGTTGGCCGCGAGGCGTGGGAGGTGCGTGCCGAAAATTTGGTGGCCGCCAGCGCCATGCCTTACACCAACATCACCAACAAGCATTACGATTCCGGCGATTATCCGGGCGCGCTGCTCGAAGCAAAGGAGATGATCGGCCTGGACGCGTTTCGCGCCGGCGCGCGTCGCGACCAACTCGGTCGGTATCTGGGTGTCGGCTTCGCCAGTTATACCGAACAATCCGCGCATGGTACGAAGGTGTTCGCCGCATGGGGCCTTCCTCTGGTGCCGGGCTTTGATCAGGCCTTCGTTAAGCTGACGCCCGATGGCGCGCTAGAGGTACGTGCCGGTATTCACACGATCGGTCAGGGCCTCGAGACGACGTTGGCCCAGATCGCTGGCGAGATGACCGGCGTTCCCTACAAGGATATACGCGTCACGCTCGGCGACACCGCGACGACGCCGTTTTCGACCGGGGCCTATGCCTCACGCGGCATCGTGATGACCGGCGGAGCGGTTGGGCGGGCAGCCGAAGTTGTGGCAGTACGCATCAAGGCTATCGCCGCGCATCTGCTGCAGGTCGAGCCGAACGCCGTGGCGTTCAAGGACGGCCGAATTCATGCGGGCAACGCCAGCGTGTCCTACGAGGACATCGGGCGGGCCTGGTATATCCGGCCGGATCAATTGCCTGACAATGTCGATCGCGGAGGACTGGAGGCGACCGAAGGTTACAAGCCGCAAGTGGATGGCGGCGTGTTTTCCTACGCCAGCCACGCGGTTCGTGTTGCGGTCGATCCGGAAACCGGCCTTGTTGAAATCCTCGATTACGCCATCGTCGAAGATTGCGGAAAGATGGTCAATCCGATGATCGTCGAAGGCCAGACCTATGGTGGCGCGGCGCAAGGGATCGGCACCGCTTTGTTCGAAGAAAGTCCCTACGACGGCAACGGCCAGCCGCTGGCGTCCACGCTGCTCGATTATATTTTGCCGGGGCCGGTGGAGTTGCCGAAATTCCGCCTCGCGCATCGCGAGACGCTGTCGCCGTATTCCAAGTTCGGCATCAAGGGTGTCGGTGAGGGCGGCGCGATCGCGCCCCCCGCCGCGATCATCAACGCCATCAACGACGCGCTGGCGCCGCTAGATGCGACTTTGCGCGATGCACCGATGTCGCCGACGCGTATTCTTACGGCGATCGCAGCGGCCAAGGCGGCAGCCAAGGCCGCAACCGTGCCGCAGGTCGGCCGCGGGGCCGCCGCATGAAGCCGGCGGCGTTCGATTACAAACGCGCACGTACCTTGCCGGAGGCTGCGGAATTCCTTGCAGCCGGCAATGGCGACGCGAAAATTCTTGCGGGTGGCCAGTCCCTGGCACCGATGCTGAATCTGCGGCTTGCGCGCCCGCACATCCTGATCGATATCAAGCGCGCCGAGGGTTTGCGCGAGCTCACCGGCGACGACAAGGTCATGTCCATCGGGGCGGGCTGGACCCACGCCGAAATCGAGGACGGCGCATTTGAAGATCCGACGCGCGGATTGTTGCCCTATGTCGCACGCGGCATCGCTTACCGCGCTGTCCGCAATCGCGGCACGATCGGCGGCAGCCTCTCCCATGCCGATCCGGCGGCCGACTGGATTTCGACCGCGGCCGCGCTCGGCGCGATATTGGTCGCGCAGGGTGCCAATGGCAGTAAACGCCGTCTGTCCGCCGATACGTTTTTGGAAGGAGCCTTTCAAACCAGGCTCGACGCCAACGAGGTGCTGATTGCCATCGAGGCGCCGCGTCTCTCGGATCAGGCCCGATGGGGCTATTACAAAATCTGTCGCAAAAGCGGCGAGTTCGCCACTGCGATCGGCGTCGCCATTCTCGATCCTAAAAGCGGATTGAGCCGCATTTTGGCCGGCGCGACGGACGGTCCGCCGGTACTGATGCCGGAGACAGCGAAGGTCCAAGAGGGGCCAGCCATCGCCGCCGACCACGTTGACGCTGAGATCGCATCTGTGCTGCCTGGCCACGATGCCATCGCCCGGCAGTTGCACGCTACCGCGGTACGCCGCGCGCTTGATGCACTCGATGCCAAGGCGGAATATTGAATATGGCGACAGTCACGCTTTCCATCAACGGTGCTCCGGTCACGGCCGATATCGAACCCCGTTTGCATCTGGCCGATTTCTTGCGTGGCAATCAGCATCTCACCGGCACACATCTCGGTTGCGAACAAGGCGTTTGCGGGGCCTGCACGGTGCTGATTGACGGCAAGCCGCAGCGCTCGTGTTTAGCCTTCACCGTCGATTGCGACGGCGCCACGATCCGGAGCATCGAGGATTTCGACGATGATCCACTGATGGGCGAATTGCGCGGTGCGTTCAGCGCTTCGCACGCCTTGCAATGCGGCTTCTGTACGCCGGGCATGCTGGCCAGCGCACGTGATATCGTCAGCCGCTTGGGTGAGGTATCGGAGCACAGAATTCGTGAGGAATTGTCCGGTAACATCTGTCGGTGTACCGGCTATGTCGGAATTGTCGAAGCGATCCGCACGGTGTCGCTCGGCAAACAGCCTGCTATCGTCGCCGCCGCCACCATGCACGCGCAGAAGACCATCGAACGAGGGGGCCCGACCGAAGCGGCCGCCGCTATCCCGGTTGCCCGCCCGGCGGCGTCAGCGTTGCCCCCAGGCGCCGGCGGCGGGACGTCGATCGAAGAGCGCATCACGATCAAGGCAGCGCCGGACAAGGTTTGGGAAGCGCTTTCGGATTTGCGGCGTGTGGCGTCATGTTTGCCCGGTGCCGAAATCACCGATATCGATGGCGACACAGTCAAGGGAAAGGTTCGTATTGCTCTCGGACCCATCAAGCCGGCGTTCAGCGGCGAAGCGCATGTGACCATGGACGCGGCCAAACGCGAGGGCAAAATGGCCGGACGTGGGCGCGATTCCGGCATCGGCTCGTCCGCTGAGGGCGAGGCTCGCTGGCAGGTAATCGACGGCGTTGCCAATGATGCCGTTGTCGTGGTGAATCTGACGTGGCGGCTGACCGGTCCGCTCGCACAATTCAACCGCTCGGGTCTGATTCAGGATATTGTGCGCCGTCTCGCCGCGACATTCGCTATCAATCTCGAAGCCTCGATCGACAACAGAGCGCCGCCTCTGGCCGCTTCCCAGGGCATCAGCGCTTTTGGGTTATTCTGGTCGGTCATCAAGGCCCGATTGTTTGGCAGGCGATGAAACCGCCATGCTCACCGATCGTGGGCGCGGACCTTGGTCGTCACAAGTACCGCGCCCGGAACGATCTCCACCTCAGCTGACCGCCATCACGAATGTCGGTATCGGTGGTTGCGCCTCCAGGATTTGAACTTACAACGTTTTGGTCTGCACGATCGTAAGTCCCGCCGTGCGCAACTTTCCACACGACATGACCGCCGAAATTACGATCGCAGTATTGCGGACCTAGGCACCGGTAAAGCACAGCGCTACTTTGTTTCTGACTTTGATCGGCTTTCGAGTGACTTGTTCGACGCTGATGGGATCGCTGCGTGAGCCGTAGGTGGCGTCTAGTGCCGCGGTACTGCACGTGGTCATCCAGTACAGCATTGCAGTACCGGATCGAGAAAAACTTGACGAAGGCGAATTACATGAAAATTGCTAGAATTGCTTCAATCGGTTGAAAAGAAAGGAAAATGCGCTAGTTCCATGGCACGGATCTGACTCTCGCCGCGCCTTCTTCCTCAAGCTATATTCAAGCAAATCGCTACTCTTGAGAAATGGTGCAACTGCACGCAGGCTGATGCTCAAAGTCTTGACCGGCGCGATTGGAGAACCCGGTTGGTGCCAGCTCGCTGCAACTGGAGTGACGAAAGATGAGTCCGCCAGTCACTGATTTCATCGCGACGGAAGCGCGCTTTGGTGCCCAGAACTACGAGCCGCTCGGCGTCGTTCTGTCTCGCGGCGAAGGAGTCTGGGTGTGGGATACGCAAGGCAACCGATATCTCGATTGCCTCTCCGCCTATTCGGCGCTGAACCAAGGCCACTGCCACCCGAAGATTCTGGCCGCTATGGTGGAGCAGGCGGGCAAGCTGACGCTGACCTCACGCGCCTTCCACAACGACCAATTGGCCTCATTTTACGAGGAGATCGCAGAGCTTACCGGCTCCCACAAGGTGCTGCCGATGAACAGCGGTGCCGAGGCAGTGGAGAGCGCGATCAAGTCCGTGCGCAAGTGGGGCTATGAGGTGAAGGGTGTGCCGGACGGGCAGGCCGAGATCATCGTCTGCGCCGAGAACTTCCACGGACGTACCCTCGGTATCGTTGGCTTCAGTACGGATGCAGCGTCCCGTGAGCATTTCGGGCCGTTCGCGCCAGGCTTCAGGATCATCCCCTTCGGCAATGCCAAGGCGCTGGAGGAGGCGATCACGCCGAACACAGTCGCCTTCCTCGTCGAGCCGATTCAGGGGGAGGCCGGCGTCATCATCCCACCGCCCGGTTATTTCGCGAAGGTACGCGGGCTCTGCACCGCGCATGACGTGATGCTCATCCTCGACGAGATCCAGACCGGGCTCGGCCGCACCGGCAAGCTGCTCGCCGAGCAACACGATGGCATTGAGGCAGACGTGACGCTACTCGGCAAGGCGTTGTCCGGCGGCTTCTATCCGGTGTCGGCCGTCCTTTCAAACAACGCGGTGCTCGGTACCCTGAAACCCGGCCAGCACGGTTCGACGTTCGGCGGCAACCCGCTCGCCTGTGCGGTGGCGCGGGCAGCCCTGCGTGTGCTTGTCGAAGAGGGGATGATCGAGAACGCAGCCGTTCAGGGGGCGCGGTTCCTTGATGGCTTAGGGCGTATCCGCGCCAACACGATTCGTGAGGTGCGCGGACGCGGGTTGATGCTGGCGGTCGAGCTTCATCCGGAAGCGGGTGATGCACGTCGCTACTGTGAGGTACTGCAGGGTAGAGGCATCCTTGCCAAGGACACCCATGAACACACGATCCGCATTGCTCCGCCACTTGTGATCACCAGCGATCAGGTCGACTGGGCGCTGGAGGAAATCGGAGCCACGTTGAGGCACGATTTCTCGTGACGGCAAGCGAGGGAACAGATGACTGTTCACGCGGCGCGGCGTCGGGGAGGCGGTGTGAAAGGCTCAAATTTCCGTTCCGTCAAGGAGATATTCTGTAGGTGATTTCAACGAGAAGGCCGAACGACCCGTCACGACCTAAACGGTTTCGCTTCACTCGCTTGACCAATGGCTTTTCTAGGAAAATCGAAAACCACGCTTGCGCCGTGGCGCTTCCCGCGATGTTTCATAATTTTGTCCGCGCCCATCAAACGTTGAGGGCCACTCCGCAATGGCGGCTGGCGTTACCACTCGCATTTGGTGAATGATCGATGTTGTAGACATGATTGACCCTTGGGAAGCGCGACAGGTGCGGCAAATACGACTAGCCTTAGGTCAAAGCTGGCTGGGGTCTCTAGGGCGTTTGGGGTGCTTGTCAGTCATTTGCCTTCCGCAATCC
>Ga0193717_1000533_pt1 | contig 25359 bp, 32 predicted proteins | sample U2c2metaG_FD_145900 | JGI IMG/M metagenome (GOLD analysis project Ga0193717, IMG submission 145900) | Soil microbial communities from a riparian zone of the East river system, Colorado, United States - U2c2 | ecosystem: Environmental > Terrestrial > Soil > Riparian zone | place: USA: East River...
GTTCAACGATCCAGCCGTTGGGAAAGTGAAACCACGCGGCGAGCTTCCAGGAATCAGCCACCGGGCCAAAGGCCTTCAAGATATCTCGGATCACCGGCAAGGGCTGATAGACAGCATCGAACTCGTAGCGAGGAAAATACTCCTTCCCACCGAAGTTGACGCTGAAGATTCGCCCACGCCGCTTCCAGTCGCTGGCCGGGAGGGATCGGTTCGAGGGAGGCTCCGGCTGCAGCTGGTTCAACATTTCATTGGTGAGCCACTCTTCTTCGCGAAACATCGTCCGAATGGTCTGCAGCCGATCAAGGCGTTCCTCGACCAGACCAAGGTCGGGCTCAATCAATCCGCTCACAAGTCCGGCGAGTTGATCCGCCTGATCCAGAATGGCCGTCTGCCCAGTACTGAGAAGGAGATAGACGGCTTGCGCGATCCCGTGGCGGACCGAGGGTAGAATCGCGGGATCCGTCCCTTGGGGAAGAGCCAGATCAAGGACAAACGTGTTCCCGGCGCCCTTGGACTTCGAATCAGTGATGGACGAATTCATCTTTCGCCTCCTGCCAATACTGCCATAATAATACTACTGATCGACAATATCGGCAACCATCTATGGCTGGCCGTCCGCCAAGATGGCTAGCTGTGAAAGCAATCGAGCTCCCCGATGGGGACATTTCCGTCGGCCACCACCGGTCATGCTACTGAAAGGAAATCAGATGCTCACTATCGATACTCGCTCCAGCGCTGACGTCGACAGGCTTCTCGGCCTGGCCGATCAATTTCTCGACGACTGCGCAGAGGACGCCGTTCAGGGAGGCAAACCGGATGAGGACTACGAACAGCGGTCGACGGAGTGGAAAGCGATCCGCCCGCTCTTGCTGTCGGCGCCGGCGATGCTCAAAGGGCTGAAGGAGATCGCGCACATCTCTCCTGGCTCCTCCGATCCAATCGCAATCCGTTGTAAGGCCGTTGCACGAACGGCCTTGGAAGAACTCCTAAACGAGGTTGCGGCATGAAGCAGAAAGCACCACGGTCAAAGCAGAGTTCATCTGAGCACCCACCCTATCCAGCACCCTCAAGTGTGGATGCGAGCACGTCACGAATCCGAAAGGACGTTGCCTTTGTACGACAGAGGTCTGTAACCAAAAAGCAGAGGTCGGCGAGGGTGCCGACGAGGGTGCTGAATCTTTGCCTACGGATTTTTTCAATGACTTAGGGTGCTTTTGTTAGCCATCAGTGCCCACGTTTTCAAGGGGTTACGATCAAAAGCACTTCTGTCACGGTAGAGGTCAGGATAGTTCCGAGGTCGCGCCAAGGCGGTTGACCTGTGTCTCGAGCAGGTCATTGGCATTCGAGCGATGAACAGCAAAGAAAACGCCGCGACGCAGGTGTCAAGGCTGCGCGCCGTACGCTAGATGATTGCTAAAGAATGCAGCGCACCGCCGAAAGGCGGCTGTGGCCTTGACGCCTGCCCTTCAGCGGCGAGTAAAATCCCTCAGACGCGCGAATGCCACCAGGGTGCAGCCGCTTGGTAGCGGCTGCATAGTATTTAGGGCTCTGGTGCAAATAGCTTTTTAGCGCCCTTCAGCTCGACGAATTCCAGCCTTCGATGTTCAGAAATGGCGGTAAACTCTCAACTCTGACCGACTTCACGCCGTCGTACGGAGTGGAATTTTTGCTATTTGCACCAGAGCCAGATTCAGAAGGTCAAGGTAGGTGACCGGTTGATGTTCTCCGAGTCGGAGTTGCGCCGGCTGCTTGCTGCGGGTACCGGGCCGAAGGCGATTGAAGCTGGTCCGCAGAAACAAGCTATCGCGACAGAAGAGCACGAACGAGCAGCGGTGGCTTAGATGGGACCCGGAGAGCGCCACACTCAAACCGGGTCGCCAACCATCCTCGCCATAACAAGCAGGATCGTTCCACCGATCCGTACTCGATGTGTTGATTGTACCGATGTTGACGGCGTAAATACACCGTTTTCACTGGCCCTGAGTGCTGCTTGTGAAGGTACGCAGCGCGTCGCGTCATGGTGCCGTTGGCGGTTCCGCGGGGTGTGCGGATGAGCAATCGGTATGTCAACCTCGTTTTAGGGGCCCAATCGTTCGGCCACGCGAGTCGTCGCCAGGTAATGCATGTCATGGCAGACCATGCGGACGCGAATGGCCGATGCTTTCCCGGCTTGCCGTTACTCCAAGAGGAGACGGAACTGAGCAAGCGAACCCTTGTTCGATGCCTCTCTGATCTTGAAGGTGCAGGCTCGATTCGGGTTGAAAGAAGCAGCGTCGGGCCAAAGCGACGGGGGAACGGATACGTCTTGAATCTGAAGAAACTGCAAAATTCGCAGCGCCCCTCTAAAGGTGCCATGGTGTCACCTTTAGAAGACACCGAAGAATGCCCAGTTACACCTCAGACTAATGGTGCCACCGTGACACCTATAGACCAGAATGGCGACTGTAATGGTGCCACTGTGTCATCTGTAATGGTGCCACTGTGTCCACCTAATGGTGCCAAATCTGCATCCCTATATAGAAGAACCCCCAATAACCCCCATAGGAACCATCAAGGGGAAAGCACCAACGAAAACAAAGCGCCCCTTTCAGTCGCGAGATGTGCGGAAGTGTTCTTTGAACGGATCGGCTCGGTAGCGACGAAAGCAACCCGCGATCTCGCCGGCGGCGCCATCAAGATCCTGGCTAACCGGGATGGCATAACGCACTGGGAGGCCATGCTTCGTATCGAGAGCGCTGCCGTGGCAGCTAAAGGGCGTGGCATACCGATAAACAATTTCTGGTTTCAAGACGACAAGTGGACAGGCCTGGCGGCGCCAACTACGAACTCTCGTCCAGACCCCACAGTGGGGATGCTGAAGTCCGACGCGCCACCACCCGAGGATGGACTGGAAGAGGTCGTCCCGCCCGGCGCGGATACAGAGCTTGGAGCGCGGATCTGGAATGGGATGAACAAAGCACTGAAGAGCGAGCTTCCAATCCAGAGCTACGAAACGTGGATAAAACCCATCAAGCCCCTGGGAGCCATGAATGGGGAGCTTTACCTGCAGATTCCATCGCCGGACTTCGCGCACGTCGCTGACCGGTACGACATAGCGAGTTTCTTGCCGGCAGGTGTTGAAGAGATTCGCTTGCTGAGCGCCACTGGAGTAGCTGCATGAGAACCAAAGAGCGTTGGAAGCTAATAGCGGAAGTAGCCGATGGTAAGCGATTCGAGGTTTCGTCTCGAGGCCGCGTCCGGGACATAGTCACCGGCAAGATTCAGAAGCTGGCCAAAACAAAGGCTGGATTTTTGGTGGTGAGGTCGCGTTGGGAAGATAAGCGCCAATCCGTAACGTTGCATCGCCTGGTGGCAAAGGCATTTCTGCCAGGCAAACCGACCTTCCCGGTGGTGTTCAAATACGGGAAGCGCACGCGGTGCTCGGTCTCAAACCTTGAATGGGCTAAGGGCAACAGCAAGATCATTCGGTATCGAAAGCTGACGGACTCAGACGTTCGATATATCCGTGCGCAATGGCCCAGTAGGACACAGAGCGCTCTCGCGGAGGAGCTAGGCGTATGCCGGGACACGATCTCGGCTGTCGTGAACTACGAGCGATTTACAGGGCCGAAGTGGATGGTCACAAGTCCGGTCGACCATCGCACATCCTTGGAGGGAAAGTGATACTGCGATCGAGAGAGGCCGACGCAACGCCAGCACACGGAACGCGGCCTAGATTCCGGACGGGGTGCCGCTGTGTAGCCTGCCGAGCAGCGAACGCCCGCTTTCGCCAATGCCGCCGGGAGGTGTGGCGTTCAGGCTGTGGTGACAAGCTGGTGTCGTCTGCATGCTCTCGAGAGCACCTGAGGCGATTGTCGAGCGCTGGTGTGGGTCGTATCGCCGTGGCGCAAGCCAGCACGTTGAGTGTGAGCACACTGAAGGAAATCAGAACCGGCAAGAGACCGGTTGTTCGAGAGAGCACGGAAACACTGATTCTCTCGGTAGGCAGAGATGCGGCACGCAAAGGTGCGCAGGTTGATGCGTCGAAGGCCTGGGCGCAGATTGACAAGCTACTGGCGGGAGGATTCAACAGAGCCAATCTTGCGTTGCGGTTAGGGATGAGGACGCCAAAGCTGCAATTTCGTCGATCTCGGATGACGCAGGCAAATGTCGATCGTGTCGATGCGTTCTATCGAATGATCACAGCTGGTGGTTAGAGATGCTTGTCTTCCCCACCATCCCTAATCAGGATGGTGGGGGCTTATCAAAGTTTCATAACCGAAGGATTTCTGAAAGGATTTCATGACTTACTTTCTTCTGCTGTTTCTGGCCCTATTCCAATCTGCCATCTCCCCCGGTAGAGGTACCGGGGCCGTCGCTTCTGTGGCTGTGCCCGGCTATTCCGATAATTTCTCAGGCACAGGCGCCCTGTCCGCAAACTGGACCGTTGTAACAGCGTCTGGCTATACCTCGCTTGCAAGGGTAAGCGGACAGGCGCAAAGCTCCCCGAGCGGAACGAAGGGGCTTGCAATCTACACGGGCGGCACATTCGGACCTGATCAGCAGTCCCAAGCTACTTGGGGTGTATCAAGTGACGGTGGCGCAACGGGAGTATGTGTGAGGATGAATGCCTCTGGCAACGGCTATTGCTGGATTGTTCAGGCCCGCACTATTTATCTGATTACTGGCGGGGGTGGGGTAACTGCGTTGACGACAAGTTGCCCTAGCACCGCCCTAACCGGAATCGTTCGCCTATCTGTCAGTGGTACTACATTGACCTGCGCCAATATCGTTGGCGGCTTTCCAACAGCAGGTGCGGTTTCAGTAACAGACTCTACCTATACGACCGGATACCCCGGCATCCTCGTGGACGGCGCAGCAGATGCAACAAACTACATTGTGAATTGGAGCGGTCAGTAAGAAAGATAACCAGTCTGACGGCTACAGGATCACAAATGCCCCTGTCCTTCCTCAAAACATCGAGGATGGGCTGCTGGCATCCGTCGATGGCCAAACCGCCTCCCAGAAAACACGGGTCCCTCTGCACCTTGAACCGTTGCGGGTATTTCGAACCCCGGCGCACACCCAGACAAGCATGCAAAAAATAGGACTTTACTTTACTTTGCTTTGGTGGAGATAAATCTCTATATATCAACCTCTTATGAAGATAGGCGGTTGATTTCATTGGGTTACTTTCATCTAGGCCAATATGCCCGTCGTGTGTGCAGTGCTACTCGATGGATTTTTCAAGATTTTTGGAGGATTACTTTACTTTCATTCGCCAGAAATGACCCGGTTTTGCGGGGCCGCAAACACGCAGAGTCGGCGATGAGTGAGTGAGTCCATCTTTTCCACACTCACGTACACCGTAATCTACTATGAATACCTGCTGCAATGTGTTTCAATCTGACATTAGGTCATACACTTTGATCTATGAGAGCCAAAGGAGCGATCCTCAATGCCAGTCATCAGTCCCACTCAACTACGCGCAATGCCGGGCTTGTGCGTATGAAACGTCCTCCGGAGTGGTGCGCGAAGTACGTGGGTATTCCCTTCAAAGAGAAGGGGCGCGGTCCTGATGGTTTCGACTGCTGGGGCATCGTGCGGCATGTTCTCGCTGAAGAGTTCGGTATTACGGGGTTGCCGGACTATGTCGACGCCTACACTCGGCCCGGCGACAAACAATCGGTTGCCACCGCAGTGCGGGCTGGACTCGCCGAGGGATGGCAGAAGGTGGATACGGTCGATGCAGGGACGCTCATAATCCTGCGTCTTGCTGGGCGACCGTGGCACTGCGCCCTAGCCGTGAACAAGGAATGGATGCTGCACACGCTCGAGGGCGTGAATGCGTGTCTTGAGCGGATGGATTCTATGGTCTGGAATGGCCGGATAGAAGGTTTCTACCAATATGGCAAGTGAACTGATGATCCCGGTTACAGCACGTCCACACCCGATGTCGATGGAGACGGTCCATGCGGAGTTTCCAGCGGGACTGACGATTGCCGAGATCCTCGGACCTGAGGCGAAGGCTTGCCGCGTTGAGATGGGCGGGATGACGATACCGGAGGAGTGGTGGTCTCTGATCCGTCCGAAGCCCGGGCACGCCGTCATCATCATGCGGTTTCCACAGGGCGGGAGCGCCAAGAGCATATTTCGGATCATCGCTTTTGCCGCACTGGCGATTGGTGTTGTCGCAATTTCGGGCGGTGCCCTCTTAGGCGGAGTGGCAGCAGGATTGGGCGGCTTGATTGGGACAAGCACGGCCGTTGCCGCGGGCATCCTGGCCGCCAGTGTGGGCCTTGTCGGATCTCTGCTGATCAACGCCCTCATCCCTCCGCAAGTACCCTCTGTCAACACGACAGCATCGGGTAGCACAACACTGCTGAATAGCATCACCGGGACAAGTAACCAGGTAAACCGCTATGGGGCCATTCCATGTGCTGTTGGGTTCGTGAAGTACTTCCCGCCATATGCCGCTCTTCCTTACACGGAACTGAGCGGTGATGACCAGTATCTACGCTGCCTATTTGACCTCGGTGAGGGAGATCCTGACCCGTCCGACATGAAGATCGGCGACACGGACCTCACGAACTATACCGACGTCGAGACGGAGATAGGGACCAATCCCAGCCTATTTTCACAGGACATCACGGAGGAAGCCGCAGGAAACACGCTCAACACCGACGGGAATACTGCCACTCGCACCAGCTCCTCGAATTCAGATGAATTATCTATCGACCTCAATTGGGCATCGGGACTCTTCGGTCTCGACACCAGCGGGAACACCGTAGCTGTCACCTGTGTGCTGACAGTGGAGTATGCGCCGATGGGATCAGGGAGTTGGACCTTTGTAGACGGATCGACTTCGGGCCTAACCATCAGTACTACGGCGGCAACGGCTTCCGGAAGCAGCATCTATGTGCTGAACGGCGAGCGCAAAGCTATCCGCGTAGGACTACGGTGGAAGGTGACCAATGGCCAGTACGACGTCCGGGTCACCCGCGTCTCTACCAACTGGGGCACTTCGGATCCAACCACCCGGGTAGGTGATCTGACGTGGAGCATCATTCGAAGCATTCGCTATACGACCGTCTCGACGACGGGAACGAAGAAGCTGGCGATGCGTATCAAGGCAACGGACCAGCTCAGCGGGAACATCAGCCAGTTCAATTGCATCATCTCGCAGCCTATTCCGGTCTGGCATCCCGATACAGGAGTGTGGGTCACCGAGTTCAGCAACAATCCTGCCTTCGTCTTCCGCTGGCTTCTGAGGGACTGCCCGGCCAACCCGCGCCGGATCGACGAATCTAGGATCGATGACGAGGTGCTCATAGAGTGGGCTGCTGAGTGTGACCTGAAGGAGTATTGCTACTCCAACACCCTCGACCAGGGCACGACCCTCTACGCTCTGCTCAAAGACGTCGCCGCCGCCGGCCGTGCGAGCTTCAATATCCGCAATGGGAAGTATGGGGTGGTGCGCGATGAGCTGCAGGCGATTCCTGTGCAGGTGTTCACGCCCCGCAACTCTTCCAACTTCGGCGGCAATCGAGCTTTCCCTGACGCGGTCCATGCGCTGCGGGTTCAGTTCATCAATGAAGAGGCAGACTTTCAGCAGGATGAGCGAATCGTCTATGACGACGGATACGGGGACATGGCGTTCAATCTTGTTCCCAACGGAAACTTTAACTCTGGCAACATCAATGGCTGGGCGGGTACGGCGCTCTATTTCGTAGGCCTCTACGGACCCGGCATTTACCTGCGTGGCGGCGCCCAGACGGTATCTCCATCTTTCAACGTAACCCCAGGGAAAACGTACCGATTCAACTTCACTGGATTTGAGAGTGTGCCTGGAACAGAAATCGCATACCACCGCGTCTTCTTTGGTTCGCTGTATTCGCCCAACATCTCCGATGCGCCTGTTCCCGGGTATGTAGGTTTTGTCGACTTTCTTGCAGCCGGCAGCATTACTACCGGGCTGGTCACTTACACCTATGACTGGACATGCCCAGCCGGCGTTTTCTATGCATCTCTAGCAATGTATCAACTTGGCACGGCGGAGTTGCAATACACTCGCGTCACTGCCTCAGACCTCGAGGCATCGCTGGCCACGAAGTTCGAGCAGATGCCGATCGCGGGATGCACGAACGCCAATGCAGCGTGGCGGCTGGGCCGATATCACCTGGCAGTCTCCCGCCTTCGGCCAAATACCTACTTCTGGAATGCGGATATCGAGAATCTAGTCTGCAGCCGTGGCGACCTGGTGCTGTTCGCGAACGATGTGATCGGCGTCGGGATGGCACAAGGGCGAATCGCCCGCACTATCGAGCTCGACCCGAGCAATCCAGTCAGCCTGATATCCGGAATTGTTCTTGACGAGCCCGTGAAGGGACTGAACGACGGCACTACCTATGCTGTTCGCATCCGACGTCAGGACGGCCAGATAGCCCTTACCTGGGTGACGCTGCCGGTCTACGGTGTGCCAACCACGCAGATCAACCTGACCACCCAGCTCGCCGACATAAACCCCGGCGATCTGGTCCTGTTCGGAGAGGCTACAAAAGACAGCATCCCGCTGGTGATAACGAAGATTGAACCGGGCGCAGACTTCTCCGCAAAGATTACGGCGGTGGATGCAGCCTACGCAGTTCTCAATGCAGATGCCGGAACGCCGCCGCCGTGGACCTCGCAGATCACCGGGCAGCCGTGGCTGGATGCACCGAACCCGCCTGACCTCCTCATCATCGATTCGAGTCAAACGCTAGCGCTGTCTAACGATGCCGGCAACACCTCTGCGGTTATGAATGTGACGGTTATCGGGCCATGGTCAGGTTTTACTGCGAGGCCAATCACTCAGACAGGTGTGTGACCTGCAGGTCGGCTGAACAAACTTTTGGAAGACACAATTGTGTAGGTCTAGACAAGGAAGGTCGTTGTGAGGCGTGAGTTGAAACTAGTACACGGCCTGGGCACCCGCTTAGGAACACACAAGCGCATAATCTTGCTCGCCTTGGCGTTCGATGCCAGATGTGGCGGCACAGGAGCCGCATCGGACAGGCGCCTGCAGAACGCTACCGAGTTGGGAGCCCGCATGTTGAGGCACCTCTTACGAGAGCTGGCGATAGAGGGTTGGATCACCCGAGAGGGTGAGTACTTCACTCTGGCGATCGACAAAATGGAGGCCAACCAAAGAATTTTGCTGTCCGCAGAGTATGCGGCCAAAAGAGGCGATAAGCCAATGTCCAACAACAACCCAGGGTGTCTCAACACCCCCAACCGTTTCACGGAAGGATCCCTATGACCATGCTTACTGGACGTCCCAACAACTTCGTCCGAATTCCTGAGAGTCAGTATCAGTCTGACATCGCCGCTGCAGAGGAGCGAGGTCGGGCAGCTGCCGCCCAGTCCTCACCCGCAGTCGTTTCCCAATCTCAGCCCAACCCAACCCAGCCCAAGCCCACAGCGCCCACTCCGGAGCAAGAAAAGGCCATGACGGAACTGAAGGTGCTGCAGAATGCCGCCATAAACAGAAACGCCCAAGCCGCGGCTGAGAGCGAAGCTGACCCAAAGGCGATTGGCGGCCAACTCGTCGAGTACCAGGCGGCAGAGAAAGCCAAGGGTCGGAAGATTTCTCTATCTCAGGCAGCGCATGAGCTGAACAAGAAGTAAACGGTGCGCGGAGTCGCTCCCGCAGGGCTCCGCATATCGAGGGTTTGCTTCACAAATTTTGAAAGCAGAGGGAGAAATTAAATATGCCAACACAGTGGATTGCGGACGCGGCGCAGAAATGCAAGCGTGAACTGGCTGAACAGCGCAACGCAGATTATGCACGTCAGCGTGAGGAAGAAGTGGAGCGACAGCGTTTGCAACGCATTGTCGTCGAGGGCCGGGATGCGGGTGCGCAACTTTGGTCAGATCTCCAGGAAGTCATCAAGCACGAGATCGTCGAGTTCAATGAGGAGTTTGGAGAAACTGTCCTCCGACCTAAGGCCCTGGGAGACGGCGCTTTTGAAGTTCATTTTGGGGAGCCTGGCGGGACAGAGACGATAGCCGCACTTACCTACGCTACAGAAACAACCACCCTGTCTTGGCATATCTTCGGAGGCCCGAAGGGCGTTCCGCTCACAGTAGGGCTCAGGAAACAACCACCCTCGCAAGGTCACCCCGAACTGCAGTTCACAGATGGACAAGCTTTCTACGGTGTCCCTGAGATCAGCAAGCGGATTATCTCAAATCTCCTGCCGATTCGATGAACTAGGGAACTTTCGCACTTAGAGGGGTGCAAAATGGCTGAAGTTACGCAGTTTGAGTCGTTCGTTGACGTGGGAGAGGCCGGGAAGTTCCTCGGCCTCTCGTCTTCCCACGTCCGCCGACTCGTGGAAAGCGGTCGAATTCCAGGCCACAACTACGGCGCCGGGAAGCGGAAGTTTTGGCGCTTCAAGCTCTCAGAACTCGCAATTCCGATATCATCGGACCCATCATCGGTGCCGCGGAATCAGGAGCAATAACATGATCCGTCCACCAATAGCACTTGGAAGTGTTCAGAGGGAAGCCCGCGCCCGCGGCGCCGACGTTTGGACTTACCGCTACCGCGACGGCAAACGCCACCGCAACGTCCTGCTCGGCCGTACGAATGAGATGAGCGAGCAGGCCGCCAACAAGAAGGCTCATCGGCTCCGGAGCCAGATCTTTGAAAACCGAAACAGGGTCACGGTAGCGAGCATCATTGACCGCTACATAGCAGAAGATCTCCCAGCTCGGCAAAGTACCGCGTCGAGCTATCGGTCTATGCTCACCCGGATCCGCGGTAACTGGGGATCTCTCATGCTCGACGACTTCCTCATCGACGTTTCAGGTGTGGAGCGTTGGCTTCGCGATATGAAGACGCTGGAGCGCACACGGAAGGACGGCCAGGTGACTAAGGCGCCGGAGCCCGTCTCGCGCAAGACAAAGGACCACTACAAGGCGGTACTGCACCGACTGGTAGAGTGTGCGATGCGCTGGGGGGTGGTGGACATCCAGCGGAACCCAGTTGGTCTGGTAGAGGTGCGGACTGGCGCCAAGCGCAAGCGGGTGCCGACGATCATCACCTTCGACCAGTACCGCCAGCTACTCGAAAGGGCAGAGCTGGGGGTGCACTGCCGGGTGATGGTGCAGCTTGCGATGTGCCTTGGCCTTCGCGCAAGCGAGATCCTTGGTCTACGCTGGGAGGATATCGACCTGCTCGGCGGCACGGTCCGGATTCAGCGCTCTGTCGTGGGTAAGCACCAGGACGAGACGAAGACGGTGGGCTCGGAAGAAACCTTGCCACTCCACGAGCGGCTCGTCACAGTGCTCATGGAATGGCGCATGGCCGCGCCAATTATCGGCGGCTGGGTGTTCGGTAGTCCCATCACCGATCGGCCCTACCACCGCGATTCGCTTCATCAGGGCTATCTGATGCCGGCAGCGCGGAAGATCGGGCTACCCCGTCTGGGTTGGCATGACTTCCGCCACACGTACCGGGCGATGCTCCGTGACTTGGGGCTCCCGCTGGAGGTACAGCAGAAGCTAATGCGCCATGCTTCCATCACCATGACGGCCCACTACGGCAACTCGGGGATGGACGAAAGCAAGCGAGAGGCCAATAGGCAGCTTGTGGAATACGTGACCCAAACGCAAAATGGCAGCACCCGAGTGAGCTAGTCTCCGTCCAAGAGCGCCTCTCTCGTGTACTGCCATGTACTGCCAACATCCTAAATGGTTGCGGGGGTAGGATTTGAACCTACGACCTTTGGGTTATGAGTGGCCGCGCACTCACGTATCTAACTGATTTCTTTGGCACAGATAGCGACGCGGAAGTACGGAAAAGTACCCTCCAGACACCCTATCGGGAGTCTATTGGGAGCGCGTTTGGAAGGTTGGGTTTTTCACCCAATGGTCGCTCATTTTGCATTTTCCAATGATGCTTTCCCCGCTGTTGCGATCTATATTTCAATGAAAATTGATAATATGTATCGCGCACGGAGGGGCATCTCATGTCTTCTACACGCACGGCAAGCATTCACAACACTCACGACCTCATCTTTACGATGTAGTACGAACCGCCATCGACTTCAATGACGAGCATAGCTGACGGTATGAAGAAGTCTGCCAAGATGTGCCGGTCGCCATTCAGAAAAACTTTCTCGATTTCGTACAGTATGTGATGTTGGTCCAACAACTCCGCCATTCTCATCTCGGCGCGCGTTCGGTTCCTTCGTTGTGATCGGAGCCGTCGATCGGACGACGGTTCACGCCCAGTTCACGGCATCGGAAGCGCGCGCCGACAGAAACAACACGCTCTTCCCGCCAATCGTGCAGCCGTCACCGATGCCCGTTCACCACCCATGGCCGAATTGTAGCTCCTGTTTCGCTTTATATTCGCTATCGAATGCTAAAATTATGTGTGGAAAAGATTAACCAACATTACGTTTGGCGGGCATATCTGAGGCCTTGGTCTACGAACGGCCAAATTCATTCTTACCGCCATGGCGTCGTTCGTCCTCGCAGCTTACGCAGGGTTGCAAGTGCCAAACTGTTTTATTCCATTCCCGAGATTTCAGCCAAAGATGTTGCCTACATCAAGCTGCTAGTAATCGACAAATCTGTTGAGGGTATGAAGGAAATCCATCGACGCTACGTGGTGCAGTGCCAGAAGCCATGGATGGTGAAACGCTACCTGGAGAGAGTCGGGCTGGAAGGTTTTAAGAAAATCAACTTGCAGGCTCTGGACTTGGAGGGTGAACAACTTAACCACGAAAAACTTTATGAAGATGCTGTACGAGAGGCTGACGAGGCCATCGCTAATGATGAAGAAGACTATCTTGGACGTGTCGAGACCGGGTTTTTCCCGCTCTTGAAATTACTTCTGAACGGTGACACATCGTTCTATGCAGAAGCGAAAACGGCTGGCGAATTCGTCAGGTTTATCAGCGTTCAGTATTTACGAACGAAGAAGATCCGTGAAGAAATGGCTGATACCTTCGAAGCCTCCCTGAAAGACATCGCCCGGTTGTGGACTGTTTTCGCCCATATCCTCGCGAACAACGTTGGCAGAAGTTTCTTTGGAGGATTTCGCGATTACAAAATCGTCGTAGTCGAAAACGTGACGCCAGCACGTTTCATAACCGGCGATCAGCCAGTAATTAATCTGCACGGCAATCCGTTCACAAGGGAAGTGCCTGACAATATCGAGCTTTACTACCCTTTGTCTCCCACAAAAGCTCTGTTCTATGTCAAGGCCACGAATAATAACCACCCCCCGGTTATGACCGATACTGCCGAAGTCGAGAAGTACAACATCCTCATCGCGCAATATGCTCACGAACAGATATTTGCTGATTCCGAAGAAGCAGTTCATAAATACAAAAGGTATGTCGAGTCTGCTGAGTAAAATTAGTTTATGTGCGGACGCTACCCGAGCCACGACCTCAGCTTTTTGCCTACCGATGCCCGTGCAGAAAAACAATGAGGATAGGTTATTCCCGAGGCGGCTGTATAGCCTTGGGATCGGCTGAAGCAACCAAGATATCAGCTTTTTTATGCCAACTGAGCGGGTTAAGCTGTTTGAGTCGCTCTCCGACCCATCGAAAAACAATCATAAAATTTGACTGGGAAAGATGACCCGAAAACAGAGCGTATAGGCATATTACGAGTATCGCTAGCGACGATACAACTGTGACTAACTCAAAACCCAAACCACCTGGGTGGTGAACAAGAGCAAACCAGCAGGCTCCTACCGCAGCGATCGCGACAAATGTTGCTAACAGTGTAGCTAGAAGCGGAGAAATCTTGGCCTCTGATTTTTGCTGTTGTTTCTGCCGTTCATTGGCCAGATTAATAGCAGCTTCCACTATTGCGGGATTTGTCGATCCGTCGGCCAGCCGAAGATAATCCATGATTTGGTCGTGAGCCTGCGTGCTCAACTCTGGTGGCGTTGAAGTTCGCCGCTTCCGCACTGGAGCGGGTTGATTCATGCGGCCTTCCGAATGTCGTCAGAATCAAGTTCGAATGCAATCTCTAACTTAAGTTCTCCAGGGTCGTGATCGATGTCACATTCATCGCAGTGTGGAACATTTCCTAATTCATTTTCGTTGCGGACGGTCGCAAGCAGCTCACCGCTTGTCTTGCAATAAACATTGAAGGCGCGTTGTAGAACGCCAGCGTTGGCGAGTACCTCCAAAAGAACGTAGGCCTCACCATCATTAAGACCTAGTGAGGCGGCGGCGAGTTTGGGGAGGAAGAAAGTTTGACCGTTTTGCTTTTGACGATTGACGTATGCCATGAGCCGATCTAGGAGATCGGACAGGCCAGGATTATCGCGCTTAGCGCGCTCGAATTTGGGAGACGACATAATTGACCTCTTCGTCGCTGCAATCCGCGTTCACTTTGACATAGCCATCTTCGGCATCAATATGAGAATAGAGTTCACGGGTCAGAAACTCGTGAGAAGCTTTCGGAAGCCAGTAGAAGGACTGAGCATCCCAAGCCCACGATCCTCCGTTTTCTTGGTATGCGAGCTTCCAATCAGGATCATCTCGAACATCTGCACGCGATGCATGTGTCTTAGCTTTTGTGTTGCTCTGATTAGTATGGTTGTCGATATGAATGCGCACAACACGGGGTTGCTCTTCTTCTACTAATTTTCGAACCATGGGCCGCCACTCTATCGGCAAAAAAGTACAGTTCAATAGATCTCGAACCTTGTCCGAATACGCTTGATAATAGAGTTCTGCCGGTGTTCTTCCTGCGGTATCTTCGTGAGGATGACGAGTCTCTGGCGGGTTCATTCGCAACTCCGCAGTCTTCGCGTGTAAGTCGGCTATAAAAACTATGCGCCTGTCCACTGGGGCGCTGACGACTTTGCCTGTCTTGTCGTCGATCTTAAGGCTCTCATGCTGTTCCGCCCATTTCATGCGTAACAATTCGCCTTCGAGTTCGGCGTAAACAGGAGACATGGGTTTCGTCTTTTCACCGGCAAAGGTGCGAGACTTTGTAATTGCAAAACCGGCGTTCAAAAGACGAGTGGGAAGCCACTTCTTGGTTTCCCCTTTGGGCAGCTCATCCAGGCGATAAAGATATATGCGCATGTCGCTGGCTTCTTCAAAACCGATCAGCGCTTTTTCCAATGCATCTTCAGCCAGCCGACCTTCAGCAATTTCATCAGCGACAAGGTTCGTAATCGTCGGACGAGTATATGCGGCACTTGATAGGCCAATGGCTTTCAACCAAGCTCGCAGACCCTTAACAGCGACCTTGTCTAATGTCGGTTTGATACGTGCGCGAATCTCATCTCTGGATTCCTTTTGCGTGGTCATGCGAGGCAGAATCTTTCTCAGTTAAACAAGTGGACTAGCGAAGGAGCCATTATTCCACCCACAAGCTATAGATAACAAGGCAATTATGTTCCTGTATGCTGAAATGCTTTCGGCCTCCGGCCGGTATTTCTGGAATCTGCAAGAACTTATCGTCAGCCAGTGGTAGTGAGACAATGGCCCGAGAAGGAGATTCAAGTTGCCGAATTTACCGAAGCCTTCAGAAGGCAATGAACCAGTTGCCTCCGAACGTGCAGAACAGACTAGCGAAGACATGGTCCAGAAACTGAAAAACAGTGTTTCGGAACGCCTGGAAGTTCTAACTGAGTTGGCGGCCTACGATCAGAAGATCGGCATATAACAAGTCTCCTCTTCGCTAGACAAGAGATTTGATTGTGACTGCCCCGAGCGGCAAGAACTTGCGATCCAGTGTGACAATCGTTGCCTTCGCATGTAGGGCGAACGCACCTAGGTATGCGTCAGTCCAGACATTCGGACCTCCCGCAATCTGTTCTCCCAAGCGTCGCCACTCTTCGCTGAAATCGGGGTGTTCTGGAAGAAAAATCACTCTGTCATCAGTCCGCCATTCATCGTAAACGTGCCATGCTTCTCTTGGAGACAAAGCATCTTTTCCCATGACATGAGGATTGGTCAGGAGACGAAGAAAGCCCAACTCACTGATACGGCAAAAAGCAATCTGGCCGCTGTCTACGCTTTGCAGCCATTCATTTGCCAGAGAGTGATGGACGTGCCGGTTGGAAGTGAGCGCAATCCAGATGTTGACATCAGGCAAGAAGATCATCGAAATTGAAGTCTTTCAGATCAAGGGTGCCGGGTTCCTTCGACGGTATCAGCGGCAGAGTCACCCTCTTGGAATGGGAAGGGGCATCCGGCTCGGCCTTCAATTCACGCTCGAAAGCACGGATGATGAACTCCTCAATCGTAACGCCTTGCGTGCGTGCGACCTTTTCACCTTTGCGGTAAACGGATTCGGGCAGTTCGATGGTGGCTCGCATGACCTCACCTCTTTTATATGATACCGCGATTCCCCCAACACATCTCCGGGAACCGTATTCTAAGAAAAGTCCGTAAAAAGCTCTTTCGGCGGAACCGAAAGAGCCTTTGCCAGTTTTACGATATTCTCCAAGGCCACATTCCGTTCGCCTCGTTCTACCCCGCCGACGTAGTTGCGATGCAGTCCCGCTCGTTCGGCCAGTTCCTCTTGCGAGTAGCCGCGTTCATCGCGCAACCTTCGCAGCGTGGAACCGAATCGAGACTTAACGGAACGGATGGTCACTCTTCAATACTTGAATTGTGACCACTATGAGTCTACACATTATGAGTGTGATAATGGAGCGATCAACGCCAGCCGTAATGATGAGGTATAGCTGATGGATGAAAATTACGTCGAATGTCCGGAGCTGTCCGGCAAGACGATTCAAACGCTTCGCATTTACAAAGACACCGGCGATGGAGCTGAGATTCAACTCAACCTAACGGATGGGACCAGCTTCTCCTATTCCGTCTGCCATCCTCCGGACGCAAAAGCCACCCTGTATAAAGGCGGTGTCGGGACTCCGCTGGTTATCCGCGACTACGAACTCTAGGCGTCGGCACCGCGTCGTCATTCCATTTTGGAATGACGCTCTCCCTACATTTCATTGGACGTTTCTACGCGAGGCTCTTAGCGTTGCGCCATAGCTGACATCATTCGGTCAGCGGAGGTGCAATATGCTCAAAGCCCATCGTCCGGCCCGAATGAGCAGGTCAATTCTTCGACCTCGCATTTCGGGCCTTTTAGCGTTCACCATCCTGCTACTGCCGCTGGCCGCGCACGCACAGTCCAGCGGTTCTCCCTTCGACACCGGCTTTACCGCCATTCAAACGTTGTTCACCGGCACGATTGCCAAGGTCGCAAGCCTTGTCGCCATCGTGATCGGCGGCTACGGCTTCGCGCACGGAGAACCTGGCGCAAAAAAAGCCCTCGCCGGGGTCGCAGCGGGTACGGGCGTCGCTGTTATGGCTGTCAACGTCCTCACCTGGCTATGGGGCGTCTAAGGGCGCTTCTCTTCACTCCCACCAACCCACTCAGCACAGCGAGGGGCTTATGGCAGAACAACCGAAAATCCGCAGCAATCGCGTCTTCAAGAGCCTGCATAAGCCCCTTACCTATCTCGGCGTCGAGCGCACCCTGTTTTATTTTGTCTGCGTCGGTGCGGTAGGCGCATTCAACATCTTCAATTCCATCCTTGCCGGTATCGCCGTCTTCGTCGGCGGCTTCGCCTTCGGCCATTGGGTGACGAACAGCGACCCGGCCTTTCTTCGCATCCTGGCGAAGTCGGAGCGATACAAGCTCCGCTATGACGCGGCGAAGCAGCAGGTTCCCCACGTGGAGGTGCGCTGATGCTGCGACTGGATAAAGTCATCAAGCCGTGGAAGGAGAGCGCGGCGCTGAACGACCACATCAACCTGTACGGCTTCTGGAACGAGACGGCCTTCCTCACCAAAAGCGGTGACGTAGGCATGGTCCTCAGTGTGCCCGGCGTGGACTATGAAAGCCTTGACCACGCCCAACAGGAGTATGCCGTCAAGCGGCTCGAAGCCGCGCTCAAAGCCTTCGGCCCCGGCTTCCATATCTATCAATACCTCTTCAAATCGAACCGGCCTGAGATTCCGTTTGCCAGCTACGACGACCCGATTGTGAACGCCGCCACCGAACAGCGGCGGCAGTTTTTCGAGGCGAAGCGCGACTATCTCTATCAGGTCGAAATCTTCTATGCCATTGTGCTCGAAGGTCCGCGCTCGAAGAGTGGCGTCGGCGCGGCCTTTGCCCAACTCTTCCGCGATCCTGCCGGGGCGATGGGCGAGCTTCGCACTCAGTTCACCAACAACAGCATGAAGGTCTTGCTGCGTTCGCAGATCGAGAACGAGCTTGCACGGCTGGAGCAGAAGGTACAGGCATTCAGCCGCCAGCTTGCCGATCTCATGCAGATTGAAGTGTTGGGCCAGCAAGAGCAGTTTCGTTTCTTCCGCCGCTTGCTCAACTACGATGAGTGGCGCATCGCGGGCAAGCCACAGTCCACACAGTTCCTTGATTACCAAGTGGCTAATTCCAATATCGAAGCCGAGCGCGATCATCTGCGCGTTGGCGATCATGTCGTCCGTGTCCTCACGATGAAAGAGGCCATCACCGAGACCCGGCCTTTGGTGCTGGACGCGCTTCTGAAGATTCCGGCGAACTTCTACGTCGTCACGGAATGGACAAGGCACGTAAAGAAGTAAACAAACGCCGTCGCCACTTCAATATGTCGAAGACCGGCTTTGTCTCGCAGATGGGCAATGATGCGACGAAGACGAATCCGCGTGACGTGCTGGTGGATGAATCGAAGCAGGCCGACATAGAAAATCTTGGCGACTGCCTGCGTGCCCTGGGTGACGGGCAATCGTTGGGTGACTTCTCACTGACCATTGTGGTGTACGCGCCCACCAAGGCTGAGACAGACCAGCTCATCGGAGAGTTCGCCAGTGTCTTTACCAATGCAGATGGCAATCTCTTTGTTGAGACCTACAACCAGCTTAATTCTTACTTTGCCACCGTGCCGGGCGGCTATGCTACCAATCTCCGCAAGCTGTACCTGCTGAATACCAACTATGCCGACCTCTCGTTTCTCTTTACCATTCTGCCCGGCGAAAAGCGCAATGCCCATCTCGGCACCGAGTATCTTGCTGTGCTTGAAACAGACAACAGTACGCCCTATTTCCTCAACCTGCATAACGGCGAGATTGCCCACACGCTCATCCTCGGAATGACCGGATCAGGCAAAAGTTATTTATGCAGTTTTCTATTACAGAATGCGCAGAAATATGCGCCGCTGACATTCATCTTCGACATCGGCGGCAGCTTCCAGTCGCTCACCGGCATCTTCGGCGGAAGTTATTTGAACGTCGGCCAGGACACGCGCGACTTCACCATCAACCCGTTTTCATTGGCTCCCACGAAAGAGAACCTGCAATTTCTCTTTTCGTTCTTTCGCGTGTTGATCGAAGGCAACGGCCAGCGTTACCGGCTGGACTTCAAAGAGGAACGCAAGCTGTGGGATGGCATCGAGCGCATGTATGTGTTGGAGCCGGACCAGCGTACCGTCTCCAACTTCGGCAACATCATCGGTGAGTTGAAGGAACGCCTGCATCGGTGGATGCGCGGCGGACAGTATGGCTTTCTGTTCGATAACGCCGAGGACACCCTTTCGTTCTCCCGCTTTCAGACCTTCAACTTTGCCGGGTGGGGCGATGCGCCCGATGTATTGGAGCCGCTGCTGTTCTACGTTCTCCACCGGGCCAGCAATGAAATCGCGGACCCGAAGAAGCTGGCGACGTTCAAGATGTTCCTGCTGGACGAGGCATGGCTGTTCATCAAGAACGAGACCATCCGCAATTACGTCGTTCAAGGACAGAAAACCTGGCGCAAACATAACGCCGCGATGATCCTCGCCACGCAGTCCATCAAGGAGTTGCAGGAGTCGGGCATGTTGCAGATCGTCTCCGAGAGCTGCCCGACAAAAATCTTTCTGGCGAACCCGGAGATGGACCGCGATGTGTACCGCGATGCGTTCCACCTGAACGATACCGAACTTGAGTTGATTGCCGGGTTGGTGCCGCCCGGCCAGATGCTCATTCGCAAGGCGCAGTCCTCCAAAAAGGTTCAACTCAACGTCGATTCCGTCTCGCACTGGACCGCGACCAACAACGCCCGTGACAACCTTAAAAAACGCGAATACTTCGAGCGGTACGGCATTGCCGAGGGGCTGCGCCGTCTCGCCCAGGATCATCCCTTTCGGACTCGCTCGCTAACTTCCACCAAACCCAAACAAGGAGTCTCTCAATGAAGCGCATTTTATTCACGATTGCCTGGCTCTCCCTGGCTCTCCCTTCCACTGTGGCGGTCGCGCAGGATACGTCGGCCCGCACCGTCCAGTATCACTCGCAGGACATTATCCCCATTCGCGCAAAGGTGAAGTACACCACACTCATTGAAGTCCCGCCGACCGAAAAGATCATGGAAGCGGCGACCGGCGATAAAGATTTCTGGATTGTGGATGTGGTTGGGAACTTCTGCTTTGTGCATCCGGCCAAGCAAGGCATCAGCTCCAACCTGAATCTCATCACCGACAAGGGCAACATCTACAGCTTCACCTTGCAGGACATCTCGGCCTCCACGGATAGCCCGGACCTGAAGGTGATCGTGGAGCCTGCCGATCGCTCCGCGATTGTTGCCGCCAGCGGCCCGCCGCAGTTCGTGCCAGCCGCGCAACTGGCACAGTCGCAGCAGCAGCTCGCCGTGATGCAGTCGCATGTCACGCAGGCCGTGGATGAGTACAAGAGCGCGTATCCGCTTCAGTTGAAATTCGATTACACCTTCCGGGCCAATGAAGCGCCCTTCGATATTCAGTCCATCTATCACGATGACAAATTTACCTACATCAAGACCACCGCGCCGGAGAAGTTCAGCGTGTACGAGATGCGGGATGGTAAGCCCAATCTCTTGAACTACGAGCTGCGCGACAACACCTACATCATCCCGAAGGTCATGGACAACGGTTATGTCGAGCTAGGCAAGAAGCGGATGGATTTCACGCGGAAGGGGTAAGCATCATGGCAGAGAACAATGTCATTCCTCCAGTGCAGCCGCAGACCGAGCCGGAGTTGCGGCATACGAACATCCAGCCGAAGGGAGTGCTCGAAAAGAACCTCAAGACCTTCGTGTACCTCGGCGCGGCCTTGCTGGTTATTGTGGCGGCGATCTTCAGCTCTTCCGGCAAGAAGACGCCGGGGCAGCAGGCGGCTGGCAAAAGCCAGCCGCCGCAGCCCATGATTCAGGACAACACCGACAGCAACGTGCAGGACTTGAGGAACCAGCTTCAGACCGAGCGCCTGAAGGAGCAGCAGCAAGCGGCTCTCGCCGCCGCTACGTGGAGCGGCAGCTTGAGGCAAAACCCAAGCTGGTACAGATCAGCACCGCTTACGGCGGGCGTGTCGAAGGTTCTGTGTTGCCACGGAGCCGCTACATCGCATTGCATCTCGCCAAGTCAAAGGGCAAGCAATCCCTGTCACCCAATGAGAAGCCATGCAAGCACATGGCGGACGCTATCGTGGTGGAAGGGTTGGAGCGCGGCCATACCGCCAAAGTCTGCACAGAGCCGAGTTGCACGGTTCACTTCCCAGGCCGAAACAATAAGGCGACGAATGAGGCGCAACTGGCAAGAGAGCGGGAGCAGCGCCGCAAGGAACTTGAGAAACGCAAACTCGAAAGCACCGTGCGGCATCGCATACTGGCCGAAGTGCTCAGGAAAATTGGCGCACCGCTGGACCGTGCCGACCTTGCTCTCATCGTCAATGCCATGCTCGAAAAGACGGAACCACTACGCCGGGAGACGTTGGCGCGGCGGCACAAGATGGTGGACAGCTCCAGCAGCGAAGTGACCTATCCGCAGGTACAGAAGGGACTCCAGCGGCTCGTGCGCCAACTGGATGAATCCGGCCTGTCGAAGCTGATTGTCGAGATGGTCTTGCTTGGCAAGGTGGACTCGGCCTCGCAGGACGAAACCGATGCGCTCACCGCGACCGCTAAGCGGCATCGTGTGGACGTGGCGAAGGTGCGTACCGCTGTCGAAGCCGAGGTTGCCGCCAAGCAAGCGAAGGCGGCGGCGAAACAGAAGAAAGTCGCTTCCACAAAAGTGGCGAGGCCCGCGAAAGCGGCATAAACACTGCATCTCTCGATAGGCGTCCGGCAGGGCTGGACGCCTATCTGTTTTCAGTGCGCCCGTCTTCCCATCCCTAAGCGTGCCGGCGCGCCTGCGCGCCAAACGATAGTGCGCGTTTGTCACTTGGACGCGCCAACCACTCCGGCCTCCCACCATCGCCGCACTCGTTCTCTTCCAGTCAGCCTTGCGTTTCATTTTGTCGGCTGCGCCTTGTGAACAACAAAATCACCCGCAAGGCCGACATGGAGGGTTTTTCAATGGGGTATCAGGGCAGCAACAACGACAACAGCAACCGCGTCTTTTCAGCGAAGCAAAGCCTTCCGGTCAATCGTGTTCTGCATGGAGATTGCATCGAGGTAATGCGTGAGCTTCCAGCAGGCAGCATTGATTTCATCCTCACCGACCCACCGTATTTAGTGAACTACCGTGACCGTGATGGGCGCTCTATTCGGAACGATAACAACGCCGATTGGCTCAGGCCAGCTTTCAAAGAAGCCTATCGCGTGCTCAGGCCGAACTCGTTTATGGTCACGTTCTACGGCTGGAATAAAGTAGACCGTTTCATGGATGCGTGGCGTAGCGCGGGTTTCTATGCCGTTGGGCATCTGGTATTTCGCAAGAGCTACGCATCGAGCAAGCGTTTTGTTCGCTATGAACATGAGCAGGCGTATCTATTGGCGAAGGACAGGCCCGCGTTACCGGAGACCCCTATCGCGGATGTGATTGATATGCCGTACTCAGGGAACAGATTCATCCCACACAGAAACCCGTAGCAGCATTATTGCCGTTGGTCGAAGCCTTTTCACCGAAGGGCGGTCTGGTACTGGACCCGTTCTGTGGCTCCGGCTCGACACTGGTAGCCGCGCAGAAGTTGAACCGCCGTTATCTCGGCATCGAACTCGACACTAGCCACCACGCAGCCGCCAGCAAACGGCTTGCGGCCACTTTCGGCAGCAGGGGCATTGCCGCTGTCGCCGCATAGTCTGACTGAGATTGAAACGTATCGAGGCAAGCGGAGTCTGCATCCGGCAGACTTCGCCTCTCTGTGTCCTGGCGTCGCCGGCGCTTCGCGCCGGGCGTAGGAAATGCTAGATAAAATATGACTGACTGTTCATTTCATGTGTGAAGAATGCCCTTTATCATGCGTAAATGCGGCGCTATGATGTTTTCATTATGGCCAACCGCGACCAACTTAAAACTCTCATCGACCAACTGCCCGAATCTAGCCTTGAGATTGTTCAAAGAATGCTCGAACATCATATCCAGCCTTCAAAGCCTACGCTGGAAATCGAGCAAATGCGACGTCGATTAAGTACGTACAAAAGCTTGGTTGAGCAACGCTTCCGCGAAACCCGCAAGTCAGGGACGCTCGGGGGTATGGGCGGTGGTGGACACATGGGAATACACGAAGGCACTCCATACGGACGCCAATCCTTCTCTTACTGGGATGATAAGGCTTTAGTGCAGCAGACACTGCAATCATTTGCTGGTCATCAGTTGGAAATTATGGAGCGGTTTTCGATCAATTCTGACAGTGCACTACTTTCCTGTGCCTTAGAACTCACCAGCGGCGGTCGTACCGTTAATTACGTGGAGGAATTTCCAATCGCTACGACCGCTTAGAAGCTCTCGCCTTGTCGATAAAACCGAGTGGGAATGTCGTGTTGGGCGAAGGACGTTGCCGTGCCCAAACGGTTCGCCATTGTGATCGATTCTCCAAAAGCATCGAGTGGTAGTTGTATCGAATGCGTCTCGGTAGGGGCCAGATGAATAATGTAGGGTGCTAAGGAACCTACAACGGGTTCCCACCCGCACTCATCGCCTGCCTTTCCTGACGCTTCCATTGAAGGAACCTGCCGATAAGGAAGCTAATGATCAAAGCCAATAATGCCGTACTGAGAAAGCCGCTAAGGAATACCACCGCCAGTTCCGCCCAATGTGGCAAAAGAAAAAGAGGGGGATGGGAAGGTGGACGAGGGCCACTTTGATGAGGAGAAATGTGATTAGCGAAGGAGTTCGGTGAAGAACTATCAACGAGTCCGAGAGTACCAGGTTTGGGAAGAGACTTTCCACGCTCCAGCCAATCGATCAGGTAAAGTCCTGATGCATGCAAGATACCCCACTGATAGCCGATCAGCTTGATGTACCAGGGAGTCGTGGAGGTAACACCGGGGTCCAGCGCAACCGCAGCCCCTCCACCGAAATGGAGCAACTCGACTACAAGCGCAATAAGAATGATCCAAGTGTTCCGCCTCATCTTGCGATTCGCTCCTCTCCAGATCTACACTAAGCACAAGTGATTATTGGCTTCCGATAGGAAGCTTGCAATCAGTTCATCGCGGCACATGATTGCCCCACAGTCACCCTCTTCCAAATAGCCGGTCGAGCGAACTGATTGGGGCCAGCCTGCCAGTTGCCGAGCAACTTCGACCCGTCTTTCGACGGAATCACTACAGCGGTGGCCGAGCAGCAGATCGCGGCGAATGCATTGAATTCGAGAGAAATAGCATCGTTGTCCCCTCTGGAGACCTGAACCATCTCCCCGTAATACTGGATTGTTTCGCGAGGTGGGGTTATGTTATTCGCATAGCGAATGAAGCCTGGTATCTGTAGGGTGTCGGACCAGGCTACCAGCCTTCCATCGGCGAATGCCCCGAGGTGAACGCAACGGTTTCTACCTAATTGCACGGAAGACCATGTGCCAGCGAACGGCGTTAGTGAGGTGGGCATTAGCGTCGGACGCTTCAAGGAAACGTGTTTGGAAAAGCCCCCGCGATGAAACAGGCCCGCCCAAGACTCCCCATCCGGAGCTTGCGTAAGATCAATCTCTATTTCGTAGTCGGCAGACGTACGTGGCTCATGTTTCACCTGAAGATGCCTGCCGTCCCAGTGGACCTCTTGTGAGGGAACAATAAAACGGCTCTCGTCACCCATGCGTATTTGACTGCCGCTCCGTTGGTAGACACCGACAACGAATTGATCGAGATATTGAGAAATGCCCTTCAGTGTCGTTGGCGCACCATCCATCTTCGCTGTAAGCAACAGGTGAAGCCCGACAGCACCACCTTTCCCGTCGCTCGATTCCCACATTCCTGAAAGGCGTCCCGGATCGGAAATAGCCTGTCCTCGCTGGTCTTGTGCTTTCGCAGGTCCGGCGAGGATGATGAATAACATGACTATTTCGAGCCGCATAGAAGAGGCACCTCTCTAAAGCCGATATTCTCTGACTTATAGAACGCGGCGCATTGCAGTTCTTGCGTCTTTTTTCAAAAGAGAGGTTGTGAGAA
>Ga0193717_1000534_pt1 | contig 25312 bp, 25 predicted proteins | sample U2c2metaG_FD_145900 | JGI IMG/M metagenome (GOLD analysis project Ga0193717, IMG submission 145900) | Soil microbial communities from a riparian zone of the East river system, Colorado, United States - U2c2 | ecosystem: Environmental > Terrestrial > Soil > Riparian zone | place: USA: East River...
CTGACGGAGCCGGGATCGGGGTCGGACGCAGCCGGGGCAAGGACGACGGCGGTAAAGCGCGGGGACAAGTGGGTGTTGAACGGGAGCAAGACGTTCATCACGAATGGGACGTATGCGAACTGCGCTGTGGTACTGGCGGTGACGGATCGTGAGAAGGGAACGAAGGGGATTTCGGCGTTCGTGGTGGAGAAGGGGACGAAGGGATTTCGGCCGGGAAAGAAGGAGAACAAGCTGGGCCTGAGGGCGAGCGATACGGCGGAGCTGATCTTTGAGGAGTGTGAGATTCCAGAGGAGAATCAGATTGGCAAGCTTGGCGATGGGTTCAAGGATGCCATGCGGGTGCTGGATGGCGGGAGGATTTCGATTGCGGCGTTGAGCCTGGGGATGGCGCGAGGGGCGCTCGACGCGGCGTTGAGCTACTCGCAGCAGCGACGGCAGTTTGGGAAGACGATCAGCGAGTTTCAGGCGATCCAGTTCAAGCTGGCGGATATGGCGACGCAACTGGATGCAGCATGGCTGCTGACGATGCGAGCGGCGCAGATGAAGGACAAGGGACAGAAGGTGACGCTGGAGTCTGCTATGGCGAAGCTGTATGCGAGCGAGGCTGCGTGCCGGATCTGCGACGAGGGTGTGCAGATTCATGGAGGGTATGGGTTCATCAAGGACTATCCGGCGGAGAAGTTCTATCGCGATGTGCGGCTGTGTCCGATTGGCGAGGGGACGAGTGAGATTCAGCGGATGGTGATTGCGCGGGAGTTGTTGGGGAAGGCTCCGAGCCGAGGCTAAGCTGACTCGAAATCAGTTAGAGGCCGAAGGGCCAGACTCTCTGTACGGTCTTCGAGAGTATTTGCGTGCGGTCCTCCGATGTAAGGAAGTCCAGATGGTCGCGGAAGAGGGCGACGGCTTTCGCATAAGTGAGGTATGGGAGACAGACGGGCCAGTCGGTGCCCCATATGAGGCGGGTGGCGCCGAAGGTTTCGTAGAGGCGCTTCACTTGTTGGGCGGAGTCGGCGTAGGGGTAGGGCTGCTTCGAGAGAGACCACATGTGGGAGATCTTTACGAAGACCTTTGGGTAGACGGCTAACGCAAGCAGGAGTTTGAGTTTGTCGGGCTGGTCGAGCGGGGAGTCGGCCATGTGGTCGATGACCACGGTGAGGTCGGGGTTCTGGTCGAGGAGCGGGATTAGGTCGGGGAGACGCGTGACCGGTGTGAGGATGGTCATGGGAATCTTGAGCTGTGCGCAACGCCGCCATAGGGGAGGCATGAGAGGACCGCGTATCCAGTCACCGGATGCGGTGTCGGATGGGCTGAGGCGGACTCCGTGGAAGCCCTGAACTTCGGTGAGCCTAGCGAGATGGTCGGGGGCGGTGGGGTCCTCGGGATTGACGCGGCAGACGCCCATGAACTGGCGAGGGTATCGCTTGAGCACGTCGGCGAGATAGGCATTGTCAAAGCGATAGTGACTGACCTGGATGATGACTGTGCGCGAGACGCCGTTGGCCTGCATGAGGGATAGCAGAGTTTCGGGGGATGCGTCTTCAGGTGGAGGCGTGGCCCCCTGCGCGAATGGGAAGGCAGGGTCGTGCTTCCAGACATGTACGTGGGAGTCGATTAGACGCGTAGGTTCGGTGGGAGCAGATGTCTCACGTGGTTGGGCGGAGAGGCTCGAGAGGCGGCCAGCGAGGGAGGCTGCGACGGAGTAAGAGACGAAGCGGCGACGATTCCACATATGGGCTCCACGCGATTCTAGTTGAGAGTAGGGAATAGCTGGTGGCTGATGCGTGAGAGCTGACATTGAGGCGATCGGGTATCTTCACTTGAGAGAATCATGAAGATTTGCGGAGGCGTGTTGTCGATGACGAATACTGCTGGTGGGTCGGGGTTGCGAGTCGTCAAGGTGGTTGTGCTGGCGATGGTTCTGAGCATAGGTATTTCATCGTCGGCGCAGACTGGCCGACCCGTCAATGCCTATTCGGCGGTTGATCCGATGATTGGGACCGGCCCTGAAGGACATACGTTTCCGGGGGCGACGGTTCCGTTTGGTATGGTGCAGTTGAGCCCGGATACGCAGATACGGCCCTTCAAGCAGAGCTACAAATGGGCTGCGGGTTATCGCTATGAAGATACGACGATTCTGGGATTCTCGCATACGCATTTTTCCGGGGCTGGGCACTCCGACCTTGGCGATGTGCTGATTCAGCCGATATCAGGTGAGGTAAGGCTGGAGCCGGGAGAGATCGATAAGGCCGGCTCGGGCTATCGCTCGCGATTCAGCCATGAGACGGAGAAGGCAGAGCCGGGATACTACGCGGTGACGCTGGACGACTACAAGGTTCGAGCGGAGCTGACGGCTACGGCGCGGGTTGGCGTGCATCGCTACACGTTTCCTGCTGGTGCGCCGGGGCATCTGCTGATGGATCTGCGGTCTTCGATCTATAACTATGCGGGCAAGGTTTTGTGGTCGCGGATCCGTCTGCGTGCCGATGGAACGGTGACCGGGATGCGCGAGACGCGGGGATGGGCTCCGGGGCGACAGCTTTACTTCGCGATTCGCTTCTCTCAGCCGTTGGTTAGGCACGAACTTTACAATCGCGAACCTGTGCCGGTGGAGTACAAGGGGTTTCGCACGCCGGGGACTGGACCTTCGGATACGCAGGCAATTGAAGGGCGTGGGTTGATTGGGGTGTTCGATTTTGCCGCGATGGGGGAGCCGCTGATTGTGAAGGTGGCGCTATCGCCGGTGAGTGAAGAGAATGCGATTGCGAACATGAATGCCGAGGTGCCGGGGTTTGACTTCGATCGGACGCGTGCCGCGGCTCGGAGTGCATGGGAGAAGGCACTTTCGGTTGTCGATATCAAAGCTGAACCGGCGATGCGGAAGAATGTTTACACGGCGCTTTATCACACGCTGATGGCTCCTAGTCTCTCGATGGACGTGGATGGGAGCTATCGCGGGCCGGATAATCAGGTTCACAAGGCTGAGGGATTTCGTTTTGTCTCGAGCTTTTCGCTGTGGGATACGTATCGAGCGGAACAGCCGCTGATGACGCTGATCGAACCGGAGAGCAGGACAGTGGATGTGGTGCGTTCGCTGATGGAGTCGCAGAGGGAGAGCCCGTTCGGGATTCTGCCGGTGTGGCAGTTTCAGGGGATTGAGACGTGGTGCATGATTGGGTATCACTCGGTGCCGGAGATTGCGGATGCTTATATGAAGGGCATTCGGGGCTTCGATGCGAAGCAGGCGCTGGATGCGATGGTGGCGAGCGCGACGTATGCGCCCTATGGGAATCTCGGCGAGTATATGAAGCTTGGGTATGTTCCGATCGACCATGATGGGGAGTCGGTTTCGAAGACGATGGAGTATGCGTACGACGACTGGACGATCTCTCGGATGGCCGATGCCATGGGCGAGAGGGCGATTGCTGCGACCTTCAGGAAGAGGGCGGAGAACTGGCGGAATGTCTTCAATGTGAAGACGGGCTTTGTTCAGCCGAAGCATGAGGATGGGAGCTTCCTCGAGTCTTTCGATCCTGCTCGAGCGGGTGCGGAGAGTGGGTTCACGGAGGGGAACTCGTGGCAGTACTCGTGGTATCAGCCGCAGGATGAGGCGGGGTTGATCGGGCTTCTTGGTGGGGACCAGAAACTTGTGGCGAAGCTGGATGCGATGTTCGATGCGAAGGTCGATCCGAAGCAGTATGCGGATGTTGAAGATATCGCCGGAATGATTGGCCAGTACATCCATGGCAATGAGCCGAGCCATCATCTTGCGTATCTGTACAACTACGCCGGTGAGCCGTGGCGGACGCAGGAGAGGTTGAAGCAGATCGTCGATTCACAGTATCGGCCGGCTCCGGATGGGCTGGTTGGCAATGATGATCTGGGGCAGATGTCGGCTTGGTTGGTATTTACGGCGTTGGGCTTTTACCCTGTGGCCCCTGGGTCGAACGAGTACGTGATCGGGCGGCCGTTTGTCGAGCAGGCAACGCTGGCTCTGCCGAATGGAAATCAGTTTCGCGTAACGGCGGAAGGCATGAGCGGCGACAAGCGATATGTCGGCAAGGTGCTTCTGAATGGGAAGCCGCTCGAGCGAAGTTTCCTGCGGCATGAGGAGATCATGCGTGGCGGTGAGTTGCGCTTCGTGATGAGCGCCGAGCCTAATAAAACCTGGGGGATCCAGGGGAGTTCGCGGCCATATTCGATGTCAGCCGATCGCCGGTGATTCACGCCACAATTCGACGAGACCCGCCAACTCTGGTTCGCCGATTTGACGGTGAATCTCGGCGCGACGTACTCACCGTTCATCCGACTCGCGCTCGTCCGCTACCAACCTCACGCGCTCGACGACGCACGCATCTCGCGCGTGGTGCTCGCCGGCTTCTCGCAACTAACGCCAGACCGCGCCGCCATGGTCACCGCCGATCCGCACCACCCGCGCACGCTACGTGTAACAGTCAGCGGTGTGGCACCACGTGGACCCCAGCCCGAGGGGGCCCGGCCAGCCGCGTCCGTCTCGCCCCACGCACGTAAAAGTGCCGTAGGTTGTCGCCCTGAAGAGTGGCGCAGAAGATCGTTCGGGCGGGTGACCTCGAACTGAATGGGCATTGTTCTTCCCCTCGTGGTTCACAGGCGGAAAGCCGCCCCCTGGCCCCAATTCTTTGACTGATTGGCACAAAATCCTCTCACTGGCAGACAGAATGTGTAAAAAAATAGATGGTGAAAAAATGAACCGGCCGTCAATAAAATCTGCCCCTTCGTGCGCAGCCGCTCAACTTCCTAGATGACAAAGTAACTTCGTCTGCAGGAAGGAATTATTCCTGGTCTTAACAAGCATTGACCTTCGTTTATTCAGGCCATGCTTGTCAGGCAACCTCATTAACAAGGGTCCCGATTGAATCGATGGCGATACGAATCTGGTCGCCACTCAGCAGGGTGAAGTCATCTGGTGGTACGACGCCAGTCCCCGTCATAAGAAAACATCCCATAGGGAAGCTGTTATCACGAAAGAGATAACTTACAAGGGTTGCGGTATCGCGCTTGAGTTCTGTCAGTTGAACTGCGCCTGTGAAGTGCAGCTTGCCGCCGCGGACGATCTCGATTTCGATGGAGGTCTGGAGAGGAAGCGGGTCCGAAGAGATCAGGACACAAGGGCCGAGCGAGCAACTGCTATCGTAGATCTTCGCTTGTGGGAGATAGAGAGGATTCTCGCCTTCGATGTCGCGCGAGCTCATGTCGTTCCCGATGGTGTAGCCTACGATGGCTCCTTTGGGATTGATGAGTAGAGTCATCTCCGGTTCTGGAACGGACCATTTCGCATCGCTGCGAATCTTCACCTTTGCCCCAGTACCTACAACACGGGGACCTGTTGCCTTGAAGAAGATTTCAGGCCGTTCGGCGTGGTACACGCGGTCATAGAAGTCGCCTCCTCCTGCATCTTTTGACTCTTCAATTCGTGCGCTGCGACTGCGAAAGTATGTGACGCCGGCGGCCCATACCTCCTGGCTTTGAATCGGCGGCAGAATGTCGGCCTCGACGGGGGGAGAAGAAGGAGATGAGTTTGCGACGATGGAACGGCAGAGACCCAGCAGGTCGTCCTGCATGACGATCTCATCCCAAGTAGTATCTGGAATCAGGAAATAGGACCCGTTTTGTTCGATGTAGCACCCGGTTCGCGTTCGGTAGATTTTCACCTTGATTCCTCTCTAAGCCTGAGTCGATGGTTCAGTTATTTCTATTGATATGTCTAAGACGTGTAACTCAATTTTTGCGGCGGCATGGTTTGTTCGTTTGCTCGCAGGCGATCAACGATCATGTTGGTATCGTAGACGCACCCACCCCACACGCCGCCGCTGGCCTGAACGAGAGCTGCCCATAGTCTTGTGTCCGATGGGAGCGAAGGATGAGGGGCCAGATCAGGGCGCGGCGATCTGGCCGCGAGCCGCTCTCGACCAGTCTCGGGATTGAACCGCTCTTCCCCTTCTCCTATTAAGTTCACCGAGCCGATCAGTGTTTGACGATCGATCCTGATCTCGATCGTGTCTCCATCCAAGATACGACCGATAGGACCTCCGCACAGTGCCTCCGGCGAAATATGCCCAAGACAGGCGCCCGTAGAGACTCCGCTGAAACGCGCATCTGTGAGAACCGCGACGTGCTTGCAGTGGGGAAGTTGCTTGAGCGCAGAGGTGACTTGATAGATCTCCTGCATTCCCGCGCCAGAAGGTCCGCTGCAGATGAGGACGATGACATCCCCTTCTCCCACACTTCCGTTCTTGATGGCTTGGATCGCGGCGGTCTCGGTGACAAATACTTTTGCAGGGCCGCGGTGCAGATAGACGCCAGCTGAGTCGATGAGAGATGGATCGATAGCGGTGCTCTTGATCACGCAACCCTCTGGAGCGAGATTTCCGACAGGGAAGCAGATCGTGGGCGTGAGACCGCGGTCCCGTGCGAGATCTGCATCCATAATCACATGCTCGGCGGCAATGCCATCCTGCTTGAGTAAATGCTGCTTCATCTGCTGACGCCGAGCACTGTCTTTCCACCAGTTGAGAGACTCATCGAGCGTCTCTCCAGTGACGGTCTTTACCTTGGTATCGAGAAGTCCCATCGAGCGGAGATGCAGCATGACCTCGGGTACTCCTCCTGCCAGGAAGACCTGCACTGTAGCGTAGTTGCCGGGGCCGTTAGGTAGTGCGTCGACCAGGCGGGGTGTCTCACGGTTGACTTCAGTCCAGTCCGCTGCATTTGGCCGACGCAGGCCGGCAGCATGCGCGATGGCCGGAACATGGAGCAGCAAATTAGTAGATCCGCCGAACGCGGCGTGGACCACCATGGCGTTACGCACTGCTGCGTCTGTGAGTATGTCGGAGGTGCCAATACCCATCTGGTGGAGACGCAGGATGGCGCGAGCCGATCGACACGCGGCGTCGAGCCAGACTGGCTCACCCGAAGGACCGAGGGCTGCATGGGGAAGAGAGAGACCCAGCGCTTCAGCTACCACCTGCGAGGTAGCAGCAGTGCCCAGAAACTGACATCCTCCACCCGGTGTGGCGCATGCGCGACAACCCATGTCGGCGGCGTACTCCAGGGTGATCTGGTTCTGGGCGAAACGGGCGCCGATGGTTTGTACCTTTCCGGCGTCTTCGCCGTGCTCGGGAAGAAGAGTTACACCGCCGGGGATCAGAATGCTCGGCATCTTGCCGGAGGAGGCGAGCGCCATCATCATCGCAGGAAGACCTTTGTCGCAGGTTGCAACACCAAGGACTCCTTTGCGTGTGGGCAGCGATCGCATTAGCCTACGAAGCACGATAGCTGCGTCGTTTCGGAACGGCAGCGAATCGAGCATCCCGTCAGTGCCCTGGGTGCGGCCATCGCAGGGGTCGGTACAGGCACCTGCAAACGGTGTACACCGATGCGCACGGAGTTCGCGTGCGGCCTCGGCCACCAAAAGCCCTACCTCCCAATGTCCGGTGTGGAAGCCGAGCGCAATGGGGGTACCGTCTCCGGCGCGCATACCCCCATGAGTACTGAGGATGAGGAACTCTGGATCTAGCAGACGCGTTGGCTCCCAACCCATGCCAGCGTTCTGCGTCAAGCCGAAGAGATTGCCGGAAGGCTGAGAGAGAAGCATCTCTGCTGTAATCGGAAGGCTGCCCTGCGGACCCGGGGCGTGAGTTCGCACCACTCCAGGGTCAATCCCTGGGCTCTCGATGACGGAGGTGAATGAAATGGTTGGGATAGGTTACTCCGGGAAAGCTGATTGCGGAAGGGATAGATTGGGGTCGGCGAATGCGGCTCCGTGCCGCGTATACCGGAGGGCGAACATCAGCAGGCCAGAAAGTATCAGAGAGGTTGCCATGAGAAGATATCCAGCGCGAGAGCCTCCAGTGCGGGCCTGCAGGAGGCCAACCAACCAGGAGCCAGCGAAGCCTCCGAGCGCACCACAGCTATTCACCAAAGCAAGCACCTCAGCAGTTACATTCTTGGGAACGATCTCCGGAATGATGGCGAAGAAGGGCCCGTAAGGGGCATACATGGTTCCTCCGGCAAGGATAAGCGTGATGTAGGCTAGCCAGAAGCTTTGGTTAGCTGTGACAAACGAAGCTAGCAGAGACATCCCCGCTAGTATCAAGAAGGGCCATACTAGAGATTCCCGCTCCAGGAACCGGTCGGAGATGTAACTGACGAGGAGCATGAGAAGCACGGCGAGAAGATATGGAACGGCTGTCAGAAGGCCGGTCATCTGGATCCCTACAGCGGAGCCTTGCTGGATCATAGTTGGAAGCCACAGGACGAAGCCATAGATCCCAAGACTCCAAAAGAAGTAGAGCGTGGAGAGAAGGAGCACGTCAGCACGAACGAGGGCTAGACGAACACTGCCGATCCGAGGAAGACTGAGCTGCTCCCGCTCGAGTTGCTGTTCGAGCGCTGCACTTGCCTCTGGGGTCATCCAGGAGGCTTCGCGCGGTTTGTCGCGGACGAGTCTGAGCCACGCAAACGCCCAGAGAACGGACGGTACGCCCTCGACGATAAACGTCATCTGCCAGCCGAGTTTGTGAATAAGGAATCCGGTGATTGCGGACATCCACAAGACGGTGGTGGGGTTACCGAGGATCAACAAGGTGTTCGCTCTGGAACGCTCAGCTCTGGTAAACCAGTGTGTCAGTAGGACGAGCATTGCAGGAAAGATGGCACTCTCCGCTACTCCCAGAAGAAACCGATCCAGCACAAGCAGCCAATACTGCCGTATAACGCCAGTAAGCGCTGCGAGGGTTCCCCAAACGAGCAGTGCGCCGAAGATGAGACGGCGTGCACTATGACGCTTGGCGTAGGCGGCACCTGGGAGTTGAAATCCAAAATATCCCAGGAAGAAAACTGCGCTGAGCAGCGCGGATTGCGAGCCGGTAATATGCAGCGTGGCCGCGAGTCCAGCTGCTGCTCCAAAGCCATAGTTGGCGCGGTCCAGATACGCGAGACTGTACGTTACGAAGACGGCAGGAAGGATATATATCCAGCGCTTCCGCAAGGAGGATCCGCTTACAGGCGTCGTCTCGAGTGGGACGACGGAAGCGGACTCGTCTGATCTTTCATTCATAGGTCAAACAATCATAGTCCGAGTAAGTTGTTGTTTGTTGCGGAGCCGCTGGCACTAGTTGCAACCGTTCACATCCGACAATACAGCATCCAGCCGTGGTGATTCCGCAACTGAACTATACATGCGCGGTCACGCCGAAGTATCTCATGCGCGATCTCCAGTCGCAGGTCACGGCGGACCGGAGCGCGCTGGTGCTTGGGGGGATTGGGCAGGGAACAAACGAAACAATTCGATGTCACCACTGGGGTAGGCGCTAGCACGGACCGACGCGTCTATTTCTCTCACTTACATCAGTCTGCACAAAGAGTGTTGACGGACGTGGCCAGCGAACTTGGAACCTTCCGATAGCCCATCGTGCGATCGAAGAACGAGGCGAGTACAGCGGGAGAGATCCCAAATCGATTTCTACTTTGGGGTGTGCGGACACTTCCGTGGCGGATGCGCATATCCCCTCACGTGGGATATCGCACTGGATTTTCTTATCAGCCGCTAAATGCTTTGCAGCAATATGTTTCATTCGCGTCTTACTTGCAGCGGCGCTACCCACGCTATTTGTCTCTCGATGCACGTTTTTCGAAGGACGTCAACATTGGTCCCAAGCATGCCGTGCGGCTGTCACTGAATGGAATCAATCTGAGTAATCACTCGAATTATCTCCAGGTCATAACAATACTGCCGACCCAAAGTACGGAGTGTTCTTCCACCTGCTTGTAGACTTTGACTTTCTATTCTGAAATTGGCTCGTCCTAAGCTGTCGATAAAGTAAGAGTCCTATGAGTTGGTTGGTCTATGTTTGATGTCAAGGTTCAGAATGAGATGCTCGCTGCGAACTGCATGACACGTGGAGTGCCCGTCCCTATAAGCCCGGTGGCATTCGCTGTTGTGGTAATGGTGCCGAAGTCACGCGGTGCATTTGCCCAGTCTTCCATTGCTGGAACGGCAAACGCACTTGGGTTGAACCGTTGTTTGATGGACCGATTGGCAGAATAAAGCGGTTCTCCTGGAAGAAGATCAGGCCGTTGGTTCACATTGTTATGGTCAGGAAGCGCCGTGTTCAAGCGGCTCACCACAATATTGACCGGAAGCCCTGAACGATGGGTCAGCAGATCGGTGAACTCCCAGCCACCGATGAGGACATCTGCGCCAGGCGCGGATCTTGCCTGTGCTGAGGTCGAATACAAGGACGGCTTTGAAATCCTCGGGAGTAGCGAAGAGACGGTTACGCTTTAAGTCGATACCGAAGTGATCGAAGTTACCTTGCACAGCACTAGGCAATTGGAGGGTCTGCACTATGCGAAGTGGCTTGCCTGTATTAGGTGCCGTTGAAATCAAGCTCCCGTTTGAGCGACGGCGCTGGGAAGGAAGGACGCACATGGTATTGCCAATATAAGACGATGCATGTAAAGGGTCCTGATCACTTTCAATATCTAAATCTATGGCAGTGATGCATAGACATTAGGCCGCAACGTGGTCAACACAATAACAATGCAATCAATTTGAAGGTTCACTACTCAGTGAGTACTCAGATTGAATAACAATGAGCAATCTAGGCGATGCGCTTCTAACCGGGTCCACTTCACGTCAGTTGTATGGACGAGGAGAAGTTGCTGGATGCGTTCAAGCGTACAGGAATATATACCAACGTAATAACCCCTTAACACAACAATTGATCATATTCATCCGGACACGCCTTCGCGGGCGCCTAAGTTGATCGGCGATGCTGTATTTCCAAATGCTCCGCGATCAGAATTTGATGTGAGTACTAAATTGTAGCCTTCGCGGAGGCAACGCCGCCGTCGGTTGCCCGAAGAACGTCGGCAATCTCCTGCGAGCTTGTGGCCTCCTTCTTGAGCCAGGAGTTCTTAAAGTAGTTTTCTAAACTCATGCTCGTCTCCGATCAGGAAGGTACTCTTGCCTGCCTGAATGGCCTTCAAGAAGTGATTGCCCGCCTTCAACTTCGTTCGTGCCTCTCGACCAGAGTAAACCGTGGGATTGACGGGACGCTGCAGGGTGCGTTCTACCGGTACAAGACGCTCCAACAGATCGTCGAACGTGACCTTCCCGACCACCATCAGATCGACATCGCTCTCCGCAGTCTCCTCCTCGCGCGCGAAGGAGCCATAGACAAGAGCGAATTCAATTTTCTTCGCGAGCGGAGCAAGCGCCTCGGAAAGTTGGTGAAAGATGCCGGCAGTCTTAACGAGCAGGGCCTGTAATTCGGTACGCTCGTGCAATCAACTCTTACTATCTATTCCTTGAAGGTCGCGAGCATAACGGCGAAACGAGCAATCAAGGAGATGTCGCCGGTTGGATTAGCGAATTGAGAGCCAGGGGTTTGGCCAATTCGACTTTGATCCAGCGGGTCACGGCGGTTCGGTTATTTTTGGGTACCTAGTGGAAGAAGGATTACGCCCCAGCAATCCAGTGTCCCGTGGAGGCGCCTTTCGCTGCTACGGATCAGCGGTCTTCCGAACGGCGGGACCGATACGAAGACTTCACAAATTACCCTGGATCCCAACTGACGAAGATTGGGAACGGCTTCTTCGCGTTACAACTGAGGACTGCATCCGCGATCGTGCGATGCTCGCTCTGGCTTACGACGGCGCTCTACGCCGAGAAGAGTTGTGTTCCATTGCAGTCAGCGACTTCAATTTTGCTCGCAAGCTGCTGACGATTCGCGCAGAGACTACGAAGAACCGCAGCGGTAAGGTTATCCCGTACTCGCCTGCGACTTCGGCCCTGCTGTGCAGATATCTCAACCGCCGCCATACGGTGCGGAGCAATCCGGATACGGTGTTCTTTTCAGAATCCCCTCGCAACCGAGCCTCCCCGATTACCTCCTATACATGGACCAAAACGGTCGAACGCATGGCAAAGCGAAGCGGGCTGCCAAGGTTGACCACACATACGATGCGGCATCTGCGCCTGACAGATTTGGCTCGCGCGGGTTTAGACATGCATCAGATAGCAACTCTCGCAGGTCATCGTGTCCTACAGTCCACGCTGATCTACATCCATCTCCGCGCCCGCGACCTCACAGCGGCCGTCGAGAAGGCTATGGCTGGCATGCCCGCGCTTCGTCACCCTTCTTTGAGGGGCGAGGAATTATGACCGGATCGTCGAGTCATATGTGCTTGTCACACCAATTCGACCTCGGTGGTTACGACAGATCGTCTGCGCTCACCGAAAGAGAGCGAGCACGAATCGCCGCCGTTGCTGCGGGCGAATCTCTGCATGTCCGTCTCTGTGATCCTCTTGGAAGGTTGATGGAGCCGCTGAAAGCCTGCTTTCAGTTCACTAAAGCTCAACAGAGTCAGTACTCCCTACTCCGGCACCTGATAGCGGAGATTGGGAGACCGGCAAGTAGCCTTCTGGGCATGGCGGGAACCGGAATGGACGGCCCTATACACGCGCTGCAAGGGAGCCAAGACGGCGGCGAATCCGCTCCAACACGTTTTGGCAATGGCAACACTGCTTTGTCGAGTTGACCTGCCAACGTTGCGTAATCAGGAACGAAGAATTATCCGGCGCTACTCCCTGACCATCAAGATCTTCGGACGGGATAGAGTCGACGAATCGATTCGTTTGGTCCATGCAGAGCTGAAACGATTGGGGTACACCGGGTACTTCCACCCCGAGGTCCGCAACGTTCTCTGCGAATTGTTTCTGGTCAATCAAAGCGCCGAACTGGATACTCTCACCTCAGAGTCCCTGGAGAAACTGCGAGCACAGGAGTGCGCGTACATTCTGAAACAAGCAACCTTCATGCTGTCGCATGCGTTTGTTAGTTTGGGCATCATGCCGCATCCGTTGCGCCCGTATGCGCTGTCTGACCGAACCTACAGAGTCGAGACGGACAGCATTAGTCCGGAATGGTTGTCTTGGTGCAAGCGCTGGCAAGAGACCTCCGCACTGCGACCCACCTCCAGGCGCAGCGTATTTTCCAGACTGCTTGTGGTGGGACGATGGTTGAAAGTGACACACCCGGAGGTATCGAGACCAGGCCAATGGAGCCGCCAGCTCGCCGCGGAATATGTAGCCGCCGTAGGACTGTTCCGCGTCGGGCAATTTGTAGACGACCGGCGAACGATGTACCCGGATAGACCTCTCAGCGTTTCCTCCAGACTCGGCCATATCAGCGCGCTGCGGTGCTTCTTTACCGATCTACTACTCTGGGAACTGATCCCTTATCGTTTTGATCCCAAGCAGACCTTTTGTTTTCCGCGATCTCTGGCGCTTCTTCGCACGCCCAATCCACGCATTATTGCGGAAGACGTTTGGGCAAAGCTGCTCTGGGCTGGGCTGAATCTGAAGTATTCCGATTTGCCGCGGAGCAAGAACTCTTTGGGCGAAGCGGCAGGGCCGCGATACCCCCTCTCAATGATCCGTGCTCTCACGATGGTATGGCTCTTTGCCGGCCTGAGAAAGGATGAAATCGCGCAGTTGAGAGTCGGCTGCGTTCGGTGGCAAAGTACCAGCGACGCAAGTCGGCCAAAGGAAGGCTTGTCCGTATGCCTGCTTGATGTACCCGCAAACAAGACTAGCGGAGGCTATACCAAACCTGTGCACGGAGCCGCCGGTGAAGCCATTGAAAGAATGGCAGCGGATCCGTCCAGCGATGCGACAGGTGGTGGATGAAAAGACCGGAGAGATGTTCCACATCCTCTTCGGTTATCGGGGCCGCCCCATTGGTAGCATCGTTTTGAATAGGTCTATCATTCCGATGCTGTGCCGCAAGGCGGGCGTTCCAGGTTCCGACCTTCGTGGACAGATCACCAGCCATCGCGCCCGGTCGACCATCGCGACACAACTCTACAATGCCAAGGAGCCAATGTCGCTCCTGGCTCTGAAGGAGTGGCTAGGGCACTGGCGCTTGGCATCCACACAATGGTATGCCGCGATCACGCCTGACAGACTGACACAGGCCTATGTGGACGCACGCTATTTCGAGCGCAATGTTGCCGTGGTTCAGGTTCTGTTGGATCGTGCCGCGATCGAGAGTGGGGCGTCAGGCAGGGGTGAGGCATACAAATATGTCCATCTTGGGCATGACCATTGTGCGAATCCTTACTGGGCGCAGTGCCAGCATCGAATGGCTTGCCAGCGCTGTGACTTCTACGTACCTGGTGATTCGGCAAGGGCTCAGGCTCTTGAAGCAAGTACTCACAATCAGCGCCTCCTGGAACAGATCCCCATGACCAAAACCGAGCGTAAGGCGCTGACCGGGGATCAAGCGGCGCTGGAGCAACTGGCGAAAGGCTCTTCGCTGTCCGAGTGAAGTATGGGTACTACTAGTGAGGTGGTAAGTATTTTATCCAAAGGCCTTTCCCGTATTCGAGCGTCTTTTTGGCGTGTCAGCGGCGCTGAATATCACCGTATCAATACCAGACATGTAGGTTGCAACTTATGATTAACTCATGATCAATGTGAGCAGCAGATCCGACGATCCTCAAGTCGAAGAGAACGTGCCCAAGGAATTGTCCAGCACCACTCTCCCGTGGGAGGGCTTTCAATTACACAGGCAAGTTTTAGTGCCGCAAACATTCGGTGGCGACTCCGTCGATCCTGAGCATCGCCACCTGATGACAATGCTTTCATCCCCCACATCACACTGCGAACATCTTGGTTCAACAGGAAAGTATGTACGATGTCCAAAGTTTATGGGAGCAATTGCCATCGTTCCGAACGGTGTCATTCCAAAAAGCCATCTTCTCGCCGAATCTGAGTACGTTTACTGCACCTTCGACCAAGCCTTTATGAAGGACATTGAGGAGGAAAGATATGAAAGGTCTCTATGCCAACCTCACTATCGCTTGGTCAAACATGACTGGCAATCTAGACAACTTCTGATTCTTCTTTTAGCTGAACTAGAGATAGGAGGATCGTCTGGCCGGATCTATGGCGAATCACTGGCTCTGGCGCTTGGCAGTCGTTTTCTGATGTTGAGCACCGGCGTGCAGAAACCTAAGCTACTGAGTAATTCTTCTCTTGCGCCGGGAAAGCTTGCCAAGATTAAAGAGTTGATTGAGTCTCGCCTGGGGGGAGACCTAAGTCTCGCGATATTAGCGCGAGAAAGTGGTTACAGTCGAGCACACTTTGCTCGGTCATTCCATGCGACGACTGGCATCACTGTCCATCGATACGTTCTCGAGCGTCGCGTACGGAGGGCCCAATACCTGCTTGGAATCAAGGGGAATAGCCTTACGGCAGTGGCAGCCACTTGCGGCTTTGCTAGTCAGTCACATATGAGCTTTGTCTTCGGGCGAGAATTTGGCGTCACTCCCGCCGAATTTCGGCGCAGGCTCTAGCACGAATCTGATAGCCAGGAGACGATTATGCAAGATTTCAGAGGGACTACTGCCTTATCGTTAGAAAAGTGAGAAGCCCATTGCCCGCTCACCAACAGGAAGCCAGCGTTTTTTCGGAGGTAGACGTAAATACATGCGTGATGTCGGGGCTTCTCAGAGCCTTGTTTAACCAGCATGAAGCCAACGCTCTCACCGTTCCTCCTCGCGTGTGCACTGATAATCAGCGCATCGACAATCTGGTCGAATGAAATGTTTAAGTCATCGAGACGCTTTCAAAGTCAACGGTCAGAGAAGCCCTAGAACAACGAGACCATCACAACGTATCTCGCAAAACGAGGTGAGAAAAGCACATGGCACAAACAGTGGCTGAGATATTCATCGAAACGCTCGTAAACGCAGGCGTAAAACGAGTCTACGGGGTAGTAGGCGACTCCCTGAACGGGCTAACCGAGGTCATCCGTAAAAGTAAACAGATCGAATGGCTGCATGTAAGGCATGAAGAGGTGGCCGCGTTTGCCGCCGGCGCGGAGGCTCACCTTACAGGAGAGATTGCGGTGTGCGCAGGTAGTTGCGGCCCGGGCAATCTTCACCTCATCAATGGCCTCTTCGATTGCCATCGCTATCGCATGCCTGTGCTTGCGATAGCGGCGCAGATCCCGAGTCATGAGATCGGAAGCGGCTACTTCCAGGAGACGCATCCTGAGCATCTGTTCAAAGATTGTAGCCACTACTGCGAACTGGTTTCTCAACCGGAACAGATGCCGAGAGTGTTGGGGATCGCCATGCGTACCGCCCTCACCAAACGAGGCGTTGCGGTGATTGTCATTCCCGGAGATGTGGCGCTGCGCGAATGTTCAGCACCGGCACTTTCGCTTGGCATCGAGAATTCAGCCTCGTTGCTTTTCCCATCGGATAACGAACTTCGCAATGCCGCTGAAATTCTCAACAACGCGCGCAAGGTGACCATTCTTGGCGGCGCGGGATGTGAGGGAGCTCATGCGGAACTTATCGCGCTTGCCGAGCGGTTGAAGGCGCCGATCGTCCATGCGCTGCGGGGCAAAGAATTTATCGAGTACGACAACCCCTATGACGTGGGGATGACGGGACTGCTTGGTTTTTCTTCCGGCTACCACGCCATGATGAACTGCGATGCTCTGCTCATGCTGGGAACGGATTTCCCCTATCAGCAGTTCTATCCAAAGAACGCAAAAATCATTCAGGTGGATCGACTCGGCGACCAGATCGGACGTCGCACTCCAGTCAATCTGGGCCTGATTGGAAATGTGAAGGACACGCTGGGGGTACTGACCCCACTGATCCACAGCAAGACCGACCGCTCCTATCTCGATACATGCCTCGGTCACTACAAAAATGCGCGCCAGAGTCTCGACGATCTCGCTGTAGGTGAACCGGGCCGGACCCCGATTCATCCTCAGTATGTCGCAAAGGTTCTGGATGAGTTGGCGGCCGAAAACGCAGTGTTTACCTGCGACGTGGGTACGCCTACGGTCTGGTCCGCGCGCTATCTCCATATGAACGGCAAGCGCAGATTGCTCGGCTCGTTTAATCACGGCTCGATGGCAAATGCTCTGCCGCAGGCCATCGGTGTCCAGGCCAGCCATCCGGGGAGACAGGTCATCACTCTTTCCGGCGATGGTGGGTTGGCGATGCTGCTCGGCGACCTGCTGACGCTTCGCCAGCTCAAACTGCCTGTAAAGCTAGTGGTCTTCAATAACAGCTCTCTCGGCTTTGTAGAACTGGAGATGAAAGCAGCCGGACTGGTCGACTATGGCACAGACCTGGTCAATCCGAATTTTGCGAAGCTGGCGGAGTCAGTTGATATTTTTGGTGTTCGCGTGGAAAAACCTGAAGAGCTACGCCCAGCGCTGACCGAAGCGCTGGCGCACGATGGTCCTGCGTTGGTCGAGGTGTTGGTGAATCGGCAAGAGCTATCAATGCCGCCGACCATCAGTCTTGAACAGGCTCTTGGCTTTAGCCTCTACATGATTCGCGCTGTACTGAGCGGGCGCGGCGACGAAGTGATCGACCTCGCCAAGACCAACCTTATGCGCTGACGAATAGAAACCGGTCGAGGAGGAATGGAAACGGAGAAATCGAAAATCGGCCGAATCGATAAGGAGGAAAACAGCTATGAACAATGCAAACATGAGAGTGGAAAAGAAGCGGATGGGCGATGTGTCAGTCTGTGCCACCAAGCTTTTGGGCGCGCAAACGCAGCGCTCGCTTGTGCGCTCCAGCATCGGTATGGGCCTCATTCCAAGGGAGAGAATCTCCGTATACACCATCCTGAAAAAATGTGCGGCCAACGCGAGTCATGACGGTCGGCGCCCGGATTGCAAATACCAAACATATGACATGCCACTGTCTCAATCATCACAAGGATGATTCCTATGCCCACGCTCACTTGTCAGATTTCGCAATCGCTCCAAAACGCTCTTGAGAAACGGTTCATGACTACGGGCGAGTCCATTTCTCACATCGTGTCTAGTTCGCTATCGCAATGCTTTGGCTTGCCCCAACACACACTATTTCAGGTTTCCACCGCGGGCGCTCTCGTTCAGGGGATCTATGAGAAAGCAGTCTCCAGCAAGTTCCTGCTCAACTACGGAGATTTTGGGCTCGGTACTTTCGTAAATCTGGACGGCGAAATGGTGGTGCTCGATGGGGTGATCTATCAGGTGCATAGCGACGGAAGTGTTTCCAAGATTGTCGATGACACAGGAACACCCTTCGCGGTGGTCGTACACTTTATTCCGGACCAGGATCAGACCATCGAGAGCGCCTCGACCTTCGAGGACCTCATTAAGATCTGCGATCAGTACCGGGATTCAGACAATCTCTTCTATGCTTTCCGCATCGACGGACGATTTGAGCACATCCATACTCGTGCCATGAAGGCCACGTTGGATGGACTTCCGCTAGCTGAGGCTGCGGCTATTCAGCCTGAATTCGACTTCAAGGACATCGATGGGACACTCGTCGGGATATGGGCTCCTCAGTTTTCGAGCGCCTTCAACGTCGCAGGCTATCACTTCCATTTTCTTTCAGAGGATCGCGCAAAAGGCGGCCACCTGCTTGCCTGCAGCGGAAAGAATTTAAGAGTGCGCGTAGAAAAGCTAAGTAATTTTCACTTGTCCCTTCCAGAATCGGAAGAGTTCCTGAAAGCAGACCTTACAAAGGACACCTCTAAAGAGCTCGCCTATGCGGAGCAAATTCACAAAAGGAAAACGCTTAGTGTCTAACGAAAAGAAGCAGAATGACCAGCCGACGGGAGCAGATATTGTTGTCAAGACACTTGAACAGCATGACGTGAAGTGGGTGTTCGGAGTTCCTGGTGCGAAGATCGATAAGGTATTCAACACCCTCGTCGATTCTTCAATTCAGACTGTCGTTTGTCGTCATGAACAAAACGCTGCCTTCATTGCAGGAGGCATCGGACGCATGACCGGCAAAGCCGGTATCGCCATCGCAACCTCCGGACCGGGCGTGTCAAATCTCGTCACAGGCCTCGCCACGGCAAATACTGAGGGTGACCCAGTGCTCGCGTTGGGTGGTGCGGTTCCTCTTGCTGACAGATTGAAGAAGATTCATCAAACGATGGATTCTGTGAGTATCTGCAAGCCCGTGACGAAGTATTGCGCGGAGGTAGACTCGCCGGAGTCAGTGGCGGAGGTGCTTACGAATGCGCTTCGTAGCGCTGAGTCTGATCGACCAGGAGCGGCATTTGTGAGTCTTCCAATGGACATCATGGTGGCACCCGCCAAGTGCGACGTTCTCACCCCGCCGACATACTCTGCCACTGGTCCGGCGGACTCTGCTGCCGTCAACGAAGCTGCACGGCTTATCAACCGTGCAAAGAGACCGGTTGTTCTTCTCGGCCTGTTGGCAAGCAAGCCGGAGAATGCCGCGGCTGTTCATGAACTGATCGAGAGTGGGAAACTACCAGTGGTCGGAACGTTCCAGGCCGCCGGGACAATCTCGATGAAACTTTTCAGCAGTTTTGGTGGGCGGGTCGGTCAAATTAACAATCAACCGGCGGATGAGATTCTTGCTGCGGGAGACCTGATCATCACGATCGGGTACAACCCCGTCGAATACTGGCCTTCTCTTTGGAATAAAGGCAACAAGCGCCCCATCGTGCATTTGGACGCACTGTCGGCAGATATAGACAATTTCTACAGCCCGACCGTCGAGTTGATCGGAGGTATTGCTGCGACGATTCGCCTTTTAACGCCTCTCGTATCGCATTCCACTCCAGACTCGTCCATCAAGCGATTGCTTGACAGGATCGCTGAAGACCGTCAGGAATTGGCAAGGTCGTCTGCTGTACAGAATGGTACTCCAGTCCATCCATTGAGGCTTGTCTCGGAATTGCAGAACATCCTCACGCCCGACACCACGCTTTGCTTAGACATGGGTTCCTTCCACCTTTGGATGGCGCGTCACCTCTACAGTTTCCGTGCGCGGCAGGTCCTCATCAGCAACGGACAGCAGACGCTCGGGGTCGCACTTCCCTGGGCGATTGCGGCGACTCTTGTGCGGCCATCGGAAAAGGTACTGTCCATATCAGGTGACGGCGGATTTCTGTTCTCTGCGATGGAGCTGGAAACCGCGGTCCGGCTCAAGTCTCATCTCGTACACATGATCTGGATTGATGGCACGTATGACATGGTGGCCGTTCAGGAGGAGAAGAAGTATGGCCGGCCGTCAGGGACGAGCTTCGGCTCGGTTGACCCTGTGAAGTACGCCGAGGCATTTGGCGCACACGGCTTCATGATCCGGTCTCCGGACCAGATCAGCTCTGTACTCAAGCAGGCGTTCGACACTCCCGGTCCGGTTCTCATTGGGGTTCACGTTGATTACCGGGATAACCACAAGCTCTTTGAACAGGTGAACGAAAGAAGCATTCACTAAATGCGAATGAAATTCGCAGTGCTGACAAGTGCTTGGCTGTGTCAGCGGGCGAAACCAAATCTCGGCACTCAGTAGCATCCTGAAAAGGGTCTGGCATGGCCTTTCCCCTTGAGTTCTCGTCTGGCTGTACAGCCAGACGAGAACTCAAACCTTGGCGCTCTTGACACAGATCTTCAATTCCACATAATGCGCATACATCCGCGAATGCCGTCATTCTCCATTCGCGAGATTACGATCGCTGGCTCGACCGCGAAGAGACCGAGCCACTTCCGCTGGATTTGCTCAAGCCGTACGAGTCCGAAGAAATGGAAATGTACGAAGCCAATCTCAAGGTTGGAAACATGCGAAACAATGGTCCAGAGATGATGCGCGCTGAACGCGCTGCGGAGACAGGAGAGTTGCCACTGTAACGCGTCTCAAGCGCGTGTCATCATGATGAACGTGGTAGGAGCGGAGCACTAATTTGAAACTGATTGCTGACGCTAACGTCTGGTACAACATTGTAAACGGACGGATCGACCCGAAACAATTCGCTGGCGGGGGTCAACTTCTGATTGCGACACCTACCTCTCTTCTAGAGATTGCATCTGGAATCGATAGCAAATCATTCGAGGAAAGAAGACGAGCTGCGCAGGCCGTCATAGACTACGCATCCGGGGTGGTAGACGATACAGAGACTCATTTGGCAAGCATTTGGAACGTTGACATTACCTTACCTTCGGCGAACTGGATCGAGGGGTTTCGGGCAATCGCACAAGCGACTTCTGCTTCTGAACTTGAAACCGGAGTAAAGGACTATGAGGCGAAAGTCATTCGGCGAGTCGGCGTGAGTACGGTCAGCGTTTGGAGAGACCTTCACTGGGCAGGCTTTGCGAGGGAGATCGTCCAAACGCTCCATCAATGGATTCCTGGCTATCAAGCAGCACGCAGTCGCGGGTCTTTCAAGAGGATGGGGAAAACGAATCGAGAACCATTCAAGGCTGCTATGAGATCGGAGGAGATCAAGACCTCTCTGTTGTTAGCAACATACGCACGCACGAGTCTGAAAGAGACTACAACATCTGAGCCGACCAAGGAAGCGATTGAGTCTGCGAGGCTCGCCCTTCGGCCTTATCTGGATGCTTATGGCGAGTACATCATTCGATGCGCGATTGAAATGGCTCCCCAAGCGAACGACTTCGGGGATTGTGAGAGCTTCATCTATCTCCAGTCAGATGCCGCACTTGTTATCAGCGACGACCGTTGGGTGAAGATAGCGGGGACAGTCTGCCCATCTCAAATTGTCGTTCCTACGATTACGTAAAGCGGATCGGTTGTCACTCAATACGAAGGGTTTTCAAGGGGAAGGTGCAGGAGGAGGAACTCGACTCCTGCCGCGCCGGCGAGCGGGGGCCGGCAGCGGAATGAGGGTGCAGGGAGAAACCGAAGCGGTTCTCCCTGCCGCTTTTTGGGACTACAACGATAAAGCGGCCCCGGACGAATCCGGGGCCAGGGCGGATGGAGTTAGGCAGCTTTCTTTCTGGTCGTCTTCTTCTTTGCCGGAGCCTTCACCGCCGTTGGCTTCGGCTTGCTCGTAGCGTCGGCCTTTGCCTTGACCGCCTTGGGCTTTTGTAACGCGCCGGGACGCTGCTCCTTGGGAGCTTGCCATGCGGTTTCGATGGTGACAAGATCAGGACGCGCGGCAATCTCGCGGTCGATGTGCGCTGTCACTTTGGCTTGAAAGCACGGCGCATCAAGGCACTGATCACCCTGCACGTCTGCAAACGGGCTGGTGTTGGAACCGCTGCGATGTGGGCAGGTGACTCAAGCTCCGGCCTCTGGTTTGAGGTTCGGGTCTTCCCTGTCGAATGGAGCCTCGGCAAGATTCAGATAGAGGTTGGCCTGAATCCAAGCGCTCAGATGCTTGGCGGGAGCAGGTGCGCTTCCTTATCCTGCGTCCTTGCGCCAGCAGTTCTCGTAGGCCGCTGCTTGATGCTCTTGTGGCAGACGGGCGATAAGGTTGGCGTGGCTGGCGGCGATGCGCTCCTGAACGAATGCCTCGGCCACAGTCGGGATGAGTTGCAAAAGGCTTAGCCGCGTGTAGATATGGCTAGCACTCTTGCCGGACTTCTCGACAAGCGCCGTCACGTCGTAGCCGGGTAGGTCTGAGAGACGCTGAAAACCTTGCGCCTCCTCGTAAGGGTGAACGTCCACACGCTGCGAGTTCTCAACCAACTGCCACTCCATCGCGGCGGCATCGTCCAGTTCGACGATGCGGGCCGGCAGTGAAAAGAGTTCGGCAAGCTGCGCGGCGCGGAAGCGCCTTGCACCTGCGACGAATCTCGAAGCCGCTAGCGTTCGGACGGATGGTGATGGGTTGAATCAGGCAGTGCTGCCGGATAGATTCGGCGAGTTCCTCTAGTTTGTTCTGCTCGAAGGTCTGACGGGGGTTGGTGGTGGACTCGTGTATCTGATCAACGGCGATGTATTGGAATGCGCTGCTGTTCTGCATGATGCCCTCCTTGGGCTATTGAGGTTTGCGGTTGTGGAGCGCACACGCTGCCCTGTATCCGCTCCGTGGGCGGGAAACTTGGGCTAGACGTGTTGCTGTCGCTGCCGCTGGAAAAGCTCAACAAATCCTTGGCCTCGAAGCGTTTCGTCTCACAACTTGGCGAAGCGAACATGGCGCTCGTAGTCGGCGATTGAGAGTGTGTATTGGTCTTCGGTTATGTAGCGGCTCCATTGTTCGACGGCGACAAAGTCGTTACGCCAATAAAACGGATTGAGGCCTGTCGCTTCTCCGGCAACGTATTCGACTTCGAATTGCATTTTCGGGTGACGCATACAGTCACCTGATACCTCCGAGTAATGCGCGACAGAAATTGCGGCAAGTCCCAATGGGCCGCTCTCATCGAGGGCTTCAATCACTAGCGTTACGTAAGGGGGGGTGACCAACCTTAGATACAGATCGGGTCGCGACCCGCCAACCTGACGGATAATGTCGATGACGGTTCGCATTACGCCACCTGCGCTAGTTCCGGCTTCTCGGCGATGGTTTGTTCTGCTCCTCGTCCTGTTCTGCGGCCGGTTCCAGCGCGGCAAGGATGACGCTGGCTGTCTGCTGAATCACTTCCAAGCTTTCGGCGAGAAGTGAGGCATTGCCGTGGTAAAGCTGGATGTAATCCGCTGATGCGGTTCCGGTGACGAGACCAACGGCCTTCCCCACCACAAAGGCAACGGCTTCGGCCTCAGTCTCCCGCACGGTCTTTGTGGTTGCTGTGCGCTCTCAGCCTTATGGAGCATTTCGTGCGCTGCTTCATGCACTAGCGTCGAAAACTCTTCCGCCTTGGACTGACCGGGGAGGATGGCAATGCGTCCGCCTGAGCGTACTTAGCACTTGCGTTACAAAACAGACCGGAGACATGGTTTACAGCGAAGCGCGACGGCGACGGTTCCTCAGCTTTGGGCAACGCACGACGATGTTGTATGCCCTGGAAAGAGAGTCGGATCTTGGATCAACGTCTGCAGTTTTTGTCGAGTTATCAGAAGGAGATGTCGGTAGCGGACCTTTGTCGCGCGTATGGGATCTCGCGTCCAACGGCCTACCGCTGGATCAATCGCTATAACGAGACGGGGCCGGAAGGACTCGTAGATCGTAGTCGCCGCCCGCATAGCTGTTCCCACGCGACGCTCGAGCCGATCGAGAACACCATCCTCGTGCTTCGGGCCAAGCATCCGTCCTGGGGCGCGCGCAAGCTCAAGGCAAGGCTAGAGATGCTACAGCCAGACGTGGTGTGGCCTGCGGCCAGTACGTTCGGCAACATCTTGAGCCGTGCGGGCTTGACCGGTCCGCAGAAGAAGAGAAAACGCACCCCGCCATGCTCAGAGCCGTTCTCTCTGGTCACGGGTCCGAATCAGCTGTGGTGCATGGATTTCAAAGGCTACTTCACCACCGGCGACGGCAAGCGCTGTGATCCGTTCACCATCACCGACGCGCATAGCCGTTACTTGATTCGTTGCCAGATCGTCTCGCGTAGGCAGCAGGCAGAATCGTATGCATTGAGAACTGCACGCCGGAAGAAGTCCTGATTGACGCGAACGCGGACAAAACTTTCACGATACCTGCCTTCGGGAAACTCTTGTTTAGCGGCTAATGCCGCCAAGCCATCATCGCCAAGCCGAAGTCGTTCGCTTTCGAACGCCAAACTCTCCCAATCCGATTCAAACTCTTTCCAGATAAGCTCTTCTTCTTTACTTCCGTGAGAAGCTCCCTTGATGTTCCGTTGGGCTAGTGTCGGATCAAAGCGAGCAAAGTTCGCCAACTTCCAAGAGACCGCTGAAGGGCTTCTGTCTATCGAAGCGGCGAGCGAAATGATGTCAGGATTGCGATTGTGAATCTTCCCGAAAGGAGTCTGGCAATAGAGGTTGAAGGCGCGGATCAGTTCGTTACGAGTCCATCGTCGCCGATATTGCTGATCGCTTATAGAGATTGTCATCGTTTGACTCGTTACAACACCTCGACCCAGTCTAAACGCTCAAGTGGCCCTACCCGTGATCTGGGGAACTCCCCACCTCGCGGGCCTGTTCGAGGCTGTTACGAAACTCGCAGAGACTCAACGGGCCTGACGGAGAAGCTTAATCTCTTTTCATGGGAAATGCGCCTTATGCGCCGCGCTTTGAGTGTGTGCGGAACGGGTAAAAAATTCTCTCACAGGACAACGAATCCGGCATTCGAACTGAGAACGTCACCTTCCGCTACGATGTTCTGAGCAGGAGGGAATGGCATGGAAGAAAACATTCGCACACGAGCCTACTTCAAATGGTTGTCGCGCTCTGACCACGGTCATACGTCGACCGAAGGCAAAGACCTTCCCGAACTGTCCGAGCGTGTGACCGGAAATGTCGGGGAGTACCGCGAACGGTTGCTCGACTTCATTGCCGCCCAGGGCATTCAGCTTGAGTTCAAAGAGAGCATCGCGCCCGCGTTGGGGATGAG
>Ga0193717_1000535_pt1 | contig 25310 bp, 21 predicted proteins | sample U2c2metaG_FD_145900 | JGI IMG/M metagenome (GOLD analysis project Ga0193717, IMG submission 145900) | Soil microbial communities from a riparian zone of the East river system, Colorado, United States - U2c2 | ecosystem: Environmental > Terrestrial > Soil > Riparian zone | place: USA: East River...
TGCTGTCCGGACTGATCAACGCGCACGACGAGTCCGGGGACCGGCTCACCGAGAACGAGCTGATCACGATGGTGCTGACGCTGGTGCTCGCCGGCACCGAGAACACGGCGCAGACGATCGGCAACGGCACCGTGGCGCTGCTCACCCACCCCGGCGAGCTGGACGTGCTGCGCGCCGACCCCGCGTTGTTGCCGGCGGCGATCCACGAGCTGATGCGCTGGTGCGGCCCCCTGCACAGCACCCAGTTCCGGCACGCGGTCGAGGATGTCGAGATCGGCGGCACGACGATCAAGCAGGGCGAGCGGGTGATGGGCATGCTCGTCGCGGCCAACTACGACCCGCGCTACTTCGCCGACCCCGATCGCCTCGACCTCCGCCGTCAGCCCGACGGCCAACGCGAGGTGCACATGGCCTTCGGCGCGGGCCTGCACTACTGCCTTGGCGCGCACCTGGCCAAGCAGGAGTTCGAGGTGGCGTTCGGCGGACTACTGAGCCGTTTCCCCGACATGGAGCTGGCCGTTCCCGCGGAGGAGCTGGAACGCCAGAACATGCCCGGCTCCTGGCGGTTGGGGCGTCTCCCCATCCGTCTGAAGGGTGCGGCATAGCGGCTCTGGACATGACAGCGGCGCCTCCCGGACCGGGAGGCGCCGCTGTTGACTTGGGGGGCAGTCAGTTCAGGGTGGTGTCGGGGTCGACGAACACGTCGTCGCCGTCGAGGTGAACCGCGTAGACGGCCACGGGCTCGGTGGCGGGCGGGGCGGACGGCGCGCCGGTGCGCAGGTCGAAGCACGACCCGTGCATCCAGCACTCGATCCCCTTGCTGGTGACCTCGCCGTCCGACAACAACATCGAAGCGTGCGGGCACTCGTCTCGCAGGGCGTGCACCTCGTTCCCGTCGCGCACCAGCACGACGGGAACGTCACCGGCCTCGACGGCAAGAGGCTTCTTGTCGTCCAGGTCGGACAGTGCACACACCCTGATCACCTTCGGCGAACGCATGCGAGCGAACTCCTATCTGAGTGAGAAGGTCCTGGCGGCCCGGGGGGGTACCGGACCGCCAGGACGGCACAGCCAGAATCGCTCGCCTCAGGCGAGCTTCAGCGGGAGGGTCTTGGTTCGGGTGAACCCGGGCCGCAGGATCCACGGGACCTCTTTGCGCGGCACCGCTAGCGACAGGTCCGGGAACCGGGTGAACAGACCCTGCAGCGCCACCTCCGCCTCCTGGTAGGCGAGGTGCTGGCCGAGGCAGCGGTGGATGCCCTTGCCGAACCCGAGGTGGCCCTCGCTGCCGACGGCCAGCCGGTCGATCCGCAGCGTGCGCGGGTCGTCGAACCTGCGCGGGTCGGTGTTCGCGGCCAGGAGCAGCGGCGCGACCGGCGTCCCCTTCGGGATAATCACGCCGCCCAGCTCCACGTCCTCCGACGGGAACCGCGGCTGCGCGAACTGGATCGGACCAAGGCGCTGCAGTTCGCGCACCGCCTGCGGCCACATCGACGGGTTGTCCTTCAGCCGCTGGAGCTGCTCAGGGTGCTCGAGCAGGATGAGCACCGAGTTCCCGATCAGGTACGTCGTCGTCTGGTGCCCGGCCGTGACCAGGCTGAACAGGATGCCGACGATCTCGTCGTCGGAGACCCGGTCCGGGTCCGCCGCCTGGGCCTGCACGAGCGCGGTGACCAGGTCGTCCTGCGGCTCGACCCGCCTGCGCGCCATCAGTTCCCGCGCGAGGTCGATGCACTTGAGCAGCGTGATCGGGATGCGCTTGGCGTCGAAGGTGGCCATCGAGTCGCCCCAGGCACGCCAGTCCGCCCGGTCGGGTTCGTCGATCCCGACCAGATCGCAGATGACGGTGACCGGCAGCGGATAGCAGTACTCCTCGACGAGGTCGACCGGTGAGCCGTCCCGGCTGTCCTCGGCCAGCTTGTCGAGCAGGTCCGCGGTGATCTGCTCGACCCTGGGACGCAGCTTGCCGATGCGGTGCGCGGTCAGCGCGTAGGAAACCAGCTTGCGCAGCCGGGTGTGGTCCTCGCCGTCGGACACGTTGAGGAGGTTGGCCATCCACGGGATCAGCTCGGGTGGGAAGTCGAGCCGCTTGAACACGCCGTCCCGGATGTCCAGTGCGGGCGACTCCGGTAGCGGGTTGGTGAGGAACCGCGGGTCGGTAAGGACCCTGCGCACGTCCTCATAGCGGGTGACCAGCCACATCTCTGGCCCGCCCATCATGGTGGCGATGTTCAGCGTGCCGGTGTTCGGCCCAGTCTCCTCGCGCAACCGCGCGTACCAGCCGAACGGGTCAGCGACCACTTCTGGTGAGAACAGGTCGACCGTCTCGGCCGAAGTCTCGGCAGTGGTGGTCATGAAGCCCCCTCTTCTATCGTCGAATTAGCGTGCGATCCGCTGGCGTGGGGCGGGCGCGCTGCGGCCCCGTCGTCGAACGATAGGGAAGCGATGGGCGGCCGAGCATCCCCCAACCTGATAGGGCTCGACGTGCTGGCCCTGCGTGCGCCCGAATGTATTGTGTCCTTTGTAGACGGTGTGGTGGTGCCGGTTCGGCGCGCGCCCCGCGGTCCGCTGTGCTATCAGAGCGAGGGATGCCCGGCCGGGCATCCCTGACCTAGCCTGCGGAGGACTCGAGCGGAGGGTGTCAATTGGGTGTTGTGCTGTTGTTGAACGGTCCGAACCTGGGTGTGCTGGGTCGTCGCGAGCCGGAGATCTACGGCACGGACACGTTGGCCGACATCGAGAAGGCGGTCGCCGAGGAGGTGAGTGTGCGGGGATGGGAGGTCGTGTCCGTACAGCGTGACGGGGAGGGTGAGCTGGTCGGTGCGATCCACGAGCACCGTGACACGACGGTCGGTGCGATCGTCAACCCCGGAGCGCTGATGATCGCCGGCTGGAGTCTTCGGGACGCGCTGGCGAGCTATGCGCCGCCGTGGGTCGAGGTGCACCTGAGCAACGTGTGGGCTCGTGAGCGGTTTAGGCATGACTCGGTGATTGCTCCGTTGGCCAGCGGGGTGGTGGTCGGTTTGGGTGCATACGGCTACCGTTTGGCGGCCCAGGCGCTTTTGCACCTCGCCACGGATGCCTGAGCAAGCACTGTTGTTGAGTACTTTGGGTGACATCGGGTGTCACACGAATATCGTATTGACAATGGCATTGGTGCGGAAATGAGAGTTGTCGCAGGTATTTCCACGCATATCCACATAGTGGCACCCTCGGTGCCGGTGTTGTCGGAGTTGTCGGAATCCGGGCCTTTGGCTGGTTCTGACCTGCGAAAACATTTGTTCGCGAGCAGTGCCCGAGGGCTCTGGACGGGACGACCCCCCGTTGGTAATGTCGGTAAAACATTAGCTACTGATCGTAATCGCCAGTGCTAGTAATGGGTAATTGGGCCTCCTGGGGATCTGTGGGGGATCTGTGTCTTCTTTATTGAGGCCGGCACCTGCCGGCGTACCGCTTCCGCGTGAGGGGCACCGCTATACACCGGAGTCGCGTTTTCCTCAACACCCTTTTGTCGGGTGCTCCGACGAGCTTTCCCCGGATTCCGATTCCGGTTCGTGTGAGACCGCGGGCCTATTCCGGCGATCGGCGTTGTCGTGGTGCGACGGACGACTCGACGCGGGTCTGCGGTTCGCGGAAGCGGCGATCGACTCCGTGTGCGAAGAGCGTCACGAATTCTGTGACGTGGCGCCGTTCTGGCACGTGGCGCTGCTGATCAAAGCCCGGGAGCTCGAGGCCGCCTGGCGGGCCTTGAACTCGCTGCAGGACTCCCAGCGGGAATGCGGGGGGATGCCGGAGTCGCGGCGCGCGGAGCGGATCAGTGCGACGTGGCACGTGTTCCGGGGCGAGCTGCTGTTCGTGACCGGCCACGCTGACGAGGGTCTCGCCGAGGTCGACACGGGCCTGCAGCTCGCGGAACGCAGCGGGGTCCGCACCTTGCGGCCCACCGGCTACGTGACGCTCGCCCTTGGCGCGCTGCGTCGGGCGGACATGCGCACCTGCCTCCATTACACCGACAAGCTCGCCGGTGAGGCCCTGCTCGGTTACTTCGGTCAGGCGGCGGGCGCCTGGGTCACCGCTCAGGCCGCCGAAGCCCGCAACGGTGTCGACGGCGCCGCCGGACTCATCGCCGGCATCGTCACCAACCCCCTCGTCCTGCGGCAGCTCCTCGTCTCCGAACCGGCGGCCGCGTCCTGGCTCGTCCGCGCCGCCACCAAGCTCGGCGCCGACGACCTCGCCGCCACCGCCGCCCGCGCCGCCTGCACCACGGCGGCGGAACATCCGCGCTTCACCGCCATCCACGCGACGGCACTCCACGCCACGGGACTCCGCAACAACGACCCCCGCACCCTCCACCAGGCCGCCACCCTCCAGCCTGACCGCTGGAGCGCGGCCTCCGCCCACGAGGATCTCGCCACCCTCCTCACCATCCACCACGGCCACCGCGACATCACCGTCCGCCACTACGAGTCGGCGCTCGCCACCTACACGGCCGTCGGCGCCACCCGCGACGCCTCCCGCATCGTCAACAAGCTCCGTGACCTCGGCATCCGACGCGGCACCACCCGCACCACCGAACACCACGGCGCCCTTCCTCACGGACTCACCAACACCGAGTACGCCGTCGCCGAGCTCGTCAGCCAGGGGCACACCAACAACGAGGTCGGCAGACAACTGTTCATCTCCAGGCACACCGTGGCATTCCACCTCAAGAAGGTGTACCAAAAAATGAGTGTCACCTCACGGGTCGCACTCGCCGCCACCTGGAAAGCAATTCACTAACCACCGACATTCATTTCCCGCCACGATGAATCCATGCTTGAGGGGTAACGGTGTCCAAACCAACACCAACAGAGATCGGCGACGCCTACGACGCCTCGGCAGACCTGCTCGACCAGGTCTGGGGCGAGAACCTGCACCACGGCTACTGGGTCGACGCCGCCGACGACGCGTCACTCAGGCAGGCGGGCAACCGGCTGACCGACCGGCTCGCCGGCCTGCTGGCGATCAAGCCGGGCGATCGACTGCTCGACATCGGTTGTGGCGTAGGGGAACCGGCCATCCAGTTGGCCTCGGCGCACGACATCGACGTCGTGGGGGTCTCGATCAGCCAGCGGCAGGTGCGACGCGCGAACGACCGTGCCGCCGCCGCTGGGCTGGCCGGCCGGCTGTCCTTCCAGCACGGTGACGCGATGGACCTGCCGTTCCCGGACGAGTCGTTCGACCTCGTCTGGGCGCTGGAGTCGTTGCACCACATGCCGGACCGGTGGCACGTGATCAGCAAGGCGGCGCGGATTCTGCGGCCCGGCGGGCGGATGGCGATCGGCGACTTCCTGCTCAGCGGGGCCGAAGGGACCGAAGCCGATGCCGCCAGCGTCGACCTGGTCCGCAACGGCGTGCTGAAGCTCGTCGACATCGAGACCTACCAGTCCCACCTCCGCGCGGCCGGACTCGTACCGGACGACGCGGAGGACGTCAGCGACCACACCCGGCCGTCGTGGGGCAAGGCGGCTGAGCTGTTCGAGGCGGCGCGCGCGTTGGCCGAGCAGCACATCGGCGCGGCGCAGCTGAACCTCACGATCTCGAGGTTCCATCAGCTCAGCGCGGCGCCGACGGTGGGGTACGTCCTCCTGACCGCCCACAAGCCGGCCTGACCCCGGGAGCGCACATGCACACGACAGAAGAGACGTTGCAGGGCTACTTCGGCAAGATGCTCGGGGACAACAAACACCTGTGGGCCGCCGCGTCCACAATGGACACCATCTGGGTGCTCTACGACCGCGTGCTCAACGTGTCCCCGGAGACCATCGACGACCCGGACCGGGACCGGTTCTACCTGTCCAAGGGCCACGGGCCGATGGCCCTCTACGCGATGCTCGCCGCGAAGGGCTTCTTCGACCCGAAGATGTTCGACACCTGGCTCCAGCTCGGTTCGCCGCTCGGCATGCACCCGGACCACACGCTGGTGCCCGGTGTCGAGATCAGCAGCGGCTCGCTCGGCCACGGGATCCCGCTCGCCGTGGGGACCGCGATCGGGCTGCGCGCGGAAGGCCGTCGCAAGCCCCGCGTGGTGGTGCTGATCGGCGACGGCGAGTTCGACGAGGGCAGCAACCACGAGGCGATCTCGATCGCCGGGCGCCTCGGGCTCGACCGCATCACGGTCGTCGCGGTCGACAACAGCTCGGCGAGCCTCGGCTGGCCGGGCGGTATCGCCAAGCGCTTCGAGATGGAGGGCTGGCAGGCGTCCACAGTGGACGGCAACAGCCACGAGGAACTGTACGAGGCACTGACTCAGGAACCCGACGGACGACCGCGGGCCGTGGTGGCGAAGGTGCGCCCGAAGGAAGGGAGTGCGGTATGACCGCCCAGGTGACCAGGACGTTGATGCGCAACGTCTTCATCGACACCATGATCGACGCGGTGGCCACCGACACCAGGGTGGTGCTGGTGACCGCGGACATCTCGTCGTGGTCCTTCGACGAGCTGCGGGCCGAGTACCCGGAGCGAGTGATCAACGTCGGCATCCGCGAGCAGGCGATGATCACTATCGCGGGCGGCCTCTCGCTGACCGGGCACCGGCCCGTGGCACACACCTACACGCCGTTCCTCATCGAGCGGCCTTTCGAGCAGATCAAGATCTGCCTCAACCACCAGGACGTCGGTGCGGTCCTCGTCAGTATCGGCGGCTCCTACGACGACCTGCCGCGCGGTCGCACCCACCAGGCGCCCGGCGACGTGGCCCTGCTGGACACCCTGCCCGGCTGGACCGTGCAGGTGCCGGGGCACGAGGACGAGGTCGAACCGCTGCTGCGCAAGGCATTGGCCGGCGACGACCGGGTCTACTTGCGACTGTCCGACAAGGTCCACTCCGAGTCGATCCCGCTCTCGGAGAAGTTCACCGTGCTGCGCCAGGGAAGCGCGGGCGTAGTGGTCGCAGTCGGCCCGGTCCTCGACGACGTGCTCGCCGCAACGTCCACTATGGACGTGACGGTGCTGTACGCGTCCACGATCCGGCCATTCGACCACGCCGGGCTGCGTGCCGCGGTCGGTGCCGCGGCGCCGAACGTGGTGGTGGTCGAGCCGTACCTGCGGGGGACCTCGGCGCCCGAGGTGGCCGAGGCGCTCGCCGACGTTCCGCACCGGTTGCGGGCGCTCGGGACGCGGCGGGACCAGGAGGTGCGCGCCTACGGCAAGGCGGCGGATCACGACCGCCTGCACGGGATCGACGCCGCGAGCCTGGCAGAGTCGATCACCGGCTTCCTCTGCTAGCGTCCGCCTCCACATTCCATGAAGGTGAACTGCACAGGAGTACAAGAAATGAATCGTCCAGGCAGAGTCGGTCGAGCCACGCGCGGGTCCGTCCGTGCGGTCGGACTGGCGACCGTCCTCGTCGCCCTCCTCACGGCGGGCTGTGGCGCCTCCGGTGACGCCGCCGAGGGTGGTGCCCGTGACGACCGCGGCGAACTCACCCAGCTGGTCTACCGGTTCTACGACTACATGGAGGAGGGGCGGTTCGACGACTTGGACGCGGTGCTGTCCAAGGATGTGGTCGTCAGCTCTCCCGGTATGGGCGTCACCGAAGGGCGGGAAGCGGTGGTCGCCGGCGCGGAGGAGGGCGCCAAGACGGAGGACCGGACCCAGCATGTCGTCACCAACGTTCTCATCGACCTCAACGGCGACAAGGCCAAGGTGCGAGCGAACGTGGACCAACTCTTCGGCAGCAGTACCACGCCGGAGGGGAAGATCGCCCCGGAGCCCACTCTCACGATCAGTTCGATCATGCATTACGAGGCGGTCCATTCATCTGAGGGGTGGCGCGTGTCGCGCATCGAAGGTGACGTCTTATGGGCAGTCGACAGCCAGGCCGCGGCCAACCCGGCCGGACAGTGATCGCGAGTCCTGAGTAGGCGGTTCGGGACATAGCCGATGCTGTGAAGGACCCCTTGACGGCACTCAACGCCGTGAAGGGGTCCTTCACAGCATTTACTACCCACGTTGGTGATGGTCGTGGGGCGCGGTGTGGGAAAGCCTTGGCAGGACGTGGAACGCTGACTGGAGGGCACTTCGTGCAAACCGCTGGACTCTGGCGTGCGCTGTCACCCACCGAGAAGATCCAAGCCGCGCGAGAGGCGTGGATCGGGTACACGGTGCACGCGACGGGCCGGCTGGATCCGGATGCGCTGGCGACGACGGGCCCGTCTTCGTGACCGCCGACGCGAAGCCGGAAGTCCGGGCCTGCGACGGGGACCCCTACCACCCGATGACCGGCGCGGACCTGGACCAGAACCGGGCCTTGAGCGCGCTCAACGTCGTGCGCGACGGCGACGACATGAGCGTGTGCCTGTTGACCCATCACAGCATCGCCGACGCCCATCACTCCATCGAGGTGCTCGCGGCGCTGTGGTCCTGCTACACCGACGTGGTCAACGGCGTGCCCGTCGAGCTGCCCCAACACCCGTTCCCCAGGTCCTTGGAGGACCTGCTGGCCGAGCGCGGCATCCACGGGTCCGCCCCCGCCGCGGCCACCTCGCGGCCGCCAGCCGCGCCGGGCCAGCCGGTGCCAGAACCGTCCGGACCCGCCCGGCACGTGGTCCAGCACCGCCTGACGGCCGAGGAGACCTCGGCGCTGGCGGAGCTCGGCCACCGCGAGCAGGTGACGATCAACAGCTTGCTGTCGGGCATCTTGCTCCTCGTCGAGGCCGAGCTCCGCGACGTGCCGTGGACCGACCTCGTGTACCGGTTCACGGTGAACCTGCGCAGCCACCTCACTCCGCCGGTCGGTCCGACCGAGGGTACGAACGTGCTCGGCGGCGCGGGGTTCACGGCCACCGAAGGGATCGAGCCCGATGCCGTCGCGATCGGCCGGGCGGTCGGTGCGCAGCTGCGGGCGGGCCTTGCCGACGGGTCCATCCAGCGCAGCATCCTCGACATGATCAGCCGGCCGGCGCCGGACGCGAAACCGTGGGATCCGAGCACCGCCCCCGCCGTGGTCAGCATGATGAACTGGGGGCTGGTGCCACCCATGCGCACGCCGGCCGATCTGCGGCTGACGAACTTCCACTCCGCTTCCCGCATCAAGGAGTTCGCGATCATCGGCGGCTACGTGGTGAACACCTTCGACGGTCGGATAGGCATCGACCTCGCCTGGTCCGAGGGCGATCCGGAACTGCCGGGACGCATCGACTGCCTGCGTGAACACGTGAGCCGCGTGACGCGGCAACCGTGATCGCCCGTGTGGCTCTCACATCGAACGTTACAGTGCATACATGGAGGCCTCCGCGGTGACGACCGAGACGACCAAAGCCCCACCCGCCAACGCATCGCTCGGCTCGCCGATACCACAGGAGCTCATCCACCGCGACGACCCGTGCACGCTGCCGCCCGCACTGGTGGCCCTTGCGGAGCAGGCGCCGGTCGCCGAGGCGGCCCTGCCCAGCGGTGACCCGTTCTGGTTGGTCTCCGGCTACGACGAGGCCCGTGCGGTGTTGTCGGACCCGCGGTTCTCTGCCGACCGGTTCACCTACCACCCCAGGTTCAAGCAACTGCCCGAGGAGATCCGGGAACGGTTGCGGGACCCCGCGGCGCGCGCCGGGTCGTTCATCAACATGGACCCGCCGGAGCACAACCGGTACCGCAGGTTGCTCACCGGGCAGTTCACCGTCCACCGGATGCGCCAGCTCGGTGCGCGGATCGAGGAGGTCGTCACCGAGCGGCTGGATGCCCTGCTGGCAAAGGGGAACACCGCCGACCTGATGCCCGACTTCGCGCTTCCGGTGCCGTCGCTGGTGATCAGCGAGCTGCTCGGGGTGCGCTACGAGGACCGGGCGGAGTTCCAGCAGCGCACGGCGAGCCTGCTGCGGATGAACATGCCGGGCGACGAGGCGATCGCGAACGCCGACGCGATGCGCGCGTTCATGCGGCGGCTGGTCGTCGAGAAGCGGGAGAACCCCGCCGACGACATGATCTCCGGCCTGATCCACCACGCCGGGGCCGACCCCGCGCTGACCGACGACGAGCTGACCAACATCGCCAACCTGTTGCTCATGGCCGGCTTCGAGACCACCGCGAGCATGTTGGGGCTCGGCGTCTTCGTACTGCTGCGGCGACCCGACCAGCTCGCCGCGCTGCGCGCGGACCCGTCCCGCGTCGGGGACGCCATCGAGGAGCTGCTGCGCTACCTCAGCATCGTCCACATCGGACTTTTCCGGTTCGCCAAGGAGGACCTGGAGCTCGGCGGCGTGCACCTCCCGGCCGGCTCGACCGTGGTGGTCTCCCTGCTGGCCGCCAACCGGGACGAGCAGCACTGGCCGGACCCAGACGTGCTGGACGTGACCCGGGTCCGGAACTCGCACCTTGCCTTCGGCCACGGCGTGCACCAGTGCCTCGGCCAGCAGCTTGCCCGGATGGAGATGAAGATCGGGTACACCGAACTGCTGCGCCGCCTGCCCAACCTCCGCCTCGCCGTGCCGCCGGAGGAAGTCCCCCTGCGCAACGACATGCTGCACTACGGCGTGCACGCGCTGCCGGTCACCTGGGATTAGTAATCCCCGCGCAGGCTTCGGTAGTACGTGACGCAGTCGTCGTAGTTGGCTAGCAGGCCGGCCTTCGCGGCCACGGCTAGTGTTGGGGCCGTGGCGTCCTTTTCGGACAGTCGCGGCTCGCCCGCCATGGTCCAGTCAAGGCCGAGGTCGGGGTCGAGCGGGTTGATGTCCACCTGTGTGCCAGGCACGTGCCGGCTCGAGCACAGGTAGCCGACACACGTGTCGTCGGTCAGTGCGAGGAAGGCGTGGCCGAGACCTTCTGCCACGTACACGAACTCGCCGGACGCGGCGGTCAGGATGTTCCTGGCGTGCGTGCCGAACGTGGGGGAGCCGATCCTGGTGTCCACCACCACATCCAGGATCGCGCCCCGGTGACAGGTCACGATCTTGGCCTGGCCCGGCGGCAGCAGCACCCCGTGGACGCCGCGCAGCACGCCGCGCGAGGAGACGGAGAAGTTCGTCTGTGCCACGGTGAACCCGTGCCCCACCGCGTCGGCGAGCGCGTCCTCCCGATAGGACTCGTAGAAGCACCCCCGGCCGTCGGTCAGCTTGGCCGGGCTGAAGAGGAAGCTGTCCGGTACCGTCAGTTCGCGGCAGCCCACACGTACCCCCGGATGGTCTCGACCACGTAGTCGATCATCGGTGTGGTCAGCCCCGGGTACACGCCCACCCAGAACGTCTGCTCGGTGATCAGGTCGGAGTTGGTCAGATCGCCCGACACGCGGTACTGCCGGTCCAGGTACGCCGGGTGCCGGGTGAGGTTGCCGCCGAAGAACCGCCGGGTGCCGATCCGGGACGCCTCGAGGAAGGCCACCAGCTCGGACCGGCGGAACGGCGCGTCCGGCAGCACCGTGATCACGAAGCCGAACCAGCTCGGGTCGGAGTCCGGGGTCGCGCTGGGCAGCAGCAGACCGGGCAGGTCGGCGAGTCCGTCGCGCAGTCGCTGCCAGTTGCGGCGTCGGGCGGCGCCGAAGTCAGCCAGCTTCGTCAGCTGGGTGAGCCCGAGCGCGGCCTGCAGGTCGGTCGCCTTCAGGTTGTACCCCACGTGCGAGAAGATGTACTTGTGGTCGTAGCCCTGCGGCAACGTGCCAAGCTGGTAGTCGAACCGCTTGCGGCACGTGTCGTCCTCGCCCGGCTCGCACCAGCAGTCCCGGCCCCAGTCCCGAAGCTGCTCCACGATCCTGGCGAGCGCCAGGTTGGACGTCAGCACACAGCCGCCCTCGCCGGTGGTGATGTGGTGCGCCGGGTAGAAGCTGACCGTGGACAGGTCGCCGAACGTGCCCGTCAACTGTCCTCGGTAGGTGGAGCCGACCGCGTCGCAGTTGTCCTCGATCAGGAACAGGCCGTGCCGCTCGGCGATCTCCGCCACCTCGGCGACGGCGAACGGGTTGCCGAGGGCGTGCGCCACCATGATCGCCTTGGTACGCGGGCCGATCGCGGCCTCGATGCGCTCCGGCGTCGTGTTGTAGGTGCCGAGCTCGACGTCGACGAACACCGGGATGAGCCCGTTCTGGATGATCGGGTTGACGGTGGTCGGGAAGCCCGCCGCGACCGTGATCACCTCGTCGCCGGGGACGAGCTTGCGGTCCTCCAGCGCCGACGAGGTCAACGCGGACAGCGCGAGGAGGTTCGCCGACGAGCCGGAGTTGGTCAGGTGCGCCTTGCGCAGCCCCAACATCCGCGCGAACGTGCGCTCGAACTTGCGTGCGCTGACGCCGGCGGCGATCCGCATGTCCAGCGCCGCCTCGACAAGGGCGACGCGGTCCTCTTCGTCCAGTGTGGCCCCGGAGGACAGCACCGGCGTCGTGCCAGGCACGAACTCGTCGGAAACGTTCTCCTGATGGTACTTGCGCACAAGTTCCAGCAGAAACGCCTTGCTCTCCTTCATGTCCGCGACCTCCTGGCGTGTTCCCGGATTTCGTCGATCATCCTCGCTTGACGCAGCATCGCCCCGGCGTCCGGGCAGGTGCCCGTCCGGACCGCGGCGACGAACGCGGCGACGGTCTTCGCGCACTGGTCCTCGGCGGGCAGCCGCACGCGGTCGACCCCGCCGTGTCGAGCCACGGTGATCTCCGTCGCCAGATCGGGCGGTGCGATGTACGCGCGGTCGACACTGAGCCGTCCGCTGGTGCCGTGCACGTGGTAGTCGCTGAGGTAGTGGTGGTCCATGCCGAACGTGAGCTGCGCCGTGACGCCGTCGGACCGGTACAGCAGCGCGGAACCGGCGATGTCGACGCCGTGCCGAGGGTCCGTCATCAGGTGCGCGCCGGCCACCTCGAGGTCGGGCCCGAGCAGGAGCTGCGCCGCCCGGACCGGGTAGGCGCCGTTGTCCAGCAACGCGCCACCGCCAAGGCTCGCGTCCAGCCGGATGTCACCGGCCGGCCTCGCGGGGATGGTGAACGTGCTGTGGAAGCCCCTGACCGCACCCACCGCCCCGTCGGCCAACAGCCTGCTAACCCGGTCGTGGCGGGAGTGGTGGAGGAACATGAAGTTCTCCATCAACACCAACCCGCCCGCCTCGGCGAGCGCGACCAGCTCCGCGGTGTCCTCTGTGGACGTTGTGGCCGGCTTCTCGGTCAGCACGTGCTTGCCGCTCTCGAGCGCGCGCTTGATCCACCGCGCGTGCAGACTCGACGGCAGCGGTAGGTAGACGGCGTCGATGTCGTCGCGGTCCAGCAGACGCTGGTAACCCACGACGGCGGCACAACCGAACTCGGCGGCGAACTTCGCCGCCCGTTCCCCGGTCCGGCTGGCCACGGCGACGACCTGGACGTGCCGGTCCGCCAGGAACGCCGGCAGCACCCGGCGCCACGCGATGTCCGCGCAGCCGAGGACACCGACACCGATCGCGCCGGTCACCACAGCGTGTGCAGGCAGGTCAGCAGACTGCGTGCCTCGACGTTGAAGTAGTTGCCGTACCGCACCAGACTGGTGGCCTGCCGCGCCGTCATCCAGATGAAGTCCGGCGGCACCTCGACGGGGAAGCCGTCACCCACCTCGACGACCATGTAGCGGTTCTCCGCGTGGTAGAAGCGCCCGCCCTCCTCCGAGTGCACCACGTCGTGCATGACCGTCTCCGGCGGGGCGTCCAGCACGTGCCGAAGGTAGGGCGGCGGCTCGGCGCCCGCGTAGTTGTCCGGCGTGCAGTGCACGGTCGGCGCCATCTCGATCACGTCGAAGGTGCCCGCCTGGGTGTGGGCCTGCACGAGCACGTGCAGGACGCCGCCGATCCGCTTGGTCAGGAACGCGAGCAGGCCCCGGCCGATCGGCGCCAGCATCGGCTGCGTCCAGTGCGCCACCTCGCGGTTGCTCGCCTGGACGTCGACGCCGATCACGGTGAAGTACTTGCCGTCGTCGTTGCTGATGTGCTCGTCCGTCGCCCGCCACCCGGTCACCTCGTTGAGCGGTATCCGTTGTTGCACCAGGCTGTGCTTCGTCTTTGCCTCGGTGAACCAGCTCAGCAGCGCGGGCAGCTCGTGCAACGCGCCGTTGCTCTCGGCGAGGGAACGCAGGAGCGCGCCGCAGAACGAGTCCTCGTCGAGCATCGACGGCCGGTCGACCGGCGCGGCGAACGGAATGCCGGACAGCACCGTCCGTGCGTCCATGTTGACCAGGTTGTCGACGTGCAACAGCTCGTGCAGCTGCGCCAGCGTCAGCCAGCAGAAGTCGTCGAACACCGGGATGTCGTCGGTGACCTCGATGACCATGTTGCGGTTGCGCTTGTGCAGGAACCACGCGCCCTGCTCGGACTGCAGCACGTCGACCAGCACCCGGCCACGCCACGGCGCCGTGAAGTACTCCAGGTACGGGATGGGCTTGCCGTTGTGCACCCGCGTGTAGTTGCTGCGGGTGGCCTGCAGGGTGGGGGAGAGCTGGATCAGGTTGATGTTGCCCGGCTCCATCTTGGCCTGCATCAGGCAGTGCAGGACGCCGTTGAACTCCTTGACCAGGATGCCGAGGATGCCGATCTCCCGCTGCCGGATGATCGGCTGCGTCCAGTGCGTGCCCTCGCGGTGGTCGGTGCTCACCGCGAGCCCCTCGATCGCGAAGAACCGGCCGCTGTCGTGCACGAGGTTCTCCGTGTCCGGCTGGAACCGCCAGCCCGACAGCTCGCGGAATGGAACCCGCGTGACCCGGTAGCTGTTGGCCTCCGTGCGCTCGGTGAACCAGTGGTGGAACGCGGGTGTCGGCACCAGCACCCGGTCATGTGTGTTGGCCGACTCCGTGAACCGGCGCAACAAGTCTTCGTCGGTCGTGGTCAGCAGCCCTGCGGCGGACATCGGCGCACCTCAGATCCCTCAAGCAGTATTTCTTTCCGGATTGGGTGGCTTATGGCGTTAGGTCAGTGTTTCTTTGGTGATATTTCATTGCTTTCCAGGTGGCCGCGAGTGCGACCCGTGAGGTGACACTCATTTTTTGGTACACCTTTTTGAGGTGGAAGGCCACGGTGTGTCGGGAGATGAACAGTTGTCTGCCGACTTCGTTGTTCGTGTGTCCTTGGCTGACGAGTTCGGCGACGGCGAACTCGGTGTTGGTGAGTCCGTGTGGTAAATCGCCGTCGCGTTCCACGGCGCGGCTCGCGCCGCGTCGCACGCCGAAGTCGCGGAGTTTGTTCACGACGCGGGAAGCGTCGCGTGCGGCGCCGAGGGCGGTGTAGGCGCCGAGTGCCGACTCGTAGCCGCGGATCGTGTTCGCTCGTTCCGAGCGGTGTGTGGTCAGTAGGCCGGCCATGTCTTCGCGGGCGGATGCCGCACACCATTGGTCGGGATAGAGATTCGCCGCCTCGAGCAGTTTGCCGGCGTCGCCATCGAGCAGTCCGGCGGCGTGCGACGCGGCGGCGCGGATGACCTTGAACCGAGCTTGTTCCTCTGCCGCGACGCCGGCCGCCCGCGCCGCTGCTTGGGCGAGGTCGTCGGCGCCGAGCTTGCCGCAGGCGCGGACCAGCCAGGACGCCGCCGCGGGTTCGGACACCAGGAGTTGGCGGAGCACGAGGGGGTTGGTGATGATGCCGGCGATGAGACCCGCCGCGCTGTCCACCCCGCCACGCGCCTCGGCCGCCTGGGCGGTCACCCACGCTCCCGCGGCCTGCCCGAAGTAGCCCAACAGGGCCTCACCGGCCAGTTGGTCCACGAACTGTAGACAGGCCCGCATGTCCGCGCGACGCAACGCACCCAGGGCCATCACCACATAGCCGGTGGGCCGCAACGTCCGGACACCGTAACGCTCCGCGAGCCGCAGCCCGGTGTTCACCTCGGCAAGACCGTCCTCCACGTGCCCGGTGACGAACAGCAACTCACCCCGGAACACGTGTGTGGTGGCGGTCATCCTCGGCGACACCGACCTGCCCCGACACGCCTCGAGGGAGTTCAGCGCCCGCCACCCGGCCTCCAGCTCCCTGGCCTTGATCAGCAACGCTAGCTGCCAAAAGGGCGCCGCCTCACAAAAATCGTGTTGCTCCTCGCATGTGGCATCGACCGCCGCTGCCGCGAACTGCAAACCCGCGTCCAACCGCCCATCGCACCAGAACAAAGCCGAACGACGAAAAAGATCGGCGGTCTCGCATTCGCCCGAAAAGTCATCCGCACACCCGGCGACAGGATGTTGAGGAAATCGCATCTCCATTGTATGGCGGTCTCCGTCGCGCGGAAGCGGAATGCCGGCAGGTGTCGGCCTCAACAAAGAGAACACAAGATCCCCACTGATCCCACGTAGTTACCAGATTGTCGATTTCGACCAGCAGCTACAATGTCGCCAATTTCACGCCCTCGCTGAGCCGCACCAGCGACGTGCGCAATGCCTCACCGAGAAATTCCAGGTCGGCGTCCGTGGCGTTCAGTGGTGGCGCCACCAACAGGCCCTCACCGCTGCGGTCGGGGTGGAATCCGACGAACGGGTACAGCAGCAGCCCGTTGCTCCTGGTGATCCGCAGGACGTCGCCGACGGTGCCGGGGGCCAGCTCGATGCCGTAGAAGTAGCCGACGCCGCGCACGTCCGTCACCATCGGCAGGTCCCGCGTCGCCTCGGTCACGACCTGACCGACGGCCGCGCCGCGTACCTGGTCGCGGTCGAGCACACCGAGCTCGTCCAGCACCGACAGCACGGCGAGCCCGACCCGTCCCTGCAGCGGGGTCCCGGACATCGTTCCCATGAGCGGCAGCCACCTGCCACTCGACAGGATGTCCTCGGCCAGGTCCGGCGCGATCATCGTGGCGGCCAGCGGGATGAACCCCGCGCCGAGCCCCTTCGCCAGCGTGATGATGTCCGGTTCCGCGCCCGGCGTGTGGTGCGAGCCGAGCGGGAGCCCGGTGCGGCCCAGTCCGGTGAGCACCTCGTCGTGGATGACGAGGACGCCGTACTCGTCGCAGATCTCGCGAACCGCCCGCAGATACCCGGCCGGCGGCGTGTATCCGCCGCCGGTCGTGCCGTTGACGGTTTCCATCAGCACCGCGGCGACGGTCTCCGGACCGGCGTTGACGATGGCGTCGCGCACGGCCTGCGCGCATTCGACTCGGCAGGTGGGGAACGGGCAGCCGAGATGCTGGCGGGGGTAGGGCGGATCGAAGGCGGGGCTGATGCCGAAGCTGTCGTCCTCGTGTGGCCGCCGAGAGCGGTGACCGGACAACGCGAGCACGAACGCGCTGTTGCCGTGGTAGCCGAGTGACGCCGTCAGCACCTTGTGGCGGTCCGCCGCACCCCGCGCCCGCTGCGCCAGCCTGGCCAGCGCGATGGCGGCCTCCGTTGCCGACGTGCCGGTGGGGGTGAACATGACCCGGTCGTTCGGCCGGTGCACGGCCCGCGCCGTCGCGGCGGCCAACTGCGCCATCTCGGTTGGCGCGAACGTTCCCGGGTTGGCGTACGTGCAGACCCCCACCTGGTCCCGCATCGCGTCGACCACCCGTGGATGGGCGTGGCCGATGTTCACGTTGACGATCCCACTGCACGCGTCCAGATAGCGCTGCCCGTCGGAGGAGAAGATCCAGGATCCGTAGGCATGGCTGTAGGAGATCGGTGGAATCTGCAACCGCGCGGCCAGTAGCTGCGACGTGCCCGCAGCCTCATTCGTGGTCACGATAGGGGAATCCTTCCTGCGGCCGAGCGAGCCCCGGCGGACGGACAGCTCAGTGACGGCGTCCCGCGGCCGATTCGTGGACGAGCCACTCGATGCGGCGGGCCACCTCGGACGGCAACGGCAGGGCGGCGATCTCCTGTGCGAGTCCGGCCGCTGCGGCGGCGTAGTCCGGATTGGTGATGATCTCCTGGCAGGTCTTCGCGATGACGTCCGTGGTGGCCTCCTCCGGAGAGAGGATGACGCCGGCGCCGGCGTCGACCATGGTGCGGGCCATCGCGTTCGCGCGTTGCAGCTTGGGGTCCGGGATCAGCACCTGGGGCACCCCGAAGCTCAGCGCCGTCATCATGGTGCTGCCGCCGGACTGGTGCACGAGGACATCGCAGGTCGGCGCGACGATGTCCAGTGGGATCCAGCCGACGTGGACGTTCTCGCCCACCCGTGCACGCAGGGCGGGGGCGGCGTCCTCGGTCACCGGCACCACCACCTCCGCGTCCAGAGTGGCGATGTTCTCGACGATGCCGTGTAGGAAGTCGTGTTGGTTGTAGTTCGCCACGCCAGTTCCGATGGTCACGCCGATCCGGTGGTTCGCGCCCCGCGTGTACATCCACGGTTCCAGGCGGCACTGCGTGTTGCCCGGGATCCACCGCATCAGCTGCGCGGGCCCCGCGTCCTGCGAACGCAGGCTCTGCGGCGTGATCTCGATCATCATGTCCGGCTCGGGCATGCGGTCGAGGCCAACCGCGGCCAGGTCCTCGCTCAGCTCTTCCGCCGCCCCGGCATCCATCAGCCGCGGATCGTGGATGTCCCACGAGTGGCGCACCCAGGGGACACCGAGGCTGGCCGCCAGCAGCGGGGCGGCATAGGAGCAGACGCCGCCGATGACGACGTCCGGGCGCCAGTCCTTGGTGAACGCCAGCAGTGCGTCGAGGGTCACGGCCTCCAGCCGCGCGTACCACTGGCCGGACAGCCGCTCGCGCTCGGCCGGGTCCTCCGGTACCCGCGCCAGCCCGCGGTCGGCGAGGACCTTCTGCGGGGTCAGGTTCGGGTCCGTGATCCGCACGGCGGGGAGCCCGACCTCCGCGATGGTCGGGATGATGTCCTCGATCGAGGCGGTCATCATGACCTGGTGCCCCGCGTTGCGCAGGGCCGTCCCGAGCGGGGCGTGGCTGAAGATCGTGGACGGGGCGACCCCGGCGAGAATGATGACCTTCAAAGGGTCCTCCTGGCGGTAGTTCGTTGGATCACGGTGTCTTGTTGGATCCTTGCTTCCAGCACATCGAGTCCTCATCGGACAATCCACAGTTACGCGCGCACCAGGACACCCTCAGGCTTGCCCACGCCGCACGCCGGGGACATCACCAACGTGGGTAGTCTCAGCCGGCCGCTGGCCCTGACAGGGGTCGCTCGGCACTCGGCACGCGTAGCTTCTGTGCCATGGCGACTCTGGTTCCTGCCACGCACACCCCGACGACGACACCCAGGCATTCGCGACCATCGCAGTGTGTGGGGGCATTCGGCGTAGGCGGGATGCGGCGGTTGCGGGAACGATAAATGGTGCGGCATAACGTTCTGCCTGCGGGGGTTGACCGTCGCGGGAGGTCCTACAAAGGTGTGCACGCCAGGCGTGGCGGTCGAGTTCGGGGACGCTCCAAGCGCCGGTGGCTCATCCTTCACACACGAGAGGAAATCCTTCATGCCGTCTGCCAAGACGACGTTCCGGGCCGGGGTCGCGCTGTTCGCGGCCGCGGTCGGGATCGGGCTTGCTGCCGTGCCCGCCTCGGCCGGCCCCGCCGCTGTGCCCGCTGTCCCCGACGGCCCCGCGCTGGCTCGCCAGCTCGTCAAGAAGGTCGACGTGGCGAACACCAACCGCCACCTCATCGCGTTGCAGCGGATCGCCGATCGCAACGGGCGAACCCGGGCTGCCAGCACCGACGGGTTCGATCAGTCGGCCGACTATGTTGCCGGCAAGCTCGAGGCCGCGGGGTTCACCGTCTCGCGGCAGGAGTTCCCGTATGTCGACGATGTGACCAGTGGGGCGTCCCTGACCGTGGGTGGCACCGCCGCGCCGGTCTTCCGCATGCGGTACAGCGAATCCCTGCCTGCCGGCGGTGTGACGAGCACGCTGTCCGTGGTTCCGAACGACGCGACCCCGGGCTGTGAGGCGTCCGACTACGCGACCGCCGCGGGCAAGGTCGCGCTGGTCAGCCGTGGCGGGTGCTCGTTCGTCACGAAGTCCCTCGCCGCCGCGGCAGCCGGTGTGCTCGCCATTCTGGTCTACAACAACATCCCGTTCGTGCCGCTGATCGGCACGCTCGTCGAGCCGATCCCGGGCAGTATCCCGGTCGGTGGCCTCTCGCAGGTGCAGGGCCAGCAGCTTCTCACCCAGGACGGCGCTCCGGTCACCCTCGATCTGCAGGGCTTCCTCGACGACCGCACCTCCTACAACCTGATCGCCGAGACCAGGACCGGCAAGCACAACAACGTCGTCATGGCTGGTGCGCACCTCGACAGCGTCCCCGACGGCCCCGGCATCAACGCCAACGGCACCGGGTCCGCCGCGCTACTGGAGATCGCGCTGCAGCTCGGCAGTTCGCCGAAGGTCAACAACGCGGTGCGGTTCGCGTGGTGGAGCGCGGAGCCGCTCGGCCAGATCGGGGCGAAATACTACGTGCAGGACCTCGACTTCGAGCAGCAGCTTGACATCGCGCTGTACATGAACTTCGACATGATCGGCTCTCTCAACGCGGGCTACTTCACCTTCGACGGCGACGACTCCGACTTCGCCGGCGCGGGCCCCGGCCCGTACGGTTCTGGCCAGATCGAGAAGGCGTTCGCCGACTACTTCGACAGCACCGGCGTCCCGCTCGAGCGCAACGACCTCGAACCCACCTTCGAGTACAGCGCGTTCGTCTCCAACGGCATCCCTTCCGGTGGCCTCTACACCGGCGCCGAAAAGGTGAAGACCCAGGAGCAGGCCGACAAGTGGGGCGGCGTCGCGGGTCAGACCTTCGACCCGTGCTTCCAAATGATCTGTGACAGCCTTGGCAACGTCGACCGCGTGGTCCTGGACCGCAACTCGGACGCGATCGCTTTCGTGGTCGGTTCGTACGCGACCAGCACGGAGGACATCAACGGTGTCCCGGCGCGCGCCAAGCGTGCGAAGACCCGCACCGCCGCTGCCCGCACCGCCGACGGGTCGGTCGCCAAGGCCGCGTACACCGCCGCCGTGACCGGCTGACATTTCCCACGCTGTGAAAGGCGCGTTCAGGGCACCCACCGCCGTCAACGCGCCTTTCACACCCCGCCAGCCACGGCCGAACCACCGAACCCGAACGTCTCAAGCCCGCCCCCCGGGCGGGCGGCCGCGAAGGGCGCGCTCGGGACATGGCCGATGCTGTGAAGGACCCCTTCACGGCACTCAACGACATGAAGGGGTCCTTCACAGCATCGCCTTACGTCTCAAAAGCCCCCTTCTCGACACCGCCACGTGATCAACCCCGAAAGACTTCCGAAACCGACCGCTAAGTTACTTGGAAACGGTCAACGCCGACTATTCGTTACTTGGCAACGGCAGTTTCTGTCGCGTGGCCGGTCCTGGCCCGGATGGCCGATTCCGTTGCGCCGCACGGCTTTTCCGGTCTTCGTGGTGGGTGAAGCGGCAGGGCGGACAAAGCGGTCATTTTTGTTTATCTGTTTATACGTTGATGGACAACGGCTCTTGTGCGGGGCTGATCCGCGTTTGATTCTTAACTCGGTTCACGCGAACCAGCTCACCTCTTTTTCACGCACGTGACCCCCGATCGAGGGCTCGGGGGCCGCTGCGCCCTGCGCAGAGGAGTTCATTCATGCTATTGAGACGTGTTGTCGTGCTGGCCTCGGCCGGCGTGCTGGCCGCGAGTGTCGCGGTCGCCGCGACGTCCACAGCACAAGCGCAACCCCTACCGAGCCCCGCGCCGGATGCGCAGTCGCTCGCCGCGAACGCCGCGTCGGCCTTCGTGACGTCGAAGCCCGCCGCTCTGCACGCGAGCGCGAGCGACGAGTTCACACAGCACCCCGTGATCGACTTCAAGGGCACGCAGTACGTGCCGTACGACCGCACCTACAAGGGCCTTCCCGTGGTGGGCGGCGACTTCGTCGTCGTCACCAACTCCTCTGGTCAGGTCATGACCACCTCGGTCGCCCAGGATCAGACCATCAACCTGGCCTCGACCACCCCGAAGCGCACCGCCGCGCAGGCCGAGGCGACCGCCCGCGGGGAGCTGAAGTCCGTCACCTCGGTGACCGCCCCCCGGCTCGTCGTCTACGCGCACGGCTCGCCAGAGCTCGCCTACGAGACCACGGTCACCGGCACCGGCAGCGAGGGCTACAGCAAGCTCTCCGTCGTCGTCGGCGCGCAGACCGGCGCGGTGCTCGAGACCCGCGAGCAGGTCATGCATGGCACCGGCACCAGCGCGTGGAGCGCCAACCCCGTCACACTGAACACCACACACTCCGGGTCCACCTACACCTTGCGTGACCCGAGCATCACGAACCTGAGCTGCCAGGACGCGGCCAACAACCAGGTCTTCTCCGGCCCGGACGACGCATGGGGCAACGGCACCGCGAGCAACCGGGAGACCGGCTGCGTCGACGCGCTCTACGGCGCGCAGACCGAGTCCGCCATGCTCGCAAGCTGGCTCGGCCGCAGCGGTCCGAACGGCAGCGGCGGCGCGTGGCCGATCCGCGTCGGCCTCAACGACCTCAACGCCTACTACGACGGCTCGCAGATCCAGATCGGCCACAACCAGGCCGGCGGCTGGATCGGCGCCATCGACGTGATCGCCCACGAGCAGGGCCACGGCATCGACGACAACACCCCGGGCGGCATCTCCCGCTCCGGCACCCAGGAGTTCGTCGCCGACACCTTCGGCGCGGCCACCGAGTGGTACGCCAACCAGCCAACGAAGGACACCCCGGACTTCCTCGTCGGCGAGCAGATCAACCTGGTCGGCCAGGGCCCGATCCGCAACATGTACAACCCGTCGGCGCTCGGCGACCCGAACTGCTACTCGAGCTCGGTCCCCGGTGGCGAGGTGCACGCGGCAGCGGGTCCCGGCAACCACTGGTTCTACCTGCTGGCGCAGGGCACCAACCCGACCAACGGCCAGCCGACGAGCACGACGTGCAACAGCAGCACCATCACCGGCGTCGGCACCCAGACCGCCATGAAGATCATGTACGGCGCGATGCTGATGAAGACGAGCACCAGCTCGTACCTGAAGTACCGCACCTGGACGCTGACCGCGGCGAAGAACCTCGACGCCACCTGTGGCCTGTTCAATGTCACGAAGCAGGCGTGGGACGCGGTAAGCGTTCCCGCGCAGGCCGCTGACCCGACCTGCGCGGTGGGCGGCGGCGTCACCGTCGGCAACCCGGGCAACAAGACCGGCACGGTGGGCACCGCGATCACGCCGTTCACCATCACCGCGAGCGGCGGCACCTCGCCGTACCACTTCGCGGCGACCGGGCTGCCCGCCGGCATCTCGATCAACGCGACGAGCGGCCAGGTGTCGGGCACCCCGTCCGCCGGTGGCACGTACAACGTGACAGTGAACGTGACCGACAGCTCGAACCCGGTGAAGAGCGGGTCGACCCAGTTCACGTTCACGATCAGTGGCGGCGGTGGCGGCTGTGGCCAGAACCTGATCGCCAACGGCGGGTTCGAGAGCGGCGCCACCGGGTGGACGGCGACCGCCGGCGTGATCAGCACCGGTAGCAACGCGCACGCGGGCACCCGTTTCGCGTGGCTCGACGGCTACGGCGGCACCCACACCGACACGCTGCAGCAGGTCCTCGCGATTCCGGCCGGCTGTAACGCGACGCTGAACTACTACCTGTTCATCGACACCGACGAGGGGCCGACGACGGCCTACGACAAGCTCATCCTGACCGCCAATGGTCAGACCCTGGCGACCTTCTCCAACCTGAACTCCGGGACCGGGTATGTCCTGCGGTCGTCCAGCCTGGCCGCCTTCGCGGGTCAGTCGGTCACACTGAAGTGGACCGGTACGGAAGACGCATCCCTGCAAACCAGCTTCTTGATCGACGACGTGTCGACTAGCTGACTCCTGAGTGAGTAAGGCCGGTGGCCGGGTGCTTCGCGCCCGGCCACCGGCCTGCTTTCCGAATATTTCCCGCCTCTGGACACTCGTCAATTGCTCCCCTAAAGTTCCCCTTCATCGTTAGGGTTCAACATTGGGAGTCTGTGTGCGTTCGCGTTTTGTGAAGTCCGCCCTCGTCGTAATTCCTCTTCTCGCGGTGACTCTCGCCCAACCTGTGGTGGGCTCGGCCGAGATTTCCGCGGCTGCGTCACACGACAGCGTGGTCGCCCCGATGGCTGGGTTGAAGGCGCATGTGAACACCGATGTCGCCAAAACCTATCTCTACCAGAACTACTACGGAGACGAGACGGTCAACGGCCAGTTCTACGGGCCCTGCAAGAACTTCTACTACGACGCCATCACCAACGGCCGGTACCACGCTTACGAGCTCGGCGGTTGGATCTCCACCGACAAGGCCGGCTCTGGCTGGTGCGGCGACTGATCTCCTGACACGACAGCACGGCAGCCCGACCGGAGCGGTCGGGCTGCCGTGCTGTCGAAGCTTGTCGTCTAGTCGCCGCACCATCCCTCGCCGGCCTTGTCCATCGAGATGAAGCCGTTCAGGGCGTAAGCGTGGTACCGGCCGTTGGAGGTGTAGTCGTAGTTGAAGTTGAAGCATCGGAAGAGCTTCGTCGTGCCGTGCGAGTCACCGTAGGCGCTGTCGTAGAGCCAGGTGAAGTCCACATCGGAGTTGACGTGCGCCTTCATGGCCGCCGTCACCGCGTGCTCGTTCTGCTTCGCTGCGGCGGTTTGTGTCTCGGCAGAGCTCACCGCCGGCGTGACGAGGGTGGCGGCGAGAACCGAAGCCGCGGCGACAGCCAACGCGACACGTCGCGAATTCACAGGCGCTCCTATGTTGGAAGTTAACATTTCGGGCGGATGTTACGGCGGACTTTGCCCGACAGGCAACTAGCGCGGCGAAGTTGCCTGTCCCGGTTCCTGTTCGCGCGTGGCCGCGTGTGGCGTACTTGCTACGACTCCGCTGCCCGCCGAACTGGAGTCGTGGGATCCGTCCTGGTCGGCAGCAGTCCCGAGAAGGGAGATCCGCGCGCATGGCCGGGCAGACAATTCGGAGTGGGCCGCTCACGTGGGCACAGGTGGCCGAGTGGCCGCCGCTGTTCTGGCGCCGTCATGGCGAGTGGCAACCCGTGCACCCCCGTGCCTGGGGCATCGAGGGAAACGTGTCGCTGGCGGCCGCCCGCGGCGCGTGGGTCGCGATGGCGCGCCGGCACGAGGCCCTGCGATCGTCGTTCGCGATGGGGCCGGCCGGCCGTCCGGTCCAGCGGGTGACACACCCCGACGACTTCACCGCGCCGATCAACTGCGCGCCGGTCTCCGAGTACGAGGCGTTCCTCGCCGCGGCCCATCAGCTCGACCCCGACGGGCCGCTCTGGTCGGTCACCATCTTCCACGAGGACGGGATCGCGCGCGGGTCGTGCCTGCTCGCGGAGCACCTCCTGTACGACGCCGTCGGTCTGCGGAACTGGCATGCGCAGATCGACGACCTCATCGTCGATCCGCACCGCCGGGTCGACATCGTGCACCCCGTCGACCAGGCGAACG
>Ga0193717_1000536_pt1 | contig 25292 bp, 16 predicted proteins | sample U2c2metaG_FD_145900 | JGI IMG/M metagenome (GOLD analysis project Ga0193717, IMG submission 145900) | Soil microbial communities from a riparian zone of the East river system, Colorado, United States - U2c2 | ecosystem: Environmental > Terrestrial > Soil > Riparian zone | place: USA: East River...
CCTGTTATTCACCAAAAAATGCACAATACGACAGGCATTACCTTTGCTCGAGCTATTTTTCTTATCGCTTATTTTAATTTTCAGCATATGGTTACTATTGCTTAAATCGCTGCCCAGCAAATGGTAAATAGGCAAATGCAGCCAGCTGCTAAATTCAGTAAACAGATCAAGGTCTTTGTAAGCGCCTTTATCAATAGCGTACGATATAGTGCCCGCGTCTCCCCCTGCAACTACCGCTATACCCACGGCATTACCTTTAAACGGCAGGGATAATTCAGAACCCGGCTCAGTAGCGTTGAGCACCGGTACGTTAACAAAACCATCGCGGGTTTGAAGGCCGTCGGACGGTTTCCAATTTGGGGTGATCTGCCATCCTTTATCTAATTTGGCATTCGACAGATCATAATAGCTGCCATTTTCAAAACGTGCTTTGTCAATTGGTTTAGGCAGGTTTGTTTTAAACGGAGGTTTATATTGATCTTCGACACAGGCTTGCAGCAAGCTTTTGATACTGGCAAAATATAACTCCTGACCGTGGTACCATGGGTGAATATCCTTAAAGTCATCGGCCCAGGTTAGCTCCTTGTTCTTTATTTTATCATTTACTTCCAGCGCCAGGTTGATATAAGGGATATTATAGTGGCGGGCAACCATTTCATGGTTTACCAGTTCGGGCGATACTTTACCTTTGCTGTAATTATCCATTTTTTGAGGATCAACAAATGCCATAAATATGATATCCGTTAGTGGATTGGCATTTTTTGCATGGCGTACAATTCCTTCTAATGAACGCACTTGCGTGGTGCTATCGGTACCCCTGTCATTCACGGCAGCCTCTACAAACAACAGATCGGTTTTGCCGGAGTCAAGCACATCGCGTTGAAGCCTGAAAGTATGAGGTAAACTACCTAAAGAAGGTATGCCGGCAGCAATAAAATGAAAATCGGTGGCCGGATAGGTTTCCCTTAAATACTGGCAAACCTTTTGGCGCCAGCCGGGATTAAACGTGATAGACCCGCCAAGAAAAGAAACGGTAGCTTTTTTCTTAACGGTAACCGCATAATAAAAGTTATTGAGCTTGCCTGCCGTTTTAAAGTAATTGCTATAAGGCAGGATATTTTTTACAGGATATGAATTATTGAAAATAAAATCGGCATAGTAATCCGGGCGATCAATATTAAAATGATGCCCCTGCAATTCCTTAGGCCCCTGGGTTATGGGGTGGATGCTTACCGGCCCGCCGGCAGCTATATATCTTTGGGCAAATAAAGAGGTATTCTCGGCAGGTGGTGCAAGCTTATCATCAAGGCCTATGGTATGCAATACAGGTACCCGGAAGGATGCAAGGCCCTCCAGATGATCAATGGGATTATCATTATAGGCCATAGCCTGTTCTTCGGTAAAGTGATATACCTGTTTTAATTCGGCCCAGGCGTTGGCATCGCCAGGGCCTTTTCCTTTGCCACCGGGCCAGCTTTTAAAATCGCATACAGGTGTTTCGGCATAAATACAGCTCACCTTATCGGGGTTGCGTTTGGCCCAGCCATAAGCGTATAATCCGCCGCGGCTTACCGCCTCAAGGGCAGCCTTTGGAGCAAAGCCCAATTTCCCGGTGAGGTAAGCATAAAACTTATCCCAAACCTGCAAAGCGGCAGGGCTGCCATACTGATTATCAACATTCACAAAAACGACATAGAAACCTTTGGCCAGCAATATACTGTCAATTTCGGTATGCCAATCAGGGAATGACGCGCGCCACACCCAGGGATTACCCGCCAGTGGATGCTGAGGTTTAACATAATATGCTTCATGACCATCAATTGTTAACTGTACTTTTTCGAATCCTTTCCAATGGCTGGTTTTATCCTGCCCTTTTACCGGTAGAAAAGCGCTGATTAATAGAATTAAAATAATGAAGTGTTTAAATTTTATCATGTCTTTATATAGAAGTATTATAAGATTGATCAAAAGAGATGAACGTAATAATTAATATGCCTTTTAAAATTTTTATCGATCTAAAGCACAGCCAGGTATATAATTGTGGGGTCGCGGTATATAACTGGATGTGTTTTATTGGTCAGGGTAAATGTATTTGGTAATTGTATTTCAAAAAATGGATAAACCTTTGAAGTAGATGGACAATCCCCCGGAATAACCAATGTAATATCAATTTAACCGGTTATTGAACCATCTACACAGGTGCACATTAAATGCATTCAACCTATTAATTAGCTGCCATAAAACTATAGAGCTTACCGGCCTGGGTTTTAAAGCTATATTTATAATCATGTCCGTCGCCTGTATTTTTTGAGATCCCGGCATCAGCTTTTAAAGCGTTAGGAACCCGCAGCTTACATTCGCCACCGGTCAATGATTTGATAGATAGCTTAACAATTTTGCCAGCCTTCCATTCCATATTGGTAATTTCAAAATCGCCCCGGGCATGTAGACCCTGAACATTGCCGGTTGCCCATACTTTGGGCAATGCAGGGAGTAACTGGATCTCATCGGTTTGGCTTTGAAGCAACATTTCTGCTACTCCGGCCGCGTAGCCAAAGTTCCCATCTATTTGAAATGGCGGATGCGCGCAAAAGAGATTAGAATATAAACCTCCACCCTCGTTATAGTTTACACCTGAGCCGCCAACCAGTGTTATAAAATTGGTCAGGATCTTGTAGGCATGGTCGCCATCCTGCAGGCGTGCCCAAAAATTCATTTTCCAGGCCATTGACCAGCCGGTTGACACATCGCCACGGGCCAGCAGACTTACCTTAGCCGCCTGTGCCAGTTCGGGTGTTTTAATGGTGCTTATACGCCGGCCCGGATGCAAGCCAAAAAGATTTGATGAATGGCGGTGCGTGTCCTTTGGATCATCACGATCTGTTTCCCATTCCTGCAACTGTCCCCACTTGCCTATTTTGGGTTTTAGCAGGTGTTCGCGCATATCGGCTACATGATCACGGTATGTTTTGTCGATGCCTAAAACATCAGCGGCTTCAATATAATTGGTGAACAGGTCATATATAATTTCCTGATCATAAGTTACCCCGTCCTCAGTAGGCCCATGCTCCGGCGACCAGCCCAGGGGCGAAACCAGCGTTCCATCAGGGCGGCGTTTTAAATGATCGTCCCAAAACTCAACCACTTCTTTAATAATGGGGTATCCGAAGTTTTTAAGATAATCTTTATCTTTTGTAAAGGCATAATGCTCCCAGATCCCCTGCATATACCAGGCACTGCCGGGCGTATTCCATAAAAAGCTTGCACCGCCAAAAATGTTGTTTTCGGTTTTAACCGTCCACCCGCGTACACCGGGATACTGTTTGCGGGTGCTTTCCTTTTTCACCTCGCGCATACTGTTAATATAATCGAGATAAGGGAAATGGCATTCAGACAGGTTGGTTGGTTCAGCAAGCCAATAATTCATCTGGATATTGATATTGGAGTGGTAATCGCTTCGCCATGGCGGATTGTTGTTGTCGTTCCATAAGCCCTGTAAATTGGCAGGCAAGCCGCCTTTACGTGATGAGCTGATGAGCAAATACCTGCCATATTGAAAAAGCAAGGCTTCCAGCTGCGGATCGCCATCTTTTTTATAATCAATTAAACGTTTGTAAGTTGGCAGGGCGCTTCTTTCGGCTGGTGTTGCGCCCAGGTTTAGGGCCATACGACCAAACAAAGCCTGATAATCATTAAGGTGAGCGGTTAATAACTGCTGATAAGTTTTAGCCGATGCTGCGGTTAAAGCCTGTTTAACCGTCACATCGGGGGCTTCGCCACGCCAGTTTTGCTCACGCTTATTACTGTAATCAGTAGCTGCTGAAAGCAATATGGTAAAAGCATCTGCCTGTTTTATATTGAGCTGCGAACCGCCATTGCCATCTGATTCAATTGCGGCGGAGCCGCCTTCCGTCTTGACTACTATGGAGGCCTGGTATGCCAGTCCGTTATCTAACTTACCGGCAATTTGCAGGGACGTACCATTGGCAGTAACCATGGCATTATGTGCATCTTTAAGTTTTATAATGGTTGAATAAGCAGCCTTTTTGTCGGCTGTAAAATGCAATACCATTACTTTATCAGGAAAACTGCAAAAATATTCGCGTTTAAAAGCTACCCCATTATCGGTATAGGTTATTTGCTGAACAGATTTGCTGATATCCAGCTGCCGGCGGTAATTTGAGGGGATTTGCTGCGTGCTATCTTTACCCTCGAAATTAATAAACAGGTCGCCAAAGGCCTGGTAAGCGCCGGTTTCGGTTTCATTGCCTGTCCACAAACTGATCTCATTAAATTGGATGTGCTCCTGCGCAAGTCCTCCAAACACCATACCACCAATACGGCCATTACCCATGGGATATGCCTCGGTCATCCATGTTTTGGCGGGTTTATCATCCCAAACCGTTAGACTTTGCTGGTGCAGTCCCGGACTTGTTTGCTGGGCATTTGTAATGGCAGTAAATGCTAACTGCGTAAGGAATAGCGAGAAACAAACTATCTTCTTGATCATTTTAAAGCGGATTTCTACGATTTATATTTGGGTTTAAACGGTGTTAAAAATAATACATTAAATGTAATACTAACAGTTTTAATTTAATGTATTATGGTAACATAATGGTTATAATGCCGCAAAGGCTTATTGATAATTATAAAGGAAAGAGTTTTTCCCAATAAAAAAAGGTTTACAGGAAATTATCCTGTAAACCCTTATTGATCATGGAATGATTACTCTATATTCCAAAAAGTGAGTTCACTCATATTACTTGAGTTGGTACTACCGCTTGCAACTTTTTTAATCCTTATCCTGATGTAACGCACCGGCGGGGGATTACTTTTCAGATCAAATTTCTTGGCTTGATTTCCGTCGTCAGTTCTTATACACTCCTGAAGTTTGGTCCAGCCTTTTGCTACCATCTCCGCTTCCCATCCGGCATCGTTTCCTGGTAAAGCAGTAGCTGCATTGGTAATATCAGCAATACCCCATACTTCAAAGTCGAGCGGATTATGATTAGAGCCACGGCCTGTTTCTTCAATTCTTCCTAAATTAGTATACACAGCACCCATATCAAATGTGATGTGATGAGGTAAGGTGTGATCTCCATCGCTGTGGAAAATATTTGGATACTCCTGAGGGCCAACACTACCGTCCCAAAGCTTGCTGATACTCGTTTGTGCTTCGTACGTTCCAACATCATTAGGGAGTGGAAGTATACCAGCAGTATCGGAAAACAGCTTCTTATCACATTCAACATAAAGCAATGTGATATCCGGAAAATCATCAAATTTATCCACCACGAAGGTATCAATGGCAGTCCGTTCAGGAATATATGACGATTGATACTGGATCTTGGTTCCCCGCTTATAATGGGGCAGCGTAATAGAATTACTATCGGGCGAAAGATTCATTAAAACAGTCGCGTTGGATGTATTGGTATACCTGATCACCGTATTGATATTAATAGTATCGGGTACATTAAATATCAGCTTTACAGATCCGTCGGCATTATTTCGGAATGGGCGCACGCCATTATACGCCCTGTTAAGTAAGGTACCAGCATAAACCGGGCCATAAACCTTTACATTATTCACCTCCAAAGGAATTGATTTATTGCCTTTTGCATCATAGGAGTATATGGTAAAGGTGTAAACAAACTCCCTGAGCCCTGTTATAGTGGTTCTTATACTATCTGTTTTAGTCGAAATGTTGACTATTTGAGAATCGGCCTTGTTATTCCAGTACACTACGTATTTAACAATACTTGGATCGGCGCTCGATTTCCATTTAAGGCCTATCCGCAGATTGCCGGGCTGGGTAACTACAGTGGCTACTGCACCTGTATAAACAACTTCGTGATCCCCCAGCAAATTTTTAAAGTCTGTTTGTGTTTTATTACAACCGTTTATTATTAATAACATACAGCCAAACAGCATATATAGAAGATTTTTCATGTTCTTATTTTTAATAAGTAATTAATTTATTCCTGCGTTTATAAACCGGAACATCAATCAGGTTTACCATAAAATGATACCTCAATTATATGTGCAGCTGTTCCACCTTCCCATGTTCTTCCTACAGAGATCCGTAAGTATTTAACCGAAGGCGCATCAAACGGCACATTGAAGCCGACACCCAGGTTAAAGAAATCCCTATCACTTTGGCTTGGAGATGTTGGCGGCAAACCGGATGGCGGCGGCGGCCAATGGAAATTACCCATATTTGTCCAATCGCCTATAACAGTACCAACAGGTGCATTAACAGGTAATACAGCATCAGCCGGTAAAGTTTTATTGGCACCCCAAATACTGAAATCGCGGGGGTTACCATGCCCATACTCAAACCCTTTCCGTCCCCATATCATAAACCGGCTTAATTTATAGGTTTTACCTATGCTAAAGCTACAGTTAAAAGGAGGGGGAACATTTGAATCGGTATGCCAGCCCGGATCATTTAAATTATTATCCCATAATTTATTAACTACCCAGCCACTACTGCCATTTTCGTAAAGAGGAGCATCACTTGGCAGGGTATAGGTTGCAAACTGGCTCTTATCCAGTAATTCTTCGTATAATGGGGTCAGTGTCGCTTTCAGGGTATCTGAAATGTTTCCCCATTCATCTGTGATATACACCCCAAAATCCCTTGCTGTTGATTTAAAACCCCTTACCGAAAAATCAATGGTATCACCCTTGGTAAAATGTTGTTCCTCTACTTCCATCACCTTTGTTACATCATTAAAGGCGGTTACTATTACTCCGATATTTCTTTTTAAGGGATTTAATGCTTTTACATTAACCCCGCTAAAATCAGGTGACATAGTGGCACTCGGTCTTACTAACCTGTAAACCGGTATTTTGGGATGTACGGTAACAGTAACCGGATCAGACATTACCTCGGCTTTGCTAACCGCATATAATGTAACCTGATAATCCTTTGATTCCGCAAAACCGTTCACTTCTACCGTATCTTTATAGTATGATGATTTAGTTTCTTTGGCAACTTTATCCCTTATGCTGTATTTGGCCAATACATAAAGCAGGTTTTCGGAATTGGGCAGATTATAGGTTATATAGGAGCCCCCGTTAAAATTATCTACTTTAATACTGGTAACTACCCCGGGTTTGGTTTTATCCGTAGAGATCGGGGCTGTATTAAAACCATCATTCCGCTTACAGGAAATTATACCTATCATTAGCAAACCCATAAAGAGCTGTAACGAATATTTATTTATACTTTTCATAATTTTTCAATTATCTGTTAAAATCCTTTTGTTACCAGACTACCAGTTTGGATTTTGTACGAGGTTACCATTAACGATCAGGTTATCCGCCTTTATTGGCCACATATAATTCCGGTTATTGAAAACAGGTGTTATGATGGTATGTGCGCGATAATAATTTACAAATGATTCTTCAAAAACGCTCCAACCCTGCAACGGCCTGGCCATTACATTTTGTAATTCCTTCCACCGGCGCAGATCCCAGCCGGCTTGTGCTTCAAAAGCCAGTTCAATTCGCCTTTCCTGGTGTATTATCTGACGTAAACCATCTTTTGTTGTAAACTTGTTTGGGACTTTCGAATAATTTGTCCACGCTTCAACAATACCTGGTAAACCGGCCCTTGTTCTCACTCTATCAATATAGGGTACAACTTCTGCAGATGATTTTCCCTGCTCATTTAATATTTCGGCATACAACAGATACATACCCGCGAGCCTTATTACCGGAAGGTGAAAATCTTCCCAGGTCATCGTTTTATCATAAACTGTTAAATAGTTAACCAGTTTTTTTGGCCAGTAACCTGTTTCATTTAAACGGATATAATCTTTAGGGCCTGCATATGATGACGGGCCTTTGCCTGCTACAAATAAGGCATTTTCACCATTGCCTAAAACACCATTGCCATACCATACACCACCATCAAAGGCCAGATCAGCATAAAACCTGGGTTCGCGGTTAAAGTGCGCCTTTACGGTTTCATAGCCGTTGTGGATATAAAACCTGTTGGCATCATCACCGGTTTGTTTAGCATAGCGGTTGGTATAATCCCATGTTTTATCTTCATTAATTGGTACCCCATTGTTGGTGTAAAACAATTCCTGCTGACTTATAGGGGCAGCTATAGTTCCCTGGGCAATTAAGCTACTTGCTGCCCCGGCTGTTAGCCTGGGCATAAAATATTCCTGGTTCCCAAATCCAAAATGGGGGTTTAAGGCCCATATCAGCTCAGGATTTGTTTCCCATTTATCGGTAATAGTGGTTTGCAGGTTTAATACCTTCTTTAATGAATCGGTAAGGGTTGCCGGAATGTTTGCTGTAAGATCACTTTGCACATGCAGCCTGTAACCATTTGCTTCAGCAGTTTTAATGGCATCCAGACATGCAGCGGCTGCCCTGTCCCATTTTGTAGCATCATAGGCCGCATTAAAAAGCGCCTGCCCATCTTTGTTCTTAAGCGAAGTCAGATCGGGATTACCATTAAATAAGGGGCTTGCTGCAGTTACCAGTACCTCCGCCTTAACACAAAGGGCAATTGTTTTTGTTATCCGGCCCAGTTCCTGGCTTTGATTCTGGATAGTTGGAGGCAGGCCAGGCACAGCCTGATCCAGCAATCTAACTATATAATTTACCACAGAATCTGCCGGTGCTCTTTTTACTTTTGTCTCTTCTGTTGTAGCGGTAATAGGCAGGTTTACATCAATAATAGGTATAGGGCCATACATCCTGAAGAGGTAGTAATTATAGTAAGCTTTCAAAAATTTTATTTCAGCGATCCATCTTTCCTTTTCACCCGCACTCAGATCAATAGGCTTATCAATGTTTTCGAGCATGGTATTGCATTTCCGGATAGCTCTAAACAATGCCTGGCCGCTACCTTCGCCATCCCAGTAATTAAGTGCAGGGCTTTGAGCGCTCTGTGTTCCGCGCACTAGATTAAATCCCTGCGTGTTAACACTGTTGTTATCTGTAAGATCATTAGGAAAAAGAGTTTCTCCCGAGGTTACAAAACCCACGTTAGTTTGTACGTTAGCAAAGTTTTGCAGTGCATTGTAACATCCAAAAAGGTAGTTTTCGGCTTCATTACGGTTCCTGAAGGCATAATCAATAGTACCAACATTATCAGGCACAACATCAAGGTACTTTTTACATGATACACCCGCCATAGCTAAGGTTATCATGAATAAATATTTGTAATATGATTTCATATTCTTAAACTAATTGTCGGTTAATGATTACAGGTTAACATTTATACCAATGTTAAACACCTTTTGTATAGGGTAGTTAAATCCTCTACCACCCAGTTCCGGATCCCACATTTTAAAAGGGCTCCAGGTAAGCAGATTTAAACCGTTAAAGTATACACGGGTCTTTTTTACTCCTAAGCTTTTGGCAATTTTAGCCGGCAGGGTATAACCTATCTCTGCCGATTTAAGCCTCAGAAAACTACCGTCGCGCATCCACCAGGTACTCTGTTGTCTGTTGTTTTCAATTTGGGCACCGTTAATACCCAACCGTGGGTATAAAGCATATAAGTTCTGGTTATCTTCTGACCAGTGGTTATCGGCATAAGCCTTCAACACTTGTGTGTTCCCGTTATAATAGTTATCAGGGCTTTGTATAAAAGGACTGGTCCGGCCCGGGTCAATAAAGAAGGAAACCTTTGCCTGTCCCTGGAAAAATGCAGAAAGATCAAAGCCACGCCAGCCTCCGCTTACCCCAAAACCATATACGATTTGAGGAATGCTTGGATCACCTAAAAATGTTTGATCGGCGCCATCTATTTTACCATCGCCGTTCAGATCGCGGTATTTAATATCTCCTCCCTGTGGCGGGAAACCGTTTGTACTAAAAATTTGTGGTGGTGAGTTCCGCGCTTCCTCATCATCAACAAATAAGCGTTCAGCTATATAACCATAATTCCGGTTAAGCGGCTGCCCGGTTAAAAGCCTGTATTTTTCATTGTACGCCGGCTCTTCATACTGAACGTATTTGTTTGCGGTATAAGTAAAATTAGCTCTTGCAGATAAAAACCCGTCCTTACCTATACTCTTTTTACCATCGAGCTGGATGTCGATACCTTTCGACTGTACCTTACCAATGTTTGCAGCGATGCCTGCTTCCAAACCCATTGTTGTGGGTATATTACCCCGATTTTGTAATACGTCATATTTATCGTTTTTGTAAACCTCGGCAGTTACATTGAAGTTTTTAAGAACGGTAAATTCAACACCTAAGTTAAGTTGCTTGGATTTTTCCCAGGTTACATCATCGTTTTCATAATTATTGATAGCAACACCGCCATGGCTGTAATCATTATTCGTACCAAATGAAGCACCGCCGCCGCCATTGAGATTTACATCAGACAGGTAGAAAAACCTGCGGTTGCTGATCTGATCATTACCTACTAAACCATAGCTGGCACGCAGTTTAAAGCGGTCAAACACATTATACAAACCGCCCCAGAATTTCTCTTCAGACAGAATCCATGATGCGCCGATGGTTGGAAAGAAACCCAACCTGTGGTTATCAGAAAACCGTTCAGAACCGTTATAACCAAAGTTAAACTCCAGAAAATACCTGCTTTTGTAGGAATAGGTTGCCCGGCCTGCAAGCGTTTGATTACGGTAAGGCAATGAATATTGCAGCGTATAAGGATCCTGATCGGGATGATTATCAACGATGTTAGGATCTTTATTATTGGAATATACCTGTTGCTGACTGGTGCCTATTAACGATCCGCTTATAGTGTGGTTGGCTCCAAAAGTGCGGCTGTACTCTAATACCCCTTGCAGATAAAGCTGGGTTTGCAGGTTATCAGATCCGGGATTTCGATTGTAGTTAAGGTACTCCTGAGCCTGCCCGGGCTGGGAATTTATCCATTGCAAGGTGTATTGGTTTGCTGCTTTATCATAACTGCCCACAGTATAATAAAAGGGATTATAGGCCATACTTGATTCAAAGTAGGCATAACGATTTGTACTGAAGATGGCATGAAAATTTAAGCCCTGGGTTACGAACTCTAAATTTTGATTTAACTCCAACTGAGCAAGCAACCTTGATTCATTTGAGTTCTTGTGCCCTCTTAACAGATCAGCGTATGGATTACGTGTTTGTGTTGTGTTTGGGCTTGTTCCCGGGACATTACCAAAAAGAATATGTTGTGCATTCCGGTTGGCCGAATCGGGCTGGTAGTAAGCCGGAAACAAAACCGGGCTGGTATGTGTTGCCTCGTTATACAGATCGGTTGAAAAACCGCCGTCAGCACTTTGTGGCCCATTGTACTGGTTAAATGTGCCCGACAGACGAACAACCAATTCTGTTTTATCAGTTACATTAATATTTACATTTGAACGCAGTTGATAATTGGTAAACTTAACGTTATTGTTATTATTGTTCCTGATATCGGTTCTTAATATACCATTGTCATTGCTGTATGATCCGGCAACATAATAGCGTGCTGCACCGCCGCCGCCTTGGATGCTCATATCTGCTCGCTGCGTATTGGTATGATTCTTAAATAACAAACCGAGCCAGTCAACAGCGGGGTATACATAGGAATTACTTCCCGGATCGCCTCTTAGCGCAGCCTCTGTATTGGCTATTTTATTAGCCGTAAAAGGACGAGCGGCCAATGGGTTACGGTAGCCTCATTATAAAGATTCATGTAGGTAATAGGGTCGGCAAGCTCCAGATTTTTTACTGATTGCGATCTGGCGTTTTCAACCCTTACATTAATTTGCGCTTTACCGGCCTTACCCTCTTTTGTTTTAACCAGGATAACGCCATTACCACCCCTGGCACCATATAATGCAGTGGCACTCGCGTCTTTTAATATCGAAAAGCTTTCGATATCATCCACATTTAAACGTGCCAGATCATTTGCGGTTAACTCCACGTTATCAATCAGGATCAAAGGGCTTTGCCGGTAACCAAATGTAGTTACCCCCCTGATAAAGAATTGCGCGTTATCCTGCCCCGGCTGCCCGCTGGGCGTATAGGCGATAATACCTGCAACCTGCCCCGCCAACGCATTGGTAAGATTACTTGCCGGTATCTTTAAATTCCCTGGCTTTACCGTAGTAACTGAACCTACTATAGCCTCGCGGGTTTGTTTGCGGCTATAGGCGGTTACTACTACTTCATCTGCAGACTGGACATCCTCCACCAACGTGATATTGAATATCCTGGTTGAAGATGTGACCGTAAAAGTTTGGGATTTAAAACCTACAAAGCTTACTTTAATCGCAGCACCATCCGTTACATCCAGGATAAACTTACCGTTATTATCCGTGATAGTACCTTGCTTAGAATTACCCACAACCGAAATACTCACCCCTGGCAGGGTTTCTCCCTTCGCGTCCTTAACTGATCCCGTTATGGTAATGTCGGCCATTATTAGCGCTGGCGTAACGGGGGGCTTTACCACTGGCGCTTCTTTGATGATGATGGTTTTACCATCAATGATGTAAGAGAGCTGAAATTTTTTCAGAGCTGTGGTTAGCACATCTTTTAAGTCGCTGTTTTTAAAATCAACACTCAGTGTATAGTTTTTCTGCGGGCCCTTTGGCGACCAGAACACATTGTATCCTGTTTGCCTGTTGATCTCACTAAACAGTTGTTTCAGGGTAACATTGCTTTGTTTATAAGTTATATTTTGTGAAAAGACCGATGCACTAACCTGCATAAAAGCAAGCATGAGTATAAGGGTCGTTATTTTCATTATGAGAAGGAATTTCTTAATGTAGCACGAAGGCTTACAAATGTTTGTAGTAAAATTTTTGTACATTTGTTTAGGCTGGTTAATGTTAAAATTGTTATCTCCAATAGCATTTAATAATTTAATAAGCTTTGAGATCAGAGGCATCGCGAGTGTCTCTGATCTTGCCTTTAAATTATACTCTTCCTGGTCAGGTGTAATCTTTCATTGTCTTCTCGGTTTAAATGGTTTAAAAGAATGTATAATTAGGTTTATTTATTTTTTTGTGACCCTTATGGTAGACCCTTCAATAATGAACCGGGCATCAGTAGCTTGTTCAAGCTTCTTTAATAAAGTTGCTATATTGGAAAATCGCGTAGTAACTGCAACAAGCGATTCTTTTTTGATGCTTTCATCCTGAAATACAATTTTTACATCATACCACCTTGCTATCTCCCGCATTACAATCTCCAGGTCTTCATCATCAAACCTAAAAATGCCATTCTTCCAGTCTACGGCTTCAAGCGGATCAACATCCGAGACCGTGAATGCCGCTGTAAGGTCAGCTTCCTGTCCGGGTTTTAGCATGGTGTTTTTACTGCCTGCCGTAATTTTAACTGCTCCTTCTAACAACGTGGTTTTAGTGTGCTGCTCATCAGGATAAGCATTCACGTTAAAATGGGTTCCTAAAACTTCAACTACCTGTTTATGAGTAACCACCCTAAACGGCTGATTTTTATTATGTGCAACCTCAAAATAGGCTTCGCCATTGAGCTCAACCACACGTTCTTTAGAGGAAGTAAAATCTACCGGATATTTTAATGACGTGGCCGCGTTAAGCCATACCCTGGTACCATCAGGTAAAAGCAATTGATATTGCCCGCCTTTTGGGGTTTCCATGGTATTGTATTGTAACTGACCATTGGCTGATGCATCTGTGCCGGTGTCATAGATCAATTTACCGTCAGCTGTTTTAATAACCTGGCTTCCGCCTTGTTGGGTTATTTTACCGTTACCAACATCGGCTAATCGTATTTTTTTTCCATTTGCTAACACTAAAACAGCTTTGTTATTACCTGGCTGAACATGCTGGCTAAGTGCAATTGCTGAATTTTTACTTTCCTTTTGTTTTTTCTCAAATAGAAGGGCGCCTGCAGTGAGCGTGATCAATACTGATGCAGCTATAAGCCACTTTTTATAACCGAAAGATCTTGTTTTTGGGAAATCGATCTCACTCAGCAGGCGCATCAATATTTCTTCACGAACACTTTCCTTATCTTCCGGAAATTCCGATTCCTGCTTGGAAACATGATTATACCAGTCGGCCAAAGCTTGCTTTTCCGAAGCCGTAGCTGTGCCGTCTTTATGTTTTTTTATTAAGCTGTAAATGGTTTGGCGGTTCAATTGGTTTGGCGCTTTATAACGGTATGTTACACGAGATGCGCTTTACCCTACATCACTATTAAAATAAATTTTAATTTTTTGTGAGTTTTCTTTTTTAATGAGACTGTTTTTTCACTTTTAATGAGATTTTGATAACGCTAAAGCGAAATTTACTGTCACGTTCTATTATTTATAAACGTCTTATAATTAAACTTTTATCCATAAGCGTTCCATTGATTTTTCCAATATTATAATTACAATTACATAGATTTTTGACGTTAGTATAGACTAACAAAACCTTATTCCTATGAAATATTCTGTTTTATTTTTCCTGTTCTTTATTTGCCCCAACCAAACGTACAGTCAGGGGAACAGCGCCCTTGTTCAAGCCCGATTGGACAGCGTTTATGCTAAAGTTTTGAGTGTTTACGAACTGCCGGGCTTTGCTGTCGGCATCATCAAAGGCGGCAAAGTGACCTATGCCCAGGGATTTGGGGTTAACGAATTGGGTAAACCCGGTGCTATTGATGCCAATTCCTCATTTCACATGGCCTCTGTTTCCAAGCCATTTACGGCCACGGCTATCATGCAGCTTGCCAACAGGGACAAAATAAAGCTTGATTCGCCTTTAACCACGTACATCCGTTATTTTAAAATGAAAGACTCTCGTTATAAAAAAGTAACGATCAGGCAAATGCTGGCCCATACGAGCGGTTTTCCTGATGTTAAGGATTATGGCTGGAATAAACCTCAGTATGACGACAAAGCATTGGAAAGGTACATTAAAGATAGTGTAGCCAACAATGAGCTTTTATTCGAGCCAGGCTCGGATTTCTCGTATAGTAATATGGCTTATGATGTACTGGCAGAAGTAATCAAGCAGGTATCGGGTATGCCTTTTGAGACCTATATGGACAAATATATTTTCAAGCCATGTAACATGGACAACAGTACTTTCCTGGTTAAAGCGGTACTGCCTGATATCGCAACAGCCCCTCACGTATTTGGTGTAAACTGCAAATTCCAGGTGAGCGCCATCTATCCTTATAACCGTTGTCATGCAGCCAGTTCTACCTTGCATTCTACAATAAATGATATGCTTATTTGGGCAAGCCTGATCCTGAATAACGGAAAACTTTATGGGAAACAGATCATCAACTCCGAAAGCCTGAAAATGATGCTTTCAACCCAATACAAATTTGATCAAGAAAGCTCAATGGGCCTGGGATGGTTTCTGGATACCCGGAATGGCAAACAGGTGATTGGTCACGGTGGCAGCGACGTAGGGTATGCATCCAACATCAGCATTATCCCGCAGGATTCGGTCGCTGTTGTTGTAATGGGTAATTTATTCAGTTTTGTTCCTGATGGCGGGATAAAAGAGCTTGCCTTCAACGCAGTTTATAACCTGGCTGATTGGAAATTGAAAAAGCCGGTTAACCTGGTGATTGCACCGTTAATGTGTAAAGAAAGTTTTTCTAAAGCAAAAGAGAAATATTTCGAGCTGAAGAATAACAATTCCGACGACTATGATTTCAACGAAGAATGGCTGGATAAGTTGGGCTATGCCTTTGTCAATGAGGGAAAACTGCAGGATGCTATAAGTGTGCTGCAATTAAATGCAGAAGCCTTCCCAAAATCTGTCAACTGCTATGATAGCCTGGGTGAAATTTATGCGATGAACGGACAAAAAGAAAGGGCAAAAGAAGCTTTCAAAACAGCATTAAAACTTGACCCAAACTGCGAGCGTTGTTTGAGAAAACTTAAAAAGATCGGCAATGATTAGAAGTGCTAATAAGCATATAGTCTCACTAAAAGAGAAAAAACAGTCTCATTAAAAACACTTATTTACATTTTTATTGGGGCTTCACAATTCTGAATGAATTTAGAAAGAGCGATAAATATAAATGATGGCAAGCAACAATACGCCGTACTTTTTTAGTTCGCCGCGAATGATCTTAAGGGCGCGGGTCAAATTAGCCTCTACACCTTTTTCGGTGATTTGCATCTCGGCGGCTATCTCTGAGTTCTTCATACCATTTTCACGGCTGTAGCGAAATACCAGCCGGCACTTTTCAGGAAGCTCTTCTACTATATCATCGATATATCGCTGCAGAAAACGGGCATCCAGCTTATCTTCTTCATAGGAAATGATTTCATATTCAAAATTCTTCAGGGCAAGTTGGCTGCGGCGTTGCTCTTTTTGATAGTAATGGTATATGCTTAATTTGACGGAGGCAGCCAGAAAACCCGGCAGGTTTTGAATGTTGATTAAATCACGTCTTTCCCACAAGGAAATAAACACATCGTGTACAATGTCTTTAGAAACAGCCCGGTCCTTGCTATGATTCCATGCAATGGCCAGCATTGAATCCCAATACCTGTTATAAATTTCGGTAAAGGCACCCTGTTCACCTTTCTTTAAAAAAAGGGTTAGCCGTTCGTCCGTGTATGTGCTGTAATCAGGCATGATGTTTACCTTAATATATTAACAGAACTTAATTCGGAACATCCAACTAATTGGCCCCCCGGGCAACGCATGGTGCAGGTGAATTCAAAGAAAACAACACTCCTCTTTTGGGGTAAATATTTCTCCATATTTTAACTTTAATTGTTTGCAACCAACTAAATACAGTTCCTTATAATAGAAAATATTAATATGTCAATAAACCATTACTATAGTAATCCGGCCATTCCATAGCGCAGAATTTATATTTTCAAATAAATTCGGGCTGCCTGAACCAGACACATTAAGTTGACTTATTAGTATACAATTGGTTGTGTAAATGTACAATGTACATTTAAAAAGGTAAAAATAGATAAAAAAAGGAAATTTTATTTTTATCATTTACAAAAGATCTAAGTAAATGTCATTTTTTTTTAACGCAAAACCCGGAGGACTTACTGTTTCCCAATGGTTTGCGCTATTTAGTGGTTAAAAGAGTGTCCGCCTAATTGGTATGGAAAACTTCTTCCATATTTTGCCAGCTCTTTTTTTGGGCGGCTGCTTCGGGTAGTGGAATTTGCGTGGGGTCTGTTTCTTTCCACCAACGCTGTGTAGTGCTATCAGCAGCCATTTTGGCCATATCTCCATTAAAATCAGTTCCAGTATATTCAAAATAGCTGAATAAGAAATATTTGCCGTCAATTTTTTGAATATAAATAGAGTAATTACGTATGTTACAATTCTTTATCTTTTTTAATACACCGGGCCAAACTGCAGCATGAAGCTTTTTATAATAAGCCATCTCTTCGGGCTTTAAACCGGTTACCATTCCAAAACGCTGTACTTTCACCGTGTCGGTTATAACAACCTTTGATGTTTTACCTTGCTCATTATTATTACACGCAGCAAAACCCAGGCAACAAACAACCATTATGATGGCTAAAGTTTGAATTAAACGTAGTTTATACATAGGTCAAATTATCTGAATATGTAAAAGAGTACAACCATAATAAACACCAATAGCAGGGAGAGTACCTTATAATTTCCTAAACCGCTCCATGCAGGGCCGCGTAAGGGCTCCCATGGCGATTTCCAGTACAGTGTCGCGCTTTCTTTAGTATGCTTTACAGGATACAGATAAGATAACGTTACCTGTATAACAACACAAATAACAAATAAATAAAAAGCCATCATCATAAATGGCACCTGCCCTATAGCTGTAGTTGGGAATAATTTATTCATTGTAAATACCACAACACCAATGGCCGATCCTATCCACAAGGTATATTTGGCTGATACTGCCGATGCTTTTTCCCAAAATACACCTAATAAAAACACGCAGGTTATTGGCGGAGCTATGTGGGCAATAATATCATTAAGGCCGTCAAAAATACTTCCATAATGATTAAGCAACGGTAACAATGCCAACGACAAGAGTAATGACACACCCGCTGCTATCTTTCCAACTTTTACCAGCCTTGCATCTTTGGTTTCTGGATTGTACCTTTTGTAAATATCATAACTCACAATGGTTGAAATGGAGTTTAACGCACCCGAGATCTGGCTCATTAAGCCCGACAGTAATGCGGCAACCAATACCCCTATCAAACCTTGCGGTATTAGTTGGGTTATCATTAAGGTATAGATCCCTTTGCTGTCAACCACCTCTTTACCCGCCACTACGGTTTTTAAGGCCGAGATATCCAAATGCCCGCTTTGGGCCAGTGTGTAGGCAAACAGGCCAGGCATCACAAAAATAAAAACGGGCAATATTTTTATAAAGCCGCAAAACAGCGGACCTACCCGGGCATGGTTCTCATCCTTTGCGCCCAACACACGCTGCACAATGGTTTGATCGGCACACCAGTACCAAATTCCAAGTACCGGATATCCTAAAAACACAGCGTACCAGGGCATCCCGCTGGGGTCGCCGTGTGGTCTTAACATGGAAAGCTTATTTAGCTCCCCGGTGTGTTTTAAAACATCAACCATAGGCTCCCATCCACCCATTTTATTATAGGCAGCAACACTCATAATGATGGCACCACTTAATAGCACAATAGTTTGGATAGATTCTGTTATCACCACGGCCGTTAAACCGCCAACAATGGTATAAATGGTAGTTATGATGGATATTACAATTACACTGGTGTACATATCAACACCAAAAAGCGTATGTAAAACCACCCCGCCTGCCAGTAAGGAAAAGGCTATGTGAATAAGTACTGCTGATACTACCGATATAATGGCAAGCCAGTCGCGGCTGGCACGGTCATATCGTTTCTCCAAAAAATCGGGCAAAGTTGCCACACCCGATTTGATATAGAAGGGTGCAAAAAACAGCGCCAGCAGTATCAATGTGAATGCGGCCATCCATTCAAAATCGCCGTTAAGCAATCCTTTGTCAAAGCCACTTTGTGCAAGGCTTACCAGATGAACACATGATATATTGGTTGCAAATAACGCCAAACCGATCATTGGCCAGCGCAGCTTTTTACCCGCTAAAAAATATTCGCCTGCTTCATTATTGTTATTACGGGTTTTACGCTGATGGCGGATGCCAGACCACATTCCTATAATAAAAATAAATGCAATGTATAAGGCGCTGATAATAAGATCGGGGGTATGGATCATAGGTGCTAAACTCTAATTACTAAACTCTCAATAGTAAATACTAAACTCTAATTTCTAAACTCTAAATTGTTAGGCATTTTTTCACTACTCACTACTCACTACTCACTACTCACTACTCACTACTCACTCTAATGCTATCAGGTCGCAGCTGCTTCCCGGCTCCTGAGGTGTTGTATATACCCCATAGTTAATTTTAACCGGATAGGTAAAATGCTGTTGTAAATGTGGTATATGCTCTAAAAACAAAGCCTCGTGCCCTACTGAAATATGGTTAAACAATACCAGGTGCTGATGTAATTGACCCATATCGCCAACATGAGGTACTACGGGTACGCCATATTTTTTACACAGTAAACTAACCGTTATAAACTCGCTCACCCCGCCCACTCTTACCGCGTCAACCTGTATAAAAGACGCGCACCCGCTTTGCAAATAGTTTTTAAAGATGATTTTATTGGGCACATGTTCACCCAAAGCCAGTTTCACCGGGGCTACAGCATCAGCCAAAGTTTTATGGGCAAGCACATCATCAGGATGGGTGGGTTCTTCAACCCAGTAAGGGTTCATGCTTTTAAATTTATTGCAGATGGATATGGCCTGTGGCAGGTTCCATTGCTGATTGGCATCAAGCATTACTTTTATGCTATCGCCGGCAACTTCCCTTACAATATGTGCCCGGCGTATGTCCCTTTCAGGATCAACAGAACCAACCTTTAGTTTCATGGCGGTAAACCCCTCGGCTAAAGCTTTTTTGCAGTTTTCACGCACTTTTTCGTCAGAGTAATTGAACCAGCCGATGGAGGTATCATAACCGGGATACCCTTTTTCTAAAATACCCTGACGCTCCATGCTGGTTGATTTTTGGGCTTGCAGCATTTGAATGGCCTGCTGATGGGTAAGTTCATCTTCCAGATACGACAGATCTAACGTGGCCACAATTTCTTCGGGCGACAGATCGGTCAGCAATTTCCATAAAGGTACCCCTCTTTTTTTTGCCCAAAGATCATAACAGGCGTTGGTAACCGAAGCAAGTGCCAGATGCACAACACCTTTATGCGGCCCAAGCCACCTGAATTGCTGATCGTTTGAAAGCTGGTTAAACAGTCGACCAAAACCAGCCATCATTTCTTCAATATCCTTACCAACAAGTTTACTGGCGTAGTAATGTGCAGCCTTGCAAACCAGGTCATTCCCTTCGCCCAGGGTAAAAGCAAAACCAGTGCCTGTTATACCACTGTCATCAAACAACCGTGTTACCGCGTATGAATAAACCGGATCAGTATGTATAGCATCACTCCCGGCACTGCCATCAAGCGCGTAGCGCATGTCATCAGCCTTAATATTTTTTATCATTTTTTTTAGATCTGATTTAGTTGGATAGATTGATTTATAACTCGTCTGTAACCTAACTCAGCTCCTCCTGTTACCGGCAAAATACAACCCGTAACAAAACGAGCTTGCTCAGATATCAGGAACAAACAGGCATCGGCTACCACATCTCCTTCCGGGCAATAACCCAGCGGATGTATTTTGTCAAGATAATTTTCGATGGTCAATGAATCGGGCTGCTGCTTACTCCAGGCACGAAGCATCGGTGTCCATACGCCAGCCGGGGCAACGGCGTTAACCCTGATTCCGTAAGCGGCATAATCCAGTGCCATTGATTTTGTTAGCGCGTTTACGGCGCCTTTTGTGGCGCTATAAGCCGCATGTATTTCCTGGCCAATATCGCCTACCAAACTACCGGTATTCAGGATATTGCCGCGTGTTTTTTTTAATTCCCCAATACCAAATTTGGTGGTGTTGTAAATACCTTTCACATTTACATCAAACAGTTTGTTCCATTCTTCTTCTGTGGTATCATGAACGGCTTTTGACGGATTGGATATGCCGGCATTATTATGGATCACATCTATCCCTCCAAAATTGTTTACAGTTTCGGCAATTGCCTTTTCCATATCGCCCGTTACCGATACATCTGCCTTTATGAAATGTATATTATCTGCCGGGAGTTTTGTACGTGCCTGACTGATGCTTACTGCTGAGTTTGAAATTATACTGAGCCGGGCCCCTGCCGCGTGATATACCCTGGCGCATTCAAAGCCAATACCTTCGGTGCCGCCGGTTAAAAAGATCACTTTGTTTTTTAGTAACATATGATGTTGTAGTTGAAATTAAGGCATTGCATTTAATGCGTTAATATTTTTTATAGTGTTAAACCCACCAATGGAATTCCCTGAAATTTGCTAATATACCCGGTTAAATTGGTCATTACTGAACAATCAAAAGTAACTGCACATATTGTACATTATAATAGGTAAAACATTTTTTTTAATGGATTATACTACTAAAAAATACCTGTAAGATGTGTTATATTGGCAAAATGTTATGAATGATTTGCATTATGCTCTAAATGATTGTTTTTGCAGTTTGTTTTATCTATAATAGCATGGTACATTGCCGGTAAAACGCTTTTATAATGTAATATTCCATTGCAAAACCAATTATTACCTTCATGAGTAGCAGCTTAAAAAGACGAGATGGTTTTATAGGAGAAAAGCTCTTTGGGATCCCTCAAAAAATATTAAAAGAGGCTAAAGAACGCGATCCTGAACTTTTCCCTATTTATATTACCAATACAGGTTATTTTCCTAAGGCAAGCTTTCATTATCGCGAACGAAGGAAGGGTTGCGAGGATAACATCCTTATTTACTGCCTGCAGGGAAAGGGACATTATATATTAGATAATAAACGATACGAAGTAAGTTCCAACCAATTTGTAATTATACCTGCTACAGACAAATACATGCGATACTGGGCCGATAAGGACGACCCCTGGACCATTTATTGGGTTCACTATACCGGCGATAATATTGAGGCTTTTAATAAATCACTTAATTTGAGCATAACAAGGTCCTGTTCAAATACCATTTAATGATAAAGCCATCGAAATATGGCAAAACATTTATCAAACCCTCGAAATGGGTTACAGTGCTGAAAACCTGTGCAGTGCCAATTTTTGCCTGTATCATTTGATAGCTATCTTTTTATTTCCGCAACGGCATGTTCAAAATGACAAGGAGAATGAAGGCGACATCATTACCAAAACCATTAACAATATGCGCGATAACCTGAATAAAAAACTTACTGTTGAGGATATGGCCGTTAAACATAGTTTATCGGTATCGCACTTTTCAAATATTTTCAGAAAAGCTACCGGGATGCCCCCTATTGATTACTTTATTCATCTGAAAATGCAAAAGGCATGTCAGTTACTATATGCTAATGGCGACAAGATAAAAACAGTAGCTGTTGATCTTGGTTATGAAGATCCATATTACTTTTCGCGCATATTTAAGAAATACATCGGCACCTCGCCCGAACAGTACAGGGTTACCGCAAAAAATACGGGTTGATGAGTTTAGCTTATTATACGATGAGCGGGCAATTATACATGATAAATTAAAACGGCCTGTCACCCTGTCGAAGGGTCGTGCGCAGGGGCCTTCGCCCACGAGTCTTCGACTGGCTCAGACTGACAGCCCTTTTGGGAGCCGTGTTTCACATCATGTCATTTCGCCTTCAGAATCCCCGAATTTTAAAACTTATAATGACGTGTTTATTACTTCCCCCAGGCCTTATTAAGCTTATTACCCATCACCAGCTCCAGTGTTGCTCCTGAAGCTATAGCTGCGTAATCAAGGTAGCATTTGTGATATGGCCTACCGTTAAGTGTGGCGCTTTGAATATATACATTAGCAGGTGAGTTATTTTTTGCTACAATGGTAAATGCTTTTCCTTTGGCATACTTAGGGTCAAGATTGATCTTTACTTTACTGAAAACCGGACTGGTGATCTCGTAACGCAGATCGCCGGGGCAAACCTGTGCTATACCACTTGCCGCCAGCACATACCAGGCCGACATTTGCCCGACATCCTCATTACCTACCAGGCCCTCCACTTTATTATGATAAGCACGCTGACAAATGATCCTTGTCCATTTTTGTGTTAACCACGGAGCGCCGAAACGGTTAAACAAAAACGGCACATGATGTACAGGTTCATTGGCATGGTTATAATAATCGTTCCAGAGCAGATTGGCTGGTGCTTTTTCAAAAAAGTTAGTCAGGTCGGCTATGGCTTTTTCATTGCCACCCAGTAATTTGGCTAAACCGTGCACATCCTGCGGAACAAACCAGCCTTGTTGATAAGGATTACTCTCCACCGTACCATAACCTTGCTGTAACCTGCCGGTCGCGGGCCATTCCTCCCACTCACCATTATCTTTTTTAGGGCGAAACCATCCTTTATCCTTATCAAAAACATTCTGATAGGCCAGTGCCCTTTCAGCGTATTTTGCGGCATCATCCTTTTTACTGGTGGCCTTAGCTATCTGTGCTACGCACCAATCAAAATAAGCATATTCTAATGTGCCCGAAATACTGTTGCCCCCGGTGCTAAAACCACGGTCGCCATTGCCGTATTTGGCAGCCGTATTTAAACTATACTGATAAGCTTTATCAATATCATACCCTTTAATACCTTTCTTGTAAGCATCAGCAATAACTGATATGGATGGATTGCCGATCATACAGCCGCTATAGGCATTCAGCAGTTCCCAGCGGTCAAAATATTTCCGGCCGTTCTCGGTGGCCAGGGTGATCTGCGAATTGATAAGATCATTTACCAAACCCGGATTGATCAATGTTTGTAATGGCATCTGGCTCCTGAATACATCCCAACCGCTAAATATGGTTCTTTTAACAAAATGATCAGCTACATGTGCTTTCAGATCACCGCCGGGATATTTGCCATCCACATCCTCAAAAGTGCGCGGATCTATCATGGTGTGGTACAGGGCGGTGTAAAATGAATGCTTTTCTTCGGTTGAACCACCTGTAACCTGTATTTTTGATAGGGCTTTGTTCCACAGGCCGCGGGCCTGCTGGTGAACTTTATCGAAATCAAAATCCTTGATCTCGGCGTCTAAATTCGCTTTAGCTCCCTCAATAGTATTGTAGGAAATGCCAGCTTTTAATATCACCTGCTCGTTGGCTTTGGTATCAAAATCAGTATAAAAGCCCAGGTGTTTTCCTAATTTCTCTTTAACACATGGCAATATAGCAGCACGAGATATTATGTTCTGGTACTTTGCACTTTCAATATCCTGTAGTTTGCGGCCCTGACCATCGGGAATATTAGCACTCCACACACCGTATTCTTTTAGTGGCTTATTAAACTGGGCATAAAAATAAACAGTATAAAAAACCTGACCATCGCCATTTCCCCAGCCACCGCCTGCAGGTGTACATTTTATCCACCCTTGTATGGTGTGGTCGTCAACCACCTTAATATATTGGTTAACGGCGGTACCGCCAACACGTCGGGCAAGGTCTATCTGGATCCTTGAACCAGTGTTTTTAGGGAAGGTGAACCGCATGATACCGCAATGGGGCGTAGCGGTAAGTTCAGCTTTAATTTGATGATCAGTAAGTGTAACCGCATAGTAACCAGCCGAAGCTTTTTCGCTTTTCTTATTGTAATAGGAACGATAACCATCATGCTGGCCTTCCTTACCTGCACTGGTTTGCAATGTACCCATGGTAGGCATCACCAAAAAATTACCCAGGTCGCCATACCAGCCCACACCGCTCATTTGAGTTAAGGCAAACCCTTCAATGGTTTTATGTTCATAGCTATATCCCGAACCATTGTCGCCACCGGTTATGGTATTCGGACTTACCTGCACCATGCCAAACGGCACAGTAGCACCGGGGAAAGTTTTACCAAGACCTGCCGGGTTACCAGCCGATTGCATATTGGTACTTGCCCCAATAAAAGGATTAACATAATCAGCCAATTGTTTTTGCTGAGCAAACACACTGATGTTGGCGGATACAAACAAGCTTATGCAGATACAAATACCCTTAAGTATATTACTATTTCTGAGCATGATTTATTTACTAAGGTTTTCTTTGGTGATCGATCAAAACGAACTTTGTGTTTACACTGATTGGCAGGTAAAAATATACCGGAACCAAGCTGAAAAACATAGCGTAAATTACGATGTTGATGGATTGTGAACTACCCACCCACGCCAAAGGCGATGGGATGGGCTTCGGGTTTCATAGAGTG
>Ga0193717_1000537_pt1 | contig 25291 bp, 19 predicted proteins | sample U2c2metaG_FD_145900 | JGI IMG/M metagenome (GOLD analysis project Ga0193717, IMG submission 145900) | Soil microbial communities from a riparian zone of the East river system, Colorado, United States - U2c2 | ecosystem: Environmental > Terrestrial > Soil > Riparian zone | place: USA: East River...
CCGCTGGGGGTGGCAGACGGCATCCCTCGGGCCGACCGGGGCGAATGCGGCCAGCAGGACGAAGGCCCGGACCTCCACCACTCAGCAACCTCCCGCCAGTGCCCCCGCCGGAGCGGCTCCACGCCTGAGCCGACGCCTGGCCGGGAGATTCCGGTACCTGACCGGGAGGTTACTGAGTGCTGGACGTCCGGGCCGCCCACTGCCGAACCACCTAGCGGAACGCGCGCACCACCAGGCGGACCAACCGGTGACCGCCCCGGCCGATAGCCGCCTGCTCGACCGATACCGCCCTACAGACCGGCATCGGTCCAACGACCCGGCATCCGACCGGGCGGCCCTACCGCCGATAGCGGGTTGTTCGACCGATAGCGTCCAGTAGACCGGTATCGGCCCCACAACCCGTTAGCCGGCGAGACCGCGCCACGATCTGCGGCATGGCCCCCACCGGGATCTGCAGAACTCGCCGAAACCAACCGGGAAACCGGTTACTGGACAGGGTTTCGCGACTTCCGTAGGTCCGGATGGGGCCACCTCGGGAACCGGCGCCGCCCGGGCCGACGGAATCAGCGGAAGCGCCGAACATCCCGCCGGAACCACCCGGGCGGACGGAATCCCCTGATGCAGCTCATACCTCTGCGCGGGATCCGCGTAGCTGCGTCCTTCCCTGGCCGAGGTGGTGGGTGTCAAGGGTCGAACTTGTTCGATCCCCGAAGGGGACGCCGAAGGCGCCCTTGATACCCGCCGGCTTGGCTAGCACCATCACGCAGCGGAGACCGCGCAACCACACTGCCAATGCACCGGGCGCAACCACAGCCCCAATGCACCGGGCGCAACCACAGCCCCAATGCGTCGGCGCATCCATATCGCCAATGCGCCTGAAGCAACCGCAGTTCCAATGCCCCGGCGCAACCACAGCACCAATGCACCCGTCGCAACCAGATCGTCGGCGCCGGGGCAGTCACAGTCCCAAGGCACCTCGACGGCAACAACCGTTCACATGGGCATGGGGGAGTCCGTGCAGAACCTCCGGCTGTCCACGCGGAAGGTCGGGTGCGGATTGTCGGTGGGATGAGGTGTGATCGGGGGTATGACGATTCAGGTGGGTACGCCCTCTGTTGGTGGGCTGGTGGGGGTTGCCGAGAGGTTGGGGGAGTGGCAGGTCGGCGGGGGGCCGGTGCAGTTGCATCCGGGGGATGTGGGGTGGTTCTGGCGGTTCGGGGGCGAGCGGACGGCCGACGCGGTGCGGACCTGGGCGCGGGATGGGGAGATCCTGGCGATCGGGTTGCTGGACGAACCCGACATGCTTCGGCTGGCGGTGGCGCCGGAAGCGTTCGAAGACGAGGAGCTTGCGCGGCAGGTGGTCGAGGACTGCGTCGACCCGGAGCGCGGAGTACTGATCGAGGGCACTGTGTACCTCGATGCGCCGCCGGGGTCGAAGGTTCAGGACCTGCTGTTCAAGGAAGGCTGGGATCTCGACGAACCGTGGACGCCACTCGAGTGCGACCTCACCGACCCTCTGATCCAGAGTGCCGAGCTCGCTGTTGAGGTGGTGACGGCGGATCAGGCGGCGGTCCGTACTGCGGTGCAGCGGGCGTCGTTCGATGGATCCACCTTCACTGATGAGAGGTGGCACGCGATGGCAGCCGGTACGCCGTACGCGGGGGCGAGATGTCTCGTCGGGCGGGACGCACAGGGCGAGGCGGTCGCGGCGGTGACGGTGTGGTCGGCCGGCGAGGGAAGGCCCGGGCTGATCGAGCCGATGGGTGTGCATCGCAACTTCAGGGGCAAGGGGTACGGCGAGGCGATCACGCTCGCCGCGGCCTCGGCACTGCGGGATCTCGGCGCTTCGAGTGCGATCGTCTGTACCCCGAGCTTCAACGTCGGCGCGATCGCCACCTATCAAGCCGCCGGTTTCCTCGCCCTCCCGGAAATCCGTGCCCAGTACCGCAAAGCCTGACCGGAAAACCGGAACGCTGCCCGGATCCCCGGCTGCCCACCGGCAGGGATTACCCGGCGACCTCGTCGGCGGCGCGGAGGACGCGGAGGGTGTTGGCGCCAGCCAGTTTCGCGAGGTCCTCGTCCGACCAGTTGCGGTCGGCGAGGGCCCGGAAGAGGACCGGGTAGGAGGCGACGTCCGGCAGGCCGGCCGGGAAGTCGGGGCAGCCGTCGTAGTCGCCGCCGACGCCGATGTGATCGACGCCGGCTACCTCCCGGACGTGCTCGACGTGAGCGACCACGTCGTCCACGGTGGCAGTCGGGCGGCTGCTCTTGTGTTCGGCCATCAGCTTGTTCATGTCCGCGAAGTTCCTGGGGTCGAGACCCCGCTCGACCGCGACCGCCTTGAGCTGCTCGAACCACTCGCTGACCGCGGTGGACACGAACATCGGCACGAAGGTGACCATGCAGACGCCGTCGTTGGCGGCGAGTGTTTGGAGCACGTCGTCGGGCACGTTGCGCGGGACGTCGCAGATCGCGCGGGCCGAGGAGTGGCTGAAGATCACCGGTGCCGAGGTGACCCGGAGGGCGTCGCGCATGGTGTCGGCGGAGACGTGCGAGAGGTCGACGAGCATGCCGAGGCGGTTCATCTCGCGGACCACTTCCTCGCCGAAGTCGTTCAGCCCGCCCAGTACCGGCTCGTCGGTGGCCGAGTCGGCCCACGGCACGTTGTCGTTGTGCGTGAGCGTCATGTACCGGACGCCGAGTTCGCGCATGATCCGCAGCGTGCCGAGCGAGCTGTCGATCGAGTGCCCGCCCTCCATCCCCATCAGCGAGGCGATCCGGCGCTCCTTGAAGGCGGCCTCGACGTCGTCCGCGGTGTCGGCGAGCACCAGCGAGTCGGGAAAGCGCGCGACGAATCGGCGGACGAAGTCGATCTGCTCCAGCGTGCGCTTCACCGCGTCGCCGTCCTGCGGCACCCACAACGACCAGAACTGCGCCGCCACCTGGCCGAGCCGCAGCCGGGGCAGGTCGGTGTGCAGCTTCGGCACCGACGTGCTCAGGTCGTGCTTGGCGAGGTCATAGCCGTTCAACTCGTAGAAGGCGATCGGCAGGTCGTTGTGACCGTCGATCAGCGGGTGGTTCTGCAGCAGGGTCTGGATCCGGGCGACGCTGTTCATGCCGACATTTTGTCAGTCCCGGCCGGTCCTCGCGCGGGGCACGTCGGGGCGGGTCCGGCGAATCAGGGACAATGGGCCGGTGAACACCGAGGAGCTGACCTTCGACGCCGCCGGGCTGATTCCCGCCGTCGTGCAGCAGTACGACACCCGCGAGGTACTGATGGTCGGCTGGATGAACGCCGAGGCCGTCCGCCGTACCGCTGCCACCGGGCGTAGCACCTTCTGGTCCCGCAGCAGGCAGGACTACTGGGTGAAGGGCGAGACCAGCGGTAACCGTCAGCACGTGAAGCAGATTCTCGTCGACTGCGACGCCGACACCCTGCTCGTCCTGGTCGATCAGGAAGGGCCTGCCTGCCACACCGGCACCCGCAGCTGCTTCGAGCACGGCGAGATCGAGGTCAACGCATGAGCAACACCCCGGATCTCGAGACGTTCCGCGAGTACGCCAAGGACCGCCGCGTCATCCCGGTGACCCGCCGGCTGCTGGCCGACGCCGAGACCCCCATCGGCGTCTACGGCAAGCTCACCGCCGAACGGCAAGGCACCTTCCTGCTGGAGTCCGCCGAGAACGGTGGCGTCTGGTCCCGCTACTCCTTCATCGGAGTCCGGAGCGCAGCGACCTTGACCGAGCGCAACGGTGAGGCCGTCTGGACCGGCAATCCACCGGTCGGCCTGCCGCAGACCGGCGACCCGCTGAAGGCACTGCGCGAGACGCTGGAGATCCTGCACACCCCACGCCTCCCCGATCTGCCCCCGCTGACGGGTGGCATGGTCGGCTTTCTCGGGTACGACGCGGTCCGCCGGCTGGAGAAGTTGCCGGACACAACGGTCGACGATCTCGGCCTGCCAGAGCTGACGTTCCTCTTCGCGACCGACCTGGCCGCGCTGGACCACGAGACCGGCGAGATCTGGCTGATCGCCAACGCGGTCAACTGGGACGACTCCGACGAACGTGTCGACGAGTCCTATGCCGACGCGGTCCGCCGGCTCGACGCGATGGAGAAGGACCTCGCCCAGCCGACCCCGTCGTACGTAGTACAGGCGGATCGGCACGCGCAGCCGGATCCGCACCGGCAGCGGTCCAGCGCGGAGTACAGGGAGGCTGTGGAGCACGCCAAGGAGGAGATCCGGGCGGGCGAGGCCTTCCAGATCGTCGTGTCACAGCGGTTCGAGCTGCAGACGACAGCGAGCGCGCTGGACATCTACCGGGTGCTCCGCCGCTCCAATCCGAGCCCGTACATGTATCTGGTCCGCCTGGACGGCTTCGACATCGTCGGGTCGAGCCCGGAGGCGCTGGTGAAGGTCACGGACAACAAGGTGATCCTGCACCCGATCGCAGGCACCCGCCCGCGCGGCGCGACGCCGGAGGAGGACCACGCGCTGGAGGAGGAGCTGCGGGCGGACGCCAAGGAGCGCGCCGAGCACTTGATGCTGGTCGACCTCGGCCGCAACGACGTCGGCCGCGTCTGCGCGCCCGGCACTGTCGAGGTGGTCGACTTCATGGACGTACGGCGCTACAGCCACGTGATGCACCTGGAGTCCACCGTCACCGGTCGTCTGCAAGCGGGCAAGACCGCCTTCGACGCGCTGACGGCGGCCTTCCCGGCCGGAACGTTGTCAGGGGCACCCAAGCCCCGCGCGATGGAGATCATCGACAAGCTGGAGGTCACCCGGCGCGGCGTCTACGGCGGCGTGGTCGGCTACCTCGACTTCGCGGGTGACGCCGACACAGCGATCGCCATCCGTACTGCGGTCCTCCGCGGCACCACCGCCTACGTCCAAGCAGGCGCGGGCATCGTGGCGGACTCTGACCCGGCCTCGGAAGACGCGGAGTGCCGCACCAAGGCAGCAGCGGTCCTGAACGCCATAGCCGTCGCCGGCACGTTCTCCGAGGTCTGATGCGCCCGCAACGACTGGTAGACCTGTTAGCCGTAGTTGCACTGGTTCTGCTCGGGCTGTCGGCCTACCTCACCTGGTCGATCGCCGACCCGGGTAGCGGCCGCCCGGTAGTCAACTTCAACGGGTACGCCGTCACCCGCGCACCCGTGACACTCGCACTAGCGGCAGTGGTGGCAGTAATCGTCACCAAACTCGCCGGTACTGCGCTGCGCCGTGTCCTGTCGCTCCTGGTTCTCCTGATGGGCGTAGCCGCTATTGCTGTGGCTCTGCAGATCCGGCCGGATACGGCAGAGCTGGGTCGCATCCGGCCCGAACTGAGCCAAGCGGTCACGGACCAGGTGGTGCTCAGCACCGGGCCGGCTCCCTGGCTGGCTCTAGCCGGGGGAGTCGCGCTGGTCGCGGCGGGGTTGATCGGAGTACTGACCGCTCACCGCTGGCGTCGTCCGACCGTGCGTTACGAGCGTGATCCGGCGGCCACACCGGCTGACCAGTGGAAGGCGATCGACGCGGGTGAGGACCCGACGATCTGATCGGCGGGGCCTACCGCCACAATAGGACGGGACGACAAGAGGAGTGGCGCCACGATGGACAATACGACCGGGGATCAAACGGTGACGTACGAGAGCGAAGAAGCTCACGCAGGCGGCCTGCACGGCAGCACTCCGGCGGCCTGGACCGCCGTGGCGATCGTGCTGGTCGGGTTCACCGTCGGCGCCATCGCGATGGTGATGGGACCGAACTGGCTGTTGTTCTGGATCTCGGCCGGGATCGCCGTGGCGGGCGGGCTGGTCGGCAAGGTGATGCAACTGCTCGGCTTCGGTGCACGGTCCAGCGACCACCACTGACGGACGGACACCACATGACTGTGCTTGACGACATCATCGCCGGGGTTCGGGAAGACCTTGCGGAGCGCCAGACGCGGATCAGCCTGGACGATCTGAAGCAGGAGGCCCAGCGCAAGCCCGACGCCAAGGACCCGATGCCGGTGTTCCGCGGTGACGGGATCGGGATCATCGCCGAGGTGAAGCGCTCCAGCCCGTCCAAGGGTGCGCTGGCCGACATCGCCGACCCGGCGGCACTCGCCTCGGAGTACGAGCTGGGTGGGGCCGCGGCGATCAGCGTGCTGACCGAGAAGCGGCGCTTCGGCGGCAGCCTCGAGGACCTGCGCGAGGTGCGCGGCCGGGTCGACGTTCCCGTGCTGCGCAAGGACTTCATCGTGTCCTCGTACCAGCTCTGGGAGGCCCGCGCGGCCGGTGCCGACATGGTGCTGCTGATCGTGGCCGCGCTCGAGCAGGAGGCGCTGGTCTCGCTGATCGAGCGGGCGCACTCGATCGGGCTCTGCCCGCTGGTCGAGGTGCACGACAAGGAGGAGACCCTGCGTGCGGTGGACGCGGGGGCCCAGCTGATCGGCGTGAACAACCGGAACCTCAAGACGCTCGAGGTGGACCGGGACACCTTCGCCCGGATCGCGCCGGTGATCCCGACCAACCTGGTCCGGGTGGCGGAGTCGGGGGTCCGTGGCCCGCATGATGTAATCGAGTTCGCGCGCGCCGGGGCCGATGTCGTCCTCGTCGGTGAAACCCTGGTGACCGGCCGCGATCCCCGCGCCTCGGTCGCCGATCTCGTCGCTGCGGGATCGCACCCCGCCATCCAGCAGCGTCACTGAACGCCCCCGCCTCCTCGCATCCTTCGGTCCCACTTCGCCCTTACCGGGAGAGGTCGGCGACAAAGTCCACGTCTCCCGGTAAGGGCGAAGTGGGACCGAAGGATGCGAGAGCGGGAGGGGCTGGCGGAGGATGGGAATTATGACTGCTGTGCTGCCTGATCAGCTGGGGCATTTCGGCCGCTTCGGCGGCAGGTTCATGCCGGAGGCGCTGATCGCGCCGCTCGACGAACTCACCCGGGCGTGGCAGGAGGCGATGGCCGACAAGGCCTTCACCGACGAGTTCGAGCGGATGCTGCGCGAGTACGCCGGGACGCCGAGCCTGCTGTACGACGCGACCCGGCTGTCCGACCTCCTCGGTGCCCGGATCCTGCTGAAGCGTGAGGACCTCAACCACACCGGCGCGCACAAGATCCGCAACGTGCTCGGCCAGGCCCTGCTGACCAAGCGGATGGGCAAGACCCGCGTGATCGCCGAGACCGGCGCCGGCCAGCACGGGGTCGCCACGGCGACGGCGTGCGCCTACCTGGATCTCGAGTGCGTCGTCTACATGGGCGAGGTCGACACCGAGCGGCAAGCCCTGAACGTGGCCCGGATGGAGTTGCTCGGCGCCACGGTGATCCCGGTCAAGACCGGCAGCCGGACGCTGAAGGACGCGATCAACGAGGCACTGCGCGACTGGGTCGCCAGCGTCGACAACACCCACTACCTGCTCGGTACTGCGGCCGGCGGCCACCCGTTCCCGGCGATGGTGCGCGACTTCGTCCGCGGCATCGGCGACGAGGCCCGGGCCCAGTCGCTCGAACTGCTTGGCCGGCTCCCCGACGCCGCCGTCGCCTGTGTCGGCGGCGGGTCGAACGCGATCGGCCTGTTCGCCGCGTTCGTGCCGGACCCCGAGGTGAAGCTGTACGGCATCGAGGCCGGTGGTGACGGCTACGAGACCGGCCGGCACGCGGCGACGATCACCGCGGGCCAGATCGGCGTGCTGCACGGCGCCCGGTCCTACCTGCTGCAGGACGAGGACGGTCAGACGATCGAGTCGCACTCGATCTCGGCCGGACTGGACTACCCGGGCGTCGGCCCGGAGCACGCCTGGCTCGCGGAGACCGGCCGGGCGTCGTACCGGCCGGTGACGGACGCGGCGGCGATGGAGTCGCTGCGGCTGCTGGCCCGGACCGAGGGCATCATCCCGGCGATCGAGTCGGCGCACGCGATCGCCGGCACGATCGAGATCGCCAAGGAACTGGGGCCGGAGGCAATCATCCTGGTGAACCTGTCCGGTCGCGGCGACAAGGACATGGACACCGCCGGCAAGTGGTTCGGCCTGATCGATGCGGAAGGCAACCTATGAGCGAGCTGGGTCACGCCGGGACCGCGATCCGGAAGGCGAACGCGGGCGGCCGGGCCGCCCTGGTCGGTTACCTGCCGGCCGGCTACCCGACGATCGACGGCGCGGTCGACGCGCTCAAGGCGATGGTCGACGGCGGCGTCGACGTGATCGAGCTCGGCCTGCCGTACAGCGACCCGGTGATGGACGGCGTCACCATCCAGCGGGCCGCCGAGATCGCGCTCGCCGGCGGTCTCCGCACCCGCGACGTCCTCAGCACCGTCGAGAAGCTCGCCTCGTACTCCGAGGTGCCGGTGCTGGTGATGACGTACTGGAACCCGATCGAGCGGTACGGCGTGGACCGGTTCGGCGCGGATCTCGCGGCCGCCGGGGGAGCCGGGCTGATCACGCCCGACCTGATCCCCGAGGAAGCGGCCGAGTGGATCGCGGCGGCGGACAAGAACGAGCTGGACAAGGTGTTCCTGGTTTCGCCGTCCTCCACCGACGACCGGATCGCGCTGACCACGGCGAACTGCCGGGGCTTCGTCTACGCGACCGCGGTGATGGGCGTGACCGGGACCAGGGAGCAGACGTCGGACCTGGCCCCACCACTGGTGGCCCGGACGAAGGCGGCCACTCCGATCCCGGTCGGGGTCGGGCTCGGGATCTCCAATGCGGACCAGGCGGCGAGCGTCGCGGCGTACGCGGATGCCGTGATCGTCGGCGCGGCGTTCGTGAAGGCGCTCAGCGCGGGCGGCGCGGCCGGAGTACGGGAGCTGACGGAAAGTCTGGCTGAAGGTGTCCGTCGGGAACGCGGCGCGACCGTTGCACGTTAGACCCGCCGTGAGTCGAACCAGGAACGCGGCCTTTTTCTTCGCCGCGGTGGCTCTGCTTGCCCTCGCGGGCTGCAGCAGCGGGCCGGAACAGCAAGCTGACAATCCGGGTGGAGCGATCATCCGGACCCCTGCCAGCGACCCCAACGGGTTGCGCGGGGCAACGTTGGACCGGCCGTACGCACTGCCCGCGAAGTCGCTGACCGATACCTCGGGCAACGAGTTCAACCTGGTCACCTCGACGAAGAAGCCGGTCACGCTGGTGTTCTTCGGTTACACCAACTGCCCGGACGTGTGCCCGACGGTGATGGCCGACGTGGCCTCCGCGCTGACGAAGCTGGACAAGTCGGTCCGCGACGACGTGCAGTTGCTGTTCATCACCACCGATCCGGCGCGCGACACCGGGCCGGTGATTCGCAAGTATCTGGACCGTTTCGACCCCTCGTTCGTCGGGCTGACCGGGTCACTGACCTCGATCAAGGACATCGCCCAGGCGGTCGGCGTACCGGTGGAGGGCATGAAGAAACTGCCGTCCGGCGGCTACGAGGTCGGCCACGGCGCGCAGGTGCTCGGATTCGGCGTGAACGACAAGGCCACCGTGCTCTGGCTGTCGAACGCCGCGATCGGCGATCTGGCCCACGACTTCGGCAAGCTGGTCGAGGACAACCGCTGACGCTTTGATGGTGCTGGCAGGCTTGGTTGATACTCAGCCCGGCCAGTAAGTTCGCGCTGTAACCGGATCCGTACACCCCGACAGGAGTAACCGCGTCGTGAGCAAGACCAAACCGCCAGTGAACCCACTGCTGCAGAGCAAGCGGCGCCGGATCGGTCCCGGTGTGATCGTGGTGATCGTGCTGGTGCTCGCGCTCGGCGGCGGCGTCGGCGTGCAGTACTGGCGCAGCCACTCCGGAGTCAGCGTGAGCTCCGACAGCGGCCCCGAGCCGACCACGATCACCGGTCCGGGCACCAACGGTCAGGGCGTCAAGATCGGCCAGGCGAGCGCGAAGGTCAACATCGACCTGTTCATCGACTTCCGCTGCCCGCACTGCGAGGAATTCGAGAGCGAGTCCGGCTCGACCATCAACCAACTGGTGGCGGACGGGACGGCGACAGTGACGTACTGGCCGCTGACCTTCGTCAGCCCCGACTCGCCCCGGCTCGCGAACGCCTTCGCCGCGGCGGCTTCGAACGGCAAGGCCCAGAGCTACGCCAACGAGATCTACGCGGACTTCGCCAAGTCCTGGACCGACGACCAGTTGCTCGACCTCGGCAAGCAGTTGGGGATCGACGACGCCAAGTTCGAGACGGCGCTCAAGGACAACAGCTACGCCGGCTGGCTCGAGTCGATCGGGCAGGAGGCCACCACCCGCAAGGTCGAAGGCACCCCGACCGTGTTCGTGAACGACAAGATGCTGGCCGCCGACGTGCTCACGCCGGAGGGCATCCAGAAGGCCGTCATCGGAGCCGCGGGCTGACGCACCGAGTCCCCATCGTGACCGCCTGTCGGTGGTCGCGTTGGGGCCGGTCGAGTAGCGTTCCTGCTTGCCATGTCTAGTCAGCTGCCCGCCGTGCTCATTCCGGCGTTCATCCCCAGTCCCAGCCAGGGCGTCTGGCACCTCGGCCCGTTGCCGCTGCGTGCCTACGCCATCTGCATCCTGATCGGCATCTTCGCCGGCTACTGGCTCGGCCGCAGGCGCTGGGTCGCCCGCGGCGGCACGGCCGAGGTGCTCGCCGACATCATGTTCTGGGCGATCCCGTTCGGTCTGATCGGGGCCCGGATCTACCACGTGCTGACCGACTGGAACCGGTACTTCGGTTCCGACGGCGACCCGGTGGAAGCGCTGAAGATCTGGCACGGCGGGCTCGGGATCTGGGGCGCGATCGGCTTCGGCGCGCTCGGCGCCTGGATCGCGTGCCGCCGGCACAAGGTGCCGTTCCTGGCGGTCGCGGACGCGATGGCGCCGGGGATCGCGCTGGCGCAGGTGTTCGGGAGGTTCGGCAACTACTTCAACCAGGAACTGTTCGGTCGCCCGACCACGCACTGGTGGGGCCTGGAGATCGCGTTCGGTAACCGGCCGGCGGGCTACGAGCAGTTCGCCACCTTCCACCCGACCTTCCTGTACGAAGCGATCTGGAACCTCGGCGTGATCGCGCTGATCATCCTGGTCGGACGCCGCTACACCCTCGGCCACGGCCGCGCCTTCGCCCTGTACGCCGCGGGCTACACCGCCGGGCGCGGGTGGATCGAGACGCTGCGCATCGACACCGCCGACCACATCGCGGGCGTGCGGCTCAACGTCTTCACCTCGATCATCATCTTCGTCCTCGCAGTCGTCTTCTTCATCCTCAGCGCCCGCCTCCGCCCCGGCCAGGAAGACATCTCCGGCGCCAAACCCGCCGCCCCAACTCCAGACAGCGAGAGCGCAGAGGCGAGCGACGTCGCGGTTGGTGAGGGTGCCTCGACTCCGTCTGACGACGCTGGGGCAGCGACGCCGACGGACGACAGCGCAGCAAGCGGTTCGGAGAAGCTGGTCGACGCCGAGGGCAAGATCAGCCGCGAGGGCGAGGCGCCCGGCGCCGACGACCCGGCCGAGCCGGGTGCGGGCGACGGCGACCCGAGCGCGCGCGACGAGGCGGGCCGGCCGAAGGCGACCAGCCCCGCCGATGCCGCCGGCTCTTCCACCCCCAGCACTACCCCTTCCGATGGGTCCCGTGACTGACGACCAGACTCTCGGGACCGAGGGCGAAGGAACCACTTCGCCGTCGGCCTCGTCGATCCCGGCCGGCGGAGCGACCGGCGTACCGGGTGCACCCGCTTCCGCACTACCCGCTGAGGGGGCGTCCGTAGTACGGGGTGGGCGGGAGGTGTCGGCGGAGCACTCGGGGGATCATGTGCATCGGGATGTCACCGGTGGGTGGTTGCGGCCGACTGTGTTCGGGGCGATGGACGGGCTGGTGTCGAACTTCGCGCTGATCGCCGGGATGGACGGCGGGACCTCGTCGGGATCGAAGTTCATCGTGCTGGCCGGGCTCGCCGGTCTGGCCGCGGGCGCGTTCTCGATGGCGGCGGGGGAGTACACCTCGGTCGCGTCGCAGCGGGAGCTCGCGCGGGCCGAGATCGAGGTCGAGCGCCTGGAGATCCAGCGGCACCCGAGCGACGAGGAACTCGAGCTCGCCGAGACCTACCGGGCGAAGGGCCTCGACCCCGAACTGGCGGACAAGGTCGCCAAGCAGTTCCACAAGAACCCGGACCAGGCGCTCGAGGAGCACGTCCGCGAGGAACTGGGCGTCGACCCCAACGACCTGCCGTCCCCGGTGGTCGCCGCCGCCTCGTCGTTCGTCTCGTTCGCCATCGGCGCCCTCGTCCCGCTCCTCCCGTACCTCCTCGGCGCCGGCAGCGTGCTACCCGCCCTGATCATGTCGCTGACGGCCCTGTTCATCTGTGGGGCCGTCGTCAGCCGCGTCACCAGCCGCTCCTGGTGGTACTCCGGCCTCCGCCAACTCATCCTCGGCGCAGCCGCTGCAGCCCTCACCTACGGCGTCGGCCTCCTGGTAGGCCCCGGAGTCGGCTAAACCCGTCGCAACCCGCTGACGCCCTCGCTAGGGTCGCCTGGTGCTACTTCCTGGGGCAATCGACGAGTCACCGGCCACCTGGATCAAGACCCTCGGTACGACGTTCGCCCGCTTCGGCGCGCACACGCAGGACTCCGGCAACATCTCGTACGGCGTTGACGTCGACGGCACGCGGTTCTTCCTGAAGACCGCAGGTGATCCCGCTGACCAGGCCCCGTACCTCGACTTCGACGCCCGCCAAGGTCTACTCCGCAACGCCGCGGAGCTGGCGAAAACCATCCACCACCCGCTGCTGCCCGCGTTCCACGGCCTGATCGAGTCACCAGGCGGCCCGGTACTGGTCTACGACTGGCGCGACGGCGAACACCTCGGCACGGCACGCGACCAACGAGAAAACCCCGAGACCGCCTACCAACGCTTCCGCGCCCTGCCGGCCGACGAAATCCTCGCGGCCCTCGACCAACTGTTCGACCTCCACGCCCACCTGACCGCCGCCGGCTGGGTCGAGGGCGACTTCTACGACGGCGCGCTGCTCTACGACTTCACCCAGCACCGACTCACCATGATCGACCCGGACAGCTACCACCTCGGTCCCTACCGCAACGACATGGGCCGCATGTTCGGCGCCAGCCGCTTCATGGCCCCCGAAGAGTTCTCCCTCGGCGCCCCCATCGACGACCGCACCACGGCGTACGTGATGGCCCGCGCCGCCCTCGTCTTCCTCTCCGACGGCACGCTCGACCGCACCTCCTTCCGCGGCCCAGACCCCCTGTACGCCGTCACCCAGCAAGCCGTAACCACCAGATTCCCCAGCTATGCAGCCTTCCACGATGCTTGGCAGGCAGCAGCGGCGGCAGGCCAGTGAGGTCTGCGAACACCAGGCTGATCAGGTCGTCGAGCGGGCTTTGATCAGGCCTTGGCAAATCCCTCGCGCCCGCCCCGATCATCACCCCCAGCCGGCCACGCCCGCCACGCCCATCGGCCACGCCCACCACGCCCACCACGCCCGCCACGCCCGCCACGCCCACCACGCCCACCGGCTACGCCCGTCCCCTTCGGCGAACCCACCGTTTCGAGGGTTATCCCCTGAAAGTGTGGGTTGCCTGCGTGCATACAGTGCGCCAACCCGCAGTGGGAGGGGATAACCCTCGAAACGGTGGGTTCGCCGAAGGGGCGGGGAATGGATCGGTGGTGGGTGGAGGGCGTGGTGAGCGGTCGTCGACGAAGGGGGAGTCGGCAGCTAGCGGACAGGCCCGGCAGCGCCCGGCGAATCGCAGGCCTCAGCGACCAGGTCGCTGAGATGGACCAGGCGGTCGACGTGGTCGCCGGGATCGGTTCGGCTCAGTGACCAGGCGGCTCGGGAGACGGCTGTGAAGGCGGCGGTGAGGACTGCGCCACGGCGTACGGCGTCACGATCCTCGAAGACCGGGAGGAGTTCATCCAGGGGTAGATCGACCGCCAGCAGCAGGTAGCCGAGGTCGAAGCCGGCGGGTCCGAGGCCGAACTGCTCCCAGTCGACGGCGATCACGTTGTCGCCGTCGTGGCCGAGCAGGTTCCCGGGGTGGGCGTCGCCGTGCGTGGGGACTCGTGGAAGGGCGTCGAGTTCCGCGAGCGCGGCGTCGCGCCGTACCCAAAAGTCCTGTACTGCGCGTTGCAGGTCGGTGGGAAGCTTCGAGTCGAGCGTGGTCCAGCCGCCTCGGTCCGAGACCGTGGTCAAGCGGTCGCGGAGGATATCGCGCGCACCCCAGGACGGCTCGGGAACCTGTGCTCGCGCGAAGCGCCCAAGAGCTTCGGCAAGGGCGAGCGCATCCAGTGGAGTGGGAGAGACCTGGGCGGTCCACATGGTCGCGCCGGTGTCGTCCCACTGGACCTTGAGACAGGCCGGTGAGCGGAGTCCGGGAGTTGCCGCCACGAGGGCGGACTCGGCGACGAGCGGTTGGCGTCGCCAGTACGCGTGGTGTCGGGGGTGGTCGACGGCGGCGACCAGGCGTTTCACCACCCAGTGGTCCGGGGTGAGCCAGACGCCGCCGTTCGACTGGCCGGTGCCGGAGGTGAGCGGTTGCCAGGTGGGTGCTGGTGCCCAGGGCATAGCTCACGACTACCACGGGAGCTCGCTGAGAAGGTGGTGAAATTCACCGCTGGTGGGTGGTTACGTGGGGTAGTTCCTGGGACCATGGGGAAGGACAGTGAGCGCTTGCTTACGGGGTGTGATCATGAGGGTTGCAGGGCGTCCTCACGGTGGAACGGGAGTCCATCTGGTGGGCGTCATGAGGTAGTCTCGGGACTCCCGGCTTGGGCCAATGTTGTCCCGCGGCCAGTTGTTGACCGTAGGACGACGGGAGCCCCTGAATGTATGGTCGCGCCCCCTTTTCTAGTAGGCCGAGCGAGGGTCTGTACGACGGACGCCACGAGCATGATGCCTGTGGTGTCGCCTTCGTCGCGACCCTGACCGGTGAACCTAGCCACGACATCGTGGCGAAGGCTTTGACCGCCCTGCGCAACCTCGAACACCGCGGTGCTTCCGGCGCCGAACCCAATACCGGCGACGGTGCCGGCATCTTGCTGCAGATCCCGGATGCGTTCTACCGCAAGGTGTGCGACTTCGAACTGCCCGTGCAGCGTGGTTACGCGACGGGGATCGCCTTCCTGCCCCAGGAGGCCGACGACGCGGCCAAGGCAGTCAGGCGGATCGAGGAACTGGCCGCCGAGGAGAGCCTCGAGGTCCTCGGCTGGCGTGACGTGCCGATCGACCCGAGCATGCTCGGCACCACCTCACGGTCGGTGATGCCGGTGTTCCGGCAGTTGTTCGTCGCCTCGAAGGTCGGCCGGGTGCTCGGGCTCGGGCTGGAGCGGATGGCGTTCCGGCTGCGCAAGCGGGCGGAGAAGGAGACGGAGACCTACTTCCCGTCGTTGTCGGGCCGGACCATCACCTACAAGGGGATGCTGACCACCGACCAGTTGGACAAGTTCTTCCCTGAGCTGACCGACCCGGACCTCGCCTCGGCGATCGGCGTCGTGCACTCGCGGTTCTCCACCAACACGTTCCCGTCCTGGCCGCTGGCCCACCCGTACCGGTACATCGCCCACAACGGCGAGATCAACACCGTGCAGGGCAACCGGAACTGGATGCGCGCCCGGGAGGCGCTGCTCGCCAGCGACCTGATCCCCGGCGATCTCGAGCAGCTCTACCCGATCTGTACTCCGGACGCATCGGACTCCGCCACCTTCGACGAGGTGCTGGAACTGCTCCACCTCGGTGGTCGCTCGCTGCCGCACGCGATGCTGATGATGATCCCGGAGGCGTGGGAGAACGCCGCCACGATGGACCCGAAGCGGCGCGCGTTCTACGAGTTCCACTCCACTCTGATGGAGCCCTGGGACGGCCCGGCCTCGGTCGTCTTCAGCGACGGCACCAAGGTCGGCGCCGTGCTCGACCGGAACGGCCTTCGCCCCTCGCGCTACTGGGTCACCGACGACGGACTCGTAGTACTGGCGTCCGAGGCCGGCGTGCTGGACATCGACCCGGCCACGGTCACCCAGAAGGGCCGTCTCGAGCCCGGCCGGATCTTCCTGGTCGACGTCGAGGCGCACCGGATCATCACCGACTCCGAGGTGAAGACGCGGCTGGCCGAGGAGCACCCGTACGACGAATGGCTGCACGCCGGCCTGATCCGCTTCGAGAACCTGCAGGAGCGCGAGCACGTCGTCCACAGCCACGCCTCGGTCACCCGGCGCCAGCAGGTGTTCGGGTACACCGAGGAGGAGCTGCGGATCCTGCTCACGCCGATGGCGAAGAGCGGGGCGGAACCGATCGGCTCGATGGGTACCGACACCCCGATCGCCGTGCTCAGCGACCGGCCGCGGCTGCTGTTCGACTACTTCGCGCAGTTGTTCGCGCAGGTGACGAACCCGCCGTTGGACGCGATCCGCGAGGAGCTGGTGACCTCGCTGTCGTCGTCCCTCGGCCCGGAGGCCAACCTGCTGAACCCGGGCCCGGCGTCCTGCCGTCAGGTGGTGCTGCCGTTCCCGGTGATCACCAACGACGAGCTGGCCAAGCTGCGGCACATCAACCTGGACGGCGACATGCCGGGCCTGGCGACGACCGTACTGCGAGGCGTGTACGACGTGGAAGGCGGCGGACTCGCCCTCCGGCACCGTCTGGACGCCATCTGTGACGAGGCGTCGGCGGCGATCGCCGAAGGCGCCAGGATCCTGGTGCTGTCCGACCGGCACTCCAACGCGGAGAACGCGCCGATCCCGTCCCTGCTGCTGACCGCCGCGGTTCATCACCATCTGGTGAGGGAGAAGACCCGCACCCGCGTCGGCCTGGTGGTCGAGGCCGGGGACGTCCGGGAGGTCCACCACGTCGCGCTACTGATGGGGTACGGCGCGGCCGGGGTCAACCCGTACCTCGCCCTGGAGTCCGTGGAGGACCTCTGCCGGCAGGGCACGTACCTGCCCGGGCTCGAGCCGGACCAGGCGGTCCGGAACGTGGTGAAGTCGCTCGGCAAGGGCGTGCTCAAGGTGATGTCCAAGATGGGCGTCAGCACGGTCGCGTCGTATACGGGCGCCCAGATCTTCGAGGCGAACGGGCTGTCCCCGGACCTGGTCGACACCTACTTCACCGGGACCTCGTCCAAGCTCGGCGGCATCGGGCTCGACGTGATCGCGGAGGAGGTCCGTCGGCGGCACCTGCGGGCGTATCCGGCGGACGGGATCCTCGCGGCGCACCGCAACCTGGAGATCGGCGGCGAGTACCAGTGGCGCCGTGAGGGTGAGCCGCATCTGTTCGACCCGGAGACGGTGTTCCGGCTGCAGCACTCCACCCGGACCGGGCGCTACGACATCTTCAAGCAGTACACGTCCCGGGTGGACGAGCAGTCCGAGCGGCTGATGACCTTGCGCGGTCTTTTTGGCTTCAAGTCCGGGCGTGAGCCGATCTCCATCGACGAGGTCGAGCCTGTCAGCGCGATCGTTCGCAGGTTCTCCACCGGTGCGATGAGCTACGGCTCGATCAGCGCCGAGGCGCACACCACGCTGGCGATCGCGATGAACCGGCTCGGCGGCAAGTCGAACACCGGTGAGGGCGGCGAGGACTCCGACCGGCTGCACGATGCGTCCCGCCGGAGTTCCATCAAGCAGGTGGCGTCCGGCCGGTTCGGCGTCACCGCGGAGTACCTGACGAACTCCGACGACATCCAGATCAAGATGGCGCAGGGGGCCAAGCCGGGCGAGGGTGGTCAGCTGCCCGGGCACAAGGTCTACCCGTGGGTGGCGAGCACGCGGCACTCGACCCCGGGCGTCGGCCTGATCTCGCCGCCGCCGCACCACGACATCTACTCGATCGAGGATCTCGCCCAGCTGATTCACGACCTGAAGAACGCGAACCCGTCCGCGCGGATCCACGTGAAGCTGGTCTCTGAGGTAGGCGTCGGCACGATCGCCGCTGGAGTCAGCAAGGCCCACGCGGACGTAGTACTGATCTCTGGTCATGACGGTGGAACCGGTGCCGCTCCACTGACCTCGCTGAAGCATGCAGGTGGTCCGTGGGAGCTCGGCCTGGCCGAGACCCAGCAGACGCTGCTGCTGAACGGGCTGCGCGACCGGATCGTCGTGCAGACAGACGGTCAGCTCAAGACCGGTCGTGACGTGGTTGTCGCGGCTCTGCTCGGCGCGGAGGAGTACGGCTTCGCCACGGCACCGCTCGTGGTGTCCGGCTGCATCATGATGCGTGTCTGTCACCTCGACACCTGCCCGGTGGGCGTCGCGACCCAGAACCCGGTACTGCGTGAGCGGTTCGCCGGGAAGCCGGAGTTCGTGGTGAACTTCTTCGAGTTCATCGCCGAGGAGGTCCGCGAATACCTGGCGGAGCTGGGATTCCGGACCCTGGACGAGGCGATCGGCCACGCCGAAGTACTGGACATCCACCGCGCGGTGGACCACTGGAAGGCGGACGGGCTCGACCTGACGCCGATCCTGCACGTGCCGTCGCTGCCGGAGGGTGCTTCGCTGCACCAGACCGTGCTGCAGAACCACGGCCTCGACAAAGCGCTCGACAATGAGCTGATCCGGATCTGCCGGCCGGCGATCGAGTCCGGCGAGCCGGTGCGCGCGCAGTTGCCGATCCGGAACGTGAACCGGACCGTCGGGACCATGCTCGGCCACGAGATCACCAAGAAGTACCGCGCCGCGGGGCTGCCGGACGGGACGATCGACCTGACCTTCACCGGGTCGGCCGGCAACTCGTTCGCCGCCTTCGTCCCGCGCGGGGTGACGCTCCGGCTCGAGGGCGACGCCAACGACTATGTCGGCAAGGGTCTGTCGGGTGGTCGCGTGGTGATCCGGCCGGACCGGAACGCACGCTTCGACGCGGCCGACCAGATCATCGCCGGCAACGTCATCGCGTACGGCGCGACGTCGGGCGAACTGTTCATCAGTGGTGGCGCGGGGCAACGGTTCTGCGTGCGGAACTCCGGCGCCACCGCCGTGGTCGAGGCCGTCGGCGACCACGCCTGCGAGTACATGACGGGTGGTCGCGTCGTGGTGATCGGCGCGGTCGGCCGGAACTTCGCGGCGGGCATGTCGGGCGGCGTGGCCCATGTGCTCGACCTGGACCGCGCGCTGGTGAACCCGGAGCTGGTCGACCTGCTCCCGCTCACCAGCGAGGAGTCCGACCTGTTGCAGGACCTGGTTCGCATCCACCACGAGGAGACCGGTTCGGAACGGGCGGCCAAGCTGCTCGCAGATTGGGAGGCCGCAGATTCGCGGTTTACAACAGTGATGCCCCGCGACTACGCCCGGGTGCTCGCAGCCAAGGCGGCTGCCGAGCGGGACGGGCTGGACGAGGACGCCACCACGCGAGCGATGATGGAGGCCCTCTGATGGCTGACCCGAAGGGATTCCTGACCACTCCGCGCGAGGTCGCGGAACGCCGTCCGGTGGCGGAGCGCGTGCAGGACTGGAAAGAGGTCTACCCCGGTGGGGTCGGCAAGGCGTTGCTGCCGATCATCAGCGAGCAGGCCGGGCGCTGCATGGACTGTGGCATTCCGTTCTGCCATTCGGGGTGCCCACTGGGCAACCTGATCCCGGAGTGGAACGACCTGGTCTGGCGCGACGACTGGTCCGGTGCGATCGAGCGGCTGCACGCGACGAACAACTTCCCGGAGTTCACCGGCCGGCTCTGCCCGGCACCTTGTGAACCGGCCTGCGTCCTGGGGATCAACCAGGAGCCGGTGACGATCAAGAATGTCGAGGTCGCGATCATCGACAAGGCCTGGGAGTCGGGCGATGTCAAGCCTCAGCCGCCGGAATGGCTGACGGGCAAGACGATCGCGGTTGTCGGCTCAGGCCCGGCCGGTCTCGCCGTCGCCCAGCAGTTGACCCGGGCGGGTCACACTGTGGCGGTGTACGAGCGGGCCTCGGCGCCCGGCGGGCTGCTGCGGTTCGGCATCCCCGAGTTCAAGATGGAGAAGATCCAGGTCGAGCGCCGGATCCAGCAGATGAAGGAAGAGGGCACCGTCTTCCGCTCCGGCGTCAACGTCGGCGTGGACGTCACCGGGACCCAGCTGAAGCAGCGGTACGACGCCGTCGTGATCGCGACGGGTGCCACCGCGGCCCGGGACCTGCCGGTACCGGGACGCGAGTTCGGCGGCATCCACCAGGCGATGGAGTACCTACCACAGGCGAACAAGGTCGCGCTGGGGGAGACGGTCGAGAACCAGATCGTTGCCACTGGCAAGGACGTGGTGATCATCGGTGGTGGTGACACGGGGGCTGACTGCCTCGGTACTGCGCACCGCCAGGGTGCCCGCAGTGTCACCCAGCTGGAGATCATGCCGCGCCCCTCGGAAGAGCGTCCGGATGCGCACCCCTGGCCGACGTACCCGATGATCTATCGGGTCGCCTCGGCGCACGAGGAGGGCGGCGAGCGGGTCTACGCCGTCTCGACGAACAACTTCGTGGCCGATGCCGAGGGCAACGTTTCTGGTCTGGACCTGATCGAGGTGGAGCTCGTCGAAGGCAGGTTCACGCCCGTGCCCGGGAGCGAGCGCACCATCCCGGCGCAGCTCGTCCTGCTCGCGATGGGCTTCCTCGGCCCGGAGCGGGAGGGGTTCCTGGAGCAACTCGGTGTGGACCTGGACGAGCGCGGCAACGTGAAGCGGGACAAGTCCTACCAGACCTCAGTAGACGGCGTCTTCGCCTGCGGCGACGCCGGCCGAGGCCAGTCCCTGATCGTCTGGGCCATCGCCGAAGGCCGCTCGTGCGCAGCCGGAGTAGACACCCACCTGACCGGCAACTCCACCCTCCCCCACCCCCACCCACCCACCGCCCGCCCCTTGGTGGTGTGAGGCAACGACGCGCCCGTTCGTACAGGCTGCCTGTACAAACAGCCCGCGTTCATGCGCCCCGTTTTGTCCGCGAGGCAGCGGTCCCCTGGCCGCTGCCTCTGCAGGCGGACAAAACGGGGCGAGTGAACGCCACGGATGGTTGGGCGCCGACGTTCGGCAGGCGTATCGCAGTACGAGAAACGCCGCGTTACCTGGTGCGAGGCCTTGAAGCGGGGCAATAGGTTGGGGCTCGTGTCTCGACGGCTGGTGACCCACGCCCGGCTCCGCAAAGCGGCGCCCTGGGCCGGGCTGGTGCTGCTCTGGTTCGTGGTGTCCGCCGTCGTCGGCGTGCTCGGATTCGTCAACGACTCCGAGCGCGTCACGATCGGTGCCCACGCCGCGCAGGTCTCGCCGACCTTCGACAACCACGCCACCCTCGACCTTGGTGCCGTCCTCCCGCGCCTGCGGCTGCAGACCGACCTGCCGGTGGGGCTCGGCATCAACATCGACGTCCAGGAGACCGACGCCGACAACCTGACCGACCTGCTCAACCGCGACGCGCTGATCGCCAGCCAGCCCGACGGTGAGATCGCCCGGATCCGCCAGGTGATCCAGGAGATGGCCGTCGACGACGCGGTGGCCGGCGCGGGCTCGGGCCTGCTCGTCGCCGTCGTGGTCGCGACCGCCTGGGCGATGCTCGGCCGACGCCGTCGCCGCGAGCTGTTCGCCCTGGTCCATTCCTCGGAACGCCGGGTCCGGCACCGGGCGATCGTGGTGCTCGTCGCGATGCTGATCACCATCGCCTCGATCTTCGGCCCCGGCCGGATGCGCGAGGCCGAGGTCCCGCCGACCGAGTGGCGCCCGCTCGCCGACCTGCTGCCCGAGCTCTCCTTCGACGAACGGCTGAAGAACGTCGAGGTCGCGTCCGGCTTCTCCACCAGCGGCGGTGTCGGGGTGATCCGGACCGCTGTCCAGACGTACGAGCGGTCGACCGAGTTCTACGGTCAGCTGCGCGACCGGGTCAGCCGGGTGGGAGGCCGGATCCACCAGGCGGCCGAGGGGGAGACCGTCGCGCTGCTGGTGTCGGACCGGCACGACAACATCGGGATGGACCCGTTCGCGGCTGAGGTCGGCAAGGTGGCCGGCGCCAAGGTCCTGATCGACGCCGGTGACGACTCGTCGTCGGGTCAGTCCTGGGAGGTGTTCAGCATCAACTCGCTGGCCCAGCACTTCAAGGACCTGAAGGTGGTCGCGGTCGCCGGCAACCACGACGCCGGCGGGTTCATCGAGGACGCGATGCGGAAGAACAACTTCACTGTGCTGGACAGCAAGCCGGTCGAGGTCGAGGGGATCCGCTTCCTCGGCGACAGCGATCCGACCCGGACCGGGCTCGGCAGCGCCGACACCCCCGGCGAGGAGACGACCGCGGAGCAGTCCGCCAGGCTCGCGGAGATTGCCTGCGAGCAGCCCGAGGACAAGCCGATCTCGACGCTCGTGGTCCACGATCCGGCGTCGATGCAGGACACCGCGAACCGCGGTTGCGCCTCGCTGCTGCTGTCAGGGCATCTGCATCGCCAGGTAGGACCGGAGACCAAGGTGGTCAACGGGAAATCGGTGACGACGTACACGAACGGCACCACCGGGGGAGCGGCGTACGCGTTCGCCCTCGGGTACACGTTGCGCCGCCCCGGCGAGGTCACCCTGGTCACCTACGTCAAGGGCGAGCCGGTCGGTCTGCAGACCGTCACGGTCGAGCTGACCGGCGAGGTCACGGTCGGCACGTACACGCCCCTGGCTTGATCAGCCGCTGCCTGACTGATCAGGCGCTGCGCTCACTCGACACAAGGTGTTAACCGTTCAGTAACGGGGGCGGACCAGCTAGCGAGTGGTCTTGTAGGAGTAGGGTTTTGTGACGTGCGTCGCGCAAAGATCGTTTGTACGCTCGGCCCGGCTACGGCCGCCCCCGAGCGCGTCCTGGAACTCGTCCAAGCAGGTATGGACGTCGCACGGCTGAACTTGAGCCACGGCGCCCACGCCGAGCATGAGCGCATCTACCAACGGATCCGTACCGCAGCGGCCGAGACCGGCAAGAACGTCGGGATCATGGTCGACCTGCAGGGACCGAAGATCCGGCTGGCCGAGTTCGCCGAGGGAAAGGCCACCCTGACCTACGGCGAGCGCTTCACCATCACCACCCGGGAGGTCCCCGGTGACTCGACCATCTGCGGTACGACGTACGACGGGCTGCCGGGTGACGTCAAGCCGGGCGACCAGCTGCTCATCGACGACGGCCGGATCGCCCTGGTCGCCGAGGAGGTGACCGAGACCGATGTGGTCTGCCGGGTCGTCGTCGGCGGACCGGTCTCCAACCACAAGGGCATCAACCTGCCCGGTGTGTCGGTCAGCGTGCCGGCGATGTCCGAGAAGGACGTCGAGGACCTGCGCTGGGCCCTGCACCTGCCCGCCGACATGATCGCGCTGTCCTTCGTCCGCGACGGCAGCGACATCCAGCTGGTGCACAAGATCATGGACGAGGAAGGTCACCGGGTACCGGTGATCGCCAAGATCGAGAAGCCGCAGGCGGTCGCCAACCTGGACGAGATCATCGAGGCCTTCGACGGCTTCATGGTCGCCCGCGGTGACCTCGGCGTGGAACTCCCGCTGGAGGAGGTCCCGCTGGTGCAGAAGCTGATCATCGACCAGGCCCGGCTGAACGCGAAGCCGGTGATCGTCGCCACCCAGATGCTGGAGTCGATGATCTCGGCCCCGCGGCCGACCCGGGCCGAGGCGTCCGACGTCGCGAACGCGGTGCTCGACGGCGCCGACGCGGTGATGCTGTCCGGTGAGACCAGCGTCGGCCGGTTCCCGATCGAGACGGTCAAGACGATGTCTCGGATCGTCGCGTCGACCGAGCAGCATGGTCTCGGCCGGGTCGCGGAGATCGACTGGGAACCGCGGACCAAGGGTGGCGTGATCGCCAAGGCGGCCGCGGAGGTGGCGGAGGCACTCGAGGCGAAGTACCTGGTCGCCTTCACCCAGAGCGGCGACACCGCGCTCCGGCTGGCTCGCTACCGCACCGAGATCCCGGTGCTCGCGTTCACGCCGGTCCCGTCGGTGAGCGCCTGGCTCAGCGTCGTCTGGGGGATCGAGACCCACATCGTCCCCACGGTCGATCACACCGACGAGATGGTCCGCCAGGTCGACCAGCGCCTGCTGGAACTGGGCAAACTGGAGAAGGGCGACCTGGTCGTCATCGTCGCCGGCAGCCCACCCAGCATCCCCGGTTCCACCAACGCCCTCCGGGTGCACCGCATGGGCGACGCCATCACCGGCGTGGCCCCCGGCTACCGCACCTGATCCCTCGAGCCTGAGAGCTCTCCGCCCCCTGCGCCGGGCCCGTCCGATCGGGTCCGGCGCTTTTCGGCCGCTTATCTGACACGTTTGTGTTGTTACGATGCCGGCATGACGTCGCCGTCCGCTGCTTCGCCACGTACCCGGATGAACGAACTCGCCGCCGCCCTCACCCGCGGGCCGGTCGAGGTGCTCGACTTCCTGTTGCCGCTCTGGGCCGGCGCCTCGCTCGGTGCTTCACCCGCCCAGGTCGGCCTGCTGACGGCCGTCGAAACCCTGACCTCCTTCGCCGCCCGCCCGATAGCGGGCGTGCTCGCCGACCGGTTCGACCGCGGCCGCCTCGCCTCGGTCGGCGCCGCGATCTACGCGTGCTCCTTTGTCCTGTACGCCGTGACGCCGGGTCTCGCGCTCGCGTATCCCGCCGCAGTGCTGGGTGGAGTCGGCGGTGCGTTGTTCTGGGTGGCGCTGAGGGCACGGGTGGGGGAGGGACTGGCTGACGACGACGCGGCGTACGCGAAGCTTTTCGCGGCCGAGGGGACCGGGACGTGGATCGCGTTCGTCGCGGCGATGACGTTGGTGACGCGGGTCGACTATCGCGGGGTGTTCGCGATCGCCGGTGGTGCTTGTCTGGTTGCCGCGGTCGTGCTCGGTCGTCGGGACGGCGTGCGGCCGGTTGATCGTGGTCGAACGCCGGGGCTGCGGCAGGTCGGTCAGAGGATGCGTCCGATGCTGGTGCTGGTCGCGGTGACCGCGACGGCCGAAACCGGTGTGGCGTTGCTGCTCCTGCTGCATCTGCAGCGCGGTCATCAACTGGAGCTCGGCGAGATCGCGGCCGTCTTCTTGCCCGGGTTCATCGTCTACACGGTTTTGCCTGAGTACCTGCACGGTTTCGTTCGCCGGTTCGGGCGGACGAGGATGCTGAGCGCTGCGATGGTGGCGAGCGCCGGGTTCGCCCTGGTGCTCTCCTTCGCGCCGAACCCGTATGTGATCGCCGGCCTGTGGATCCTGTCCGCGGTCGCGTACGCCGTCGCGATCCCGACCGAACAGGCCGTCGTTGCGGAGGCCGCCGGCCTGAGCCTCGGCCGCGGCATGGGCATCTACGAGAGCGCAACGTTGCTAGGAGCAACCGTAGGCGCCCTGTCAGCCGGTCTCCTCTACCAGTCGGACGGCAACGGCTGGCAACTGGCCTGCCTCGCGGCAGC